>ERZ761602.1659-NODE-1659-length-39243-cov-5.434776_pt1 | contig 39243 bp, 38 predicted proteins | sample MGYA00512165_ERZ761602 | MGnify/ENA primary metagenome ERZ761602 (study PRJEB28899, sample SAMN02445085) | bioreactor sludge metagenome | biome: EBPR sludge; isolation source: Thorneside wastewater treatment plant | place: Australia: Brisbane, Thorneside...
CCGCCCTGGCCGCCGTCGCTCCCGCCGCTTCCCCCGAGGCCAGCGCCGCCCGCCAGCTTCTCGCTCTCGCTCGCAAGGCAAACCCGGAGATTGATACCGTCGTTCGGACCCACAGTGAGGTCGAACTCGCTCACCTGGAGGAACAGGGCGTGGGCCTCGCGGTCATGGCGGAACGGGAACTGGCTCTCGGCATGATGGGATACGCCCTGCGAAGCCTGGGCCTGAGCGAGGGTGAGGCACGGCTTTTCGTGCAGAGTTCGCGCCGCTTCGACGACGTGGGGATGGCTCCGCAGCCGGAGGCGACCGTGGGGGCCCCGGAGCTGCGCTCACACCGGGAAAGCATCGCCGAAGTCGGGAATTCCTGACGCCCGCCCCCAGCGTTTGCTGTTCGTCGGTTCCCCCCGCGGGTCGGTCGTGTAGTCCGATGGTCGGGGAGACTGGATTCGAACCAGCGACCCTCTGCTCCCAAAGCAGATGCGCTACCAGGCTGCGCTACTCCCCGACCCTGGTTTTCCGCCGATCGTGCGCTGGTGGGCCCGGCAGGACTCGAACCCGCGACCTAGCCGTTATGAGCGGCCAGCTCTAACCAACTGAGCTACAGGCCCATGCGCGCGAAAAGCCCGGCGGCGTTAGCCGGGGCGGGGCGCTTAGGCAAGCTCTGCCGCCTCGATCAGTTCGCTGACCCGGGTGGGGGCGACGCCGCGCTTGGCCAGGTGGGCAAAGACCGCGCGCCACCAGTTGTACAGCGCGTCAAGGTCCGCCTCGGTCCGGACATAGGGGGTGTAGCCCGGCGCGAGCGAGGGCGAGTGGAACGAGAAGACCAGCACCGGCAGGTCCTTCTTGATCGCCTGGTCGATGCCGTGGATCGCCTCGGCAATGGTCACGCCTTCCGGGGTCAGCGGAATCCGCTCCAGCACCCGCACCCGCGCCAGTGCCCCGCGCAGCCGCGGCACGCGCCACATCCGTGAATAGAGCCGCGCCCCCAGCCGCCAGGCCGCGCCCCAGTAAACCGTGGTCAGCGGCAGTTCCATCAGCCCGGCCTGCCGGTCGATCCACCACGGCTTGATCGGCAGGTCGCGGAAATTCGGACCGCCGCCGCTGCTGTAATCGAACCGGGCGCGGACCGAGGTGTCGATCGCGATCCCGCCTTCGGACAGGATCCGCGCGGTGTGCGGCCCCACACCGTAACGCCCCGCCCGGTAGATCAGCGGAGGCGCGCCGATCCGGGTCTCGATCGCACCGCGCAGGGCGGTGAACTTGGCCCGCTCCAGCGCCTCCGGCAGGTTGCCGGCAAAGGTGTTGCGCTCGGTCACTTCCTCTTCGAACGGCGGGTTGACCCAGGGGTGCAGCTGCACGCCGACCTCGGCCTTTCCGGCGGCCACGGCATCGCGCAGGATGCCGACGGCGGCAGAGGATTCGATGATCGGGTAATCGACCAGGTAAATCGGGCAGACCCCCTGCGCCTCGCAGAACTCCTGGAACCGGGCCAGCCGGGTGACACTGTCGACCGTGTGCTGCTCGCGGTCGATCGGGCGGGTCCAGTCGAACTCCTCCTCGGTATCGACAGTCACGACGAAGCGCCGCCCGAATTCGGGCTTGAAGCGGACAAAATCGGCTTCGTCCGGATGGTCGTAAATGCGGCGCTGAGCCACGGTCAGTCTGCCCCCTTTTGCAGAGCGGCGGTCAGCCGGCGTCCTGCCTGCCTTCTTGCGTATGATTCGCAAGGCCCGCGGTCAACCCCGGCTCCGCCAGCGCAGGCAGGATCAGCCGCAGTTTGCCGTCCTTGCGGAGCAGGTCCCCGCCAGCGGCGCGGGCCTCAGCGCGGGCCAGGCGCAGGGCAAAGCCGACCCCGAACACCCCGGCGGCAATCACCTGCGGGATCGAGCCGGCCGCGGCGCGGAACAGGTCGTCCCCGTCCAGCCTGGCCAGCACCCCGGGCAGGGCCAGGTCAAGCCGGGCCATGCCATCGCGCCGGCGCAGCTTCAGCTTCAGCACTTCGCCCGGCGCGGCAACCCCGGCCAGCGTGGCGGCAAGCCGCCAGGCGATCCGCTCCACTTCCAGCCGGGCGAGGGCCACCGGCAGGCTTTCCACATCGGACTTCAGGGCAAAACCGCTGCCGCGCTGGGCCGTGTGGGCCCCCAGTTGATCGACCGTGGCGGCGATGATGGCGGCCAGATCCGCGTCGCCAGCGTCAAGCTCCATCGCGCCGCTGTCCAGCCGGGCCAGCCGCTCCAGTTCCTCGAACGCGGAGAGCATCCGCGCGGCATCGCCGGCGATGTTGGCGGCCAGCGCCCGGTATTCGTGCGGGGTGGGGCCGAACAGCTGCTGCTGGATCACTTCGGCAAAGCCCTGGATCGCATTTACCGGCGTGCGCAATTCGTGCAGCATCTGGCGGATCCGGTCGGCTTCGCTGTCGCGCACCGGCTGGACCAGCGGCGCCTTCTCGGCCGGGCGGCGCATCCGGCCGCGATAGCCCATGAAGCCCCCGGTGACGGGATCGAACCACGGCACTGCATCAAGCTGCCACTGGCCGCTGATCGCCTCGGCCCCGGACAGGTCCAGCCGCGCGGCCCGCAGAGGCTGGTGGCGGCGCATCTGCAGGGCAAAGTCGTCCGAGCGGGCCGCACCGGCCAGCCGCAGACCCATGACCATCGGAGCCACGCCCGGATCGGCCCAGCACACGCGCCCTTCGGCATCGCAGGCCAGGTCAAAGGCGCGGACCTGTTCGGGCACTTCCAGAAAGTGCTCCTCGCCCAGCGGCAGGCGCGGGGAATCGTTAGCCGGAACCTGATCGATCACTTGCCGCTGGCGGCGATAGGCTTCGATCCGCTTCACGATCGCGCCGATCCCGCCGTCCTGCGTCGCCGGGGCCGGGCGGGGCGGCAGGATGACCACTTCGGCGGAGGCAGGCTCGTTCGCGCTGTCGGCTTCGGCGGGTTCCGCTGGCGCCGGCGCCGTTGCCGCTTCGGCCGCAGTCTCATGCGGTGCTTCTGGCGCGGCTTCGGCCGGCGTTGCGGCGGGCGGCAGGCCGCGGTCGGTCACGCCAAGGCGCGACAGCAGCGCCGGCACGTCACCGGGCAGATCGCGGCGCTGGCGCAGGGCGGGGCGCGCGGCGGGGGGCAGGGCGGGGATCAGGTCAAGCCATTCATCCGGGGCCAGCTGGGCGCGCAGCAGCGCGGCCTCGGCCACGGCGGGCTCGCCTTCGGCCAGGGCCGCGACCAGGCGCGGACTGCGCAGCCGCAGGCCGGAATCGCGGATCATCGTCGCCCGGTTTGCAGCGGGGATCTTCTGCCCCAGTTCGGCCAGGCGGACATAGGCCGCATCCAGCTGCTCGCCTCGCGCCTCGGCCGGGGACGTGCCCAGCAGATCGAGCAATTGCCGGTACTGGATGCGCTGCACCGCCGTGCCGCTGGCGCTCAGGCGCAGAACGGTTCCAAGGCGGTCATCGAAATGCATGGGCTTCCCGGTATGGCAGACGCGGTGCGCGCGCGAGATGGTTTACCAGTTTTGTCCCCAGCCAAAACCGGCAGTGAAAGGTGCGTTGCAAAGCGGGACAGTTGCCGTCATAAACAATAAAATTATCGCCCGCTGTCACAGTCTGTGGTTTTTGTTGCCGATTGGTGGCATTTCACGTTCCTGCGGCGCACCCTGGGGGTTGGAAGCATGGCAAATCTGGATTCGATCGACCGGCGCTTGCTGGCCGAGCTGCAGGAAGAAGGGCGGGTTACCAATGTGGAACTGGCCCAGCGCGTCGGGCTGACCGCGCCGCCCTGCCTGCGCCGGGTCCGCGCGCTGGAAGATGCCGGGGTGATCCGCGGCTATCATGCCGATCTCGATGCCTCGAAGCTGGGCTTCGCCATCACCGTCTTCGCCATGGTCAGCCTGAAAAGCCAGGCCGAGGATTCGCTCCGCCAGTTCGAAGACGCGATGAAGGTCCTGCCCGAAGTGCGCGAATGCCACATGCTGAACGGGGAAATCGACTTCATCCTGAAGATCGTCAGCCGCGATCTGCAAAGCTTCCAGGAATTCCTGACCAGCAAGCTGACGCCAGCCCCCAACGTGGCCAGCGTCAAGACTTCGCTGACCATCCGCACCGCCAAGCAGCTTCCGGGCGTGCCGCTGGAGTAGGGTTGTGGCCGCTGCCGGGCCTGCTCGCCAAAGTCTGATCCGCCGATTTGTCCTGATCGCAGCTGCGGCGCTTGTGTTCGTGCTGGGCTGGCGCGCGTGGCAGGGCCGCGCGATCGAGCGACCCGGGCCGAACCAGCCGGTGGTGATGACCACGCCGTGGGGGCAGCAGATCGTGCCGACGGTGGATACGGCGGCGGAACTGGCAGCATGGCGGGCGCTGCGGCCGGGGCAGGACTGGGCGCAAGGTCAGGCGGCGCAGGAACAGGTGCGGCGCGATTACGGCGCGGGGCACTTGCAGCTCAGCCGCACGCCTTTTGTGCTGGCCGATGGGGTCTGGGCCATCGGACCGCACAACACCGATCAGCAGATCTACCTGATCGATACCGGGGCGGGGCTGGCGCTGATCGATCCCTCGCTCGATGTATTTCAGGGCGAAGTGCTGGCCCAGCTGGCCGGGCTGGGCTTTCGGCCCGAGCAGGTCCGCTGGGTCGTGCTGACCCATTGTCATATCGACCACGCCCAGTCCTGCCGCCAGTGGCAGGCGCGCGGGGCCGAAGTGATCGTCGGTGCGGGCGATGCGCCGGAACTGGCGGCCTGCAGCGATGTGGTGGCAAAGGACTTCGATCCGCGCGGCAAGGGCCGCTGCACGCCGTGCAGGGCGGACCGCAAGGTGGCGGACGGGGATGTGCTGCGGCTTGGCAACCTGGCGCTGCATGCCATTGCCAGCCCCGGCCACACGCCGGGATCGACCAGCTTTGCCTTCCAGCGCGGCGGCAAGTGGCTGCTGTTGTCGGGCGACATTGCGCTGCACAACGGCCGCCATGCCTGGATGGGCGGGACCAAGGCCGATTGGAACCAGTACCTCGCCTCGCTCGGCAAGCTGGCGGGGTGGAGCGTGGAGGGGCGCGCGGTGCGGTTCGATCTGCTGCTGCCCGGCCACGGCACGATCGACCTGACGCAGGGCCACCGCTCGGTCGAGCAGACCGAGCGTGTGGTGCAAGACATTGTCACGCGCCGGGCGGGCGGGGACAAGGTGATGTGGCTGGATGCCTATCCCTTCGCCTGGCGGCAGGCGGGCGGGCGATAGGGCATGGCGGTGCTGGAATCCGCCTGGCTGCTGGTGCCGCTGGCGATCTACACGGTCCTTGTCCGCTGGATCACCTTCCGGACCGACCGCGCCCTTCCCAGGACCTATCGGCGCTTGCCCTACAAGCTGTTCTGGCCGGTCACGTCGAGCCGCCGCTACGCCTTGTGGTGGCTGCCCGTGCTTGGCGGCATTACCGCCATCGTCTGCATCGTGATCGACATCCGGTTTGCCATGGCCGGTGAGCACGTGCTTGATTTGCCACGGCGATTATGGCCGATCGTGTGGTTGTCGGTGCTGTTCCTCGCCGCGCAAATGGCCTTGCTGGCCCACATCCGCAGCTGGGTCCGGCGGGAACAGGTCCGGCGGGCCGATCAGCGCCGGGCGCGCCGGGAACGGCTCAGGACTGACGCTGGGCCAGCCACTCCTCCAGCCACTTGATCGTGTAATCGCCGTGGATGAAATCGGGCTCGTTCATCAGGGCCTGGTGCAGCGGGATGCTGGTCTTGACGCCGGAAACGACCATTTCCTCCAGCGCGCGCTTCAGCCGCATGATGCAGCCTTCGCGGGTGCGGCCCGAGACGATCAGCTTGGCGATCATCGAGTCATAATACGGCGGGATCTTGTACCCGGCGTAAAGCCCGGAATCGACCCGCACGTTCATGCCGCCGGCCGGGTGATAGGCGCTGACCTGGCCGGGCGAGGGCGCGAAGGTCCAGGGATCTTCGGCGTTGATCCGGCACTCGATCGCGTGGCCCTTGAACTCGATGTCCTCCTGGGCGACCGACAGCGGCTTGCCATCGGCAATGCGGATCTGCTCGCGCACCAGGTCCATGCCGGTGATCGCTTCGGTAACGGGGTGTTCCACCTGCAGGCGGGTGTTCATTTCGATGAAATAGAACTCGCCGTTTTCCCACAGGAATTCGATCGTCCCGGCCCCGCGATAGCCCATGTCGGCCATCGCCTTGGCCACGATGCCGCCCATCCGGTCGCGCTCTTCCGGGCTGATGACCGGCGAGGGGGCCTCTTCCAGCACCTTCTGGTGACGGCGCTGGAGTGAGCAGTCGCGCTCACCGAGGTGAATCGCGTTGCCGTTGCCATCGCCGAACACCTGGAATTCGATGTGGCGCGGATTGCCGAGGTACTTTTCGATATAGACCGTGGCGTCGCCGAACGCGGCCTTGGCCTCGCTGCCGGCCTGCTGGATCAACGTTTCAAGCTCGTCCGGTCCGTTGCAGACCTTCATCCCGCGCCCGCCGCCGCCCGAGGCAGCCTTGATGATCACCGGATAGCCGGCCTTTTCGGCAATCTCGCGCGCTTCGGCGATGTCGCTGACCGCGCCGTCGCTGCCGGGGACCAGCGGCAGGCCCAGCGCGCCGGCAGTGCGCTTGGCCTCGATCTTGTCACCCATGGTGCGAATGTGCTCGGGCTTGGGCCCGATCCAGGTGATGCCGTGGCTTTCCACGATCTCGGCAAACTGGGCGTTTTCCGAGAGAAAGCCGTAGCCGGGGTGGATCGCATCGGCATGGGCGATTTCCGCCGCCGAGATGATCGCCGCGACATTGAGATAGCTGTCCTTGGCCGCCGGCGGGCCGATGCACACGGCATGGTCGGCCAGCCGCACGTGCATGGCATCGGCATCGGCGGTGGAATGCACCGCCACCGTCTCGATTCCCATTTCGTGGGCCGCGCGATGGATGCGCAGCGCGATCTCGCCGCGATTGGCGATCAGGATGCGGGAAATTGCCATGGCTTTGCGGGCCTTACGCGATCACGACCAGCGGCTGGTCGAATTCGACCGGCTGCGCGTTCTCGACCAGGATCGCCTTGATCGTGCCGGCCTTGTCGGCGGTGATCGGGTTCATTACCTTCATCGCCTCGATGATCAGCAGCGTATCGCCGGCCTTGACCTGCTGGCCGACCGAAACGAACTGCGCCGCGCCCGGCTCGGGCGAGAGGTAGGCAGTGCCGACCATCGGCGATTTCAGCGCATCGGCATGGGCCGGGGCAGCGGGGGCTTCCGGCGCGGCGGCCGGGGCCGCAGCGGCAGGCGGTGCCGGAGGAGCGGCCAGCGGCGCGGGGGCATAGGCCTGCACCGCCGCAGCCTGCCGCGCGACCTTGATCTTGCGATCCCCGTCTTCCACCTCGATTTCGGTGAGGCCGGTTTCGGCCAGCAATTCAGCCAGTTCGCGGACCAGGCCGCTGTCGATGTTCATGCCGCCCGAACGGCTGGAACCCTTGGTTTCGCTCATGAGATTATCTTCTCTGGCCTCTATTCTGAAACAGGCCTTCGCCTATGCGACCGGCGGGCGAGAGAGGCAAGCCCTAAGCGCCGCTAAAGTGCTGCCGCCCGTTCCAGCGCCACTTCATAGCTCTTTGCGCCAAGCCCCTTGACGCAAGCGACGGCGGCCATGCCGACGTAAGACAGATGGCGGAACGGCTCGCGCGTTTCGGGATCGGACAGATGGACCTCGATCACTTTCAGCTCGGTCGCCAGAATCGCGTCGAGCAGCGCGATCGAGGTGTGGGTATAGGCCCCGGCGTTGAGCAATACGGCATGAACGCCCTCGCGCTTCGCCTGGTGCAGCCAGTCAACCAGCACGCCTTCGTGGTTGGTCTGGCGGCATTCCACCGCAAGGCCGAGCGCTTCGCCCTGTGCGGTCAACCGCGCGGCGATATCGTCCAGCGTGTCGCGCCCATAGATTTCCGGCTGGCGCGTGCCGAGCAGGTTGAGGTTGGGGCCGTTGAGAACCAGGATCTTGCGCAGCGCCACGGGGCCGCTCCTTTGCCGGAGGTCGGGGTTTCCGTCTCCTTAAGCGCAGTGCGGCGCGGGGCAAGTCCTAAGGGTGCTGCGCTTCCTTGATATCGGCGTCGGGCGGCAGCGGCTCGTTCTGTTCGGCCAGCTTCCTCGCCTCTTCGTCCTCTTCCTCGTTGGGTTCGACTTCGATGACGGTCGGGGCGGTGCCCTTGGCGGCCTGGGCGGCGGCGGCTTCGGCGCGCTCGGCAGCCTTTTCGGCGCGCTGGGCGGCGGCGTTGACCTGGGCGATCTTTTCGGCCGAGGCGGCATCGCGGCCAGAGCAGGCCGACAGCAGAAGCGCTGACAGGATCAGCGCGGCAAGTCCGGCACCCGCGCGGGGGGCAAAAGCGTTCGGTCGGTTCACGTGCAACTCCATGGGGCGGGCGGGCCGTCCCCTATGGCTCTTGTCCATAAGACAAAAAGATTACCCGAAACTAACCAAGCGCGGATGCCGGAGCGGGGCTGGTGCTATTTGTCGCTGCCCGCGACCTTGCCCCACTGCCGCGCGGCGGTGTAGCCAAGGTAGCCGGTGCCGAACAGCACGTAGAGCGGTTCTGGAATCCCGGCCAGATAGGCGTTCATCCCCGCCGCGATCGCCTGGGCCTTGTCCGGGCTGAACAGCGAGAGCAGGCCCATCGGCAGGGCCCAGAGCAGCAGCACATACATCACGTAAAGGAAGCTGGGCCGGGCACGGCTGGTCCACGGATCGTGGGAATTGGCTTCGGCGACAATCGCGGAAAGGCGGGCCTGGATTTCGGCCAGCTCCTGCGAACCCTGCAATTGCAGCAGTTCCAGCTTGGCCTTGTCGCGCTGGGCCGGGTTGGGGATGACCTTGTCGATCAGCGACGCGACCGGGCCGATCAGGGCTTCGAGTAGTGCCATGAGAATGCTCCTTTGGATCATGGAAGCGGTTCATGTAACCAAATTGGCACGTGTAGGAAAATGCGGGCAGGGGGCTGGCCTCGCGCCGCGGCTTGTGGAACCCTGTGCGCGAAAACGGGAGAGGCCAGACATGCAATACATTACCAGTTCGGCGGCAAACGGGGTGCGGACCATCACTCTGAACCGTCCCGACGTGCTGAACGCGATCAACGCCGACATGCATTGGGAACTGGAAGAGGCATTCAACGCCTATGCCGCCGCGCCGGACGAGCATGTCTGCGTCGTCACCGGATCGGGCCGGGCGTTCTGTGCCGGGACCGATCTGAAGGCCGCCGTGGCCGAAGGACGCCGGCCCTATCCCCCGCACGGCTATGCCGGGCTGATCGAGCGGTTCGATTGTCCCAAGCCGATCATTGCCGCGGTCAACGGCCTGGCGCTGGGCGGCGGGTTCGAACTGGCGCTGGCCTGCGATGTGATCATTGCCGCCGAAAGCGCCAGCTTCGGCTTGCCGGAACCGCTGGTCGGGGCGGTGGCGCTGGGCGGGGGCCTGCACCGGCTGGCGCGGCAGATCCCGCTCAAGCAGGCGATGGGCCTGATCCTCACCTCGCGCCGGGTTGCCGCGGCCGAGGGGCTGCGGCTCGGCTTCGTCAATGAAGTGGTGGCCGATGCCGATCTGGGCGCGGCGATTGAGCGCTGGTGCGCGGAAATCCTGCGCGCCTCGCCGGTTTCGATCCGCACGTCGAAAGCCGTGATGCTGCAGGGCCTGGCCGAGCCGGGGATCGAAGCGGCGATGAAGGCGCAGCCGACCTATCCGGCCTTCCAGGCCTGGCAGCAGAGCGAGGACGCGCGCGAAGGCCCGCTGGCTTTCGCGGAAAAGCGCCAGCCGCAATGGAAAGGGCGTTAAACGAGGAAGAAATTGGTCGGGACGAGAGGATTCGAACCTCCGACCCCCACACCCCCAGTGTGATGCGCTACCAGGCTGCGCTACGTCCCGACCGGTTCGCCCCGCGCCGCAGCGCCGGGGAGAGAGGCGGGCCTATAGGCAGAGCGCACCGGCTTGGCAAGCGGCAGCAAGAAACTTCGCGGGCTGCCCCTTGAACCCCGCGCGGCAGCCGCCATCTGTGGGGACAGGCCGGGGGCGGCGCGTTGCTATCGCAAGGCATTGCTGCTAGGCGCGCGCAATTCGGCCCGGCTGGTTCCGGGTCCCAGTTTCAGGGAAGCACGATACAGCCATGAGCAGCTCGATCCTCTCCGTCCTTACCGCTGCCGCAGCCGCGGGCGATGCCCCGCCGGCGTGGATGCAGTTCCTGCCGCTGGTCGCGATGATCGCGATCTTCTGGTTCCTGATCATCCGCCCGCAAATGCGCCGCCAGAAGGAGCACCAGGCCAAGGTTTCCGGCCTGAAGAAGGGCGATCAGGTCCTTACCGGCGGCGGTCTGCTGGCCAAGGTGGTCAAGGTTGACGAACACTATGCCGAGCTGGAGCTGGGCCCGAACATGCGGGTCAAGGCCCTGAAGTCGACCATTGCCGATGTCGTGCCGCCGGCCGGCACCGCTCCGGCCAACGACTGATCGTCCGCGCGAAACTACCGAAAGTCAGGACATGCTCGATTTTCCCATCTGGAAGCGGCTGTGGCTGTGGACGATTACCATCGTCCTGTGCCTGGCCGCGCTTCCCTCGTTGTTCGCCGCTGGCGGCGTGTCCTGGCCTGCACAGCTGATCGAACCGAAGGTAAACCTCGGGCTCGACCTGGCCGGGGGCAGCCACATCCTGCTTGAGGCGAGCAGCGACCAGATCAAGCGCCAGCGGCTTGAGACCATGGCTGAAGACGTCAAGAACCGTCTGCGCCAGGCCAAGATCGCGACGGGCGACATTTCGACCAAGGATGGCACCGTGGCCTTCATGGTGACGGATCCCGCCAAGGCCGGGCAGGCCCGCGAGGTGTTGCAGACGCTGACCAGCGGTGCCTCGATGTCGGGTCAGCGGGACTGGGATCTCAACGTCGACGGCGGCCGGATCGTGCTGGTGCCGACGGCTGCCGGGATTGCCCAGGCCCAGTCGATGGCGATGGATTCGGCGACCGACGTGGTTCGCAAGCGGATCGACAGCCTCGGCACGCGGGAACCGACCATCATCCGCCAGGGCGCCAACCGCATTGTCGTGCAGGTGCCGGGCCTGAGCGATCCGGCGGCGCTGAAAGCGCTGCTTGGGCAGACCGCCAAGTTGGAATTCCGGCTGGTCGATCTTTCGGCCGATCCGACCCTGGTGGCTCAGGGCATCGCCCCGCCGGGATCGGAACTGCTGCCCTATGCCAACCCGGAAAAGGACGGCACCGGCCGGCTGGCCGTGAAGCGTTACGGCGGGATCAAGGGCGATCAGCTGACCAATGCGGTCGCCAGCAATGACAGCCGCACCAACGAACCGATCGTCCAGATCACGTTCGATCAGGCCGGCGGGGCCAAGTTTGCCCGGCTGACCACCGAAAACGTCAACAAGCCGTTTGCCATCATCCTCGACGGCAAGGTGCTGTCCGCGCCCAACATCCAGGAACCGATCCTGGGCGGGCAGGCGCGGATTTCGGGCAGCTTCACCAGCGAAAGCGCCAACCAGCTGGCAATCGCGCTGGTTTCCGGTGCCCTGCCGGTGGACCTGAAAGTGGTGGAAGAGCGTTCGGTCGGCCCCGACCTTGGTGCCGATTCGATCGAAAAGGGCATCATCGCCTTTGCCGCCGGCGCGGCCGCGCTGATGTTCTTCATCCTGATCACCTATGGCCGTTTCGGGGTCTATGCCAATGCCGCGCTGATCATCAACGCGCTGATGATCCTGGGCATCCTGGCGATCATCGACGGCACATTGACCCTGCCGGGGATCGCCGGCTTCGTCCTGACCATCGGTGCGGCGGTCGACGCCAACGTGCTGATCAACGAACGCATCCGCGAGGAACTGGCGCGCGGGCGCAAGGTCGTCCAGGCGGTCGAGCTGGGCTATACCGAAGCCAGCCGCGCGATCTTTGATGCCAACATCACCAACGTGATCGCCGCCGTGCTGATGTTCATGATCGGCTCCGGCCCGGTGCGCGGGTTCGCCATCGTGCTGATGATCGGCATCGGTACTTCGGTGTTCACCGCCGTCACGCTGACCCGCCTGTGGGTGGCCGGCTATCTGCGCCGCCAGCGCCCCAGCAGCATCACGATCTGAGGGAACCAGCCACCATGAAACTGCTCAAGCTTGTTCCCGACAACACCAACATCCGCTTCCTGCGCTGGCGGGTGCCGTTCTACGTCGTCAGCCTGATCCTGATGGCGGCGTCCTGGGGCATGGTCCTGACCAAGGGCCTGAACTTCGGCGTCGATTTCATCGGCGGGCAGATGATCCGCGTCACCTTTACCCAGACCCCGACCGCCCCGGTTGCCGAACTGCGCGAAACAGTGGCGAAGCTGGGCTATGGCGAGCCGATCATCCAGCAATTCGGCAAACCGAACGAAGTTTCGATCCGGATGAAGCTGCCCGAAGGGTTCGAACAGGATCCCAGCCTGGCCAACAAGATGTCTGACAAGATCATCACGTCGGTAAAGGCCGCTCACCCCGATGTACGTGTCGACGGGGTCGATTCGGTTTCGGGCAAGGTCTCGGAGGAACTCGGCAAATCCGGCGGACTTGCGCTACTGGCGGCGATGATCGCGATCTCGATCTATATCTGGGTCCGGTTTGAATGGCAGTTCGGGGTGGGCGCACTGTTTGCGCTGGCGCATGACGTGACGCTTACATTGGGCCTGTTCGCGGTGACGCAGATGGAGTTCGACCTCAACATCGTGGCGGCACTGCTGACCCTGATCGGCTATTCGCTGAACGATACTATCGTGGTCTATGACCGAATTCGCGAAAACATGAAGAAGTACCGCCGGATGCCGATGCCGGAACTGCTTGACCTGTCGGTCAACGAAACGCTGAGCCGGACCATCGTGACTTCGCTGTCGGTGCTGATCACGCTGGTCGCGCTGCTGGTGCTGGGGCCGGACGTGATCTTCGGATTTACCGCCGCGATCACCATGGGGATCTTCGTCGGCACTTACAGCTCGGTCTATATGTCCGCGCCGATCCTGATCTGGCTGAAAGTCAATGCCGACAGCTTCGTGCCGGTTGAAACTGCGGTCGACAAGCAGGAGCGCCTGGCCCGCGAGCGTAACCCGGGCGCGGCCTGAGGCCTAACCCCTTGCCAGCCGCCACCAGTGGGCAACCAGGGCGGCGGCGTTGGCTTCCCAGCTGTATTCCGCCACTGCGGCACGGACCGTCTCGGGATCGGGCCGGTCGGCCAGCAGTTCGCTGACCGCAGCGGCGATTGCCGTGCCGTCGCGCGGAACCAGACGGCCCCACGCGGGGTCGGTGATCAGCTCCTGTGCGCCCGGGATCGGCGTGGTCACCACCGGTGTCCCGCAGGCCAGCGCCTCGACCCAGGCGTTGGCCAGCCCCTCGCTTGCCGAGGGCAGCACGAAGACATCGGCGGCATTGAGCAGCACCGGCAGCTCGCCATGCGGCACCGCGCCCAGGAACCGCACGCGCTCCGCCACACCCAGCCGTACGGCCTGGCTTTTCAGGGCGTTCTCGTCCTCGCCCTTGCCGGCCAGGACCAGGATCGCATCGGGCAGCTGGGCCAGAGCATCGATGGCAAAGCCTTGCCCCTTGCGCGGGATCAGCGCGCCGACCGTGGCCAGCACCGGCACATCGCGCGGCAGGCCCAGCTGATCGCGGCACATCTTGCGGTCATAGGGCCGGAACAGGTCGGCGTTGAGGCCGGTGCGGTGGATGGTGATCCGCTCGCGCGGCATGCCGAGCTCCACCATGTCATCGGCCAGTCCCTGCGCGACGGCGAGCAGGCCGTCGGCTGCCCGCCCGGCTTGCAGCACCTGCCGCGCAGTGGCCGGATCCTTGCCCCAGTGGTGGATATCCGCCCCGCGCGCCTTGATGCTGACCGGCAGACCCAGCGCTTGCCCGATGCGCACCGCGGCCGGCCCGTCGGGATAGAAGAACTGGGCATCGACCAGATCGAACGGGTGTTCGCCGTGGAGCCGCCGGGCCAGCGGCAGCACGGCCTTCGCCTCGGCCGCCGCGTTGAACCTTGCGCCAATCCCCGGGATCAGGCGAAAGCGCGGGCGCAGCACCGGCACGCCGCCGCGCAGTTCCTCGGCCGGAAGGCCGGCCAGCGCCCGGTAGCGCGGGTGGCGGGATAGCGGGAAGGGCGGAATGCCCAGCGGATTGACCATGGTCAGGTCCACATCGCCGCGCTTCATCACGGCCTGCATCTGCCGCTCGACGAAGACTCCGAAATTGGGCGTCGCATCGTTGGGATAGAGCGTGCTGAGGCTGAGGACCCGCAGTTTGCTCACAGCGCGCGGACCAGCATTTCGGCGGCGGCGATCCAGGCCGGATGCTCGACCACGATCTGGCGGTGGCCGGGATCGGGCGGGAGGATCGCGACGCGCTGTTCGTCCCGGTCGATCAGCCGGCCGAAGGCAAAGCGTCCGCCGGAGCGCGGCACCAGCACGTCGCGGTTCAGCAGTCGGGCGGCCTGTTCGGGGCCATATTGCCGCAGCCAGACCTGGTCTCCGGCGCGGTATTGCCCGACCGGGGTCTCGATGGCGAGCGCCAGCAGCGCGCCCTCGCTGCCCAGCGCGGTCGGCAGGATCGCATCGCGCGGAGCGGGCAGGGCTTCGGCCCCCTCGGTGGTCAGCCGGGCCAGAAAGCGCGGCTGTTCGGCCGCTTCGCTGCGCACCAGCAGTTCGGGCTCCACTTCCAGCGCGGCGGCAATCCGGTTCATCCAGGTGAGCGACAACTGCCGCATGCCGGTTTCCAGCCGGCCGATCGTCTGCGCCGTGGTCGGCGGGCTGCACCGCGCGGCGACATCGGCCAGGGTCAGCTTCTTCTCTCGCCGGATATCGCGGATGCGGTTGATCATGGCTGGATCCTTGTAACCATATTGGTTTTCTCTTTCCTACAGATGGCCGGATTTGGCAAGTCGGTTCGACTCGATCACAGCCAAGGGGAAAGCCATGCAGCGCGAACTGGTGGAACGCGAACTGACCGCCGAAGGACCGGGGCGCTGTGCTCCCCGGCGCGGGCGGCGCAGTGTGAAGGTCAACCTGGCGGAAAGCCCGCTCACCTGGCTTCACGCCCGCGGCCAATTGTCAGACGCGCAATTCGCGGCGGGAGAATGCCTGCGCCGCGATTACGAACGCGCCCAGATCGCCCCGGGCGTCACCATGCGCTGGGATCCGGTGCGGGTGAAGGGCGGGGAGCGCAAGCTGAGTGCCAGCGAACGCCAGCTCGCCGCACGCGAACGCTTCGAAGGCGCGGTCCGGGCTGCCGGGCCGGGCCTGTCCGACATCCTGTGGCGAGTGGTCTGTGCCGGAGACAGCCTGCCCACCGCCGAACGCGCCCTGGCCTGGCCGGTGCGCAGCGGCAAGCTGGTCCTGCGGATCGCGCTGGACCGAGTGGCGGGGTTTTACCGGATCGGGTGAGACGGATCTCGCCCGAGTCCGTCTTCAACAGTCGCGCTTGTCTGATTTTCACCCGGCGGGCATGCAATGACCCGCAGCACGAACGGGAGATCCAGCGTGGCAAAGCAAGACGAGATCGATCCCGTTCGGAAGGCGGCGCGGGCTTGGGCGCTGACCGGGCTGGCCTTATCCATTCCCGCGCTGTTGCTGGCGATGCTGTCATCCGGGGGCGGGCATGGGGATTACCAGTTCGCCCGCGCTGCCTTCCCGATCCCGATGCTGCTGACTTTCAATGGCTCGATCAATCCGCTGTCGCTGGTGGCCGCGCTGGTCCAGTTTCCGGTCTATGGCTGGATTGTCGGCAGTGCCATGGCGCGGCGAGAATATGGCCGATTGATCGTGGTTGCATTTCTGCACGTGCTGGCCGTGGTCGCCTGCTTCTCCGGATTGCTGCCGAACTTTTCGTGATTGCGGGTCGTCAGCCCTCAACCAGCTCCGCCAGTTCCAGCCAGCGCTCTTCCGCCGCGTCCTTTTCCGCACGGGCCGCCTCGATCGCCTTGGTCAGCGCGGCGAACCTGGTCGGGTCCTTGCTATAAAGCGCCGGGTCGGACAGCGCCGCTTCGTCCCGCGCGATTTGCGCCAGCAATTCCTCGATCCGGCCCGGCAGCAGATCGTAATCGCGCTGGTCCTTGTAGGAGAGTTTGCCCTTCTTCGGGGGTGGAGGAGGGGGCGGCGGCGCGGCCGGCGCGGCGGCGGCCTTGGGCTTGCCGGACGCGGTGCGTGCCGTGCGCTGCTTTTCCCAGTCGGCATAGCCCCCGGCCACCACATCGACCTTGCCGCTGCCGTCCAGCCCCAGCGTGATCGTGACCGTCCGGTCAAGGAAGTCGCGGTCGTGGCTGACGATCAGGACCGTACCGTCATAGTCGGCGATGACTTCCTGCAGCAGGTCGAGCGTCTCGAGATCGAGGTCGTTGGTCGGCTCGTCCAGCACGAGCAGGTTCGATTTGCGGGCAAATTCGCGCGCCAGCAGCAGGCGGCTGCGCTCCCCGCCAGACAGGGTGCCGACCCGCGCCTCGACCAGGCCGGGATCGAACAGGAAGTCCTTGAGGTAGCCCTGGATGTGCTTCCTGACCCCGCGCACATCGATCCAGTCGCCGCCTTCGGCCAGCACGTCGCGCACCCGCTTTTCGGGCGCCATCAGGCTGCGCTGCTGGTCGATCATCACCCCTTGCAGGGTCTTGGCCAGAGTCACCGTGCCGCTGTCGGGCGCCAGTTCGCCGGTCAGCAGTTTCAGCAGGGTCGTTTTCCCCGCGCCGTTCGATCCGACGATCCCGATCCGGTCGCCGCGGGTGATCCGCAGGGTGAAATCCTTGATGATCGGCCGCTCACCGAACTTCTTGGCTACCTTGTCGGCCACGATCACCGCCTTGGACTTGGCATCATCCACGGCGAGGCCCAGCTTGGCCGTCCCCTGCGGGCTGAGCATCGCGGCGCGCTGGGCGCGCATCTCCCACAGCTTTTCCAGCCGGCCCTGGTTGCGCTTGCGCCGCGCGGTGACGCCGCGTTCCAGCCAGTGCGCCTCGATCTTCAGCTTGGCATCCAGCTTGTCGGCGGCGCGGGCTTCCTCGGCATAGACGGCTTCCATCCACGCCTCGTAACCGCCAAAGCCCACTTCCTTGCGGCGGATCGAGCCGCGATCGATCCACAGCGTCGCCCGGGTCAGCCGGGTCAGGAAGGTACGGTCGTGGCTGATCACCACGAAGGCGCCCTTGTACCGGCTCAGCCAGTCTTCCAGCCAGTCGATCGCGGCAAGGTCAAGGTGATTGGTCGGCTCGTCCAGCAGCAGCAGGTCGGGCTCGGAAGCCAGTGCGCGGGCGAGGGCGGCGCGGCGGCGCTCCCCGCCGCTGGCGCTGTCGGCGTTCCGGCTCATGTCGATGCCCAGCTGCCCGGCAATCGCTTCCACCTCGTGCCGCGGCGGGGCGTCCGGGCCGTGCAGGGCAAAGTCCATCAGCGTGGCGAACCCGGTGAAGAACGGGTCCTGTTCCAGCGTGACGATGCGGGTGCCGGGCTGGACCGAGCGCTTGCCCTTGTCGGCATCGATGCTGCCCGCCAGCAGTTTTAGCAGCGTGGTTTTCCCGGCGCCGTTGCGGCCGATCAGGGCCAGCCGGTCACGCGGGCCGATGTGGATGTCCAGATCGCGGAACAGCCAGCCTGAGCCTTGCTGAAGGCCCAGCCCTTCCCAGGAAAGTATCGGTGCGGCAGCCATGGTGACGCGGCCCCTAGCCGAACTTGCGCCGTATGGCGAGCGCAGGAAGGGTTTGACAGTTTCCGCCGAGTGGGAGAGTGCAATCGGCCATGCGCACTGTCTGGCTCAATGGCGAATTCCTCCCCGAAACCGAAGCGAAAGTGCCGATCTTCGATCGCGCCCTGCTGTTCGGGCAGGGGGTTTATGAAGTATCCCCGGTGCTTGACGGGCACTTCTGCAACTGGCCGCACCACGCGGCGCGGCTGGCGCGCAGCATGGCGACCGCCAGGATTGCCGACGATACCGACTGGCCGGCCGTGCTGAGCGAACTGATCGCGCGCAACAACCTGGTCGAAGGGCGGGTCTATCTGCAGGTCACCGGGGGCGCTCCGGCCGACCGCGATTTCCTTTCGCCCGTGCCGCCCGCCGTGCCGACCCGCTTTGCCTTCACGCAGGAGGCGAAGCTGGTGGACAATCCGGTGGCCCAGGCCGGGATCCGGGTGATGCTGCATCCCGATGCGCGCTGGCAGGTCCGCTCGGCCAAGACCACCCAGCTGCTCTATGCCGTGATGGCCAAGGAAGCGGCCCGCGATGCCGGGTACGACGATGCCTGGCTGGTCGAGGATGGCGTGATCACCGAACAGACCAGTGCCAATGCCCACATCATCGACAGCCGCGGCGTGCTGGTTTCCCACCCGGTCGATCACGGCGTGCTGCCCGGCGTGACCCGGATCAACGCGCTGGAAATCGCGCGGGAGATGGGGCTGGCGGTGGAAGAACGTCCCTTTACCCCGGAAGAACTGTTCGCCGCGCGCGAGGCGTTTGTTTCCGCCGCCGGATCGCTGATCCTGCCGGTGGTTTCGGTCGATGGAAAGCCGATCGGCAATGGCGGCCCGGGCGTGGTAACGGCCGAGATCCGCCAGCGCTATATCGCCCGGCTGCGGTCGGCGTGACCCATTCACCCAATGTTCAAGGCCTGCCGGATAGGGCGCAAGTCACCATGAAGACCACGCTTTTCCTCTCGCTCGCCCTGGCGCTCGGCCTTCCCGCCGCGCCGGTGCTGGCCAATCCCGGCAACGCCCAGGAACAGGCCCGCAAGGACCTGCGCTCCGGATCGGTGCGCCCCTTGCGCGAGATCGAGCAGCGCGTCCTGCCGACCATGCCGGGCGCGCAATACCTGGGGCCGGAGTATGATCCCGTGGCCCAGGCCTATCGCCTCAAGTTCATCCGCGACGGGCGAGTGATTTTTGTCGATGTCGATGCCCGCACCGGCGAGGTGATCCGCACGCTGAAGTAAGGCCGGGGCCAGCTTGACGCTTCCGGGCTTTGGCCTCATTTGACTGGGGCAAGGACATTTGGGGAACCTGCCATGCGCATCCTGATCGTCGAGGACGAACCGACCCTCGGCAAGCAATTGAAGAACACGCTGGAAGCCAACGGCTATGCCGTCGACCTGTCGGTCGATGGCGAGGACGGGCACTTCATGGGCTCGACCGAGGATTACGACGCCGTGATTCTCGACCTCGGCCTGCCGGAGATCGACGGGCTGACCGTGCTGGGCATGTGGCGCAAGGAAGGCCGCAAGTTCCCGGTGCTGGTGCTGACCGCGCGGGACAGCTGGTCCGACAAGGTCGCCGGGCTGGATGCTGGGGCCGACGATTATCTGGCCAAGCCCTTCCAGACCGAGGAACTGATCGCCCGGCTGCGCGCGTTGATCCGGCGCGCATCGGGCAATACCAGCAGCGAGCTGACCGCTGGCGACGTGCGGCTGGACACCCGTTCCGGCCGGGTCACGCTGAACGGCGAGCCGGTGAAGCTGACCGCGCAGGAATACAAGCTGCTGTCCTACCTGCTCCACCACAAGGGCAAGGTGGTCAGCCGGACCGAGCTGATCGAGCATATCTATGACCAGGATTTCGACCGGGATTCGAACACCATCGAAGTCTTCGTCACCCGCATCCGCAAGAAGCTGGGTCCGGACGTGATCACCACGATCCGCGGGCTTGGCTACAGCCTTGACGATCCGGCCGGACCGGGCCGCGGCTGAGACTGACTGCACGGGCGGGCGGTGAGCGCCAAGGATCTGGAACAGGCCACGGCGCCCGCACCGCATACCGGATCGCTCTCGCGCCGGATGCTGCTGATCGCGGCGGTGTGGATCGGCGTGCTGCTGCTGGGCGGCGGGCTGGCGCTGGACCGGACCTTGACCGGGCTGGTCACCCGCAATTTCGACGCGCAGCTGCAATACCTGCTCAACGGCATGATCGCCTCGGCCGAAGTCGGCCCGGATGGCGAAGTGTTCCTCAACCGCCCGCTGGGCGACCAGCGCCTGCTTGAACCCAACAGCGGCCTCTACTGGCAGATCCGAGGGCAGGGGCATGACGATTTCCCCTCGCGCTCGCTGTGGGACCGGACGCTGGACGTGCGCACCACCCACATCGACAAGGAACCGCACGTCTATGACAGCCTGCAGTTCCCCAATGAGCCGCTGCGGGTGATCGAGCGCACCGTGCAACTGCCGGGCAGCGACACGGTCTGGTTCTTTACCGTGGCCGAGCGCCGGGCCGAGCTGGACCGCCAGATCGGGCAGGTTCGCCGCATCCTGGTGCGCAGCTTTGCGGTGCTGGGTCTGGGCCTGTTCATCATGGCGATGCTGCAGACCTGGCTGGGGCTTGGCCCCTTGCGCGGGGTGCGGCTGGCGATCCAGAAAATGCGCACCGCCGGGGCCAACCGGGTGACCGAGCCGCTGCCGCTGGAAGTGCAGCCGCTGGTGGTGGAACTGAACGGCTTGCTGGCCCACACCGAGCGCCAGGCCGAGGAAGCGCGGACCCATGCCGGCAATCTCGCCCACGCCCTCAAGACCCCGCTGACTGTGGTGATGAACGCGGCCACGGCGCAGGCCCCGGACCTGTCCGATACCGTGATCCGCGAGGCGGCGGTGATGCGCCGTCAGGTCGATCACCACCTCGCCCGGGCCCGCGCGGTCGGCCGGCGCGGAGTGGGGCAGGCGCGGGCCAATGTTGGCGAGAGCGTCGAGGCGGTGCTGCGCGCCGTCACCCGGCTTTACGAGAAGACCCGCTTCGATCTCGACGGCAAGCGCGACGCGCTGGTCGCGATCGAGCGGCAGGACCTGGACGAGATCCTGGGCAACCTGATCGAGAACGCGGCCAAATATGGCGGCGGATCGGTCTTCGTCACGATCGACCCGACCGGCGAGGACGGCTGGTGCGAGATCTGGGTGGAAGACGACGGCATGGGCATTCCCGAGGCCGAGCGGACCCGGATCTTCGATCGCGGTGCGCGGCTCGATACCGGCAAGCCGGGCACCGGACTGGGGCTTGCCATCGTCCGCGATGTGGCGGAAATCTATGGCGGCTCGGTCCTGCTGGACGAGAGCGAGGATCTGGGCGGGCTGCTGGTCAAGTTGCGGCTGCCCCGGGCGGGAGGAGCAAAGGGATGATCAAGGCAAAGGCGCTGCTGGCACTGGGGGCGGCAATGTCGCTATCGGCCTGCAACATGGTCGTATCGGAAAAGCCGTGGTTCGATGCGCCCAGCGGTGCGCAGCTGCGCGACGGGCTGTGGGCCAACCTGCAGACGGCTAACTGCAAGGTTGAGGACACCGCGCCGATTGCCGATTGGCCGGAATGCGCCACGCCGATGCTGGTCACCGGCACCAGCTATTCCGGTCCGCCGAACGGACCGAACGGCCGCACGGCGCCGCCGGACAAGTGGCAGGCGCTACCGCATGTTCTGGTCGGCGGTGATCCGCAGATCGACCAGCTTCTGCTGGAGCCAAATGGCGAGGTGAGCGACCCGAATGCCTTCGGCGGCAAGCCGATCTACCTCTACCTTGCACTGCGTCCTGCTGCTCGTGACGGTGAGGGCCGGATCATAGCGGCCGAACGCTGGCCGGTGCTGTGCGGGCCGGCGCCCAAGGCGCCGCGTCAGGTCAACGGCAAGCCGGTGTTCACCAGCGAAAAGCCGTTCAAGGGCATCAAGGCCGAGGGCGATGCCTGCGTCGTCACCGATGTCGATTCGCTGCGCGGTGCCGCCGCAGCCAGCGAGAAGGTTTCGCTCGAGGCCGGTTTCACCAAGGTCTACAGCCGCTGGGTGCGGGACGGGATCTAGGTGCGCCGCACCGCGCTTGTCGCCGGGTTGGCCATGCTGTCTCCGGCCGGCCCGGTCCGGGCTGAAAACGACGGCATGTGCCGCAACGGCATGTTCGCGGAAGGGAACGACAGCTTTGCCCTGGCGCGGATCACCGGGCCGGGGAAGGCGCATTTCCTCGATGACATGAATGGCTGCCCCGGTCCTTCCGCCGCCTGCCGCCAGAAGGCCTATGTCCTGCCGGGCGACCGGGTGGTCACCGGGCGTAGCCGGGGCGGCTATGTCTGCACCTATTTCCCCAACAAGGTCGGCGGATCGGCTGGCTGGATGCCGCGCGAACGGCTTGCGCCGCTGGCAATGCCGCCCAGACCGGCGCATTGGCTGGGCAGTTGGGCCGATGGCGACAATTGGCTGCGGATCGGCAGGTCCAAGGCCGGACTGCGGGTGACCGGCATGGCCTTCTGGCCCTCGGCCCGCCCTTCACTGCAGGATCGCCCCGGCGGGCCGAACATGGGCGAGATCGACGGGCCGTTGCGGGTCAATGGCACCCGTGCCGAAGAACCGAGCTGCAGGGTGACGTTCCACCTGCTGGGCGACGTGCTGATCGCATCCGATCCGCACCGTGTGTGCGACGGGATGAATGTGACTTTTTCGGGCGTTTACCTGCGCAAGGGCCGCTGAGCGGCGACCTACTTGCCGGCGGCCTGCTCGTGGTGGCGGATCACTTCCTGGATGATGAAGCGCAGGAACTTTTCCGAGAATTCGGGATCGAGCTGGGCTTCCTCGGCCAGCTTGCGCAGCCGGGCGATCTGCCGCTCCTCGCGGCCCGGATCGGAGGCGGGCAGGGCCTTTTCGGCCTTGTAGGCGCCGACCGCCTTGGTGATGCGGAAACGCTCGGCCAGGATGTGGATCAGGGCCGCATCGATGTTGTCGATGCTGGAACGGAAGCCGGCCAGGACGGGATCGGGTTGGGTCTCGCTCATCGCCTTCAACCGCTAGCTTGAAAATGGCGCAATTCCAAGCTTGCCTTCCGGATAATCCGCGCGCAATGCGACAGGCGAAATGAGTGCCGACGTCGTCCCCCTTCGCCCGCGTGAGAGCGAACCCTCGCTGGGCCCGATCATGGCCCTGACCGCCAATGGCATGAATGCGGTCAACCAGGTGATCCTGGAGCGGATGCAGAGCGAAATTCCGCTGATTCCCGCGCTGGCCGGCCACTTGATTGCCGGCGGGGGCAAGCGGATGCGGCCGATGCTGACGCTCGCCGGGGCGGCACTATGCGATTATCATGGCACCCGCCATCACAAGCTGGCCGCGGCGGTGGAATTCATCCACACCGCCACCCTGCTTCACGATGACGTGGTAGACGGCAGCGAAATCCGCCGCGGCAAGGCGGCTGCCAACCTGATCTTCGGCAATCCGGCCACGGTGCTGGTCGGCGATTTCCTGTTCACCCGCAGCTTTGAACTGATGGTCGAGGACGGCAGCCTCAAAGTGCTGAAGATCCTCTCGGGCGCCAGTTCGGTCATTTCCGAGGGCGAGGTCGATCAGCTTACCGCCGCCCGCCAGATCGAGACGAGCGAGGAGCGCTATCTCAGCATCATCGGCGCCAAGACCGCCGCGCTGTTTGCCGCCGCCACCCGCATCGCCGCCGTGGTCGCCGAGAAGGGGGAAGCGGAAGAGCGCGCGCTCGACGATTACGGTCGCAACCTGGGCATTGCCTTCCAGTTGGTCGACGACGCTATGGACTACGATTCCAGCACGTTCGAGATGGGCAAAGGCAAGGGTGACGATTTCCGCGAAGGCAAGATGACCCTGCCGGTGATCCTGGCCTATGCGCGCGGGACCGAGGAAGAGCGCGCCTTCTGGAAGGCCGCGATTGCCGGTCACCGCACTTCCGACGAAGACCTGGCCCACGCGGTCGAGCTGATAAATCGCCACGATGCGGTCAACGCCACGCGTGAACGCGCCCGCCACTTTGCGCAGCGCGCGATCAACGCAATCGCCATGTTCCCGGCCAGCCCGGCCCGCGCCGCCATGGCCGAAGCCGCCGAATTCGCAGTGGCACGCCGCGCCTGACCGCCTGACGCCCACTGCCGTCATTCCGCAATGGTCTGCCGCCAGCCGCCCTGCTGCTGCGGTAAGCGGTGCCGCGGATTCACGGCGACTTAACCACGAACGCCCGATCATCCCCGTGCTTGGGGGCCCACCCTGACCTGGCAACAGGTCACTGTCACAAGGGCCGTAACATGATCGAACAAACCCCCTCCCGTCCGCTGCGAATCGTTTCCTCGCAAGCGGCCATTCCGCCGCCTGTCAGCCTGCCGCCGCGTGATACGACGCGGTGGGTCGCCAGCCGCAAGGCGTTGGTGGTGGCGGCCGTGGAGCGCGGCCAGATCACCATCGAGGAAGCCATGGCGCGTTACCGCCTCAGCCAGGAGGAATTCACCGCCTGGCAGTGCGCGCTGACCCAAGGTGGGGTCAAGGCGCTGCGGATGGCCTCCATGGCCGAGCGGCAGGCCGAGCAGCGCCGGATGGCCGAGCGGCAGGACGACCTGACCACGCACTGACCGCTACCCGCTTGTCCCGCGCACTGCCGCCCGCCATGCCCCCGAGCAGGGCGGCGGCGCGCGGGGCTTGACCGAACGCGCCGCGCCCGGCACTCCGGTTGCGATCGAAAACCAATCCGCAATCGGGAGAGTTCAGCATGCAACGTCGCCGCCTCGGCAAAAGCGCCATCGTCGTGTCGGATATCTGCATGGGCACCATGACCTTCGGCAGCCAGACGGACGAGGCCGAGGCGCTGCGCATTCTGGACCAGTGTTTCGAGGCGGGAATCGATTTCTACGACACGGCCGAGGGCTATCCCGTGCCGCCCGATCCCAAATGGGTCGGCCGGACCGAGGAGATCGTCGGCAAGTGGCTCAAGACCAAGCCGCGCGACGCGATCATCCTCGCCACCAAGGTTTCCGGCCCCAGCCACGTCTGGTTCCGCAGCCCCAAGCGCGAAGGGATGACCGCGCTCGACCGGCGCAACATCATGGTCGCGGTGGAAGACAGCCTGAAGAAGCTCGGCACCGACTACATCGACCTCTACCAGACCCACTGGCCCGACCATGAACTGCCCTATGACGAGACGATGGAAGTGCTCGACGAACTGGTCCGGGCCGGCAAGGTGCGGATCGTGGGCTGCTCGAACGAGACCAGCTGGGGCCTGATGAAATCGATCCAGACCGCCGAGCGGCTGGGCACGGTGCGCTATCAGACCATCCAGAACAATTTCAGCCTCAACAACCGCCGTTTCGAGGATGAACTGGCGCAGGTCTGCCGGATGGAAGGGGTCAGCCTGATCCCCTATTCGCCGATCGGCGGCGGGGTGCTTTCAGGCAAGTACAACGGCGGTGCGCGGCCGGATGGGGCGCGGTTCAGCCGTTACCTCGAAATCGGCGGGCGGCAGGCCGCGATGGCCAACCGCTTTGTCAACGATCAGTCGCTCGCTTCGACCGAGCGGTTCATGGCCCTGGCGGCCGAAGCCGGGATGAGCGCCGTGACCATGGCCGTGGCCTGGTCCAAGCAGCACGATTTCGTCGCCTCGACCATCGTCGGGGTCAGCAAGGAAGAGCAACTGCCCGAGATCCTGGCCGCGGCCGATCTGGTGCTGCCGGCCGACCTGATGAAAGCGATCGACAAGGTCAGCCGCGAAATCCGCTACCCGATGGGGTGAGGCCGGGTTAAGGCCGCCGGGTGAGCGACCTTCCCATCCATGCCGTTATGCCCGACCTGCTGGCCGTGCTGCGCCAGCGGGAGAGCGCCGTTCTGATCGCGCCGCCGGGGGCGGGGAAGACCACTTCGGTAGCCACCGCGCTGCTCGATCAGCCGTGGTGCGGCGGCAGCGTCATCCTGCTGTCCCCGCGCCGGGTGGCGGCGCGGGCGGCGGCAGAGCGGATGGCGGAACTGTTGGGCGAAGCGCCGGGGGAAACGGTCGGCTACCTGACCCGGCTGGACAGCAAGCGCAGCGCGCGCACCCGCGTGCTGGTGATGACCGAGGCGATCTTTGTCTCGACCATCCTGAACGACCCCGAACTGGCCGGTGTTTCCGCCGTGCTGTTCGACGAGGCGCACGAGCGGCATCTCGATTCCGATCTGGGCCTCGCGCTGGCGATCGAAAGCCAGCAGGTGCTGCGGCCCGATCTGCGGCTGGTGGTGATGAGTGCGACGATCGACGGTGCGCGGTTCGCCGGGCTGCTCGGTGATGCACCGCTGGTGGAAAGCGCGGGCAAGGCCTTTCCCTTGACGATCCGCTGGCTGGGCGCGCGGCCCGAACTGCGGCTGGAGGATGCCATGACCAGCGCGGTGCTGACCGCCTGGCGCGAGGAGACGGGCGACATCCTCGCTTTCCTTCCCGGCGTGGGCGAGATCGAGCGGATGCGCGAACGGCTGGCGGACAAGCTGCCCGGCGCGCTGATCCTGCCGCTCCACGGGCAGTGCGAACCTGCGGCCCAGCGCGCGGCGATCAAGCGCGATCCCCAGGGGCGGCGGCGGATCGTGCTGGCTACCGCGATTGCCGAGACGTCACTGACTCTCGATGGCGTATCGGTGGTGGTCGATGCCGGCCTCTCGCGCCGGGCGGAGTTTGACAAGGCCGCCGGCGTCACCCGGCTGGTCACCCACCGCGCTTCGCAGGCCGCCGCTGCCCAGCGCGCGGGCCGCGCGGCGCGGCAGGGGCCGGGCGTTGCCTACCGCCTGTGGGAAGAGGCCGCCCATGCCGGGCGGGCGGAGTTCGATCCGCCTGAAATGCTCACCTCGGACCTTGCCCCGCTGCTGCTCAATCTGGCGCAATGGGGCGCAGCCGATCCGGCGGCGTTGCCCTGGCTCGATCCGCCGCCAAGTGCAGCATTGGCTGCAGCAAAGGCGACCTTGCAGGCGCTTGGCGCGCTCGATGCCGCGGGCAGGATCACGCAGCATGGCCGCAGCATGGCGGCCCTGCCGATGGCGCCGCAGTTGGCCCACATGCTGCTTTATGCTGCGCAGCATAGTGCGGCGCGTGATGCAGCATTACTCGCGCTGCTGCTGCAGGAGCGCGGGCTAGGCGGACGGGGCGAGGACCTTGCCGCGCGGCTCGATCGCTGGAAGCACGAGCGCGGCGGACGGGCCGAAGCCTCACGCAAGCTGGCCGAACGTTGGGAGCGGCGCGCGAAGGAGTTGGCCGGTAACGGAAGTGGTGAGGCCCCGCCGCTGGGCGTGCTGCTGGCCGAGGCCTGGCCAGACAATATCGCCCGCCGCCGTGATGCGAGCGGGGAGAACTGGCTGACTGCCGGGGGCAGGGGGCTGCGGCTGGATCCGGCCAGCCCGCTGGCCCGCGCCGAATGGTTGGCGGTCGGCGAAGCGCAGGGCGAGGCCAAAGGCGCGCGGATCACCGGGGCGATTGCGATCGATGAATCCGAAGTGACCCGTTGGCTGGCCCACCGGATCGAGAAACGCTCGACCTTGCGCTGGGTCGCGGACGAGGACCGGGTCGAGGCGCTGCTCGAATCGCGGCTGGGCGCGATTACCCTGGCGCGCGGGTCTGATCCGGCGCCCGATCCGGCGGCGATCCGGGCCTTTCTGATTGAGCGGGTGCGGGCCGGGGGGCTGGCGCTGCTGCCCCTGTCCAAGGCCAGCCATGCCCTGCTGCGCCGCGCCCGCTATGCCGGGCTGGAGGCCCTTTCCGAAGCCACCCTGGTGGCCGAGGCGGAGGACTGGCTAGGGCCATTGCTGGGCCGGCGGATCGACCACACCGAACCGGCCCGGCTCCACGATGCGCTGCGCGCCAGGCTGGACTATGCCGCGCTTCAGGCGCTCGACCGGCTGGTGCCGGCACAGTTCACCAGCCCGGCCGGGACGGCTCACGCGATCGACTATGACGATCCCGGCGGGCCGGCGGTGGAACTGCGGGTCCAGGCCGTGTTCGGGCTCGACCGGCATCCCACCTTCGGCCAGCCGCCCCAGCCGCTGCTGCTCAAGCTGACCGATCCCGGCGGCAAGCCCTTGCAGACCACCCGCGATCTGCCCGCCTTCTGGCGCGGATCGTGGCGCGATGTGGTGAAGGACATGAAGGGCCGCTACCCCAAGCACCGCTGGCCGGCCGAGCCGTGGAACGAGGCGGCCAGCCTCAAGACCAAGAACGCGTTCGAGCGGCGATAAGGATTTCGCTTCGCGCCAGAGAAGAAACAGGGGTTGTCATCCCCGCGCAAGCGGGGATCCACGGTCTGACGCCGTGCCATGGATCCCCGCCTGCGCGGGGATGACAAGGGTCGGTTCTGACCCATTGAAGTCGGCAGCGTGTCCGGGACTTGATTTCCGCCGCGATTCGACGCAATCGCGGCCCATGGCTGCACGCATCTATCAACGCCCGAAGAATGCCATGCAGTCCGGCAAGGCCCGGACCGCGGAATGGCTGCTCGAATTCGCCCCGGCCGAGGCGAAGAAGCCCGATCCCGTGATGGGCTGGGCTGGCAGCGGCGATACGCAAAGCCAGGTTACCCTGCGCTTTGCCAGCCAGGCCGATGCCCAGGCCTATGCCGACAAGTACGGGATTGCAGCCGAGGTCCACGCCACTCCGCCGCGCCGGCTCAAGATCCAGGCCTACGCCGACAATTTCCGCTGATCTGGCTGGTGGCAAGGAAGCGGGCCCACTGAATGTCTGGGTCGCGCTGTGAGACAGCAGCAGAACCCGCTTCCCGGTTTCATCCTGCAGGGATGATCCCAAAGACTGCCCCCATCAGAGCGAGTCATTCGCAATACTATCCCATCCGGCCGAGTCGGACTTGCGCAAACGCGACAGCGAGGCCATATGCGCCGCCGGGAGTCGGTCGGACGTTTGCGCTCGCCAACCTGGTCAGGTCCGGAAGGAAGCAGCCACAACGGGTTGCGGCGGGTCGGCCGGCTCCTTTTCTCCCTTCGACAAAATTGAGCGGCACGCCTAGTCTGGCGCACGATGTCCGATTCCCCCGATCCTTACGGCGACGAGCCTGAAGACGACGCGCCGTCCGCTGCCGAACTGGAAGCGGCCGGGCAGGAATCGATGTTCGGCGCGCCCGAGCCCGCAGCCCCGCCGCCGCCCGCACCTGCACCGATCGTGAGCGCAGCCCCGGCGCAGCCCTATCGCGTGCTGGCCCGCAAGTACCGCTCGCAGACCTTTGCCGAGCTGATCGGCCAGGAGGCCATGGTCCAGACCCTGGCCAATGCGATTCGGCGCGACCGGCTGGCCCATGCCTTTCTGATGACCGGGATCCGCGGGGTCGGCAAAACCTCCACCGCGCGGCTGATCGCCAAGGCTTTGAACTGCGTCGGTCCCGACGGGCAGGGCGGGCCGACGATCGATCCGTGCGGCCAGTGCGAGCCGTGCCAGGCAATTGCCGAAGGCCGGCATATAGACGTGATCGAAATGGACGCCGCCAGCCACACCGGCGTCGACGACGTGCGCGAGATTATCGAGGCGGTGCGCTATGCCGCCGTCTCGGCGCGCTACAAGATCTACATCATCGACGAAGTTCACATGCTGTCGCGCAACGCCTTCAACGCGCTGCTCAAGACGCTGGAAGAGCCGCCGGCCCATGTGAAATTCCTGTTCGCCACGACCGAAGTGGAAAAGCTGCCGGTCACGGTGCTGAGCCGCTGCCAGCGGTTCGACCTGCGGCGCATTCCCGCCCCGCTGCTCAAGGATCATTTCGCGATGATCTGCGGCAAGGAAGGGGTTGAGGCCGAAGACGAGGCGCTGGCGATGATCGCCGCCGCCGCCGAAGGTTCGGTCCGCGATGGCCTGTCGATCCTCGACCAGGCGATTGCCCATGCCGATCTGGGCGGGGAAGGCCGCGTTACCGCCGCCCAGGTCCGCGACATGCTGGGCCTGGCCGACAAGAGCGCGCAGCGCCGGCTCTATGCCGCGCTGCTGGGCGGGGACGGGGCGGGCCTGCTCGACCTGATCGACCAGCAGTTCGCCCTGGGGGTGGAGCCGCTGGCGCTGCTGCGCACGGCGATGGAACTGACCCACCGGATCGCTCTGGCGCAGCTCGGCAAGGGCGCGGTCGATGCCGTGTCCGAGGAAGAGCGCAGTGCGATTGCCGACTGGGCCGAGCGGCTGACTGCCGCCCAGCTCCACCGGCTTTGGCAATTGCTGCTGAAAGGCCACGACGAAGTGCGCGGCGCGCCCGATCCGCTGGTTGCGGCCAAGATGGCGCTGCTGCGGGTCCAGCACGCGGCCGACCTGCCCGATCCGGGCACGCTGGTGAAGAAGCTGGAAGAAATCGCCGCGCGCGGGCCGGTCGCGGCTCCGGCCGGGGACGGCGCGGCTGCGGTTCCGGCTGCCGCCCCGCAGGCGCTTGACTGGGCGGGGCTGGTCGAGCGGGTGGAACTGTCCGGGCAATTGCGGCTGGCCCAGGTGATGCACGATTGGGTGCGGGTGATCGCGCTGGCTCCGGGCGAGCTGACCTATGCCCTGGCCCCCGGCTATCCCGGCGATGCCACGGCGGAACTGCGCGATGCGCTGCTCCGCGCCACCGGCGAGCGCTGGCAGGTGACGCGGGCCGAAGGCGATGCCCAGCCGAGCCTGAAGGAAGCCAAGGACGCCGAAAAGGATGCAGCCCGCGCGGCGCTGCTGCAGGACCCGCTGGTCAATGCGGCCTTCGCGGCCTTTCCCGGGGCCGAACTGATTGACGAAAGCCCGGACGCCCGCTTGGCGCAGGGCGGCAAGAACTGGAGATAGCACGTGAAGTCGATGGAAGAGATGCTCAAGGCCGCGCAGCAAGCTGCCGAGACCATCCAGAAGCAGATGACCGAAATGCAGGGCAAGCTCGACGCGATGGAAGTCGAAGGGCTGGCCGGCGGCGGCTTGGTCAAGATCCGCGCCACGGCCAAGGGCCGGATCATCGGCGTCGCCATCGATGACAGCCTGATGGACAAGGCCGAGAAGGGCATCCTCGAAGACCTGATCGCCGCCGCCTTCAACGATGCGCGGGCCAAGGCCGATCAGGTCAGCAATGCGGAAATGACCAAGATGCAGGGCGGCATGGGCCTGCCCCCGGGGTTCAAGCTGCCGGGGATGTAAGGGGGGACTTACCTCACTCGCTCGATCACCACGCCGCCCTTGATCACCCCGTCAACGCTCTCCAGCTCGCGCACGTTGGCGAGCGGGTCGCCGTCGACGGCAATAAGATCGGCATAGCGGCCGACCGCGATCTGGCCGACATTGGCTTCCCAGCCCAGCGCCTGCGCGGCGTTGAGCGTTGCGGCGCGGATCGCGTCGAGCGGGGCCATGCCGTAAGTCACCATCACTGCGAACTGGCGGCCGGCGAGGCCGTGCGGCATCACGCCCGCGTCCGATCCGAACACCATCTTGACCCCGGCCTTGAAGGCCTTGCGGAAGTTGTCGCGCTGGATCTGCGCGACTTCGCGGTCCTTGCGCAGGTTGTCTTCCAGCACGCCGTTCTTCTTGCCTTCGGCCTGGGTGTAGTCGGTGTTGTAGATATCCATCGAGAACCACACCGGCTTGGCCCGCGCCGCGGCCAGCTTGATCCCTTCATCGTCAACCAGGCTGGCGTGTTCAATCGTGTCGATCCCGGCGCGGATCGCGGCCTTGATGCCGGCCGCGCCGTGGGCATGAGCGGCCACTTTCAGGCCCCACATTTCCGCTTCGCCGACAATTGCCCTCAGTTCGTATTCGGGCACTTGCTGCTGGCCCGGTTCGGTGTTGCGGCTGAACACCCCGCCGGTGGCGCAGACCTTGATCACTTCGGCGCCGAACTTGCGCTGGCGGCGCACCTGGTAACGCAGCTCATCGGGGGTATCGCCGATCCCCTCTTCCTTGCCGGCCTTCTCCAGCGAGGGCGGCAGGAAGGTCGAATCGCAGTGGCCGCCGGTTGCGCCCAGGGCATAGCCGGCCGGAACGATCCGCGGGCCGGTCACGTACCCGGCCGCAATCGCCTGCTTCAGGCCGATGTCGTTGCGATTGGCAGAGCCGACATTGCGGACGGTGGTGAAGCCCGCGTCGAGCATCGCCCGGCCGTTGCTGACCGCCGTCATCGAGAAGAAGCTGTCGGTGAATTCCAGCCCCCGGTAGCCGCCGATGTCGGCCGGGCTGTCGAGGTGGACGTGCATGTCGATCAGGCCGGGCAGCAGGGTCTTCCCGCCCATATCGATGTGCTTGACGTCCGCCCCCCATCTGACGCTGCGGGCATCGGCGATCGAGGTGATCCGCCCGTCGGCGCCGACGAAGATCGCCGGATGCTCGATATACTTGCCGGTCACCACGTCGAGATAGCGCGCGGCGGTGATTACCGTCAGCTTGGGCGCGGGGGCAGCGGCGTCGGTCGCGGCCGAAATGGCCGGAACGCTGAGGGCCAGGGCCCCGGCAAGGGCGGCGATGGTCAGTTTGCGCATGATCGGCGAATCCCTGTTGCTTTGGTTTCGCCCACTGTGCGGACAGCGGCGCGGATTGGCAACCGCGCGGCCATCCACAGTCCAGAAGGGCAGGGGCCATTGCACGGCGGGCAGGGCATGCCCATATCCCCGGTCAAAGGCGGGATTCACCCGCATGGTGGCACTGCTGCTGCCGATTGGACGGAACTATGACGAAACTGCTTCCCCTGCTGCCGCTGCGCGACATTGTCGTGTTCCCCGGCATGGTTGTCCCGCTGTTCGTGGGCCGCGACAAGTCGGTCGCCGCGCTTGAGGCGGCGATGGCGACCGAGGGTGAGAAGGACATCTTCCTGCTCGCCCAGCTCGATCCCGGCTGCGACGATCCGGCCGAGGACGATCTCTACGACATCGGCGTGATCGCCACCGTGCTCCAGCTGCTCAAGCTGCCCGACGGCACCGTGCGGGTGCTGGTCGAAGCGCGCCAGCGCGCCAGCCTGGAAAGCCTGCGGATCGAACAGGCAGCCCAGGGCGAAATGGTGGTGGCGCAGGTCCAGCCGGTCGAGCCGGTCAGCGTCTCGGGCAACGAGGTTGCCGCGATGATGCGCCAGGTGGTCGAGACCTTTGGCGAATATGCCAAGCTCAACAAGAAGCTCCCGGCCGAGGCGGGTGAGAACCTGGCCGAAATGGTCGATGCGGCGGTGCTGGCCGATACCGTGGCCGCCCATATCCAGACCAAGGTGGCCGACAAGCAGGCCATGCTGAGCGAGGCCGATCCCCTGAAGCGGCTGGAAATGGCCTATTCCTTCATGGAAGGGGAGCTGGGCGTGCTGCAGGTGGAGCGCCGGATCCGCGGCCGCGTGAAGCGGCAGATGGAAAAGACCCAGCGCGAGTACTACCTCAACGAGCAGCTCAAGGCGATCCAGTCGGAACTGGGCGGCGGCGAGGACGGCGAAGCGAACGAGATCGCCGAGCTTCAGGAAAAGATCGACAAGCTCAAGCTGTCGAAGGAAGCCCGCACCAAGGCCAATGCCGAGCTCAAGAAGCTGAAGTCTATGCAGCCGATGAGCGCGGAAGCCACCGTGATCCGCAACTATCTCGACGTGCTGCTGGGCCTGCCATGGGGCAAGCGCAGCAAACTGAAGAAGGACATCCACGCGGCCCAGGCCGTGCTGGATGCGGATCACTACGCGCTCGACAAGGTCAAGGACCGGATCGTCGAGTATCTGGCCGTGCAGGCGCGCACCAACAAGCTGAAGGGGCCGATCCTGTGCCTCGTCGGCCCGCCGGGCGTGGGCAAGACCTCGCTTGGCAAGTCGATCGCCAAGGCGACCGGGCGCGAATTCATCCGCCAGTCGCTGGGCGGCGTGCGGGATGAAGCCGAAATTCGCGGCCACCGCCGCACCTATATCGGTTCGCTGCCGGGCAAGATCATTTCCAACCTGAAGAAGGCCGGAACCAGCAACCCGCTGTTCCTGCTGGATGAGATCGACAAGCTGGGCCAGGACTTCCGCGGCGATCCGGCGTCGGCGCTGCTCGAAGTGCTCGATCCGGAACAGAACGCCAAGTTCCAGGACCACTACCTGGAGCTGGATTACGATCTGTCGGACGTGATGTTCGTCTGCACGGCGAACAGCCTCAACCTGCCGCAGCCGCTGCTGGACCGGATGGAGATCATCCGGCTGGAAGGCTACACCGAGGACGAGAAGGTCGAGATTGCCGAACGGCACCTGATCGCCAAGCAGGTCGAGGCCCACGGGCTGAAGGCCAGCGAGTTTGCCCTCACCACCGAGGGGCTGCGCGATCTGATTCGCTATTACACCCGTGAAGCCGGGGTCCGCACGCTTGAGCGCGAGATCGCCAAGCTTGCCCGCAAGAGCCTGCGCCAGATTCTGGAAGGCAAGGCCACTTCGGTCACGATTACCCCGGAAAACCTGGGCGACTTCGCCGGCGTGCGCAAGTTCCGCTTCGGGGTGGCCGAGGAAGAGCATCAGGTGGGGGCCGTCACGGGCCTGGCCTGGACGTCGGTCGGCGGGGAACTGCTGACCATCGAAAGCGTCACCGTGCCGGGCAAGGGCGGGATCAAGACCACCGGCAAGCTGGGCGAAGTGATGAACGAAAGCGTCCAGGCCGCTTTCAGCTTCGTCAAGGCGCGCAGCCCGTCCTATGGGATCAAGCCCAGCCTGATCGCCCGCAAGGACGTGCATATCCACTTGCCCGAAGGCGCCGTGCCCAAGGATGGGCCGAGCGCGGGGATCGGCATGGTCACTTCGATCGTATCGACGCTGACCGGCATTCCGGTGCGCAAGGATGTCGCCATGACCGGCGAAGTCACGCTGCGCGGGCGGGTACTGGCGATCGGCGGCCTCAAGGAAAAGCTGCTCGCGGCCCTGCGCGGCGGGATCAAGCTGGTGCTGATCCCGGAAGAGAACGTGAAGGACCTGGCCGAGATTCCGGACAACGTGAAGCAGGGGCTGGAGATCGTTCCGGTATCCCATGTCGATCAGGTGCTGGAGCTGGCGCTGACCCAGCCGCTGGAGCCGGTCGAATGGAGCGAGGCGGACGATCTGGCGAGCCAGCCGGGGGCACCCGCATCCGTTCCGGCGGGGTCGGCCACGGCCCACTGATTCCTGCTGCATTGCAGCGATTCGCGGCGGTTTTGCCGATGCTGCATTGCGGCATCGGCAGACCGACCCCAAAATCCCGGTTAATCGTGGATAATCTGCCGTTTCCGTAGCGGTTTGGCTTTGACAGCCGCCGGGAAAACGGCTCAATTCCGCCGATCTTAAGAGGCGAATCACAAGTTTCCCAAACACAAGAAAGGTAGGGGGTTCCCACGATGAACAAGAACGATCTGATCAGCGCCGTTGCCGACGCCAGCGGTCTCACCAAGAACGATGCCACCAAGGCTGTCGAAGGCGTGTTCGACGCCATCACCGGCGCTCTGAAGAAGGGCGACGAAGTGCGCCTCGTCGGCTTCGGCACCTTCTCGGTTGCCAAGCGCAAGGCTTCGACCGGCCGCAACCCGCGCACCGGCGAACCGATGAAGATCAAGGCTTCGTCGCAGCCGAAGTTCAAGGCCGGCAAGGGCCTCAAGGACGCCGTCAACTAAGCAGACCCCCGGGCCGCACCGCCTCGCGGCCGGGTCGCAGGAATCGCCGCGCTTGCCCCAGGGCAGGCGCGGCTTTCTTGTATCGAGGGCTGGCGTTCAGGCCTTCGCCACGGTCGGCTTGCTGGCGAAGGACACCACTTTCGAGAAGAACCACGACAGCAGGCAGGCGGCAACCACGGCCGAGATCCAGACCGGCATGGTCCGCCCGAAAACCTCGCTCATCCACACCAGCACGGTCAGGTGGACGCAGTAGAGCGGCAGCGAGAAATTGCCGAGCCATTCCATCGGCGCCTTCATGAAGGCCGGCGGCTGGGCCATGGCGACCAGCCACATCACCGGCGGCAGGAACAGCATGACGAAGACCAGATCGCCAGCCACCTTGCCCAGCGGCAGGTAAGGTACGGCCATGATCCCCAGCACCGGGATGATCGTCATGGCCCACCACGGCAGGCTGGGAGTGCGCAGGCCCTCCCGGTATTTGCGGCCCAGCCAGACGCCCAGCACATAGGAAAAGCCGACGCGGGGCAGGGCGTGCCACCAGGTGTCCCAGGTCGGCGCGTTGACGCCCATCGTGTCGGAACCATGGAGGTTCACGGTATAGACCAGCCAGCCCCCCATCACCGCGGCCAGCGCCAGCATCGCCGGGGTCGAAACCCGCTTCAGCGCCAGCGCGTGAACGAAATTGGCGAGGAGTTCGTAGAACAGTGTCCACTGCGGCCCGTTGAAGCGGTAGAACGGCCCCGCGCCGGCCAGGCTGGGGATCATCAGCAGGTCCAGCAGCAGCCACCACAGCAGCGTCACCGGATCGGCCAGGCCGATCACGAAGGCCCGCACCACCGCCACGCCCGCGCCCACTGCCACCAGCGGCCAGAGCCGGACAAACCGCGCGCGGGTAAATTCGAACGCGCCGATCCCGGTGTTGAGCTTCTTCTCGGTCGAAACCGCCAGGACGAAGCCCGACAGCAGGAAGAACAGGTCGACGAACAGGTAGCCGCGCTGGAACGGGCCGCCGATCCGGTAAACGATGTCGAGGTGGTAGAACACGATCATGAAGGCCGCGACGCCGCGCAGGCCATCAAGCTGGAACATGCGCGGATGGTGCGCCGCCGGCGCTGCCGTTTCACTGCTCATTATCGGGGACCCCTCCCTGTTTGCCCCGTTACAACAGGTTGCCGGGGCAAGATCAACACCGTCCACTGGACGTTAAGGCAGGCGCGGCATATAAGCGCCCTGCAATGAACCGGATTGTCCTTGCCATCCTCGCCCTGTTTGCAGGGATCGCCGCGCAGGTCGCCCCTGCCGAAGCGCGGATGCGCGGCAATACCGAGATCGGTTCGGTCGTCACCCAGCGCGCCGCCGTGCGCGCCGCCGCCGCGGTGGAAGTGGCCGCGGATCATGCCGCCGCACCCGAAGCCTCGCGCCGCGATGCGCCGCTGCCGCTGCGCCTTGCGCTCGGCAGCGCTCTTGCCGTGCCGACTGTCCGGCTCGGCCCCGATCGCGCACTCGAATAGCCCCGGCTGAAGGACCGCCCCGAGCGGCCCCGCGCAGGCGCGCCGCGTCTGTGCCCAGCCTTGCCATACCCTTCAAACAATTCAGGAATTTGCTATGTTCGGCGCTATTGCCAAGAGCCTGTTCGGCTCATCCAACGACCGTTACGTCAAGTCGCTCGACAAGATCGTCAAGCAGATCGCGGCTTACGAGCCGGTGCTCGAAGCGCTGAGCGACGAGGAACTGCAGGCCCAGACCCCCAAGTTCCGCCGCATGCTGGAAGAGGGCAAGACCCTGAACGACCTGCTGCCCGAAGCCTTCGCCACGGTGCGCGAGGCTTCGAAGCGCGTGCTGGGGATGCGCCACTTCGACGTGCAGATGATCGGCGGCATCGTGCTCCACCGCGGCGAAATCGCCGAAATGCGCACCGGCGAAGGCAAGACCCTGGTTGCCACCCTGGCGGTCTATCTCAACGCGCTGGAAGGCAAGGGCGTCCACGTCGTCACCGTCAACGATTACCTCGCCCGCCGCGACGCGGAATGGATGGGGCAGATCTACCGCTGGCTGGGCCTGACTGTGGGCGTGATCGTGCCGAACCTTTCGGAATACGAACGCCGCGAAGCCTATGAGTGTGACATCACCTATGCCACCAACAACGAGCTGGGCTTCGATTACCTGCGCGACAACATGAAGCACGAGCGCAGCCAGATGGTCCACCGGCCGTTCAACTATGCGATCGTCGACGAAGTGGACTCGATCCTGATCGACGAGGCCCGCACCCCGCTGATCATCTCCGGCCCGACCGACGACAAGAGCGAGCTCTACATCCAGGTCGACGCGATCGTGAAGCAGATCAGCGAAGAGCATTACGAGAAGGACGAGAAGACCAAGAACATCACCCTGACCGAAGACGGGGTGGAATGGGCCGAGCGCCAGCTGGAAGCGGCCGGACTGTTGGTCGGGTCGAACCTCTATGACGTGGAGAACACCCAGGTCGTCCACCACCTTGACCAGAGCCTCAAGGCGAATGTCATGTTCAAGCGGGACATCGACTACATCGTCAAAGACGACAAGGTGGTGATCATCGACGAGTTCACCGGCCGCATGATGGACGGCCGGCGCTGGTCGAATGGTCTGCACCAGGCGGTCGAGGCCAAGGAAGGCGTGAACATCGAGCCGGAAAACCAGACCATGGCCTCGATCACCTTCCAGAACTATTTCCGCATGTATCCCAAGCTGTCCGGCATGACCGGCACGGCGGCGACCGAAGCGGCCGAATTCTTCGACATCTACAAGATGAATGTCGTCACCATCCCCACCAACGTGCCGGTCAAGCGCGTCGACGAGGAGGACGAGTTCTACAAGAACACCACCGACAAGTTCCAGGCGATCGCCAAGCTGATTGCCGAGAAGAGCAAGTCGGGCCAGCCGGTGCTGGTCGGCACCGTCTCGATCGAGAAGTCGGAATTGCTGTCGGACTATCTCAAGCAGGAAGGGGTCCAGCACGCCGTGCTGAATGCCCGCTTCCACGAGATGGAAGCCCACATCGTTGCCCAGGCCGGGCGGCTGGGGGCAGTGACCATCGCCACCAACATGGCCGGCCGCGGGACCGACATCAAGCTGGGCGGCAATGCCGAGTTCCGGATCGAGGACGAGCTCAAGGACATGCCCGAAGGGCCCGAGCGCGACGCCGCGATCGCAAAGATCGAGGCCGAGGTCGAGGCCGAGAAGGAGCAGGTGCTGGCCGCCGGCGGGCTCTGCGTGATCGGGACCGAGCGGCATGAAAGCCGCCGTATCGACAACCAGCTGCGCGGCCGCTCGGGCCGTCAGGGTGACCCGGGCCTGTCGAAGTTCTACCTGTGCCTGGAAGACGATCTGCTGCGCATCTTCGGTCCGGACACGCTGTTCTCGAAGATGATGAATTCGAACCTCGCCGATGGCGAGGCGATCGGTTCGCGCTGGCTGTCGAAGGCGATCGAGACCGCGCAGAAGAAGGTCGAAGCGCGCAACTACGACATCCGCAAGCAGGTGGTCGAATACGACGACGTGATGAACGACCAGCGCAAGGTGATCTACGAACAGCGCGCCGACATCATGGATGCCGACAGCATCGACGACGTGGTAGAGGAAATGCGCCACGATACCGTCAACGCGGTGGTGGCCGATGCCTGCCCGCCGGGATCCTACCCGGAACAGTGGGACATCGCTGCCCTGAAGACGCGCACGGCCGAAGTTCTGGGGCTCGATGCGCCGATCGATGAATGGCTGGCCCAGGACGGGATCGAGCCGGACGACATCGAGATGCGCCTGGCCGAACTGGCCGATGCCAAGATGGCGGCCAAGATCGGCGAGGACAGCGCGATCTGGCGGCAGGTTGAAAAGCAGATCCTGCTCGACCGGCTGGACCATTACTGGAAGGAACACCTCGCCACGCTCGATGCGCTGCGCCAGGTGGTGTTCCTGCGCGCCTATGCGCAGAAGCAGCCGATCAACGAATACAAGCAGGAAGCCTTC
>ERZ761602.1660-NODE-1660-length-39234-cov-5.819316_pt1 | contig 39234 bp, 29 predicted proteins | sample MGYA00512165_ERZ761602 | MGnify/ENA primary metagenome ERZ761602 (study PRJEB28899, sample SAMN02445085) | bioreactor sludge metagenome | biome: EBPR sludge; isolation source: Thorneside wastewater treatment plant | place: Australia: Brisbane, Thorneside...
CGAGCGGGTCGAAGCCGCTCTCGGCGAGCGCGAGCAGCTGGTACTTGCCGTCGCGATCGGTGAAGTAGGTGAAGCAGAAGAAGCTCAGCCAGTGTTTGCAGGGCTCGTTGAAGGCCCCGAGGATGCGCGGCTTGTCGGGGTTGCCGCTGCGGCGATCGAGCAGGGCCTCGGCCTCCTCGCGGCCGTCGCGGCCGAAGTAGCTGTGCAGGAGGTAGACCATCGCCCAGAGGTGGCGGCCCTCCTCGACGTTCACCTGGAAGAGGTTGCGAAGATCGTAGAGTGAGGGGCAGGTCTGCCCGAGCAGGCGCTGCTGCTCGACGCTCGCGGGCTCGGTGTCGCCCTGGGTGACGACGAGCCTGCGCAGCACGTTGCGGAACTCGCCCGGCACCGTCTGCCAGGCGTCCTGGCCCATGAAGTCGCCGAAGCCGATCTTGCGATCCTGGATCGGGTCCGCGAGGAAGATGCCCCAGCGGTACTCGGGCATCTTCACGTAGTCGTACTGGGCCCAACCGTCGGCGTCGACGCTCACCGCCGTGCGCAGGTAGACGTCATCTTCCTGGAAGCCCTCGGGCCCCATCTCCTTCCACCAGTCGATGAAGTGCGGCTGCCAGGCCTCGAGCGCGCGCTGGAGCTTCTTGTCGGAGCTGAGATCGACGTTGTTGGGAATCTTCTCGGAGTTGACGACTGAGCTCACGAAGACCTCCTCGGGCGAGACGTTGCTGGTGCGACGGACATGGGGACGGTGGGGACGGATGGGCGGGCGGCGGAGGCCCGCGCTCCGCGAGTCAGGTGCGGCGCCAGTCGAACTCGGCGCGCTCGGGCTGGCCGTACATCGTGAGCGCGCCGCGCGCTCCGACGGCGTTCGGGCGCTGGAAGATCCAGTTCTGCCAGGCCGAGAGGCGCGCGAAGATCTTGGTGTCGAGCGTCTCCGGGCCGCAGAAGCGCAGGTTGGCCTCGGTGCCGGTGAGCGCGTCGGGCGAGAGGCTCGCGCGCTCCTCGATCGCGAGGCGCACCTCGTCGTCCCAGTCGATCTCGTCGGGTGTGAAGGTGACGAGCCCGAGCTCGAGCGCGCGCTCGGCGTCGATGAACGCCTTCTCCTCGCCGAGGGCACCCACGTGCTCGGGCTTGCCGAGGAAGCGTGAAGCGAGGCGCGTGAGGCCGTTCGACATCGTGAGCGGGCCGAAGTTCGCGCGCGAGAGCGCGAGGTAGGCCTGCTCGTCGTCGCCCGCCTTCATGTAGGACCGGTCGGCGGCGAGCGCGAGCTCGAAGAGCGTGCCCGCGAAGGCCGAGCCGGGCTCGATGACCGCGAAGAGGCTGCGCGCCGTGAGATCGAGACGGCGCAAGGTGCGGCGTACGTAGAGCGCGACCTCCTTCGCGAACCAGTCCACCTCCGCGAGCGCGAAGAGCGCCTCGTCGTGGGCTCGGACCTTCTCGCCCTCGCCGCCCGTCTTGAGCACGACGAGGCCGACGTCGAGGTGGTTGAAGCGCAGATCGCAGAGCGCGTCGTCGAGCTCGCGGAAGGCTTGCAGGTGCCAGGTCGCGGCGCCGCGCGCCCGGAGGGCGTCGGCCGTCGTGGGCGGCTCGTCGTCGGGCGCGAGCATCGTCAGCGTCGCGACGCGGCTCGCGCGATCGACGACGAGCGAGACGTAGCGGTAGTCGGTGCCGGCGCGCTCGCCCTCGTCCCAGCGCTTCGCCTCGAGCGCGGGCAGCTTCACGCCTGGGCCCTTCTTCTCGGGGGTCGCTGCCGCCAGGGCCTCGGCGCGCGCTCGCACGCCCTCGTCGAACTTGCTGCGCGGGAAGACGGCGTCGACGAGCCCCCAGTCCTTCGCGCGTTTGCCGCGCACGCCCTCGGCGAGCGTGCAGAAGACGTCGGCCAGATCACGGCGCACCTTGCGTTTGTCGACGAGGCGCGTGAGCCCGCCGGTGCCGGGCAGCACGGCGAGCAGGGGCGTCTCGGGGAAGGAGACGGCGCTCGAGCCGTCGTCCATCAGGAGGATCTCCTCGCAGGCGAGCGCGAGCTCGTAGCCGCCCCCGGCCGCGACGCCGTTGAGCGCCGCGAGGTAGTGTTGACCGCTCTCGGCGCAGGCCTCCTCGAGCGAGATGCGCGTCTCGTTGGTGTACTTGCAGAAGTTCACCTTGAAGGCGTGGCTCGAGCTGCCGAGCATGTAGATGTTCGCGCCGGCGCAGAAGATCTTCGGCTGCGCGCTCGTCACGACCACGCTGCGCACCTCCGGGTGCTCGAAGCGCAGGCGCTGCACGGCGTCGGCGAGCTCGATGTCGACGCCGAGGTCGTAGCTGTTCTGCTTCAGCTGGTAGCCGGGGCGCATCGGCTTGTCCTCGGCGATGTCGAGCGCGAGCCGTGCGACCGGACCCTCGATCGAGAGCTTCAGGTGCGTGTAGCGCGAGGGATGCGTTTCGAACCGGATGGGCTCTTGGGGGCCCGCCTTCGCTTCAGCCATGCCTTGGGCCTTTGGCATGCCCCCGGAGGACGGTCAAGCATCATAGTGCTTCACAATCGACACCGAAGCGCACTATATTGCACCCATGTCGTCCCGCGGCAGCGCCGAGCGTGCCTCGGCCGTCTTGCGCGAGCTCGGTGCCCGGGTGCGCTCGAGGCGGCACGCCCTGGGCATGACCGTGAAGGAGCTCGCGGCGCGCTCCGGGCTCAGCGAGCGCTTCCTCGTCTCGCTCGAAGGTGGGCAAGCCAACCCTTCGGTGCGCAGCGTGCTCGAGCTCGCTGGGGCGCTGCGAGTGAACCTCGGAGCGCTGCTCGCCGACGAGTCCCCCGAGCCGACGACCCCGGACCCGGAGCACCGCAGGCCGAGCCGTCTGGTCGCGCTCGTGGGGCTGCGCGGCGCGGGCAAGTCGAGCGTGGGCGCGCAAGCCGCGACGCGGCTCGGCGTCGAGTTCGTGGAGCTCGACGAGCGCGTGCGGGCGCGCGCGGGGCTCAGCGCGGGTGAGATCGTCGACCAGCACGGGGCGGCCTACTACCGGAGGCTCGAGCGCGCCGAGCTCGAGCGGCTGCTCGACGAGGGCATCGACGCGGTCGTGGCGACAGGCGGCGGGCTCGTCACCGATCACGCGAGCTACGAGCGGCTGCTCGCCGGTGCGCTCGTCATCTGGCTCGCCGCGTCGCCCGAGGATCACTACGCGCGCGTGCTCGCGCAGGGCGACACGAGGCCCATGGCCAACCGCAGCGACGCCATGCGAGAGTTGCGTGGGATCCTGAGGGCGCGCCGTGCGCTCTACGAACGCGCGCACCACGTGGTCGACACGACCAAGCTCGGGCTCGGCCGGTCGATCGAGCGCGTGGCGAAGCTCGCGCGTGGAGCCTTCGACGGCGCCGCGCGGGGCTGACGGCGGCGCTCCGCGAAGCCTCGCTTCGCGCGAGGCTGCTCAGCCGGGCTGACAGGCCGCGGCAGCCTCTTGGAGCACGGTCGTGTCGCAGAGGTCGCCACCGTAGTCGAGCATGCAGCGCGCGATCTGTTGGTCCTGCTCGCTGCACGCCTCGGTGGGCTCGCTGACCTCGTAGTCGGGGCAGTCGCGCACCGCGAGGTAGAGCTCGTCGCAGGCCCCAGGATCGCTCGACCCAGGGCCGTCGACGCTGGTGTCGTCGTCCTCGCCGAAACCACCGCTGGCGCAGGACTGCAGCGCGCTCGCCTCGGCGCCGCAGCTCTCCTCGATATCGGTGCTGCAGGTGTCGAGCAGCTCGTCGATGCACCCGAGGTAGTCGTCGTACTCGGAGCCGCAGCCCACGTCGTCGGCGGTCTCCTGGGCACGCTCGAGCTGCGTGACGCACTCGTCGAGCGCGGAGTCGGGGCAGGAGCCCTGGCACTCGCAGGCCTTCTCGCAGAGCTCGGCGGCGGAGACGCTGCCACCACAGCCGGGCGCGGCGGCGAGCAGCGCGAACAGCGGGAGCGAAGCGAGAGCGAGCACGAGCGAGAAGCGGCGGGGTGCGACGTGGGGGCGGCTCATGTAGGAGACGCTAGCCTCGAAACCTCGTCCCCGTCCGCGAAAAGCAGCGTGGCGACGGGGCTACACGCGGCTCCCGTGGTGCGCGAGGCCTGGGCACGTGGGGGGAGCTGCGGCGCATCGTTCGCCCGTGCGCGTCGGGAGCGAGTATGCTCGCGCCCCTCGCTCGGTGAGCGACCCGCTCCATGGCCCGACTCCGCATCCTGCACGTCACCCCCGAGTGTTTCCCCTTCGCCAAGGTCGGAGGTCTGGGCGACGTCGCTGGTGCGCTGCCGCTCGCGCTGGCGGCGCGAGGTCACGACGTGCGGGTGGTGATGCCGCGCTACCGGGTCACCAAATCGAAGCCCTCCGTGCCGATGCGCGGCGCGCTCGGCGTGCCGATCGGCCAGCACACGGCCTGGGCCGGCGTGCACCGCGCGGAGCTGGTGAGCCAGGCACCCCAGCGCCCGAGCGTGCCGGTGTACCTGCTCGAGCACGACGTGCTCTACGACCGCGACGGCATCTACGGCGACGCCCACGGCGGCTTCGGCGACAACCTCGCCCGCTACGCCTTCCTGTCACGCGGCGCGCTCGCGCTCTCCGATTACCTAGGCTTCGAGCCGCAGGTCGTGCACGTGCACGACTGGCCGACCTCGCTCGTGCCGATCTACCTCGGGAGCGCGTCGACCTCCCCTGCCCTCAGGCGCGCGGCGACCGTGCTCTCGATCCACAACATGGCCTACCAAGGCTGGTTCCCGCGGAGCGAGCTCGGCCGGACCGGCCTGCCGATGCACCCCGAGCTCCTGTCGGCGCTCGACATGCACGGCCAGCTGAACCTGCTGAAGGCCGGCATCCTCCGCTCGACGATCGTGTCGACCGTGTCGCCGCGCTACGCACACGAGATCCAGTCTCCCGAGGGCGGCGAGGGCCTCGACGGCCTGCTACGCGCGCGCGGCAGCGACGTCGTCGGTGTGCTCAACGGCATCGACGAGTGGGTCTGGAACCCCGAGACCGACCCCTACATCGAGTCGCACTTCTCCGCCGACGATCTGGGCGGCAAGGCGCACTGCAAGGAGGCGCTGCAGCGAGAGATGGGGCTCGAGCAGCGCGCCGACGTCCCGCTCATCGGGCTCGTGAGCCGCCTGGTCGACCAGAAGGGCATCGATCTGTTCGCGAGCGCGCTCGAGCGCGTGCTGGCGCTCGACGCCCAGGTGGTGCTGCTCGGCGCCGGCGATCGCTGGGCCGAGGGCTTCTTCCAGGGCCTGTCGCAGCGCTCGCGCTCGTTCCGCGCCTACATCGGCCAGAGCGAGGCGCTCGCGCACCGCATCGAAGCAGGCGCAGATCTGTTCGTCATGCCTTCGCGCTACGAGCCCTGCGGGCTCAACCAGATGTACTCGCAACGCTACGGCACGCTGCCGATCGTGCGGGCGATCGGCGGCCTCGACGACACGGTCGAGCACGAGGAGACGGGCTTCAAGTTCGACGACGTGAGCCCGGAGGCCCTCGCCGATACGATCGCGTGGGCCGTGTGGGTGTACCGCAACGACCGAGCGCGCTTCACCGCGATGCAGCGCAAGGCGATGACCAAGCCGATGGGCTGGTCGAACGCCGCCAGGCAATACGAGGCGCTCTACCGGCTCGCGATCGCGCGACACCTCGGTCGGCTCTGAGCTGCGCGAGCCAGGAGCGCGACCGCGACGAGCTGCCGAGCGCGCCCTGGGCATGAAGAAGCCCCGGTCGACGCACGACCGGGGCTTCGTTCTTCGGGTGCCTCGGGGGCCGAGGCGTTCAGCGCGGCAGCGTCACTGCGGGTGCCCTGCCGGCATCTGCGGCCGGAGCATGCGCGGGTTCCGGATGCCGCTCTTCTCGGTGAGGCTGCGCGTGAGAGCGCGGTGGTTGGACTCGAGCACGCGCGTGTACATCGTGATGGCGGAGACGATCTGATCCGGCGAGGCCTTCTTCGGATCGTCGCCGAGCCCACGGAGCTCACGCACGTAGTTCTCGATCGCCGGGACGAGGATGCGAGGCCAAGGGTCGTTCTTGTCCTTGTTGTCCTCGCCCCACTTCTTGAGCGCGGCCGATGCCTCGTCGAGCTTGGTGATCTTGGCGGCGAGGGCCTCCTTGTCGCCGGCGTCGAGCGCGAGGATGGCGGCGCGCGCCTCGACGATCGCCGGGATGCCGAGCTTCTGCGCCTCGGTGTAGCCGCTCTCGTCGAGCGGGTTCGCCTTGCTCCACGCAGCGAGCGCGTCGGCGAGCTTCTTGTGGTGCTCGTCGAGCTTGCCGAAGGCCTCGGTGAGCTTCTGGTGGTACTCCTTGCCCTTCGCGAAGTCGTCCTTCTCGTGCTCGCCCTTCTGGTAGTAGGTGTTCGCCATCGCGAGGTCCTTCGACAGCTGGACGGCGAACGGGGCGAACTCGGCCATGGCCTGATCGAGCTCGGGCGCGACGGGGTTCTTCAGACCTGCGGCCACGGTGCAGCTGCGGGCGAAGCGCTCGTAGGGGACGGAACGCACGCGGGCCTTGCCGCCGATGTCGGGGCGACCCGCCATCGCAGGAGCGCCCGAGGCTGCGGCCGAAGCGCTCGCGGCCGGAGCGGCGGCGGCAGAGCCTGCCGCGGAGGCGGAGCCTGCAGCGGCGGCGGAGCCTGCAGCGGCGGCGGAGCCGGAGGGTGCGACGCCATCCTTGGTGGGCCGGGTGTCGGGGCTCAGATCGACGCCGAAGGTCGGGATCTTGCCGGGCCCGGGGGCCGCGCCACCGAGGCTCGCGAGGTAGGCGGCGCGCGCCTGCTTGAGCGAGAGCGTGCCGTAGAAGCACGACTCGGCGCGGTAGGCCTTCATGACGAGCGGGTCGATCTTCGCCGAAGGAGCGAGCGTGGGCAGCTTGTCGCGCTTGATCGAGAGCTCGGAGCTCTGGGGCGCCGCCGATCCCTCGGGCTTCGCCTGCGGTTGCTGGGTGTCCGAGCAGCCCGCCAGGCCGGCGAGCCCCAGCAGGGCAACGACGCCGAGGGCGCGCGCTCGGCCGAGAGGACGACGGGGGTACGCAAAGCCATGCTTGGAAGAGGCCATGATCAACTCCTGAGTCGCGGGGGGTAGCACCCCCACGGACCGCGCATCCATACACGGTCGAACGTGGCACGCAAGGATCGCGGGCCGACGGCGTGGCCGGGTGAGCCTCCCGCTTTGTGCACACGGAGGCCTCGAGTCAGGTACACTTCGCTCCGGATCGATGAGCCAGTCGCACGCGTCGGCGCGCAGGTTCCCTGACGCGCCGCCGCTCTCGCCCGACAACCCAGGCACGCTGACGCCAGCACAGCTGGGTCTGCTCCCCGGTGCGCTTCCTGGGCGCGGCGGGCCAGACGTGGTGCAGCCCTTCGGCGCCGGGAGAGGCTCGCTCGTCCGAGGTACGCTGCCCGTGAGCGCGGCCGGCGCTGCGGTGGCGAGCCTGGTGAACGGTCTGCCATTCGGAGGCGGCCAGCCTGGTCGCGCGCTCGCAGAGGCCGCGCAGCCGGCTCCGGTCGGTGCGGCGCCGGTGGCGGGTGGGGCGGTCGCGCCACCTGCCTACGTCGCCCCTCCAGCGTCGGTCGCCGAGCTGGTCGGTGCCGCTGGCTCAGGCAGCGCCGAGCCGCCGAAGGTGATCCGAGCCACGGTCGACCTGAGCTCGGCGGCGCAGGAAGCGGGGCTCGTGCCGGTCCCGCCCCCGCTCGTGCCTACCCCACCGCCCGGCGCCTTGGTCGCCTCGGCGGGCGGCGAGCCCGGAGGGGCCGGGCCGGAGGTTCCCGCCCCTACGCCAGCGATGGGCGTGGCCGGCCTGCCGCTCGACGCTCCTGCGTCACCAGCCGTAGTCTCGCCACCTGCAGTCGTCGCGCCGCCTCAGCACCTCGGCGTCGAGCCTGTTCCTCCGCCGAGGCTCGGTGGGCCGGTGGCGGTCGCTGATCCGGGCCACGAAGTCGGCGCCGCCGCCGATGCAGCCGCGCTCGACAGCCCCTGGCTGAAGGCCCCGCCCCCCGCGCCCGTGTCCTTGCCCGCGCCCCTCCCGGAGGCACCTGCGGTGGTGGTCGCCACGCCCATCCAGCACGGCCCGACGGGGAGTCGCACCTGGATCGTCGCGCTCGTCGCCGTGCTGATCCTCGTCGCTGGCGCGGTGGCGATCCTCGTGACCCGGGGCGCGCGCCCCACCGACGACGCTCCGCTCAAGATGGACGCGCCGACCTCGAGCCCACGCCTCAAAGCCACCGACGAGCCGGAGCCGGTCGCCGAAGCCGACGCCTCTGGGGAGCCGGCGAAGCCGATCGGAACGGGCCTTCCGCCGGTGGGGCCGGGCCCCAACGTACCGCCGGGAGGCTACCCCCAAGGTCCGCGGCCCAAGCCGACGAGCACCGCGAGCAGCCCGGCAGGCGGAGCCAAGCCGCCGCCGACTGCGACCGCGCCGAAGTTCGATCCGTCGACGATCTGAGCTCCGGGCTGCGGGGCCGGCTGCGCTGGAGCGGGGCCGGCTGTGCTGGAGCGGGGCCGGCTGCGTAGGGCGCGCCCCATCGCGGTCTGGCGCGGAAGGCTCGCGCGGGAGCCGCGCGCCCGCGGCGAAGTGGTGCCGAAGTTGATTGGCTCGCCCAAAGGCGCTAGTGCGAGCGCACGATGGGGCTCGTGAACCTCGAGTCGATTGCGATCGACGACGAAGCAGACTTCCGACACGTCGGGCTCTACGCCGACCTACGCAGCATCGTGCTCGGCGCGGGGAAACGCGCGCTCGTGCTGCCCGAGAGCGGCGTGACGAGCTGGGACCGCGCGAGCTTCCTGAACCTCTGCTTCTGGGACGAGGGCACCGCAGACGTGCTCTCGGAGCCGGTCCTCGCCGCGGACGTGCTGATGCACGTGGGCTGGCACCACCTCGCCCACGAGGCGCTCCGTCCGGGGCCGGAAGCCGGCCTGCTCGGCGAGGCCATTGCGAGCGCCTTCGATCTCTACCTGGTCGGCAGGTTGCTCGGGCACCGACCGGAGGCGGCTTTCCTCGAGAGCCAGGTGCCCCGCATGCTCGAGGCCGCGCTCGCGGCCGGCAGCTCCGAGGAGGACTTCGAGGCCATCCTCGCCTTCGCCAGCGAGTCGCCCGAACAGGCCTTCGAGGAGCTGCGGCAGCTGCTCTTCGATGCCTCCTGCGCCTTGTCCCACCCGCTGAGCCCCGACGCGGCCGCGACCACGCTCGAGCGCTTCGACGCGCACCGCATGGGCTGCCTGCTGCACCACTTCGAGCTGTCGACCTGGGTGCTTCGCGCCCGCATCGAGCGGCTCGAAGAGCGGCTCGCGCGCGCGGAGGCCTCTTCCCCACCTGTCTCTTCCTCACCGGCTCCTTGCTCCGCAGCAGAGCGCGCCGGGATCGACGCGGCGGAGCTCGATCGAGCGCTGAGGGAAGCTCCAGACTCGATCGCGCTGCTCGAGCGTCTGTGGGTAGAGCCACGCGTGGCCCGGACGTGAGAAGATGAAAGGTTGGGAGGGACCATGAGCGAACACGACCACCAAGCGAAGGCAGAGCTTTCCTCGGAGGAGCTCGACACGCTGGAGCGCATGCTGCTCGAGAGCGCGCGCAACGCCGGGCTGCCCGAACGACGCGCCGAGAGGGCCGAGGGCGGTGGCAACGGCAGCTCTGCCGACCAGCTCCCGCGGCCAGGCGAGCGCGCCGAAGCCGGCTCTCCGAAGATCACGGTCGCGGCCAATGTGCTCGACGCACCGAGCGCGCTCGACGACGACGCCGAGCCGCTCAGCCTGCGCGACCTCGAGCGTGTGTACGAGCCCGGAGAGCCCCCGCCTTCGCTCGCCGACGCGCGGCCCAAGTCGGTCCCCCCTCCGCTGCCGCCGCACCGCGCCTCCGCGCCGCCGCCACCGAGAGAGGCGCACGACCACGACCACGAAGGCGAGACGTCGCGGGGCAGCGCTCCGCCGCCACACCGCGCCTCCGCACCGCCGCCGCCACACCGCGCCTCCGCACCGCCGCCGCCGCCTCACCGCGCCTCCGCGCCACCACCGCGCCTGGCTCTCGACGCCGAGGCGCTCGAGGCGATCTCGACGAGCTGATGCGGATCCACGTCGCGCCGCTCGCCGAGAACCTCCCGGCGGCGCCGGGCCTGCCGAAGGACGTGCTCGGCCCTGAAGCGGCAGCTGCGCTGACGGGCGGGAGCATGCGGCCGCGGCCGCGCGCCCCGCTCAAGTCGAGGCCGGCGACCGACGACGATGCGAAGGCGGTCTCGAGCGAAGCCGCCGCGATCGCGGAGGCCGCGCGCGTCGACTCGGACCTCATCCCGCCCTCGTTCCGCGACCTCGAGCCTCCGTCGAGTCGGGCGTCGTCGGGTGGCGAGGCCGCGCCGAAGAAGAAGAAAAAGAAGAAGAAGGCCGCTCCAGCTGGGCAGGAGAGCTCGATCGCGCCGACGGCGTCGACGCTCGAACCGAAGAGGCTCGCCGAGCCAGCAGGCGCGAAGCCCGTGAGCGCGTCGGCGAGCCGCGTGCCCCTCTACGCCGTCGCGGCGGCGGTGCTGCTCGGTGGCGGCTACCTGATCGGCAAGCTGGGCAACGACGCAGTTCCACCGGCGACGACGAACGACCGGCCCGCGCCGACGGCGGTGGAGGCCCCGGTCGAGCTCGCTGCGAAGCCTGCGCCGCGCGCACCCGTCGCGCCGACCACGACGGCCGAGGCGCAGTCCGAGGGCGTCGCCCTCGCGCCCAGCGCTCAGGCCTCGAACGCGGCCGAGCCGGTGCCGCTGTCCGGGCAGCTGCCGGTGGCGGCCGCTGCGACCGGCCCCTCGACCGCCGCGAGCACGCCTCCGGGCGGGAGCACGGGCGCGCCGGCGACGCCTTCCTCCGACGCTCCCACCGCGACCACGACCGCGGCGTCGACGGCACCACCGCCCCAAGACTCCGCCACCTCGGCGCCCATCACGCCTCCTCCGGCCGAGGCGGCCTTCGACAAGGGCGCAGCCAGCGCCGCGCTGAACGCCGCCGCGGGCCAGGCGGCGGGCTGCAAGCAGGAGGGAGATCCCAGCGGGAGCGCCCGCGTGCAGGTGACCTTCGTGCCCTCCGGGCGGGTCACCTCGGCGAACGTGCAAGGGCCGCCCTTCGCCGGGACGCCGACGGGCGGGTGCATCGCACGCGCCTTCCGCTCCGCGAGCGTGCCGCCTTTCTCGGGCGACCCGGTGACCGTCAGCAAGACGGTGTCGATCCCCTGAAGGACGAGCCCTCGTGCGGGTCGGACGTTGTTCGACCTACACGAGGGCATCGAGCACGATCGACGCCCTTGCGATGGCCGGCCCTCCGGCTACCGTGCGCGGCGTGCTCTCCGTCCTGCGCATCAAGAACTTCGTCCTGATCGACGAGCTCGAGCTCGAGCTCGAGCCCGGGCTCAACGTGCTGACCGGCGAGACGGGGGCCGGCAAGTCGATCGTCGTCGGAGCCCTGAATCTCGTCCTGGGTGGGCGGGCCTCTGCCGACCAGGTCCGGCCTGGCGCCGAGGAGGCGGAGATCGAGGCGCTCTTCCTGCTCGAGCGGCCGGGCGCGACGGCATCGCTCGCGCACGCGGAGCTCCGCCCGGCCCTCACGCGACTGCGCGATGCGGGCGTGGTGACGGGCGACGAGCTCGCGATCCGGAGGGTCGTCACCGCGAGCGGCCGCTCGCGCGCCTATCTCAACGGGCGGCTCTGCACGGCCGCGGAGCTCGCGGCCCTCGCCCCGGAGCTCGCCGACGTCGCGTCGCAACACGAGAGCGTCGCGCTCACCGATCCGTCGACCCACCTCGGCTACCTCGATCGTTTCGCGAGACTCGAGCGTCAGCGCAGCAAGCTCGCCGACGGCTTCGACGAGCTCGAGCGCATCGTCGGCGCCATCCGCGCGCTCCGCGAGGTCGACAAGAGCCGCGCCGAGCGGGAGGCCTTCCTGCGCTTCCAGCTCCAGGGCATCGCCGAGGTCGCGCCGCGCGCGGGAGAGCTCGACGAGCTCGCGGACGAGCGGCGCCGTCTTCGGCACGCAGGCAAGCTGTCCGAGCTCGTGGGCCGCGTCGCAGAGCGGCTCGAGGCCGAGCAGGGCATCGCCGACCAGCTCGCGAGAGCGGCCGGCGAGCTGGGTAGCGCGAGCGAGCTCGACCCGACGCTCGAGCCGCTCCTGCGCTCGCTCGAGGCCGCGCGGAGCGAGCTCGTCGACGTCGCGGCGGAGTGCGCTCGCTACGCGGAGAACATCGAGGGGAACCCCGATCGGCTCTCCGAGGTCGAGGAGCGGCTCTACAGGCTCGAGCAGCTGCTCCGCCAGCACGGCCCCACGCTCGACGATCTGCTGCTCGCGCAGGCGCGCATCGAGTCGGAGCTCGCCCCGCTCGATCGTTCGGACGCGCAGCTCGCGCTCGAGGAGGCCGCGCTCGCCGCGCGGCTGCCGGAGATCGGCGCGATGGCCCGCGAGCTCTCACGGGAGCGCAAGCAGGCCGCCGAGGCGCTGGGCGCCGCGATCGGGCGCGAGCTCGGCGCGCTCGGCATGGGCGGCGCGCGCGTGCTCGTCGAGGTGGAGCCGATGCCCTCGCGCGACCCGGCGCTCGCGCTCTCCGTCGACGGCGCGCGCCTCAGCCGCGAGGGCATCGATCGGGTCGAGTTCTTGATCTCGCCGAACAAGGGCATCGATCCCCGCCCGCTGCGGAAGATCGCCTCCGGCGGCGAGCTCTCCCGCGCGCTCCTGGCGCTCAAGCGCGTGCTCGCGGGCTCGGGGCCGGCGGGCCTCTACGTCTTCGACGAGGTCGACACCGGCGTCGGCGGCGCCGTCGCAGACGCGATCGGTCGCGCGATCGCCGACGTCGCGCGCCACGACCAGGTCTTGTGCATCACCCACCTCGCGCCGATCGCGTCGTTTTCGCAGTCGCACTACGTCGTGCGCAAGTCGCTCGAGGGCGAGCGCACGCGCAGCCTGGTCGAGCGCGTCGAGGGCGAGCAGCGCACGCAGGAGGTCGCGCGCATGCTGTCGGGCGCCAAGGTGACGAGCGCGAGCCTCGAGGCCGCGCGCGAGATGATCGCCGACGCGCAGCGCAGCTTGGAGGGCGCCTCGGAGCGCCGAGCGGCCACCCGAGACGCGCCGAGCACCGCCTCGGTCACGGCGCGCAAGCCCGGCACGGAGCTGCACGGCAAATCCGCCGGGCGGAGCGCCAAGAAGGCCGAGCGATCGAACGAGCGCTGAGCGCGCTCGAGCGCCGGGCGCGCTCAAGCGCCGGGCGCGCGCTCGTCCGTGGGGAAGACCTCGCTGTGGAGCAGCGGACGAGGCCGCTTCGTGAGCACCTCGCAGCCCGACTTCGTGACCACGATGGTGTGCTCGAACTGGGCGGAGAGCTTCCGGTCGAGCGTGAGGGCGGTCCACTTGTCGGCGAGCACCTCGATCTCGTGCGTGCCGAGGTTGATCATGGGCTCGATCGTGAAGCACATGCCCGCGCGCAGCCGCATGCCCTGCCCTCGTTTGCCGACGTGCGACACCTGGGGCGGCTCGTGGAAGGTGCGCCCGATGCCGTGACCGACGAAGGCGCGCACGACCGAGCAGCCCTCGCCCTCGGCGTACTCCTGGATGGCCGCGCCGATGTCCCCGAGGCGAGCGCCCTCCTTCACCTGCGCGATGGCGAGCTCGAGGCTCTTGCGCGAGACCTCCGTGACCTTGCGTGCCTCCGGCGAAGGCTCGCCGATGTAGAAGGTCGCGGAGGTGTCTCCGTAGAAGCCCTCGAAGCGCGTCGTGACGTCGACGTTGATGATGTCGCCATCCTTCAGCACCTGTGGGCCCGGGATGCCGTGACAGACGACCTCGTTCACCGAGGTGCAGACGCTCTTCGGAAACCCGTGGTAGTTGAGCGGCGCAGGGTAGGCGCCGCGGCGCACGGTGTCCTCGTGCACGAAGCGATCGATCTCGTCGGTCGTGATGCCCGCGCGGATCATGTCGCCGACACGCAGGAGCGTGTCGGCAGCCATCTGGCAGGCCACGCGCAGCGCGTCGACCTCGCGCACGGTCTTGATCGTCACGCTGCTCACTTCGGGCCGAACTCCTTCAGCGCCACCGCCTCTTGCACGACCTTCGCCACCTCCGCCGAGTCTGCGGCGAGGTGGAAGTGGAGGTCGATTTCATCGTCGGCGCCACGGAAGCGTTTGAGGAAACCCACGAAGGTGCGCCCCTGCAGCGCGGTGTCGAGCGACTTCACCAGGCCGTAGGCCGGGTCGGTCGGTTCGACGGTCAGCTCGAAGTCGCGCTCGGTCAGCTCCGATGGCGCGAGCAGGGGCTCCGCGAAGCGGAGGCCGAGGTGGTAGTGGACCTTGCCGGCGCGCGTATCGACGGTGACCGTCTGCACGCGCGCCCGGCCGACGAGCTCGGCCGCCGTCGAACGGGCCCACAGCGCCTTGTCACTGCGCGGGTTGAGGCCACCGCCGAGCCCGATCGCGGCGGTCTCGATCTGGTCGCCGAAGAGCTCGCGGTCACCGCCCTGCCAGACGGGGAAGCTCGCGCCCGAAAGCGCCGCGCCGGCGCCGCTGCCGCCACAGCCCAGGCCGGAGAGCCCGAGGCCGAGCGCGCCGACGAAGAGCAGGACGAAGGCGGACAGGCCCGGGCTGGCAGGTGAGCCGCCCGCACGAGGTGCGCGGCTCGGGACCGCGCCGGCACGGTTCGTTCGACGGGGAGCGGGTCGGGTGGGCTGCACGGATCCTGGTGCTGCTACCACACGGGTGCCCGCTCGTCACGGAGGCTGCATGCTTCTCGGGCGCGCTCCGTCGAACCTCCCGCATGCCGCTGCTGCCGGTGCTCCGGGCCTCGACCCACGCGACGGGCCGCCGCTTCGTACCGGTGCCCCGAGGCCACGTGCAGCGTCGGCCTGCGTGGCCGTCGGAACCGTGGCTGAGTCTTGGGCCGAGCGGATCGAAGTGCTAGGACGAGTGGGTATTGTCGTCGGAGGAGAACATGAGCTCGAAGCGTTGGACGATGTCGCTACACCTCGCACCCCTCGCCGCGCTTGCGGCGTCGCTGTTCGTCGCCTCGCCCGCGCTCGCCAAGCCGCCCGCGAAGCCCGCGCCCGCTGCGCCCGCGCCTGCAGCCGAAGCGCCGACGACCAAGAAGCCCGTCACGATCGATCCGAAGGACCTCGCTTGGGGCATCGACCACAAGAAGCTCGCGACGATCTACGACCGCGTGATCGAGGGTGACTACAAGGAGCGCTACCGCAAGGCTCAGCCCGGCATCCAGATGGAGTCGATCGACGCCGAGGTCGCCGAGAAGAAGCTCGAGTTCCGCCGGAGCTACACCCAGTTCGGCACGCTCGCGACCGGCTGGGACGCGACGCCGCTCAAGCCGGAGTTCAGCTACGGCAACCAAGAAGCGCTGATGCAGATCACGCGCAAGGGCAAGACGCGCACGTTCTTCTTCATCCAGGGCAAGCTCTGGAAGATCGTCGACGAGCTGCCGATCGGGGAGAAGAGCTCCTGGGGCAAGACCTTCGACGAGGCCGTCGGCAAGCTCAACGCCTACTACGAGGTCGCCGGTCGGCCGCTCCCCGCCGACCCCGACAAGGGCAGGCCCTTCAACGAGGTCGACTACCAGAACGCCGGCATCCAGGTCCGCGCGATCGACTGGAGCAGCGACCAGGTCGGCCTGGCCTTCCAAGACGCGGCGACCGTCGCGCAGCTCCCCACGCTTCGCAAGAACACCGTGGGCGGCGGCGAGAAGATCGACGACGCCGTGAGCGGCATCCTGCGCCCGCCGTCGAAGACCCCCGAGCCGCCCAAGCCCGACGACAAGAAGCCCGGCAACAAGCCGCCGGCGAAGCGCTGAGCGCTCGCTGCGGGTCCACGGGCCTGACGAACGGAGTCGGCGAGGCATGCCCCGCCGGCTCCGTATTCGTTCCGGTGCCGGCGAGGGGCACCCCGCTGGCGAGAAACGAGCCGCTGCGCCGAGCTGGAGCTGCGCCGAGCTGGAGCTGCGCCGAGCTGGAGCTGCGCCGAGCTGGCGCGGCCCCAAGCCTCAGCTGACGAGCGAGGCGCCCTCGGGCACGCGGATGCCACTCGAGACCTCGAGGCGCGCGGAAGGAGCGACCGCTCGCACGGCGGGCTCGATGATGCCGCGCACGACCTGGGGTGTACCGGGGCAGCCCGCGAAGCGCCCGGCGAGGTGGAGCGAGAGGTGGTTGGGCTCCACGGCGACCACGTAGATCGTGCCCCCGTCGGCGCGCACGAGCGGGCCGATCACGTCGCGGACGACCTGGAGCAACTGATCGATCGAGGCGGCGCTCATGCCGGCGTCACTCTAGCAAAGCTGCGGCGGAAGCGCGCAGATTGTGCGACGGCGCGCGCATCAGAGCACGCTCGCGAGCACGGCGATCGCCACCTCGGGCCCGAGCTTCGGCATGCGCTTCGCGACCACGGCGAAGGGGGTCTTCTCGACCGTGATCTGGGTGGCGTACACGCCGTCGCCTGCCTTCTCGTAGAGACCGAGCTTGGCGACCTGCTCGGCGGTCACGTCGGGGGAGACCGCGTCGCCGTAGGCCTGGTCGCCTCGCGCGAGGAACACGTAGACGAGCGGCGTCTTGCCGCCCCCCGCGTCGCGCGCCTTCTGCTCGAAGTGCTGGCGCGCCGCGGACTGCAGGTACCCCGCGTAGGCGCGGAACGACCAGCCCGTGAGGAAGACGCCGCGTGGCTCCTTCTCGGTGGCGCTCCCGGGCACACCCGCGACGGCGTGCGCGGCCACCCACGCGAGGTCGGGCCCGTTGCGAACGCCTCGCATGCCCTCGAGCTCGCCCCAGACCTCGACCACGCCGGCGCCCGGCTCGACCACCTTCTTCAGCCCGGGGAAGGCGTCGAAGAGGTTCTGGTCCACGAGGCGGTCCGGGTCGGCCTCGCTGCGCAGTACGACGCCCCCCGGCGAGGCGAAGGCGAAGAAGGTGCCCTTCGCGAAGTTGAGCTCCTCGACGTTCTCGCGCGCGGCCTTGATCGACTGCTGGACCTGCAGCCTGTCCGCCGCTGGGTCCTCAGCGAGGCGCTTGGCGAGGATCTCCACGCCCTTGGGCAGGCCCTTCTGCACCTGCGCCACGTCGCGCTCGACGAGCGGCTCGAGCACGGGCAGCGCATCTCGGCCGGCTTGCTCGGAGAGCTTGGCCGTGTCTTCGCAACCGAGCCCGGCCATGGAGGTGAACGCGCCGAGCGCTGCGAGCGCGAGCCATCCGCGCCTACCCCAACGCGGCGAGGCCGCTCGAGGCGTGGAGACGGAAGGAGCCATGGGTCGATCGGCGATGGGGCTCACAGGACCTCCGGGGTGAGGAAGACGATCTCGACCCGCGCGTTCTTCGCGCGGTCTCGGGCTTGGTGGTCGACGAGCGGCAAGGAGTTCCCCGCGACGATCGCGAGCCTGCGCTCGGCCGGACGGCTCGCGAAGACCTCCGCGACGCGCTCGGCGCGGGCCTGCCACGCGGCCTCGTCGCGCGCCGAGACGGGCTGGTCGGTGTGCACTACGATCGCGAGTGGGAAGCTCGGGTGCGCCGCAGCGACGCGATCGAGCTCCGCGAGGCGCGCCGCGGCCTCGGGGCGGAGCTTGTCGCGGTCGAAGACCTGCCCGAGCACCACGACCACGCCCCGCTCGTCGCGCTGGGCGCTGAGCCCGCCGGCCCGCCGCGCGTAGGCGGCGAGCTCGCCGAGCAGCTGCTCTCCGACGCCCGCCTGGGCGCCGGCGGCGTCGCCCGCGCGTCGGGCTCGCGTGAGCACCGACAGACAGCTGGCTCTCGCGCGCGTCGCGAGGTCGATCGGCGCGACGGAGCGCTCGAGCTCGGGGCCGAGGGCGCGGTCGAGCTCGTCGAGCCAAGCCTCGGCCTGGCCGAGATCGCGCGCGATCGACTCGGGTGCGCTCGGGTCTTCGGGCGCGGAGGCGCCCGGCGGAGCCGCGGCCGCCGAAGGAGCCGTCGAGGAGCCCGCTTTGGGCTTGGGCGCGAGGATCCGGGCGGCCGCGCAGAGCAGCCGGGCCTCGACGCGCATCGCGCGCGCAGCCTCTCGTCGCGCGGCCTCTCGCGGCCCGGAGGCCGCACCCGAGGGGGCCGGCGCCTCGGCGTCGCGCGCCACACGCAGCCGCAGCTCGAGCGCGTCGACCTCGGTGCCGAGCCGAGCCTGCTCGGCGTCGAGCTCGGCGAGCTCGCGCTCGTTGCGCTCGAGCTCGACCAGCGCTCGCTGCTCTCGCTCCACGCCCTTGACCTTGCGCGAGGCGTCGACCGCCTCGGCGTAGGCGGCGAGCGACTCCTCCGCGAGCCACTGGGCCCTGGCGGTCTGTCCGTCGTCGGCCGCGAGGTGTGCGTCGGCGCGCAGCTTCTCGGCGAGCGCCCAGGCGCCCGAGGCGAGGCGCTTGGCCTCGACGACCGCCGGAGCCTCGCTCGTGCGATCGGCCTCGTCGAGCACCCGCGGCCGGGGGATCGGCGCGCATGCGGTGGCGCCGAGCGCGGAGAGCGCCACGCAGAGCGCGAGCGCGAGGCTCGGCCCAGCGCCGCGAGGTGCCGGCGACCTGGCGGCCCGGCTCATCGACCCGCTCCGGTCGAGGGCTTCGCGGGCGCTGCCTGTGGCTTGCGGGACTCGCCCGCTCCGGGCTTCGTGCTGCGAGCTCGTTCGGCCTCGATCGTGCGCTCACGCGCGGCCTTCGCGGCCTCTTCGATGCGAGGGATCTCCGCCCGCAGCTGGCCTCTCCTCGCCTGGGTCTCGGCGAGCAGCGTGCGCGCCCGGGCGAGCTTCTCGGCGAGCTCGCGCGCCTTCGCCTCGGCGGTCGCGGCGCGCTTCTCTGCGGCGGCGGCCTCGATCGCCGCGCGCGCGCTCTTCGCCCAGGCGCGAGCGACCCGCGAGAGAGAGCGGGCGCCGACTTCGTCGCCGGCGAGCTTCGCGCCGTGGGCGCGGCCGAGCGCGCGCCGCCCGGACGCGATCCGCTCGGCGCTGATGCGCGCGGCCTCCGGGTCGGCCGAGAGGGCGTCGAGCTCGGACTTGGCCTCCACGCCCTCGGGCGTCACGGCGGGAGCGTCGGTCGGGAGCTCACGCCCACCCGCTCCGTGCGCCCACGCGCCGGGCGCGATCAGCAACGCGGCGACAGCCCAGCCGACCGCGAGGGATCGGGACGATCGTTCGAGGATCCTCACCGGACGGACCTACCAAGGGCGCGTGGCCAAGGCAACCGAGCCCTCCGGGGGGCTCGGCGGTGCTCGCGCGCCTCGGCCCTCAGTCGGGCAGGAAGTTCTTCACCGACCAGTCGATCGAGGCCTGGGCTTTGTCGAAGAGCTCACGCTTGCCGCCGGCCTCGAGCACGAACACCCGGTCCTTCGTGACGAAGACCGTCACGAGGTAGAGGTGAGGCCCCGAGCCCTCGTCGTGCCCGAAGCGCAGCTGGATGCCCTTGGTGCCGTCGCGCGCCGAGACCTCCTTCTTCTCGAGCAAGGCGTAGCCCTGGCCCAGACGGAGGCGGTTCTCGAGCGCGCGGCCCACGAGCGCGAGATCGACCTCGGGATCGTTGTCGTAGGCGCGCACACCGAGCACGACGCCGTCGGCGGTGCTCGCGCGGTACTCGTGCGTCTCTTGATCGTAGCGGTCCTCGCCGAGGTCGACGAAGCCCGAGGGCGTCGCGGGCTCGTAGGGGCGGCCGCAGCCGAGGAGCAGGGCCGAGCTCGCGAGCAGGGCGGCCGTGACGATGAGCGAAGGGAGTATTTGGCGCATGGGGGCTCTCGATGGGGCGGTGGGCGCGCTGGGCCGGCTCTCAGAGGCGCAACAGACGCGGCAAGCCGAGCTGCTCGAGCCAAGGGAGCGGCAGGATGAAGGGCCCGTCCTGGACGGCTTGGCTCGAGCGCGGCTGGAAGCTCACCGTGATCGTGGAGTACGCGGCGAGGTCCGAGAGCAGCTTGAGGCGGCCCTTGATGCGCTCGATCTCGCTGGTGACCCTGCCGAGCTCCCGCTCGATCTGCAGTGCTTCTTCGACCTTCTGGGCCTTCTCGAGCAGCTTCTCGAAGCGCGCGCGCATCGCGAGCAGGTTGCTGAGCTGCACCTCCAGATCTCGATACTCGGCGGTGACGTCCTCCGAGACCACGTTGCGGTGCAGCACGTCGCCGAGCGCGCCGAGCGCCGTCACGACCTCGTCGAAGCGCGAGGCCGGCACACGCACGGTGATGCTGCGATCGTCACGCCGCGCGAGGTAGCCGCCGTGCGTCGACGCGAGCGCCGCGACGCCGTCGAGCGACTTCTGCACGTCGAAGACGCTCATCGTGAACTCGGCCCGGTAGATGAGGATCGGTGCGCGCTTCGAGTCTGCGCCGGCGCCCTGTTGTTGGGTCGGCGTGGTGCCCCCCGGCGGAGGAGGCGGCGCGACCTGGGCGCCGGGCTGGGCGGCCGACTTCGCACGGTACGGCTGCATCGGCGCGGGGCTCGGGGCGCCGGGGGCGTCACCGAGCGAGGCCGTGCCCGTGGCGGCGTCCATCGGCTCCATGGGCATCGGCGGTGCCATCGGGTAGCCGGCGGCTTCGGCCTCGACCATCTCCGCACCGCCGTAGTCGCCGCCGACCGCTTGGGCCGAAGGGGCGAAGGAAGCGCTGCCTCCGCAGCCGAGGCAGAGCTGGGCTGCGACGAAGACGAGCGCGGCGTGGAGAGGAGCTCGGAGTAGCGGCACGTGACGCACGGTTCGACCTCGGAGGGGCGGAGGGAGCGGGACTCGATGGCGGAGAACGGGCTCGACGAGCCGACCTTACACGCACTCCCCCACGGGTGGGAACGTGGCGGGCGCGTGCGGGCACGGGTAGGATCGACCGCGCGTGCCGAAGAAAGACGACATCCGCGCCACGCGCACGCGCGCCTTCGCGACGACCATCGCGGCGGAGCACGTCGCCGGGTCGCAGCGGGAGCCGACGACCTCGCCCGAGGGCGCGCGCGCTGCCCAGAGCGCGAGCCTGCCGGACGTCGGCTCGGTCGTCGGCATGCACTACCGGCTGGTGCGCCTGCTCGGCGAGGGCAACTTCGGCAAGGTGTACGTGGCCGAGCGCGTCGACGTGCCCGAGCACGTCGTGGCGCTGAAGGTGCTGCCACGCTCGCACTACGCGGGCCGCAACGTGGAGCGCGAGCTCGTCATGCTCGCCACCGTCGGCCACCCGAACGTCGTCCAGCTCAAGGACCACGGCACGACGAGCGATTACGTCTGGTTCACGATGCCCGTCTACGAGGGCGAGACGCTCGCGACGCGGCTCGAGCGAGGCACGCTCGGGCTGCGCGAGGCCTACGACATCTTCCTACCCATCGCGCGAGGCATCGAGGCGCTCCACCAGGCCGGCCTCCGCCACCAGGACATCAAACCCGACAACATCTTCCTCGCGCGCTTCGCCGGCAGGCTCCACCCCTTCCTGCTCGATCTGGGCGTCGCCGCCGAGCGCGACGCGAGCTTCGTCGCGGGCACCGCCCTCTACGCGGCGCCCGAGCAGCTCGCTTCCATCCTCGGCATCGACGAGCACGCGCCGCTCTCCGAGAAGATGGACACCTACTGCTTCGGCGCGATGTTGCTCGTCGCGCTCGTGGGCGAGCGCCGTTTCCCCGGCGCCAAGGCGCGCACGCGCACCGAGGTCGCGGAGAGCCACCGCGCGCGCGCCGAACGTCCGCTCGCGGACGACGCCCTCCCCGAGCTCCTCGGCGGGCCGCGCGATCTGCTCGTCGAGCGCCTCCAGCGCTGGATGGCCATGCACCCCGACGATCGCCCGAGCATGTCGGCGGTCGCGGAGCAGCTGGAGGTCTTGCTCGAGCACGAGCGGGAGCTCGAGCGCATCGAGGACTCGCTCAGGCAGCGCCAGAAGCGGCAGCTCGTGCAGGCGCGCCTCGCGGGCGCGGCGCTCCTGGTCGCGGCCTTCGCGCTGATCGGCATCGGCCTCTGGAAGCGCGAGACGCTCGAGCTCGCTTCGGAGCTCGAGGAGGCGCGCGCGCTCGAGGCCGAGAGCTTCGACAAGCTCGACCTCTGCTCCGCCTCACACGCCATCGCGCGGCGCGAGGCGGCCACCTGCGCGCTCGCGCTCTCCGAAGAGCAGGACGCGCACCGCTCCACGCTCAGCGCGCTCTCGAAGCAGGGAGACGCCTGTGAGGTCGCCTCCGAGCAGCTCGTCGAGCTGCGGAGCACCCTGCGCGCCGAGACCAAGCGCTTCGAGGAGGAGCTCGAGGCGGAGCAGCTCCGCGCGAAGACCGAGCGAGATCGGCAGATCGCCGACTTCGGTGCGGAGCGCGAGAAGCTGCTGCTCGCCGCGAGCGCCTGCGATCAGGAGCTCGACCGCGTGCGCGCGGAGCGAGATCGCTGCGAGATCGACAAGGCCAGCTGCCTGTCTTCCCACGGGCCGACGGAGCACTCGACGCAGATCGCGGAGCCGAACACGCCAGCGTGGACCCCGTCTCTCGGGACGAGCTCGCCGGTCGCGCCCCCCCCCTCGCCACCACCGCTCGGCCCGACGCTCGAGCCGAGCTCACCACCCAACCCTGAACAGCACACGCCCTCGGCGCCCGTCGAGCTCTCGCCCATGGCGCCGAGTCCCACGCCCGCTGGCGGCCTCGGCCCGGTCGAGCCCGGTTCCTACTGAGCCATTCCGCCTCGCTTGGCGGAGCGCCCGCGGCGCGGTACCACTCCCTCATGGCGATCTCCCGTCGTGAAGCGCTCACGCGGCTCGGTGCCGCCGGCCTCGTGCTCGGCAGCGCCGCAGCGATCACGCGCGCCAGCTTCGATCGGGGCGGCATCGACATCGCGAGCGCCAAGGGCAAGCCGCAGGTCCGTGACTACCGCGTGCCTGCCGACGGCGCGCTCCCCTCGATGGCCATCGCGGCCGGCGCCGACCCGCTGAACGTCGAGGCCGATCGCGATCCGGCCTCGCTCACGCGCCGCGCGATCGACGCGCTCGGCGGCATGCGGCGCTTCGTGTCGCGTGGCGACGTCGTCGTGGTCAAGCCCAACATCGGCTGGGATCGCACCCCGCTGCACGCGGCCAACACCAACCCTCGCGTGGTGGCCGAGGTCGTGCGCCTCGCCTACGACGCCGGCGCGAAGACGGTCGTCGTCACCGACGCGTCGTGCAACGAACCCAACCGCTGCTTCCAGCGCTCCGGCATCTGGAAGGCCGCCTACGACGTCGGCGCGGAGGTGATCATCCCCGCCGAGCACCGCTTCCGCACGATGCGCTTGCGCGGCGAGGTGCTCGACGAGTGGCTCGTCTACACGGCGCTCATCGAGGCCGACAAGGTCATCAACGTGCCCGTCGCGAAGCACCACAACCTCTCGGGCTACACCGGCGCGATGAAGAACTGGTACGGCTCGCTCGGCGGCAGGCGCAACCGTCTGCACCAGAACATCGACGTCTCGATCGCCGATCTGGCGACCTTCATGCAGCCGACGCTCACGGTGCTCGACGCCACGCGGGTGCTCATGCGAAACGGCCCGCAGGGCGGCAACATCGCCGACACGAAGGAGCTCCACACGGTGTGCGCGTCGATCGATCAGGTCGCCGCCGACGCCTGGGGCGCCACGCTCATCGGCAAGACCGCCGAGGAGATCCGCTACCTGGCGATGGGCGAGGCGCGCTCGCTCGGCGTCGTCGATTTCGCCAAGCTCGCGCCGGTGAAGGCCTGAATGGCTGAGCGCCGCGCCGTGAAGCCCGCCGAGCTCGAGGGCGCCCTCGCGAAGCTCCGCGCCAGACTCGGGCTCTCGCCGAAGAAGCGCCCCGGCTCGGGCCTGCCCGCGCGCAAGCTCATCCGCGGGCTCGTCTGGGCCAGGCGCGCGACGCAGCTCGGCCTCTTCGCGCTCTTCTCGTGGCTGCTTTTCCAGACGGGCTTCCGCGGCTCCTTCGCGAGCGACGCCACCGAGGTGCGCCTGCCCTACCCCGTCGAAGCCTTCCTGCTCGCCGATCCCTTCGTCGCGGCGATGACCCTGCTCTCGACGAAGACCGTCTACCGAGGGCTCGCATGGAGCCTCGGGCTCCTGCTCGTCACGCTCGTCTTCGGCCGGGTGTTCTGCGGTTGGATGTGCCCCTTCGGCACGCTCCACCACTTCTTCGGCTGGATCTTCCCCTCGCGGTACCTGAAGGGCGGAAGCCGCGTCGAGCAGAACAAGACGCACCCCGTGCGTCAGCGGGTGAAATACTACCTGCTCTACGCCTTCCTCGCGGCCTCGCTCGCGGGCAGCGCGATCGGTGGGCTCTTCGATCCGATCTGCATCGCGGTGCGCGCCATCGGCCTCGGGGTGCTGCCCGCGATGCAGTACGTCACCGGCACCGCGACCGATTGGGTGGCAGAGACCGGCTCGCGCCCGGCGATGCGGGTGGCCGACGGCGCGACCGACTTCCTCGCCGAGACGGTCTACTCGAACGAACAGCCCTACTTCCACCAGACCTGGCTGATCGTGATCTCGCTCGCGGCGATCCTCTTCATGAATCGCTTCGTGCCGCGCTTCTGGTGCCGCGTGCTCTGCCCGCTCGGCGCCTTCCTCGGCGTGTTCGCTCGCTTCGCGCTCTTCGGCATGGAGAAAGACCATTCGAAGTGCACCGACTGCAACCTGTGCCTCGTGCACTGCCAAGGCGCCGACAGCCCGCAGGGCGGCGTGAAGTGGCGGCAAGACGAGTGCCACATGTGCATGAACTGCGAGACGGCCTGCCCCGAGGACGTGATCAAGTTCCGCTTCTTGCCGAAGCGCGACAGCACCCTCAGCGTGCCCGACACGCAACGTCGCACGGCGCTCACCGTGGCTGCGGCGGGCGCGGCGGCGATCCCGGCGATGCGCATCGCCGACGTCATCGACGCCAACTACGACCACCGCGTCATCCGCCCGCCGGGCTCGGTCGAGGAGCGCGAGTTCCTCGAGCGGTGCATCCGCTGCGCCGAGTGCATGAAGGTCTGCCCGAACAACGCCCTGCACCCGGCGTGGTTCGAGGCCGGCGTGGAGGGCCTGTGGACGCCGATCCTCATCCCACGCATCGGCTACTGCGAGCACTCCTGCGTGCTCTGCGGCGAGGTCTGCCCCACGGGCGCCATCCAGAAGATCACCGAGGCGCAGAAGCTCGGCATCGGGCAGAAGCCGATCAGCATCGGCACCGCCTTCTTCGACCACGGTCGCTGCCTGCCTTGGTCGATGGGCACGCCCTGCATCGTGTGCGAGGAGTTCTGCCCGACGAGCCCGAAGGCCATCTGGGTCGAGGAGGTCGACGTCCCGAAGCGCTCGGCGACGCCAGGGCCCGAGGGCCAGGAGCCGCCGATGGAGAAGGTCCACGTGCAGCGGCCCCACGTCGATCCCTCGCTCTGCATCGGCTGCGGCGCCTGCGAGAAGGTCTGCCCCATCCAGGACAAACCCGCCGTCTACGTGACGAGCGTGGGCGAGACGCGCTCGAAGACGAACATCATCCTGCTCGAGAACACGAGCTATACGCAGAAGGGCTGAAGGCGCGAAGCGCTGCCACCGGGCCGCACGAAAGCGCGCGTCGCGCGCGCCGCCGAGAGCCGATAGCATCGGCGCATGCGGCGATACCTCGGTCTCTTCGGAGCAAGCCTCGCGATCCTCGGCTCGGCCGCCCTCGGCGCCTGCGGCGACGACGCCTCGTCGAGCGACGGATCGGGCGGCGCGGGTCTAGGGCCGACCGGCCCCGGCTCCGGGCCCACGGGCGTGGGCGGCGGCGTCGAGCCTCCACCGCCCGCTTGCGAGCCCGCCGAGAGCGGGGGCAGCGCCAGCGTCGCGGCGCCCACGCTGAAGGCGAGCCTGTCGGACCAATGGCATGAAGGCTGGCTCGCCTCGCCTGCCGCGGCCGACCTCGACGGCGACGGCACCACCGAGATCCTCGCGGCGCGCCACGGCCGGGTGATCGTATGGCACCTCGACGGAAGCATCGTGTGGAAGAACGACGTCGACGGGCGCTGCTGGGCCTCGCCCGTGGTCGCGGATCTGAGGCCCGATCTGCCGGGGCTCGAGGTCGCGCAGGCCTCGGCCGACGCGATCTACGCCTGGGACGCGAAGGGCGAGGCGCTCGCGGGCTTCCCGATCCGCTGGCGCGGTGAGCTGCGCAGCCTCGCCGCCGGCGACATCGACGGCGACGGTGCGCTCGAGCTGGTGAGCGTGACCACGCAGGGGCTCTCGGCGAGTGGCCAATACGACATCCTCATCGCCGTGAACCCCGATGGCAGCATCGTCTCGGGCTTCCCGCCCAATACGAGCGGCGCCAGCGGCTGCGACGACGCCTGCTACGTCTACAACGGTTACGATCAGAACCTCGCGCTGGGCGACGTCGACGGTGACGGCCTGAGCGACGTCTTCGCGACGCAGGACAACGCCTACAACTCGCTGCATCGCGGCACCGGCGAGGCCTTCGACTGCGCACCGAGCTTCGAGGGGCGCACGAAGTTCCTCGGCGTGCGCGGGCTTCACGATCCGGCCGAGGCCGCGCAGGGCTGGGCGCCCGAGGAGTCGACCGCGTTGCAGGCGCACCACACGAACACCGCGCCGGCGATCGCCGACCTCGACGGGGACGGCGTCGGCGAGCTCGTCTACCTCGCGAGCGTGCAGAACGCGGCGCAGACCGAGCGCGAGCTCGGCGTCGCGCTCTGGGCGATGCGACACGACGGCACGCGCCCCGCGGGCTGGGAGCTCCCGCTGCGCTTCCCGGATTACCTCTCCGGGCTCTGGGACTACGGCGAGACGAACATCGTCGGCATCACCAACCAGGTCACGGTCGCCGAGCTCGACCCCACGCGCGAGGGCCCGGAGATGATCTTCGCCGGCTTCGACGGGCGCATCCACGCGGTCGACGCGCGGCAAGAGGTGCTCTTCAGCGTGGGGTATACGCAGAGCGACGTCGTCGCCACCGGCGGCGTGCTCGTCGCCGACCTCTCGGGCGACGGGGTGCCGGAGATCGTCTTCGCGACGTACTCGACCGTCGAGGGCTATGGCGAGCTCTTCGTCCTCGACGCGGGCGGCAACCTCCAGCACCGCGTATCGCTGCCCGGGCGCGGCGCGATGCCGGTGCCGACGATCGCCGACGTCGACGGCGACGGCGTGCTCGAGATCCTGGTCGCCACGAAGGACTCCGACGCGGGGCAGGTGCTCGTCTACGAGGTGCCGGGCTCCTCGAGCGACTGCCTGCTCTGGCCGACCGGTCGCGGAAACTACCTGCGCAACGGCTACGTGCCGAGCGGCGGCTGAACCGCACCGAGCGGGGCCGGGTGGAACCGCGAGCGGGTGGCGCGGAGGGGCTGCGCCGCCGCTCGGGCTCGACTCAGGGAGCGCCTCGCACCACCGCGTTTTCGGATAGCCTTCGAGGCATGCAGCGCTCTGCTCGTCGCTTCGGTGTCTCGCTCGTGGCCCTCGGCGCCTCGGTGTCTCTCGCAACCGCAGCGCTCGCCCAATCGGGCGGCACCCAGCCCGGCGATCTGCCGAACGGCGGCCTCTTCTCGGACGCCGAGACCTGCGCTGGCTGCCACTCCCAGGGCGCGCTGAGCGCAGAGTACGGCTACCTGCCGTTCACGTCGTGGGCCGGCACGATGATGGCCAACGCCGCGCGCGACCCGGTCTTCTTCGCGGCGCTCACCGTCGCCAACCAAGACGAGCCCGGCATCGGCACCTTCTGCCTGCGCTGCCACGCGCCGCAGTCCTACGTGCGCGGCCACGCGACGCCGCCCGACGGCAGCGCCTTCGACGCCATCGATCTGCAAGGCGTGGGCTGCGACAGCTGCCACCGCATGAACGAGAACCCCGACGTGAACGCGTCCGAGCCGTATCTCATCGGCAATGCACAGGTGTACTACGACGAGAACACCGCGAAGCGCGGCCCCTACGACGACGCGACCTCGCCGCACCACGCGAGCCTGCAGCAGCTCTCGCTCGGCGACTCCTCGATGTGCGGCCAGTGCCACCAGGTGTCGAACCCGGGCAAGAAGCTGCGCGACGCGCTCGGCGTGCCGACCGCCTACGACTTCCCTCTCGACACGACCTACGAGGAGTGGGCGCAGAGCGCCTTCGTGCCGACCGGCAGCGATCCGAAGAGCTGCCAGGACTGCCACATGCCGCGCAAGCGGGGCGAGTGGCCGATCCAGACCGTCTACATCAACCCGCTGCGCACCGACCCTCGCTCGCACTCCTTCGTCGGCGGCAACCACTGGGGCATCCGCGCGGTCATGCACACGAACCCCGAGCGCGCGACGCAGTACGCCGGCGCCTTCCAGCAGGCGCTCGACGCCACGCTGGTCTCGCTCGAGTCGAGCGTCGAGCTGAGCCTCTCGGGGCTGCCGAGCTCGGTGCTGCCCGGTGACAGCTTCCAGGCGACGGTGCGCGTGAGAAACCTCACCGGCCACAAGTTCCCCACGGGCTACGCGGAGAGCCGGCGCGCCTGGATCGCGCTCGTGATCGTGGAGCCGACGCTCGGCCAGGAGCACTTCGTCGTGGGCGCCTTCGACGCTGCGACGGGCGAGATCGTCGATCCGGAGAGCACGCGGGTCTACCGCGCGCAGCACGGGCGGTGGGACGGCGCGGCCCCCGAGGCCGAAGAGCACCTCGCGCTGCACGACATGGTGCTGCTCGACACGCGCATCCCGCCGAAGGGCTTCGTCGCCACGCCGACGACCGAGCCCATCGGCATCGACTACGGCGACGGAAGCGGGGGATACCGCGACTACGACGAGGCCACCTTCGACGTGAGCGTGCCGCTCTCGTACAGCACCGATCTGCGCGTCGAGGCGCGCGTCTACTTCCAGTCGATGACCAAACACTACGTCGACTTCCTGCGCGCCGAGAACACGACGGACGACAAGGGCGAGATCCTGCACGACGCCTTCGTGGCCACGGGGGAGGCGGCGCCGATCCAGATCGCCTCGGTGGGCGTCGACTTCGGCCTCGGCGGTGGCGGTGGCGGCGGCGAGGGCCCGGGCGCCATCGCGGTCGGCGTGGGCGGAGGCGGAGGCGCGGGCGGCAGCGGCGGCAGCTCCACGTCCGACCCGACCGGCGGAGGCTGCGACTGCAGCGCGACGACGGGCTCGAGCGGCCGTGGCTCGGGCGCCGCGCTCGCGCTCGGTGCGCTCGCCCTGTCCGCAGCCCTCGGGCGCCGCTCGAAGCGGAAGCGCTCGTGAGCGAGGCCTCGGCCTCCATCCAGCCGGCGAGCTCCGCCCCGAGCGGCGCGCCCGCCGCCGACGAACGCGGCAGCCGGCGCTTCGACACGCGCGCTCGCTTCCGCGACGGCTCGGCCTTCGTCGGCGGGCTGGTCGATCTGCCGCGCACGCCGGAGGCGGAGCGGCGACTCGTGCTGCGCCCAGCGCTGACCGAGCTCGCGCGCAGCTCCTCGGACGACGCCCCGAGCCCGCTCGAGGGGCTGAGGCCCGAGGCGCTCGCCTCGGCGGTCAAGCTCTGCCTCGAGTCCAAGCTGCTCGACGAGCTCGACTGGCTCGCCGCCGGCCCGGCCGGCGCCGCGCTCTACACGCTCGCCTCGGCGCTGCCGCCCGGCCCGGAGCAGCACGAGCTCGGCAGGCGCGTCTTGTCGCGGCTGCTCGGCGCCGACGCCGAGGCCTTCGCGCTCATCGCCACGGCCATGGCGCGCGCGGGAGGCAAGGGCCTCTCGAGCCCGGCCGTCGTCGCGCGCATCTCACTGCTCGCAGAGCTACCCCACGCCGAGGGTGTGCCGGCCGGGCCGCTCGCGCTCACCATCGCCTCGCGCCGCGAGCTGACGCGGCTCTACTTGCGCGCGCCGTCGATGCGCTCGCTGCCCGAGCGACGCTTCGCCGCGAGGCTCGTCGAGCGCGCCGCGCGCGAGGCCGCGCACCGCGCCGGGCAAGGCGATCGTGCACCCGCCAGGCTCTTCGCGGAGGGCGGCTCGCTCGCCGAGATCGCCGCGCGGCTCGTGGCGGATCGCGAGCCGCTCGTCTGGCGACACGCGGCGATCGCGCGGGGCCTGGTCGCCCCCTGGTGCGACGACGGCGTCGACGCACTGGAGCGCGAGCTCGGCGAGGGCTACTCGATCACCGAGTGGCGGCGCGCCGCCGCCGGCCTCGGTGGGCTCGGCGCGACGCACCCGGACCTCGCGCTCCGGCTCGCGAAGCGCGCCATCGAAGGGGGCTTGTTCCAGCGTGATCCTGGCGCCCCCGCGCCGCTCGTGTGGGGGCTCGCGCGCGCCGCGGAGACGGAGCCCGAGCTCGCCGAGGAGCTCTACGGCTTGCTCGGTGCACGCGCCCCGGTCGACGTGGCCGACGCCGCCGTGTGGCTCCGGCGTGAGCTCGGCGCGACGAGCTTCGCCGATCGCGCCTGCGCACGTGCCCTGCGCAACCTGGGCTCGGTGAGCCCAGCGAACGAAGGGCAACGCGTGGTGCACCGTGAGCTCGAGCGCGAGCTCGGCGCCCCGGAGAGCGAGGATCCTCGCCTCGCCGCGCGTGTGGATCGCGCGGTGCTGCTCTTCGCGCGGGAGGGTGCGGCGGCAGCGCGCAGCGAGGGCGTGCGCATCGTCGAGAGCCTCGGAGAGATCCTGGCGGCGCTCGAGGCCGTCGACTCGGAGCAGTCGAGCAGCGTCGCACGCAGGACGAGCTACGCGGTGCTGCGGGATCTCGACGTCTCCGTCTTCGAACGCGGCGCGCTCGCGTCGCTGCTCAGGCTCGACCCGAGGCAGGAGCGGGTCGCCGCGACCGAGCAGGAGCTCGAGTCGGCCCGCCGCCGCACGCTCATGGTGTTGCTCGGCGACGAGGTGCGCGCCGGCGAGACCGACGACGAAGCCGAGCTGCCGATGCGCCTCGCGCGGCTGCGCACGCTGTTGCACGTGGTCGACAGCGATCCGGGTGCGGGCGACGAGGACTCCGCGGAGGGGCGACGTCGCTGGCAGACGACCGCGCGCGCGCTCGGTGGGATCCTCGCGGGCCGACCTCACCGCTCACTGCACCGTGCGCTCATGGCCACCTTCGCGCGCTCGCTCGATGCGCTCGTGCGGACCGCCGCCTGCGACGTCGCCGACGTGCTGCTCGCCGCCGCGAGCACGCTGAGGGAGCCGCGTGACATCGACACGCTCGCCGAGGCCAGCATGGACCCCGACGTGCGACGCCTGCTCTGGCGCCTCGCGGCGCTCTTGCGCGCCCACCGCGGGGAGCTGCCGCGCGCGATGACGCGCGGCGACGACTCCATCGCCCCTCCCCCCGACCTCGAGCTCGCGCGGCGGTCGGCGGAGCAGAGCGCGCTCGTCTCGCTCGCGGACGAGCTCGCCTCGGTGGGGAGCGCGCGCGCCGACGTGCTGCACGCGGTGCTCGCGAAGCTCGCGCAGGCGCTCGCCGCGACCGGCGGCGCCGCGAGCCTCTCGGCGCTCTCGGGCGAGGAGCGCGACGCGGGCACGCTCGTCGCGCTCGAGAACGCCCTCGCCGGCCTGGTCCAGCTCGAGCTCGGCGCACGAGGTCGCGTCTTCGACGACGCTCCGGAGGAGCTGCGCCACCGCAACAAACGCGCGCTCTCCATGGCGATCGCGCGTTACGTCGAGGCCGACGCCGCGCCCCCCACGCCCACGGAGATCGACGAGCTCGCGGCGGCGACGAGCGAGGGGATCTTCGCGCCCTTGTCCTCGATCGTCGACGAGGCCGTGCGGCGCGTGCTCGCCCTGCCCCGCAGCGTCGACACCACGAAGGCCGAGTCGATGGCCGTCGCACCGGCCGATCAGCTCCCGGCGTGGCTCCCGGCGCGCAGGGTGCTCGGCGCCTTCTACGTGCAGCGGCCGCTCGGCGCTGGCGCGGTGGGCTCGGTCTTCGCCGTGACCCGCGCCGAGGACCGCCACGATCCCGAGGCCGAGCGTTTCGCCCTCAAGGTGCCCGACTACAACGCGGGCGCCGCGCGGCACCTGAGCGAGACGGAGTTCCTCGCGATGTTCCGCGCCGAAGCGACGGCGCTCATGGCGGTGCCCGCGCACGACAACCTCGCGCGCTTCGTGACCTTCGACCTCGCGGCGCGGCCGAAGCCGATCCTCGTCATGGAGCTGGTCGAGGGCGCCGACCTCGAGCGGCTCATCGACACCCGCGCGCTCGACACGAAGACGGCGCTGTCCGTGCTCGAGCAGGTGCTTTCGGGCCTCGCGGCGATGCACTCGGTCGACGTCGGTCACTTGGACCTCAAACCATCGAACGTGATCCTGCGGAACGGCGAGACGCCCGTCCTCGTCGACTTCGGCCTCGCGGGCCGGAAGATCCGCCCGGGCTGCGGCTCGCCGCCCTACGCGGCGCCGGAGATCTGGGGCGTGGTTCCACCTGAGCACGAGGCGCTCGCGCCGCCCGCCGACATCTACGCCTTCGCGTGCCTCGCCTACGAGGCGCTCACGGGCGAGCTGCTCTTCGACGGCGACACCGAGGCGCAGCTCTTGAGCGCGCACCTCGGCCACGACGGCCTGCCGGACAAGCTCCGGAGCTGGGCGAGCGATCCGCGGCTCGGCCCGCTCTCGGAGCTGCTCTTCGCCTGCCTGCGCCGCGACCCGCGCCAGCGCCTCGGCATCGAGGAGCTGCGCAGGGAGCTGCCGCGCGCCACGGCGAAGCTCGCGGCCTCGAGCTGGCCGCTGGGCTGATCGCGGCGCGAGGCGCAGCAGATGCGTGAGCTCCGCGGGGCTTGCGCGACGAGGGAGCGCCACGAAGAGGCCCCTGCCCCCGCGAGCACGCGGCGCGGAGGCCGATCCAAGCGGAAGCCCCCGTCGTTCTCGCGATGGCTCGGCTCGTGCCTGGCGGGGCGCGTGGGACCCGCGCCGCGCTCCATCCCGCCCTGGCCCGCGTTCGTCCCGGCGGGGGCGGCCGCCACCCTGCCCACCCGGCCCGCGACGCCGGGCTGGATGGCCCCGGGGCACGAGATCGCAGCCGAGGCGAAGCGTCGCGTGCTCGCGCGCGCGCTCGCCGAGCTGCTCGGCGGCACCGTCTACCACGAGCGGCAGCGCCTCGCGCGGCACCCACGCGGGGTGCAGCGCGCCGAAGATCGGACCTTCGTCGCGAAGCTCCACCGCGCGCTCGCGCACGCGGAGGACCCGAGCGCCTTGCTCGAGGAGACGGTGGGCCGCTACGCGGGCGAGATCGCGGGGCACTTCGACCCGCGGGTCTACGCCTTCGCCACGCGCGTGCTGCCGCTGGCCTTCACCGCCCTGCTCAACGGCACCACGCCGGGCGAAGCGCTCTTCCGCGTGCCCGAGCTCGGGCGCCTCTCGGATCGGGTGGTCACGAGCGGCGCCATCGAGCGGCTGCGCGCGCTCGAGCGCCTCGGCACGGTCGTGCTCGTGCCCACCCACGTGTCGAACCTCGACTCGCTCCTCTTCGGCTACGTGATCCACGCGCTCGGGCTGCCCCCCTTCGCCTACGGCGCGGGGCTCAACCTCTTCACGAACCGGGTGCTCGGCTACTTCATGCACAACCTCGGCGCCTACACGATCGACCGCACGAAGAGCGATCCGCTCTACCGCGAGCTGCTCAAGGAGTACGCGACGGTGGCGCTCGAGCGCGGGCAGCACCAGCTCTTCTTCCCGGGTGGGACGCGCAGTCGCTCCTTCGGGCTCGAGCGAAGGCTCAAGAAGGGCCTGCTCGGGACGACGCTCGCCGCCTTCCGCAACCGCGCCGCATCGGGCGCGGCGGAGGGCCGCATCTTCATCGTGCCCGCGACCTGCTCCTACCCGCTCGTGCTCGAGGCCTCGAGCCTCGTCGACGACTTCCTCCATCGCACGGGTCGTGAGCGCTACCTGCCGCCGATCGACGAAGAGCCGGATCGCGTGGAGCTGTGGCTCGGCTTCTTGCGCAAGCTCATGGCCCTCGACGTCAACCTCGACGTGCGCATCGGCGAGCCGCTCGACCCCTTCGGTTGCGCGGTCGACGACCGAGGCCGCTCGCTCGATCCGCGTGGCCGCACGATCGACGCGGCCGGCTACCTGCGCTCGCGGGGCGAGATCTGCGCGGATCCACAGCGTGACGCCGCGTACACCGAGCAGCTCGAGGAGCGCCTGCTCGAGGCCTACCGCCGCGACAACGTGGTGCGCGCGACCTGGGCCGTGTCCTTCGCTGCCTTCGAGCTCTTGCGTCGCAGGTTCGAGGCCGAGCCAGTGCACAGGCTCGTGCGGCGCATCCACCCCGGCACGTCGATCCGTCGCACCGAGCTCTTGCTGCTGCTCACGGAGCTGCTCGACGAGATCGCCCGGCTCGCGGAGAAGGGCGCGATCGCTCGCAACGAAGAGCTCGGCGCGGGCCCCGAAGAGGTGCTCGAGCAGGGGCTGCGCTGCTTCGCGACCTACCACGGCTTCCCGGTCCTCTCCGCGCGCGGCGAGGCCGTCGTCGTCGGAGACGCGAGCCTGCTCTACTTCTATCGCAACCGCGTCGAGGGCTACGGGCTCCTGTCGGCGCCCTCGCTCCTGCCCGAGGAGGCCTCGTGAGCGCCGAGAACGCGGTCGCGGTGCTCGGCGCGGGCAACTGGGGCACGACGCTCGCGCAGCTCGTCGCCGAGAACGGCTTCGACGTGCGGCTCTGGTCGCGCGACCCGGAGCAGGTGCGCGAGATCGAAGAGACGCGCCTGAACCCGAGGGGCATGCCTGGGCTCGTGCTCTCGCCGCGTGTGCGCGCGACCGCGGAGTTCGCGCGCGCGGTGCGCGGCGCCGAGGTGGTGCTGCTCGTCGTGCCGGCCCAGGCGATGCGCCAGGTCGCGCGCTCGCTCGGCGACGTGCTCTCGCCCGAGCAGCTGGTCTTGCACGCGGCGAAGGGCCTCGAGCTGGGCACGCTCGCGCGCATGAGCCAGGTGCTCGCCGAGGAGACCTGCGCGAAGCGGATCGGCGTCATCGCGGGGCCGAACATCGCCCCCGAGATCGCCGCCGGTGAGCCGGCGGGCACCGTGGCGAGCTCGCGCTTCCCCGAGGTCGTGCGCTGCGCCAAGCGCCTGCTCACCTCGAACCGCTTCCTCGTCTTCGGGGGGACCGACGTGGTGGGCGTGGAGCTCGCGAGCGCGCTGAAGAACGTCGTCGCGATCGCGGCCGGCATGGCACACGCGATGGGCATGGGCGAGAACGCCATGAGCCTGCTCGTGACGCGCGGCCTCGCCGAGGTCACGGCGATCGGCAGCTCCTTCGGGGCGAGGCCGGCGACGCTCTCGGGCCTCGCGGGCGTGGGCGACCTCATGGTCACCTGCCGCAGCAAGCACTCGCGCAACCACCGCATCGGCGAGGCGCTCGCACGTGGAGAGTCGCTCGAGGCGGCCGTCGCGCGCCTCGGCATGGTGGCCGAGGGTGTGACCACGGCCGTGGCCGCGCGTGCGCTCGCGGCGGAGCGTGGCCTCGAGTGCCCGCTGCTCGAGCGGGTCTACTCGGTGCTGCACGAGGGCCTCGCGCCCACCGAGGCGCTCGAGCAGCTCTTGCGGCTGCGCGCGGGGCGCGACGTGGCCTGGAGCTAGAGCGAGGCCGAGGCCGGGCTCCGGGTCTTCAGCGGAGGCGCGCCGCGGTCTCGAGGTCGAGCTCGATCTCGCGTGCACGGCGTGGCTCGAGCTCGAGCGCCGCGCGCAGGCGCTCCGCGAAGGCGCGCTCGGCCTCGTCGACGCCGCCCGAGAGCAGCGTCGCATAGGCGAGCGCGTAGCCCTTCTCGGCGGCGAAGCCCCCGTGAGCCCGGAGCTCCCGCGCGACGGAGGCGAGCTGATCTTCGGGCTCGCCGCGAGCGTCGAGCCGGAGCACCGACGCGTGCAGCAGCGCGTAGAGCTCCTTGGCGGGCAGGTCGCGGAAGCGGGCGAAATGCCCCGCGAGCAGGCGCACGACGCGCTCGAGCTCGTCTTCGGTGACCTTCCGGTCGGCCCGCGCGGCGAGCATCATGGCGTCGACCAAGAGCTCGTTCGGCGCGCCGTGCAGGCCCTCGTCGCGCCCCTCGTCGAAGGCATCCCTGAGCTCGGACCAGAACGACGACATGCTTCGGATCTCCTCCGGACCTGGCGCGCGCGGGCGCCGCGGACCGAGCGCGGCACGGCCTGTGCCGAGCCCAGAAGGGTTCAGGTGTCGCGGAAGCCCTCCGCGGGGCGGATGTGCGCCGCGTAGAGGCTGGGCACGACGGTGGCTGCGAGGCAGAGCGTGATCGCGATGGCGCCGGTCACGACGAACTCGAAGGGGCGGATGAGCACGGGCAGGTGCGAGATGAAGTAGACCTTCGGGTCTAGCGGGAAGGCGTAGACGAGCAGGCCCTTGCACACGCCGTAGCCCAGCAAGAGGCCGAGGCTCGTGCCGAGCGTGCCGATGAGCGCGCCCTGGTAGAGGAAGACCCTCAGGATCGCGCCGTCGGTCGCGCCCATGGCCTTGAGCACGCTGATCTCCTTCTTCTTGTCGAGCACGACCATGATGAGCGTGGCGACGACCGTGAAGGCCGCGACGAGGATGATGAGTGCGAGCACCGCGCTCATGCCGACCTTCTGGATGAGCAGCGCGGTGAAGAGCCCTCGGTTGAGCTCCTTCCAGTCCATGTACTGGTAGGCCGGCGAGCCGAGCGCCTCCTTCACGCGCGCGAGCACCTCCTCGGAGGCGTCGATGTCTTCGATCTTCGCTTCGATGCCGACGATCGCGTCTTCTTCGTCGCCGTAGAACTCCACGAGCTCGAAGAGATCGGTGTACGCGAGCTTGGCGTCGTACTGCTCGAAGCCCGCCTCGAAGATCGCGAGCACACGGAAGCGCTTCGCGATCGGCGCGCGCAGGGCGCCGTCGGCCATCTGCATGAAGCCGATGGTCGGCGAGGTGATCGTGACGCAGCCTCCGAGGTCGACGTCGAGCGTGCGCGCGAGCGTCTTGCCGACCACGAGCCCGGGCATCTGCTTCACGGCCTCCGGGTCGTCGCAGGGATCCTTCACCAGATCGGCCGGCAGCTCGTCGTCGTCGGGCAGCACGCTGGCGTAGCCGCCCTCCGGCGTCACGTCGCCCACCGGCGCTCCACTGGGCAGTGGCGCCTCCGACGGCGCGGCCGCGCCGGCCTCGGGCTTCGGCTGCGCGCCAGGCGCGACCTCACGCCCCTCACCGAGCCCGTTCCGCTCCTCGATCTCGCGGATGCGCCGCTCGAGCTCCTGCTTGAGCTCGGGCGGAAGCTCTCCCGGTGCCGCGCTCCCGCCCGGCTGCGCGCTCGGACCTGGCGCCGCGCTCGGACCTGGCGCCGCGCTCGCGCCGGGTTCCGCGCTCGCGCTCGCGCTCGGCACGGCCGGGAGCTGGGGCGAGTAACCTCGACGCGCCTCCTCCGCGAGCAGGTGCTTCGCCATCGCCTCGGTGCGCAGCCCACGGAGCTGCTCGACGCCGCAGCGCAGATCATCGGTCGCGCACTCGCCCTTCTCACCACGCAGGATGTGGCGCGGCAGATCGAGCACCGCGGGCACACCCTCCTCGAGCCCGACCCCGAGGCTGGCCTTCGGATCGACGCCCTTCAGCAGCACGCCGGTCGCCGTGGCGCGTCCACGCGAGAGCATCATCGGGCGGATGTTGAAGGGCGCGACGTTGCGGATCCCCTCGACGACGCGGATCTTCTCCATGATCACGCGCCAGCGTCGGAAGCCGGTCGGCGGCTTGAGCACCAACACGTGCGCGTTGACGCCGAGCACCTTGTCGCGGAACTGCTCCTGGAAGCCGCCCGTGACGCTCATCACCGTGAGCAAGGCGGCCACGCCGAGCGCGACCCCGAGCACCGCGAAGGCGGTGCCGACCGAGATCGACTGTCGCTTGCGCCCGCCGAGATAGCGCGCCGCCAGCATCAGGGGGTAGCCCATCGAGCGAGGGCGTAGCAGAGCGAGCGCTGGGCGTCAGCGAGGGTGCAGCCGACGCGAGGCGAAGCTTGGTGGGCCGGAGCGGAGCCGGCCTGCTACCCTGGTCGGCGATGAGTGCGGCCGGCCGTGCGCCCACGCCTCCGGTTGGAGGCCCCGAGACGCGTCCCACCGATGGGTCGGCGCAGTCGCGCGCCTCGCGGCCGATGAACGGCACGCTCGAGATGGACGCTTCGCAGGCGATCGCCGCGGGCCTGCTCGGCAAGGTCGCGCAGGGCGCGGCGCTGCCCGTGGCGGGCGCGCCAGCTGCCGGCGCCCCCGCGCGCGCGCTGGAGCTCGCCACGGCGCCCCCACCGACCGAGGCCCTGCCCGCCACGGCGCCCACGCCTCCACCCACGGGTTCGCTCGGGCCGGCGTCGACCGCGAAGGGCAACGACCCGCTCGTAGGGGCCACGATCGACGGCCGCTACGTCGTCGACAAGCGCCTCGGCGAAGGCGGCATGGGGGTCGTCTACCTGGCGCGCCACAGGGTCATCGATCGCAAGGTCGCGCTCAAGATCCTGCGCGCCGAGTTCGCGCGCGATCAGGAGATCGTCGAGCGTTTCCTCCAGGAGGCGAAGACGGCCTCGTCGATCGGCAACCCGCACATCGTCGACATCCACGACTTCGGCGTGCTCGACGACGGCTCGACCTACTTCGCGATGGAGTTCCTCGATGGCGAGCCGCTGATGGACGTCATCGTGCGCGAGAAGATCCCGCTCGAGCGCATCCTGCAGATCGGCATCCAGATCTGCGACGGGCTCGGCGCCGCGCACGAGCGTGGCATCGTCCATCGCGATCTGAAGCCCGACAACATCTACCTCTTGCGCCGTCACGGCGCCGACTTCGTGAAGGTGCTCGACTTCGGCATCGCGAAGGTCGAGCACGCGGCCGGCCCCAAGCTCACGCGCGCTGGCGCGGTGTTCGGGACGCCGCACTACATGTCGCCGGAGCAGGCCGCGGGCACGCCGATCGACCACCGCGCGGACATCTACGCGCTGGGCGTCATTCTCTACGAGATGGCGACGGGGCAGCTGCCCTTCGACTCCGACAACGCGATGACGATCCTGTCGCAGCACATGTACAAGGCGCCCATGCCGCTGCGCTCGCTGGTGAACGGGGCCGACCGCCCGGCCGGCCTCGAGGCGGTCGTGCAGAAGTGCCTGCTCAAGCGGCCCGAGCATCGCTACGGCGCGATGGCCGAGCTCGCCGAGGACTTGAAGCGGCTCGCGCGCGGCGAGGCCCCCAAGGCGATCGCCGATCTCATGGCGCGCTCGAGCTCGACGGGCATCCCGGCCGACTACTTCCGCGCGGTCGGCTCCGCCACGGGTCCGATCTTGCCGGCTTCGCCGGGTGGCGCGCGCTCGAGCCGGACGGGCCTCGCGATCGCCGGCGCCCTGCTGCTCGCCGTGGGGCTCGCTGGCGGAGGCTACCTCGCGACGCGCGCGGCTCCGCCGTCGGCCGCCGGCGGCGTGACCGCCCCCGACGCGCCCGAGGCGCGCGCTCAGGCGGAGTCGGGCGCCACACCGCCTTCCGCGGTCGAGGGCGGAGC
>ERZ761602.1661-NODE-1661-length-39232-cov-50.116165_pt1 | contig 39232 bp, 29 predicted proteins | sample MGYA00512165_ERZ761602 | MGnify/ENA primary metagenome ERZ761602 (study PRJEB28899, sample SAMN02445085) | bioreactor sludge metagenome | biome: EBPR sludge; isolation source: Thorneside wastewater treatment plant | place: Australia: Brisbane, Thorneside...
TAAAACCGTAACTATTTTTTTCATTTTTTTGCGTGTTTAGATTGTGAAGAAGTTAGGTGATGGATAAAAGAAAGATAGTCTTTTGGGTGGTGGAGGCGTGTTAAGGAGGTGTAATCAAAAACGTTTTCAGGTTTGTTTTTCCTTAGCACGCAGAATGTGTGGATAAATTTTTAGCTTCAGGATGCTCAATGTCGGCTGAATAGTACGAAGACCGATAAAGCATTGGTAGATGCGTAGCACAATCATCGCAAAGGAACACATAATAGAAATAATATTAGGTAATATAAACGATCATAAGAAAAATCCCAAATGTGTGGATAAATTTTTAGCTTCAACTTGCTCGGTGGTAGGCGTTTCTGTTGAGGTGCATTTATAACCTTCCCAAATTACCGCATAAACACCTCTTTTACATGGGTGAATTTCAAAATTTCCCATGGGTTCTATTATGGTGTCGCTCCTACAGAGCTTTGCAGAACGACGGGCAAAGATGTCACCTAATCTTAAGGCGCATTGTATGTCTATTGGTATTTTTGCAATGCACCCTTTCTTGCTGTCGTTTGGGGAGTGGGTTTGGTTGCTATGGAGGTTTTTCAGAAAAAAGCCGTATTTTCTGATGGAACATCCTTAATCCATATAAACCCAACATCCATGCGCGAAGACCGCAGTGAAATGCCCTCCGCGGGCTGGCAAATCCTCTCCGGACTGATTCTGGTACTGATTATTGGTGGCTTGTCCTTTTTGGCCTGGCGTTATTTACCCGATTGGCTAAACCGAGGCAAAACCGAAACGGTAACATCGCCCTCTACAGAGCCTGCCTCCCCGATACCCGCGAATGCGACGGCTGTTCGGATTCATGGCTCGAATACCTTGGCGGCGCGGTTGGTGCCGGAATTGGTGCGCTCTTTCCTTAAACAACAAGGGGCAAGCCAGTTGACAGAAATCCGTAGCGACCAACAATTAACCTTCCGTGCCACCCTGAATGGCGAGGCCATCGCGGTAACGGTAAAACCCACAGGCAGCCATCAGGGGTTTGTGGATGCCCAAAACAAGCAAGCCGATGTGGTGATGGCGTCACGGCCAGTGGCCAATAATGAGGCCACTGATCTAAAAAACGCCGGCTTGGGTGATTTGCGGAGTAACCGAGTAGAAAATGTGGTAGCGATGGATGGGGTGGCGGTGATTGTGAACAGCAATACCCGTATTAAAGAACTTAGCAAAGCACAAGTGGCTGGTATTTTTAAAGGCGAAATCACCAACTGGTCCGAGGTGGGGTATCCTGCCGGAAATATCAACCTTTATGTGCGCGATGCTGGCGCAACGGTGGATTTGTTCAAGAGCGAGATTTATGGATCGGAGGAGGAGGCAATGTCTCCCAATGCCCGTAGTTTCCGAGACAACGAAGAGCTTATTCAATCGGTTGCACAAGATGAGAATGGCATTGGGTTTACCAGTTGGGCCGCCACGAAAGGCAATGCAGAGGTAAAAAGTGTTGCCCTCTATACGGATGCTACCCAGCCCGTAATGCCGAATCCTTCTACAATTGCTACGGAGGATTATCAACTTTCGCGGCGATTATACCTCTACACGCCGAAATCCACCGATGATAAGAAACAGGTTTTGATAGACCGATTTATGGCCTATATCCAAACGGTAAAAGGACAAGAAGCGGCTCAACGTGCAGGATTTGTCCCGCTTGATCCACAAGGAGTAAACAATTTTACGACCACCATTTCCGACAAATACCGCGCTTCGGTTCGGGGCGGTGTACGCACCAACGTGGTTTTGCGGTTTAAGACAGGTAGCAGCGAATTAGACAGCAAGGCCGTTCGGGACTTGGAGCGCCTGAGAACCGAGCCACGATACGCAGGGAAACAGTTTATACTGATTGGGTTTACCGACAATGTGGGTAGCGAGCCTTCTAATGTGGCGTTATCGCTTAAAAGGGCACAGTCGGTACAGCTATTGATGCAGCAGAGCGGCCTTTCGGTTGCATCGGTAACGGGCCTTGGCTCCAGTGATCCGGTTCGTGAAAACACCAATGAACTTTACCGTGCCATGAATCGGCGGGTGGATGTTTGGTATCGTTGATGAAATCCGAATTCCTAATTCCGGAAGTATTATTGGGCGCTTATACACGAGGTGTCTTTCCGATGGCCATACCAGAGGAGAACAACGAGATTTATTGGTTTTCTCCCGATCCCCGCGCCATTATCCCTTTGGATCATCGTTTTCATGTTTCCAAAACATTGGCCAAAACGGTACGTCGGAATGTATTTAAGGTGCGGCTGGATCAGGAGTTCGAGGTGGTGATGCGGGCTTGTGGTCATCGGGAGAATACGTGGATTTCGGAAGAGCTTGTTGCGGCCTACGTTCGATTGCATCACCGAGGATTTGCACACAGTGTAACGTGTTGGCAAGACGGGCAGTTGGTGGGAGGACTTTATGGTGTGGCTTTGGGAGGGGCTTTTTTCGGCGAATCCATGTTCTCCAACGTGCGGGATGCTTCTAAGGTGGCGCTCGTACATTTGGTAGCGCACCTGAGAAATCAAGGATTTATCCTTTTGGATACACAGTTCATCACCCCTCACTTGGCACGCTTTGGAGCTTATGAGATTCCGCGAAAACGGTATCTTCAACTGCTACACAAAGCCCTCCAGTTAACCGTTTCATGGGCCTGACATCGTAGCTACTGATGATTTATATAGTCATTTAAGCCCGACGATGAATGGCCTTAATCCACCATTCATCCCAAAAATAGTCCGCTTATCCCAATTGGGTGGTGAATCGGAAAAAAAAGTTGGTATTTTCGGACAAGTACACAACATGGGGATTCATCCCAACCATTGCCCCATTCCGCGGTTCTTTTTGAAACCGCATTTTTTTGAGAGAGGAGTTGTGTGCAAAACTTCCGAGAAATAGGATGCAGATTTCCCACACTGCATCCTATTTTTATTCGTTAACGCGGCTTTTACCAATCGAACGAGTTTCGTGCATTTCTTCGCTTTGGTGCATCAGCGGCGCACTGGTGACACGGGCTTCGAGTTTTTCGATCCGCCTGCGCAAATCAGCATTCCCTTCTTTTAGTGTTATGATGGTGTTTTGGGCGTCTTTAAGGGCTTCGCGGGCAAGTTCTAACTCCTTTTCCGGTTTATAGCGCCGTACCTCAATGTATTTGCTGAACATCCCACCAATCACCGAGGACATGGCAATAAAGGCAGCGGCAGCCCCAATCAAGTAATAAACTTCCATCGTATTATTAAGGATTAAGTTAGTAGGGTCATTCGTAACGTAGTGCCAAATAAGCCATAAACCCCGGCCCAGTACGGAGCGCTTCTTCGTCTATGGTAAATCGGGGGTGGTGTAGGCCATAGGTACTTTCACAGGTTTCATTCCCCGTACCCAGTCGGTAAAACACACCGGGTAGTTCTTGCAAGTAAAATGCAAAATCTTCGGCGGCAAACCAACGGTCTAAGTCAATTGTTTTTTCTGGCCCCACATAATCAATCGCAGCCCTTCGGACAAAGTCGGTCGCTGCGGGGTCGTTATAGAGGCATGGGTAGCCAATAATGACGTTCACCTCGCAAGTAGCGCCAAAAGCTTCGGCGGTTTGTATGGCCACACGGCGGATGAGGTCATGCGCCTGAAAACGCCACTTTTCGTCCATTGCCCGGAACGTCCCTTCAATTTGAACTACTTCGGGAATAACATTGGTTGCCCCTTCGGCAATAAAGCGCCCAAAAGACAAGACGCTCGGTGAATCGGGGGGAGAATTCCGACTGATCACGCTTTGTAGGGCGACAACGATATGGCTTGCCACCAACACCGCATCCGCCGTGAGCAGATGGGGCGCTGCTCCATGCCCTCCCTGTCCACGAACGGTGAGATAAATTTCTTCGGTGGAGGCCATATACATCCCACTCCGTACACCAATGGTTCCGGTGGGCAACTCTGGCGCTACATGTTGTCCGAAAATGTGTGTGGGGGCGGGACCGGAAGTACGTGCTGCCAAAGCACCTGCTTCTATCATCACTTTTGCGCCACCGGGGAGTTTCTCCTCGCTTGGTTGGAAAAGGAACCGCACCGTCCCATGAAGTTGTTCCCGAATGGAATGTAGTATTTTGATGGCGGTGATGAGGCTGGCGGTATGGGCGTCGTGGCCACAGGCATGCATTTTTCCAGGGCGAGTGGAGGTAAACGGTAATAGATTTTGCTCTACAATCGGCAAAGCATCCATGTCTGCCCGAAGGGCGCGTGTGGGGCCGGGTCTCCTGCCTTGGAGGGTAACTACAAGCCCCGTTTTTGCGATGCCCGGTTCTATGACCACCTCCATATCGACGAGTTGGGCCTGAATAAATGCTGCGGTTTCGTACTCTTCGAAGGCCAATTCGGGGTGTGCATGTAGGTGTCTTCGGTTACGAACTGTTTCCTCGAAAAACTGGTCTGCGAAGGCTTTGATGGTTGCGATCATAGATCAAGTATGGGGTTTAAGGCCTAGTTTCTGGGCAGCGGTTATAAAATGTGAGACGGTTTGTTCAATCTCCCATAGGGTCGTAGGCGAACCAAGACTGATTCGGATGGTTTCCAACGCCGAGTTGTGATCTAACCCTAATGCGGTGAGTACATGGCTCGGCTTGGTTTGGGCAGTTGCGCAGGCGCTCCCCGTAGAGAAAGCCACTTGCCGTACCTGCTTTACCCACTCCGAAGCTAAAATACCGGAGACGCGGAGGCTTAATGTATTGGGCAAGCGTGCTACGGTAGCACCATGCACCGTAACAGCGGGTAATTGCTCCACTAATCGGCTTTGGAGCAGGTCTCGCAGCGATTGAATGCGTTCAGAGGTTGTTTGGAGGCTGTCTCGGGCAATTTGTGCCGCTTTTCCTAATGCCACAATACCGGGTGTATTGAGCGTGCCACCACGCATACCACGTTCTTGCCCACCTCCAATGATTTGGGGCCAAAGCGTTACCCTCGGATTTCGCCTCCGCACATAGAGCGCCCCAACTCCTTTGGGTGCATACATCTTATGTCCCGAAATGGCCAATAAATCGGCATGATGGCCCGAAATGGGTATTTTTCCGGCGGCCTGTGTGGCATCCGAAAACAGCAGAACACCCCTCTCGCGGGCAATCTGGTATAATGTCGGGAGGTCTTGTAACACGCCTGTTTCGTTGTTGGCCCACATCACCGAGGCCAATACTGTTTCAGGCCGCAAGGCATGGGCAAAAACGGTTGGAGACAAGATCCCATTCGCATCCGTTGGCAGATAACTCACTTCCCACCCGTGTTGGGCCAGTTGTGTATGGGCTTCCAAAACGGCTTTGTGTTCCGTTTGTACCGTCACGAGGTGTCGTCCCTTGTGCTGATAGGCTGTGGCCACGCCTTTAATGGCCAAATTCACCGATTCGGTAGCGCCAGAGGTAAACAACACTTCTTCCGGTTGCACCAGAAGCAAGGCTGCCACTTGGGTTCGTGCGTGTTTTACTGCTTCGGCAGCGGCCCAGCCGTATGGATGAAGACTGCTGCCTGCATTGCCAAAATGGGTATGAAAGTACGGCAGCATCGTTTCCAAAACCGTTGCTTCTACGGGTGTAGTGGCGTTATGGTCTAAATAAATCATCGTTTAAGGGGTTGTCTCGACGACGCAAGCCTCCAGAAACGCATCGAGCCATAGGGTATGTAAAACCGATTCCAGGGTCTCTGTTGTGATCTCCATTGTATTATAACCTTTAGGCAAGGCTTTTTGCCAATCGGGTAGCAACTCGTTTGTACTTCTTGTTCCATCTAAAAGCGGAATCAGGAATTGTATTGCCGGATCGGAGACTGGTTTTGCCTCATGAAGACCATTGGTGAGGAATGGCAAACCATATGCGGCTTGAAATCGGGCCGCTTTTAGGGCAACTGGGCGCTCTGCAACCTTATGGGATACATTCGGGGGAGTGGTTCGGACAACCAGCAGGTTATCTGCATAAAGACCCAGCAGTATGCGGGTAACCAGCAGTGGTTGTTGATCCGGATGAACCGATAGCGTGTTTTTCAGGGCGGCTATCAAGGTGTTAACAGGCACCATCTGGGGCCATTTTTCTCCGAGAAACGTCGCGATTACCCGAACAGCGGCGTTATCGGATGCGATGGTATTTCCATTGTGGCCAGTAAGGACAAAACCTGTTGATGCGCCTTCTTCAATCTGAAAAGGCCCCCCAACCACGCACGACAAGAGGCCCTCTGGCTGGGAGGTAATGGGTCTCGGAATGCCAGCATGACACACCAATGCCTGTCTAAATGCACGTCCAAGCAAAAAATCTAAATATTGTTCACGTACCAAAACAGGCATTTGTGCCAATACTTGCTGAACTGACTTGGGAAAATTCCGGATTTGCATGGCCGGAAAATGAGCGTCGCTCCAATATTGTAACCCGTGTATGGCCAGTGCCTCGTGTACCTGATGAAAATAAAATGGCTCACTAAAATCTGCAAGGTGATCGTGTTGTAAGTACCAATCTGGTAGTGTGGAGAGCCTCTCCCATTCGGTTTGGAGGTAGTCTTTATAAAAACGGTGGTGCAAAACAGAAGGATTTTCTGGTTGCCCAGACAATACGAAACGTAAAAGTGCCATACTTTGTTCGACTTTGGTTTGCGGATCCTCCAAGTCATGTGTATGATATCGCATCATATTGCGCGAAGCTGCATAAAAATGTGCACCAGGGTAGGTTTTAAAGCTAAGGTAGCCCAATCCATTTACGGCAAGGCGGTTTTTATATAACCGTAGCAGGGATTCACGAACGGCGGATGGAACCCAAGAATAGACACCATGCGCCATGATAAAGCCATAAGAAGGACCTTCTAAGGGCCATTGTGTTACGTCGGCATGGTACAAAGTTAGGTTTCTAATGCCTAATTCCTCGACCATTGCCTGTCCTTCGAGAATGGCAGGCTCGGATAAGTCCAAGCCTTCAAAAGTACTTTCCGGAGCGGCTATCGCCAGTGGGATCAAGTTCATTCCATTCCCACATCCCACCTCCAACACGTGGGAACAGGCCACATCAGGCGTTTCTAAGCCAAAAAGCCGGCCCATCACGGCCATTTGTGCTGGCGCCATCTCTGGGTACGTCTGGTTGGTGTATGGAATTTCGTCGTAAATAAAAGGCATAGATGATGCTTTTGGACGGGTAAAATGAGATGATTGCAATATAAAAAAATTCGCTTAGATGCACCATATTAATAAGAAAAAGCCCCGAACGGGGCTTTCTGGATTGGCTATTTATCTGAAGGAAGGCTAAACAGAATTTGGATGGTGGTTTGTCGGGCGGCGGGTTTTCCATTCAAAATTCCGGCCTCCCATTTTGGCATCAAGTTAACCAAGCGAATGGCTTCTTCGTCGCAGCCAGCACCAATACCGCTCGCCACTTCTGGAGTCTGTACCCTGCCCGTATCGTCCACCGTAAAGCGGATAAAAACGGCCCCTTCTATCTTTTTTTCCATAGCTTCTTCGGGATATTTCAGGTTGCTTCCGATAAAGGCCATCAAAGCCGTTTGACCGCCAGGGAACTGTGGTAGTTTATCGGCAACATCCTGTGAACTATCTGGGGCAGGTTTTCCATCCGTCTCCTTTTTTTTAGGGTCAGTTGGCGGTATATCACCCGTTTGAGGAGCTTCGTCTTGTTTTGGCCGGATGAAGACATCCTCATCACCGTTGGTTGTGTTTGTTGAGGGCTTTCCGGCCTCCGGTACATCATTGGTTTTGGGCTTATCCGCAGGAGGTACCGCTGCTGTTGTGTCTTGTCGGGGCGTTCCGGCCTTCGGTTTTAGTTCAGTAAGTGCTTTTCCCAAAAGTTGTGCTTGTTTTCCATAGGGCGAAGTTGGAAACTGTTCGGCAAGATTTTTATAAAGCGCCTCCAACGTTAGAGGCTCGGGGAGTGGTTTTGGGAATTTATTCTGTTTGACGTGTTGTACAGAATCTATCGCCAGCGGCTCGGCTTGCACATACTTGATGGGCCAAATACCGTAAAGGTCATGTTTTTCGATGTTGGCCCACTCGGTATATATTTGACCCGCTGCTAGCATGGCCTTGGGCGTAACCGGAGATTTAGGATATAGTTGCAATAGCGCCAATAAATCCGACAAAGCAGTTTGGTAGGCCCCATTCTCCCAAGAAGTATAAGCCCGTTGGTAGGCTTTCTCTGCAATGACCAACGTATCTGTAACGGCCCGATCCTCTGCGGGCAGTCCTAAACGTTCCCGCGCCCTTACGGCAAAGTCCGATCCCGCATATTCATCCACGATAAAACGATACAGACGTTCTGCCGAGGTGGTATCTTTGAGGACTTGTTGTACTTCTGCAAGGGCAAAATAGGCACGTTGGGCCACCAGAGAGGTACGGTCGTCATCTATAACCTTCCGATACCAAACGGCGGCAGAATCGGGTAAATTAATAGACAAAAATAGAATATTTCCCACATCATAGCGCATTTGGGCCCGTTCTTCCAAAAGTTTTTTGCGTGCCTCTGCGGTTCTGGGGACAGAGGAAGTGTCTATTTGGATGGTGCCTTTCTCTGCCTGTGCCAATAACCGTGCATTTTCTGCGGCGCGGAGGCTGTCTTGTTTGGCACTCTGCCCTTCATTCTGGTTCCCGATGGCTGCTTTTCGTCGCCAGTTGGGTGCAAGCGGACGTTCGCCCCAACGTTGTTTAAAATTGTTTTTTCCTTCCTGTACACGGATTGGATCTAAATGGCCCAAAAATCCGCCTGGTTGCGATTCTCCGGGCCGGCCAAACGATGTATTATTGGTTCTTTGTTGTTGGCTACTGGCAAACTGAGACTCGGCACGGCGGCGTTCTGCCTCCGCCTGAAGTGCTGCCTGTTCTTTTTCTTTACGTACCCGAACAACCGTGAGCAACGAATCGAAGGACTTGCGGTTTAGTTCCGAAACCCATAGCAACGAGTCAATTTCAAATACCCGCGATGCCGATTTATTGAAACTCTTGTATGTGGCCGCCTGACGGGCAGCATCGGTAATGGCCTTGGGTAACCGCAGGCGGCTTTCATCGCCAATTCCGGTGCGCAAATTGGTGGATGCGGTATCAAAATGAGCGCCTGCCCGACGGTAGTTCCTAAACTGATCTCGGTACATACTGGCGAGGGCGTAATGTACCTTACCTTTCACCGTATTGGCATTCCGGTTGGGATTGTACAACAGATCATCAAATAAGGTATATGCCTCGCGGGATTGTCCCATTCGTGCCATAATCCGACCTTGGAGTAGGAGTATCTCCGCCCGCTCTTTAATGAACTTGTCGTCCCTAACTAATTTTCGGATGATGGCCATCCCCAGTTCTGGACGGATATTAAGCCCTGCAACCTCGGCTTCCGAGATCTGTGCCGCATAGATCAGTTCATAAGAAGGGCGGTACTGTGGCACTTTCCGGTATGCCGAAGCCGCTTTTGCCCAAATTTGCTGGGTTTCATACACTTGCCCCAGTAAATAGGTTGCCTTGGCCGATAGCTCACGTTCGGTGGAGCGTTCCAATCCCTTTTCGAGTGCCTCCGTAGCCTTTGTCCAGTCTTTTTGGCGCACAAACAGCTCTCCTAAGGCCAATTGCATATAAGCACCCCATTTGGGTTTCAGGTCTTTGATCAAAAGAGACTCACTCAGAAGGGCCAAAGCGCGGTCGTAGGATTTTGCACTAATGAGCGTGCGTGCTTGCCAAAAGCGTGCTTCATCGCGCAGCGGAGAATCCGGCGTTTGAATCACCTCATTAAACTTTTGTTCGGCCCCCAAATACTCACCTTGATAGAAATAGGCTTTTCCGATAAGTAAAATGGCATCATCTGCCCACTTAGATCGGGGGTATGCCCGCAGTAGATCCGCACTTTTTTTGATCACCTTCTCGAAGTTTCCGCCACTTGCGCCCTCTGCTCCAATAAAAAGGCGCATGTATTCATCTCTGTTCACAACATCGTTCGGACGTTCGATATTCTTGAGACCCTCCCGAAAGGCTTCTTGGGCATTATAAAAACGGTTATAATAGGCCGTAAAGTCCTGAAAGCGATTGGCCAGAAAAGCGGGGGGCTTACATCCGGCCCAAAATCCGGCAAAGATGAAGAGGGTTAAAAGCCAGTAACGACGCATACAGATTTTTTTCATGTCAAATGCTTACCCAAAACGGTTTTTGGCCGTTCAGCAAAGGCGAAGATGAAATATAAGACCGGTAACAGAGGGACGTAAAGGCGTCGGTGTATTGATGAAAAGATTTTGATCTTCTACGCATAACCAATCATACGGGTTCCGGAAACAGAGCGCCAATCTCAAAGACAACGGGGCTTTTTTGACCAATACATGAACCGTTGTATGGGAAACATGTTCTATCGGAGCTTCGGTTTGGCTTTCTGCACAATCTATGCTGTGTGGTACTTGTTTTTTACATTCAGAATATGGCTAATGCACCCCTTTCCTACGTGCTTTTTCGTGAAGGGCCGCCATCATTCCCCCTAGAATAAAGACAAGGCCAGAATAATAAGCCCAAAAAACCAAGGCCATGGTAATTCCGAAGAAATCCCCGAGGGCGGGAACCAGTGTATCATGGGATGCCCCATAACGATCAAAGGGCCGTAAAGTGGATGCATACCAAGCAAAGAGGTTTTTTGCCAATTCCCAAAGTACTGCGGTGAAAAGGGTTCCGACCAAGACACTTTGAACAGGTGGATGGGGCTGGGGAACAAAAAAATAAAGCTGGAAAAACATCGCCATTGTTACCAATAACGGTAATAAATAGTATAGAATTCCGTTTGCAAGGCTCCCCCATAGCACAATGAGGTCCGGTGAAATATTGGGTAAGGTTCCTAAATATCCATCTCCTGTTTGTTTCACGGTCGTCAAGATCAGCGTAAGAAGGATGGATACCACAAAAGCAAAGCCCACTTGAACTACCATGCGCGCATCGAATACATACGAACGCCAAAGGCTGCGGTGTACCCGTTCTTCCTTGAAAATATGCGAAACAACCGTTTGAAGAGTGGTGAATAAACTGATAGATAAAATGAATAATGAGGCCGATCCGATATAAGTGAAACGTTGACCAGCACGGGCCAAACTGTTGATACCCTGCACCACTTCACGATTTTGGTACTGCGGCAAGAAGGTGGCCAAAAAGCGGTTGATTGCCAAATATGGATCGGAAGTGCTTAAAATATATTGTACTACCCAACCAATGACTCCGGTTGCCATGATAAGTAGTGGGATAAAAGCGATCAACATTTTAAAGGCGATGGCCGCCGCCCATACAAATACGTCATCCGTTTCTAAGCGATGCCAGATCCCCTTTGCATAAAACTGCAACACATCCATCAGGCGTTTGGGCAACGTAAACGGCCAGGTTTTGCGGATATTCATCTCTTACCTCACTGCCATAAATCCTGAGACAACCACCAGATAGCGGATAGAACGGGTGAGTTGACCGAGGAAGAACCACTTCAGCGGCATTCGGAAAATACCAGCGGTAAGACATAACGGATCGCCAATCACCGGAAGCCAACTACCCACCATGCTCCAAGGTCCGTATTGGCTGTACCAGGTCATGGCCTTGCGGCCAGAGGTGCTACGGTGTAAACGAAAAGCCGCTCGATCTGCGAAGTAAGCACCGATGAGGTAGTTGGTGAATGCTCCAAGTATATTGGCAACCGAACCCAGCAACCACACCAAAACCACACTTTCGCCCAAATATACTGCCCCCAATAAGGCTGCTTCGGTGGGCAAGGGCAGTAGCGTGGCGCCCAAAAAGCACACGATAAACACGTTCAGGAGTATATGTTGGGTCATAAAATCCATCTTACCCGACGGCGCGTTGTATGCGCTCTTCCATTATGGGAGAGGTACCCTCCATAACCGCCTCGCGGGTGATGCGGCAGGTTCGGAGGTGGGTTCTACTTGGAATGTCGAACATGATCTCCGTCATCATCCCTTCCATGACGGAACGTAAACCCCTTGCCCCTGTACCTAATTTTCGGGCTTTTTGGACAATCGCATCCAACGCCTTGTCTTCAAAAACGAGGTGAACACCATCCATGGCAAAGAGCTTCTGGTATTGTTTTACGAGGGCATTTTTTGGCTCGGTGAGAATACGTCGAAGTGCCAGATCCGAAAGACCATCTAAGGAGGTGATCACAGGCACACGACCAATTAATTCTGGAATCAGACCATATTTCATGAGGTCATCCGGTTCTACATGTGCAAAAATACCCGGATCTTTTTTATCGTATTTTACAGATTTCCCATTTCCAAATCCGTATGTACGTGTGGTGAGTCTTTTTGCCACAATCTCGTCTAAACCCTCGAACGCACCACCGCAAATAAACAAAATATTTCTGGTATTGATATTAATGAGCGCTTGCTCTGGGTGTTTGCGTCCCCCTTTTGGTGGAACGCCTGCAATGGTGCCTTCAATAATCTTGAGCAAGGCTTGTTGCACCCCCTCGCCCGAAACATCTCGCGTGATAGACACGCTGTCGGATTTGCGGGAGATCTTATCAATTTCGTCTATAAAAACAATTCCACGTTCTGCCCGTTCTACATTAAAATCTGCTGCTTGAAGTAGGTGGTACAGCACCGTCTCAACGTCATCGCCCACATAACCCGCCTCGGTCAGCGAAGTCGCATCCGAGATAGAGAAAGGTACGTCCAAAACACGGGCTAAAGTACGGGCCAGCAGGGTTTTACCAGTTCCGGTAGGGCCGATTAGGATCATGTTGGATTTTTCGATCTCCACATCGTGAAAATCGGCCATAAAAGATTCGTCCTCCACCCGTTTATAGTGGTTGTAAACGGCAACGGACATCGCTTTTTTAGCACGGTCTTGCCCGATGACAAACTCATCCAGTCGTTGCTTCAACTCTTTGGGGGCAAGCCTGACCAATGGCTTCGGCGGGGCTTTCTGAAGTTGTTGTCGTTCGCTTTCTATGATGTGTACGGCATCTTCCACACATCGGTCGCAGATATAGACGTCTGGGCCGGCTACCATCGAAATCACGTCTTGTGCCGGACGTCCACAAAAAGAACACCGGATCGTTTCTTCGCTTAGGTTGTGCATACGGGGTATTGCTGGAACGTTATAATTAAGATAATATACAGCGTCGTAGGAGGCATTACAATCATTTAAGCCACCAAATCCTCTACGGATACTTGAAACGACTCGATCTGATGTGTATTTTAGAGCCTCCAAAATACTTTCGCCGCCCTGTTTCTTCTTCTTTATCCCGCGACCCTAAGAGTAATTATGCTTCCCCGTGTTTTTGTCGAAAGGCTCACCAAGATTGTACCTGAACATGCTTGGGAGGCTGTTTTACAATCGTTCTCGGACCCACAGGTAACCGCATTTAGGATCAATACGATGCGGGCAACACCAGAAACAGTACAGGCTACACTCGTTTCCGCAGGGATATCGATACGAGCAGTAGCGTGGAATCCTTTAGCATTTTGGGTTTTGCAGGAAGATCGTAACCGCTTGATGGCCAGTGACCCCTACCGAAAGCACTGGATCTACCTTCAAAACCTTTCAAGTATGGTTCCGGTGATGTTGCTGAATCCTCAAAAAGAAGAGCAGATCCTGGATTTAGCTGCGGCTCCCGGTAGTAAAACCTTACAAATGGCTGCTTTAATGCAAAATTCCGGCTCCATCGCTGCCGTCGAGGTGGTACGGAAACGATTCTTCCAGTTACAAGCAAATCTGAAAGCTCAAGGTGCTACAAACGTCCGTACCTTCCTGAAGGACGGAACCACCATTTGGCGACATCGTCCAAATTACTTCGATCGGGTTCTTATAGACGCTCCTTGTTCTACTGAAGCCCGTTTTCGTGAAGACAATCCGGAGACGTACCGATACTGGAGTCTTCGGAAAGTACACGAAATGGCATGGAAACAAAACCAGTTACTCCAAGCGGCCATCCGGTGTGCCCGGCCAGGCGGGGAAATTGTCTATTCCACTTGTTCTTTTGCACCCGAAGAGAATGAAGCAGTCATAGAAGCGGTACTCCAACAGTTTGGGGAGGCTGTTTGTATCGAGCCACTCTCGGTAGCCTTTCCCAATACCCAGCCGGCGTTGGAGCAATGGGAAGACAATACCTTCCGGACAGATATCCAATATGCCCTCCGGATTTTACCAACCCCGCAAATGGAAGGGTTTTTTGTGGCCAAACTCCGAAAACGGATGCCTACCGATTAATGCCATGACGCCAGAAGCCGCATATCAATATTTGTTGGACTTGCCTCGCTTCGAGAAAACAACCGAGGCATACAAGCCGGGGTTGGATAAAATACGTAGGATTCTTCATGCCATGGGAGATCCACACCTGCGCTATCCAATCGCACACATTGCCGGAACCAATGGAAAGGGTTCGGTTTCTTCTATGATTGCTGCTATTGGGACCGCTTCCGGCAAACGTACCGGCCTTTATACTTCTCCCCACTTGTTCCATTTTACCGAACGCTTCCGAGTAGATGGTCAACCAGCCCCACCAGATTGGATGGCCCGCGCAGTAACCTATTGGAGCCCCCTTTTTGAAGTGGAAAAACCCTCTTTCTTTGAAGCCACAACGGCACTTGCGTTTGGTTTTTTTGCCGAAATGGAAGTGGAAGCTGCCGTGATTGAGACTGGGCTTGGCGGCAGGTTGGATGCAACCAACGTCATCCAGCCTTTGGTAACAGCCATTACCCAGATCGGATGGGATCATACAGAGCAGTTGGGAAAAACCCTTGCAGAGATTGCCGCAGAAAAAGCCGGCATTATCAAACACGGGGCTTCTCTATTTACAATGGCTTCACAACCAGAAGTATTGAAGGTAATTCGAGCAAAAGCAAAACACGAAAACGTGTGTTTTCATGAACTTTTTTCAAACGGCGCTATTCAAAATTCCCGACTTTTATCAAACGGTTTTATTGCTGATATTCAGACGCCCAACCATGCCTATAAACGCCTGTTGGTGTCCCTAAACGGTGCTCACCAACGCGAAAATGCCCACTTAGCCCTTTGTTGTGCAGAAATCCTTTTTCCAGAAGCCTCGGAAGCCACTATTCGTATAGGGCTTGCCAATATTTCTTCATTGTCCGGCTTAAGAGGGAGGTGCGAAATCCGGTCACAACAACCGCTTGTCGTGACCGATGTAGCCCATAATGCGGAAGGATTGGAGGTGGCGTTGCGCTTTATGCGCTTTCTCGGCCCCGAAAAGACACTATATGTGGTTTTTGGTTGCATGAAAGACAAAGAGCTAAGCAATATGGCGCGGATGTTCGTTCGAGAAAAAGCCCATATATATGTTGTCGGACTGTCGTCGCCACGCGGATATGAAGCCCATGAATTGGCCACAATCCTAACTCGCGAGGGATTGCCCGTCACTATTTGCGGCTCCGTTGTTGAGGCCATCCGTCTATTTAAAGACCTGCCGGAGGAAAATAGTTCGGTTCTTGTTACCGGAAGCCATCAAGTGGTTGCCGAATTGGGCATAAATGATGATTTTTTTTCAGATTAACCGAAAAATATCCTCCATACCCTTTGTTTTTTTTGGAAAAAGCCCTAACTTATATGCCATAATCTCAGCCGAGTCTATATACAGCACACTCCCTCACCCTCTGTAGTATTTCAGACAAGCCGTCTGTTTTATTCGCATCGGATATTCGTTGGGCACTTTTTCTGTTGATTGAATAATATTTCTACTTCTCCATAAAACCCACCTTTAGACATCCGGATACCCCGGATCTACTTCATCCATGAACATTGCAACCCTTCAGGAAAAAAAGGTTACTGAACTGCAAGACATTGCCCGAACCCTCGGCATAGCCAGTACCTATCGGATGACCAAACAGGAACTGATTTATCAGATTCTGGAATCATTTGCCCTTGCGGCTGCCGAAGAGCCAGAGCGTGAACCTTCGGCAGACCGTGCCGGAAAACGGCCGCGCAAAACAGCCGTTAAAATAGACCCACTTTCCTACCAACCACCACCACCAGAGGTGGAACCCCCCATTACACCTGAATTATTTGCACAACCCAATCCCAACGGAGAGCCTATTGAAGAACGAGAGGACTTTCGTTCGGAGGGCGTTTTTCGGCCACGTGAAGAAAAGCCGAGAGAACAACGCGAAGAACGCCCACGTCAAGAAGACCGCTACAAACCCCGAATGCCGCAGCCGGAGTTTAAAAAGCGGGATGATTGGGGTGGAAACAAACGCGAAGAATGGAGCAATAAACGGGAAGAACGTTCACCTATGGCAAGACGAGATGATCGGGGAGGCGGGGTGATGAAAAAAGACGACCGTGACCGTGATCGCGTACCTCCCAAAAGAGAACAACGACCGGAAAGACCGGGACGGTACTCGCGTGAAGACCGCTTCCGAAGAGACGAACGCATCCGTGCCGCAAAAGAAGCCTTACCGGACTACATGAGGAGCTTCGACCCTAACGGCGTGGAACTGGAAGGCATGATCCGAAAAGTGGGCGTTTTGGAAATCTTACCGGATGGCTATGGCTTTCTACGCTCGGCAGAATACAATTACCTGCCCAGCCCAGATGATATTTATGTTTCACCGTCACAAATAAAACGGTTTAGCCTGCGTTTGGGTGATACGGTGGATGGTGAAATCCGCCCTCCCAAAGAAGGCGAACGATTCTTCGCCCTGATTCGGGTCAATACCATCAATGGCCGCGATCCGGCACTATTGCAGGAACGCCCCACTTTTGATTATCTGACACCGCTTTATCCGGAAGAACGGCTGAAATTAGAATCCCGTGCTTCGGATTACAGCACCCGGATTATAGACCTGTTTGCTCCTATCGGTAAAGGCCAACGTGGGCTGATCGTGTCGCCGCCCAAAAGTGGTAAAACAATTCTTCTACAACAAATTGCCAATGCTATCACGACCAATCATCCGGAATGCCATCTGATTGTATTGTTGGTGGACGAACGACCGGAAGAAGTGACGGATATGCGTCGCCACATAGAAGGCGAAGTCATTGCCTCTACCTTCGATGAGGATCCGGAACGCCATGTGGAGGTGAGTAATATTGTGTTGGAAAAAGCCAAACGGTTGATTGAAGCCGGACAAGATGTGGTGATATTATTAGACTCCATTACTCGTCTGGCACGGGCGCACAATACGGTTGCACCAGCCTCCGGAAAAACCCTCTCCGGTGGTATAGAAGCGGGGGCGCTACGTGGGCCTAAGCGCTTTTTTGGGGCAGCCCGGAATGTGGAGGAAGGCGGATCGCTTACTATTGTTGGTACTGCACTTGTTGATACTGGTAGCCGTATGGACGAGGTGATCTTTGAGGAGTTTAAAGGCACCGGAAACATGGAATTGGTACTAAACCGAGACCTTTCGGACCGTCGGATTTACCCTGCCATAGACATCATTAAATCTGGAACGCGACGAGAAGAACACCTGATTCCTGAAACCGTTCTGAACCGTGTTTGGATCCTGCGCAAACTCATGGCCGACATGGAGCCGATTGCTGCCATGACGTTTCTTTTAGACAAGATTCGTGGCACCCGTAATAATGAAGAATTCCTGACGGTGATGAATTCATAGTCCGCATTCTTTTTTTGTTTGCCAAGCCGCATTCCTTTTAGAAGGAGGCGGCTTTTTTATGAACGAAAAACATCGTTTTTTCGTCCGGAATACGCCAATCCTTTATGGTAATGGTTGTACCTTGCACGTGATTCAAAAGCGTATCTGGCTTGGTTTTTTTTACACCTTAAACCAGCTTAATCATGAATATTGCAGATTTACGCGCCCACTATACAAAAGGCGGGCTATTAGAGTCGGATTGTGACACCGACCCCTTGGTACAGTTTAAAAAATGGTTTAACGATGCTCTTAAGGCCGAAGTCATTGAACCCAATGCTATGACCCTTTCCACCGTTCAGACATCCGGTATTCCGAAAGCCCGTATTGTCTTACTAAAGGGGGTGGATGAACGGGGCTTTGTCTTCTACACAAATTACGAGAGTGCAAAGGGGCAGGAAATGCAGGAACGGCCTTTTGCGGCGCTTACCTTCTGGTGGCCAGAGTTGGAGCGCCAGATCCGAATAGAAGGGAATGTGGAAAAGGTACCCCACGCCGAGTCCGATGAATATTTTGAAAGCCGACCATTTGGTAGTAAAGTGGGGGCTTGGGTCTCCGAGCAAAGTACCATTATTCAAGGTCGTTCGGTTATTGAAGAGCGCCTCGCCGAACTGGAAGTTCGATTTGCAGACGGGCTGGTCACTCGGCCACCACATTGGGGTGGATACCTCATAAAACCCACATTATTGGAGTTTTGGCAAGGTCGTCCAAGCCGACTTCATGACCGTATCCGCTACCGAAAGGTGGAAGCAGATTGGAAGATAGAACGGCTTTCTCCCTGAAATAATCCTTTTTTACCAACTTCTTTTTGTTGAATTCCATGATTGCGCGTTATACCCGTCCACAAATGGCGGACCTTTGGAGCGAGGAAAATCAGTACCGAGCATGGTTAGCCGTAGAGTTGGCGGCGTGCAGGGCATGGGCCAAACTGGGTGTAATCCCAGAATCAGAGGTGGATTTTTTATACGCCCATTCAGGTTTCTCGGTAGAACGAATCCATGAAATAGAAGCCAATACCCGACACGATGTGGTGGCCTTTACCCGTGCAGTAAGCGAGCACTTGGGGGAAGCCCCCGAACGCAAGTGGATTCATTATGGCCTCACCTCTTCGGATGTGGTGGATACTGCGTGGGGAGTCCGGCTTAAACAGGCGAACACATTGCTCTTGGCCGGAATAGACCGCTTACGAACCGTTTTGGCAGCAAAAGCGCATGAGCATAAACATACGCTGATGATGGGTCGGACACATGGTATTCATGCAGAACCCACCACGTTCGGACTGAAAATGGCCTTGTATGTGGCCGAGATAGACCGAAACCGTGCGCGATTCCTCGAGGCCGCAAAAGGAGTGGAGGTCGGTAAAATTTCAGGTGCAGTGGGGACTTTTGCCAATATTCCGCCGGATGTGGAGCGCTTTACCTGTTCGGAGCTTGGCTTGGAGGCTGCTCCGATCTCTACCCAGGTGATCCAGCGCGACCGCCATGCCCACTACATGGGAGTTCTGGCACTAATCGGGGCCAGTTTGGAAAAAATCGCAGTGGAAATTCGTGGACTACAGAAAAGTGAAGTCCGGGAAGTCGAAGAAGCTTTCGGGAAAGGTCAGAAAGGTTCTTCCGCTATGCCCCATAAGCGCAACCCGATTGGCTCCGAGAACATTACGGGGTGTGCCCGGCTCTTGCGTGGCTACATGGTAACAGCCTTCGAGAATGTCGCACTGTGGCATGAGCGGGATATTTCGCACTCCGCTGCCGAGCGGGTCATTTTGCCCGATTCAACAACTGTTTTGGATTATGCCTTACATCGGATGGCAAACTTGATCGAACATCTGACGGTGTTTCCGCAAAACATGTTACGTAATATGGCACGGACACATGGCTTGGTATTTAGCCAGCGTTTATTGCTTTTGCTGATCGAAAAAGGATTGCCCCGCGAAACGGCCTATGATACAGTGCAGCCATTGGCGATGCAGGCGTGGGAGACAGAACAACCATTCAAGGAGTTGGTATTATCGGACAGCACCATTGTGGCTACGCTTTCATCCGAGGAAATAGAAGACGCCTTTAATCCAGCATACCACCTCAGATTTGTGAATGAGATATTTGAACGGGTTGGGGTATAGTCCTCAATCACTTCGGAGCGGGCAGACAGAGTTTGCCCAACAGTGTTGATCCAGAAGCACCTGTTACCGACGGCATGTTGGTAGGTACTTCGTTTAGGTATTCATGTGCCAACACTGCAAAACAAAGGGCTTCTTTTCCGTCGGAGGAAATGCCCAAATCGTCTAAGGTGCAGACTCGAATAGGTGCAAACTGAGTCCTCAGCATTTGCATCATAGATTGATTATAGATGCCTCCGCCAGAGGCGATTAATACATCGGCGGGGAAATCTCGAGCTAAGAAAGTTTTATATCCAGCCCAAATAGATTCTGCTGTAAAAGCCGTGGCAGTGGCTATCAGGTCATTGGGGGAAAGATGTGGGTTTTCGGAGACGAGGCGTTCAATAAATGTGGCATTATAGACTTCACGTCCGGTGGATTTTGGAGGGGGGGCAGCAAAATACGGATCTGACATTAAGTGTTTTAATAAAGTTTCATTCACGGTTCCTGCGGCGGCGTATTGCCCGTCTGGGTCCCAAGGCAAACCATAAAAATATTGGACAAGACCATTGACTACCATATTTGCGGGTCCTGTGTCAAACGCACGCACCTCGCGGGCTGTGCCTCCTTTTGGAAGCAAGCTGATATTGGCAATGCCACCTAAGTTTAGCAGTAAACGTGTTTCGCTTTTATCTGAAAATAGCACATAGTCTAAATAGGGAACCAAGGGCGCACCTTGTCCTCCGAGAGCCATATCTGCCGTTCTGAAATCACAAACGACCGGAACCCCCGTCAGATTCGCTAAAAAGGACCCATCGCCAATTTGTAAGGTGGAAATCACGGGCCTTCCGATCAATATTTCTGGTTTGGGGACATGGTGTATGGTTTGTCCATGAGAGCCAATCAGGTCTAAGTCTGAAAAGCACATTCCCACTTCGTTCAATGCTTCCTTCACCGCGCTGGCATATAACTGGGGCAAGAGCGTATTTAACTGGCTTATTTCTCGCACCGAGGCAGGCTTATCGGAAAGAGAATTCCGGAGCAGGCGGTCGCGCAGCGCATCGGGGTAGGCCCTTCCAAAAGTGTGGAGGACGTTAATCCGGATTTCGGAACCACTTCCGGAAATGCGGGCCAGTGTAACGTCTATTCCATCTAAGGAAGTACCGCTCATAAGACCCACCACCAAACGTTCCTCTTTTTCGAATAAACGCTTTAAAAACATATCATTAAATACTAGAAGAACGTTTGTTTTGCATAAACCGTGTTTCTACCGTATCGGTAAACACCACAGCTGCCTCGCTGTAAATGTCTATATTGTTTTTTAAGAAAAGTGCAATTGCAATCACTTCCGAAGCCTCGTTCCATGTTTTACACTGCCTTAGTTTTTCGAGCAATTCCAGATAGAAGACAGGGCTATTGTTAAAAAGGGTGCGCAGAAACCAAGTCCGCCGTTCTGGACTCAAAAATCCCAGTATAAGTGGCTCTATACGCATTGCTGCTTCTAAGTTGGGGTCGGATGACATCGGTTCGGATGTTGCGCGTTCAGAAGGTGCTTTTTGATTAAACTGCTTCCAAAGTGGCAATCCAGTGGGCTGTCGTAATGTCGAAGCCAGTGTAGGCGGTTGAAGGTGTGGGGTGTGAGAGGAGTTAGCGCCATCTTTGCTTGTGACAAGGGTTTCGCGGAGCAGATTGTGCATCCTGATTGGCCCTGTTGCCATTTTGGGTACGGATTGGTCGGATAGTGTGGGTTGTGCGGTTCCTAAAGGTGTTGATTCTGTTTTTTGTAAATCTAAGACCTCGGAATGGTCTTTAGCAGTTAGGGGAGCATCGGTTTCTCCGATAATGGCAGCCAATACCTCTTCTGCTGAATGCTGCGGTATGTCGTCGGTATCTCCTTTGTCATCTGCTATTTCTTTGGTAGGGGAAATAGGGGTTGTCGGAATATCGGAGGTTATGTTTGCTTCTTCGGAAAATGCAATATCGTGTACTCTGGGAAACGCTATATCCGAATGGTCTTCAATTTCCGGTGCAAAAGGATTGTAGGCATCGGTACGATCGGCTTCTTCCTGCACTACAGGTAGTGGGTCGTTTTCGGGCGTATTGTCGCTTGGGGTTAGGAGAGGCTTAGAGGCAATGGGCAACGCCGGGCTATGCTCGGTTCCCCATACATCATCTGGCTCATCGCGTTCGGAACCCAGTGTTTCAGGTAATTCTGGTTCGTCGCGCTCTGGGCCGAGCGTATCGGGTAGTTGAGGGGGCTCTTCGCCACTGGAGATTACCGGGCCTAAAACGGCATTAGCAGGCGAGGTTGGAAAATCCGTATGGGGTACGACTTCTAAGAAAGTGCGTAATTCATCCGCCGTTAGGGTTTCTTTTTGCCTAATCTGGTCTTCAAACAACAGACGACGATACAGGCGTTCTTCACCTTTATCCTGAAAAAATGCCGCCAAAAGGGTAGTTGGGACCGAGGGCGTACCATCTACATTGATATAAGTAAAGATGTCGAACAATGGCTCAAGGAGGCTCTGCCAATGGGTGACACCATAGCCCTCCACCATCCGGCGATCAATCTGAGAGAACAAGTCTAAACACCGTTCCTTGGCCAAGGTTTCATTTTTTTTACGGGACAAGAATGCCGAAAGGATCTCGGCGAAATACGGGTAAGCCAAAAAATATTGCATACGCCGTAGCACCACTTCCGGGGTCAGGGCTTCACTTTGGCGACCAAAAATAAACCCTGCCAAGGTATGGCTCGGTCGGATCAAATAGCTTAGTACAATACCTGTTGCGTTTTCTAATGCGGCGGCCCAGTCATCTGCTGGAAACTGGACATAGTGTCCTATGTTTTCCTTCAGGGTATCGAAAAGTACCGAAATTTCGGGAGCATCCATCCGGAACCAAGGGCTTGTGAGGTGCTCCAACTCAAAGGTGGCCCGATGCAGCAGGGCTTTCTCCAGAAAGTGCGCAATATCGGGTGGCATGGCGGGTGTGCCAAATGTGGAAGGAGAATAGGCTTTAACAGGTGGAAAAACTGCTAAAAGCTGGCGATACAGGTTTTGGGAAGTTTCTTGTAACATGGCAAAATCGGCGATCGGTGGCCAGATCATCATTCCCCAGCTCATAGGGAGGGCGGAAAAGTAGGTCCGGAATACAGATTCCGGAGTGATTTGAGGAAAGTAAGACCTTAAAGTGTATTACACAAGATTAGAACGCGGAATTACCAATAGAAATTTCTTGAATCAGGCGTGTTTGAGTAACATTTTTAATGTTTGGATCAATTCTTCTATCCGGGGCTGTGTCTCTTCCGTGAGATGCATTTCTTGCTTTAATTCGTGTTCGAGCAAGGTGAGAGCAAATTGGTTGAGGGCTGCTTTGATGGCTTGTACCTGTAAGACCAGATCTCGTGACGGCCGATCTTGGAGCACCATTTCTCTTACAGACCGGACATGCCCTTCGATACGGGCAAGGCGATTGGTAAGTCCTTTCCGGAGGACTTGTTCGGCGTCTAAGGAGGGCAGTATGGCATCCTGCTGTGTTTTTCTTTCTTGGGTATTTAGCGGGATCCATTCAACGGCGGGTACTGTAACAGACATACAAAGGTGTTGGTTGGTGGGTGTTTGCCTTGGATGCAAGAAAGGTGTTTAGGGTTGCGGTGGCGTCGAAATAGAAACCACCATAAGGATCAAAACTTGGTAAAAGGCAAAACAACCTCTTGTAACCTTCACAAAATAGACACTTAACAGATCTCTTCCTGAATTCTTCGTGGATGTAAAACACAGATTTCACGGATAAACAACCGCTAACAAAAAGCAGTTTTTTATTTTGATAGAACTTTATGAAAAGCGTAATGCCCATTGTGTTCACATGCTTGTACTGTTCGCAATGGGATACATTCCTTCAGACTTCTCAACCTTGATAATTCACTTTGATATGAACAACGCCAAAGGAAAAGTCGTCCAGATCATCGGTCCGGTAATTGACGTGGAGTTTCCGCAAAACCAGGTACCGGAAATTTTGCACGCCCTCGAAATTGAGCGCCCGGGGCAAACGAATCTGGTTCTTGAAGTTCAGCAACACCTCGGTGAAAACCGTGTCCGTGCCGTTTCTATGGAATCCACCGATGGCCTTACACGCGGTACCGAAGTGATCAACTTAAATCGGGCCGTCTCTGTACCCACTGGTTCCGAAATCCGTGGACGTTTGTTCAATGTTGTGGGCCGCGCCATTGATGGCCTTCCGCAACCTAAAGCCGATGACTACCGACCGATTCATGCCGAGCCACCCTCTTTTGATCAGTTGGCCGCTGCGGTGGAAATGCTTGAGACAGGTATTAAGGTCGTGGACTTGCTCGAACCCTATGCCAAAGGGGGAAAAATTGGTCTCTTTGGTGGTGCTGGCGTGGGCAAGACGGTGCTTATCATGGAGTTGATCAACAATATCGCAAAAGGCCATGATGGACTCTCGGTATTTGCGGGTGTGGGAGAGAGAACCCGCGAAGGAAATGACCTCCTCCGCGAAATGATTGAATCTAATGTAGTACGCTATGGTGATGAGTTCAAACACTCGATGGAAGAAGGCAATTGGGATCTCTCGAAGGTGAATATGCAAGAATTGACAGATAGTAGTCTTACATTGGTGTTTGGTCAGATGAACGAGCCACCCGGAGCGCGTGCACGTGTAGCCTTGACAGGGCTGACCATTGCCGAATATTTCCGTGATCTCGGCGGTAAAGACGTACTCTTCTTTGTGGACAATATCTTCCGTTTCACCCAGGCTGGTTCAGAGGTATCGGCCTTGTTGGGTCGTATGCCTTCTGCGGTAGGATACCAACCGACTCTCGCTACCGAAATGGGTCGGATGCAGGAACGGATTACTTCCACAAAAAATGGTTCCGTAACTTCTGTGCAGGCCGTATATGTTCCGGCAGATGACTTGACTGACCCGGCTCCGGCGACAACGTTCGCTCACTTGGATGCGACAACCGTACTTTCTCGACAAATTGCTTCGTTGGGGATTTATCCGGCCATTGACCCATTGGATTCTACCTCCCGGATTTTGGATCCCCGCGTCTTGGGTGACGACCACTACAATACGGCACAAGGGGTAAAGATGCTCTTACAACGCTATAAAGAATTGCAAGACATTATTGCCATTTTGGGTATGGACGAACTCTCGGAAGAAGATAAACTGGTGGTTTCCCGTGCACGGAAAGCCCAACAATTTATGTCGCAACCTTTCCATGTGGCCGAGCAGTTCACCGGAATGCAGGGGAAATACGTTAAAATTGAAGACACTATCAAAGGATTTAAAATGATCCTCAATGGTGAATTGGATGACGTTCCAGAGCAAGCATTCCGTTATAAAGGTGCTATCGAAGAAGTACTGGAAGCTGCCGACAAAATGGCTGCAACAGCTTAATACCGCATGGGTACATTCGGACGTAATTTATGTCCATCAACTTTAAGTCAATCACTGGCTTTATTTAGGCTTTACGAAAATGGCCAATACTTTTTATACAGAGATCGTTGAACTCAACGGCAGTGTTTTTAAGGGCGATGTGGTCAGCATTGCAGCTCCGGGAATGGATGGCGGGTTTCAGATTCTGGCAAACCATGCTCCCATGTTGGCTGCTATGGGCGTGGGAGTTATTTCAATCAAAACCCCTGAAGGTGACAAAATTGACTATACCACAGGTGGCGGATTTGTGCAGGTACACCACAACAAAGTGATGGTGTTGGCAGAATCTGCCGAGGTGGTGAGTGAGATTGACGCAGAACGCGCCCAACGTTCTATGGACAAAGCGCTTGCCCAATTAGCCGAAGCAGAAGACCCCACCGAAAAGGAAAAGGCGCGTGTGGCCTTGGAGCGTGCACGCAACCGCCTCCGTGCCTCGATGGGAAAAGTCTAAGCCATTCCTTAGTCCGATGGCTTGTAACCGCCTCGCTACAAAAGGGGGCGGTTTTTTTTGTCTAAATACGTATTCACTTCACCTCCGTTTGCATAAACCCTTCTCACATCACATAGAGTACTGCACACCTAACCCGCCGTTTATAAGGCTGACATGACTCACCTGTCGCATAAAAAAGAGGCTGCTCTATCCTGATGCAGCAGCCTCTGTGTGGGGCAAAGCATGATGGTTGATTATGGTTTGTCAATAGACAGCAAAACAAACTCCCAAGGTTTTAGGCTAAATACCTGATTGGCTGCTACGGTTTGGCGGTTACCCTTCATTACATTGTTGTAGGTCCCTGCAAATTTTCCCGCTTGCACGGTTGTTTCGTGTGGTTTTGAGGACAAATTAAATACGGCAATTACACGATCGCCGTTTTGCTCACGGACAAAAGCCATTATGCTCGCGCTGTTATCGCTGTCGAGACGCTGGACACTGCCGCCTGCTGCCCCATTCCATAACGCCTCATTCGTGTGTTTGAGTTGGGTCAATTTCTGGAAGAAGGCTGCACGCGAGGGGCCAGACCAATCAATTTCGTCTTTGTGGAAAAATGACAAACGTTTATTTAACGATGCTTCTTGGCCATTATAGATGAGCGGCATCCCATCGAAAGTAAAAACGAGGGCCATAAAGGTATCACCAGCCTCACCAAAAGACTCACGCTCCGTCCCATTCCATGTATTTTCGTCGTGATTTTGGGTAAAATGCATCTGATAACCCTGCTTTGGGAATTTAGACTTAAACGCCGAGAGGTAGGTCATCAGATCATTCGCATTTTTCTTTCCTTTGGCAATGTCTTTGATCAGTACATGGAACTTCCATCCATAGTTCGCCTGAAAACAAGAAGTGAGATGTTCTGGAATATCCCCCCATTCCGAGAGCATAAAAACGGGTTTAATACGGTCTAATGCAACCCGTAGTTCTGCCCAGAAGTCATTTGGTACAAACCCCGCCACATCTTCCCGAAATCCATCCACGCCAAACTCCCGCACCCAGAACTCGTGGGCATCAATGATGGCACGCCGTAACGCCGGATTGTTGTAATCCAGCATGGCCACATCCGCCCAGTCGGTTACTTGTTTGGAAAACGGATCTATGGGAACAGTAAATTCGCCATTGATCCGTACAAAATATTCCGGATGTTCTTTCATCCACTTGGATTCCCACCCCGTATGGTCGGGGACAAAGTCTAAGATCACTTTTAGCCCCAAAGCATGTGCTTTTTGGACGAACGCCCGAAAATCGGCTTTGGTACCAAGTTGCGGATTAACGTCTTTGAAATCATAGGCGGCATATGGACTGCCTAAGCAAGGCGTGGTTTCGGCGGGGTTGCATTTTTTTTGCGCTTCGGCAATCGGATAAATAGGCATAAGCCATACAATATCCACCCCCAATTCTTTAATACGTGGCAGGGCTTCGGCTGCTTTTGCCAAGGTCCCTTCTTTTGAAAACTGGCGGGTGTTCAACTCGTAAATTACGGCATTTTTGGCCCATTCAGGTACACGCATTTCGGGCGCCACATTGGGTTTCGAAGCATTAGGAATGGGGTGTAGGGTTGATTTGCAGGACGGCAGCCATATCATGGCGATTACCAGTACTAAATAATTTAACTTCATGATGCAGATTGGGTTTTATGAGATAAAGAGCAGGTGACAACGGAAATATCCTTAAAAGAAGCTACTCCATTTGTTCGAACCACCAAAGTTTCGCAACCCAAGAAAAACCCCTTCCGAAAAAAACTTATCTGTTTTTCAATAATGGGTATTCGCTCTGCTGAATAAAGCATTGGGTTTTATGGACAATTCGGCATAATAGATTCCTGGTATCGCTATCTTTCAGCAATGATCCCCTAAAACATTAATCAAAATGGTATTTTTCTGGTCTCACGTCTCGAGACACCCTGTCATCTTGTTGGCCTTGTTTGGTTTGCTGAGTGCCTGTCGTCCTTTCGGGCGTTCAGAATCTTCTGATCTCATGCCTTCGGACTCTTTATCCCGCAAAATCGCTGCACAAGTACCTATTGAACGCTTGGAACGGCTATGGATTTCGGTAGCCGTCCCAAACGACGAAATGATCCATCCACAAACCGTTCGTTTTGGCCCAAGAGAACAGATTTATATCAGTGATGTGGAGCAAAACCGCGTTTTTATATACGACATAGACGGACGCCGTGTTGGCCAGATCGCTTCTCCGGATTTCAAGTATCCGTATTTGGCCGGTTTTAAAGGTGACACCGTCTTGGTGCTGAACCGTGGTTTAAATCGTTTAGAATATTACAAAAAAGGCAAAAAAGTGCACGCAGTCTCCGTTCCGACAGGCCCGATGACATATGTACTGTACCATAAAAACCAATATTATTTTAAAGCAACTGGCGGCGATGATACCTATCAGGGTTTTATGGCCCAGATGAATCCTGATGGTCGTATTGGTTGGCCCAGTGCCAAATTCTCCAAAAAAAGATTCTGGCGGTATGCTGGTAACTTACGTATGTGGGGAGATCGGCCCATGAGCCTCTCCGGTTTTCGTCCTGTGGTGGATTTTTTGAGACCGGATGGCGGATTGGATACCCTCAAGTTAACTGGTTTCGACTCTCCGATGTTGCGTCAGAGCCGGGCATTTTTAATTGGAGATGAATGGAACCCGCCCTTGCTCACCTCCTCGGCTGTCGCTTTAGACTCCTCTTTGTTTGTACTGAACCTTCGGGCAGGATGGTTACGGATAGACCGCTACGACGAGAAGGGCAGGCTACGGCAAGTCGCTGAAACGCCAAAACCTCAGTATCAAAAAAACTGGACACCGATGGATATGGACGCAAAATTATTGCCCGATGGCCGTCTCATTTTTGTAGTGGCGTATCATGAACCCACACCATCGGTGAGACTGTACCTGTGGCGACAGGACAACAAAACCACAAAATCATTAATTCATTAAATATTTATTTATGACTGCCGAACGCTCCTCCCCTGCGGTCGCTTCTGATAATCCAATCTTTCAAAGGCACCTTTTTGCGTATCGCGAAGCGGCTCCTTATATACATGGAAATGTTTTGGAAGTGGGAAGTGGTACTGGCTATGGCATCCAAGAATTGGCTCCTAAAGCAATACATTATAATGCAATAGATAAATATGAAACACCTATTCCGGTAAACCTTAACAATGTAACATTTGTTAGAGAAAGCATCCCTCCCCTCCCCTATGCCACAGGACAGTTTGATATTGTGGTCTCTTTTCAGGTTATTGAACACATAGAAGAAGACCACTTGTTTGTCTCGGAATGTGCACGAGTTCTAAAACCTGGTGGAACGTTGATCCTTTCCACGCCCAATATCCGTATGTCGCTCACCCGCAACCCTTGGCATGTCCGAGAATATACGGCCACAGAATTATCCGAACTATGTTGCCCATTTTTTGATTCGGTGGAGATGTTGGGCATCTTCGGCAAGGCCGCAGCAATGGCCTATTTTGAAAAAAACAAAGCATTCGTCGAAAGAATAGCCCGTTTCGACGTATTAAATCTGCAATACCGCCTCCCCAGACGTATCCTCCAGATACCATACGACCTGCTGAATAGACTTAACCGTCTGGCCTTGCGTAAGAGCGATACCGTCCTTACACAAGCCATTAGCCTTGCTGCGTTTGAACTCGCACCTGCTTCAGATCGTTGTTTTGACTTGTTTTGTGTTGCAAAAAAAAGAACCGTTTGATTAAATCTTAATTGGCATAAAACTAAACGATGAACCCTTGGGCTGCATCATAAACCCGCAAACAGAAATGACGCGCCCCGCCACCAACGGTCATCAGTTCGTCAATCGTATGATCGGTTTCTTACATTAAAAAGTACACTTCTCTTGTTTACTTTTTGATCTCATTCCGATACTGCGTTTCAATCTTGGCATTCCGAGGCTTTGTTTTGTGTAGGTATTGGGACGCAAGCCCTTTTGGAACGAATTTTTCTTTGTATCTATAAAGGTGGCATACCGTTTGTTATCGGATAAGAACGTTAAATACCCAAACCTCATACGGTTGTTTGTAATGGAAAAACAAAGTATCTACGCACCCAAAATTATTACCGGCATCAATGTGATTGACGAAGCTTGGGGCGGTTTGTATCGTGGTGGTTCCTACCTCCTCTATGGACAGGCATGGACAGGTCGTAGTCTAATGAACCTGCAATTTGCGTTCACGGGGGTGAAGCAAAAAGAGCGCTGTCTGTACATTTTCCCTGAACGCCCCCGCGACCTCATTATTCAGGCAGCTTCTATAAACTTCGACCTGAGAGGGGCCGTAGAAGATGGTTTGGTTAAACTGATGCGGATTCCGCCGTCGTTCAAACCGAATGAACTGACGGATGAGGAACTCCATAAGGCTATTACGGATTTGGTTCAAGTGGTGGCTCAGGAAAATCCGGATCGGTTGATTATTGACAACTTCAGTCGCTTTGCGCAATTTAAGTCTTTTGCGGCATTTCAAGATGCCTTCATAGACATGCTTGAACGCATTGAATTGGTGGATACAACGCTATTATTTGCTCTCGGTGAGCCAGCCAATGACAATGCCCGTAATGTGATCGAGTTTATTGCCCGCCAAGTAACGGGTTGTATTCATGTTGCCCTCGACCAAGAAGAGCCGACTTCCTCTCGCCGTTTATTGACCATTATCCCTAATATCGGGCACCTTGAGGGGCCTGTCGCAGACTATTGGGATCTGGCAGAAACGGTTTCTGAAAACGAGCGCTATCTGTTGGAACAATCGGCCTTACAACAATCCTTTGAAGAACCGGAACCGGAAGTACCGCAACCAGCGGCTGTAGAAGAGCCGGTTTCTGCTCCCGAACCGGAGGTGATTGCGCCAGTGATCCCTGCGGAACCTGAGCCTCCAGCTCCTGAACCAGCATTGGGGCAGCCTTTCATTTTGCCGACCATGCAGACGCCACGCCGTTTGTCGGAATTACCACGCCGTTTTGGCAGTTCTGCCCGAATGCCAGCGTATGTGCCTACGAACCATGCTATAACGCCGCCACCGGTTCCTGCCCAAAAACCAGAGTCAATTTTGGCGTCACCACCGCCGCCCACAATAAGCCATACTCCGGTTATTCCGACGCTTCTGGGTAGTTCTCTCCCCTCCTTCGAGAACTTAAGCAGCTTGCGCCAGGAAGAAGAGGCTGCCGTAGAGGAGGTGTTGCAAAATGAAGTTCGGGACTATACAGACCGGGCAGCATTTCAGCAAGTTTTGGAGCATCAATTCCGTTTGCGAGACCAAAATGGACATTCTTTCTTACTAATCGCCATGCGTATGGATCGCGGAGAGGGTAAGAAAGTACGCCCATTTGATTTTGAATTTATTCTGGACTTGGTAACGGATGCACTACGCAATACCGATAGCATGCTTGTGAACCACGACCGAGAGCGATTGGTGATGCTACGTACCAATATCGGGGCGGAAGAATCTCAGTCTTTCTTTACTGAACTGATGGGCCAACTCAGAAAAGAGGCGCCTCAGCAGGCAGAACATTTGCTCCGCTCTGTATCCGCTATTGTGGTTCCAGATGGCAAACCTTTTAAAACGGCAGAAGAATTCTTGGCCTACGCCATGGATCGGCCCTAAACTCACCGCTCATCTCGCTTCATCCGCTATGAAAAAGTTGCGATATACCTTCCTTGTTGTGATTGCATTGCTCCTGTGCAATCCGGTTGCCGATTCGGTTCTGGCCCAACAACGCGCCACAGACACCGCCTCCGCTTCCGATCCTCTCGAACAAGCACGGCAATTTATCCGAAAAAAACGATATGCCGATGCCTATGACCTACTCCAATCTGTACGGGAACAATATGGCAACCAGCACGAGTGGATGCGGCTCTCCATAGAGGCCGATGATTACTTTGTTCGTGCGAAGGGGCGTTCACTACTTTTCCCGATAGACCGCCTCACCTACAAAGTCCGGGTAACGCCTAATGACAGCAAAACCCGTTACGAGTTGGTGGATGCGCTCATGCAGGCTGGCCGGTTTTATGAAGCCGAAGAGTTCTTAGAAGGCCAGCGCTATATAAATGCGCAAGACCCAGAGTACCTCCGTAGAAAAAATGACATGGCTTCCCGTAAAGCAAGCCTCACGGCACAAAAGATTGCCCAACTTCAAGCTAAGGCCGATGCCAATCCTAGAGATGGGCAAGCCTTGAGGGAATTGGCGTATTTCCAAGCAGTGAGTGGAAATCGGGAGGCTGCAATTACCACCTATCAACGGGCACTTACGGTAAGTAGTGATCCTGAATTGCGGTTTGAATATGCAGATTTGTTGATGTCTATGGAGAAGTATGACATGGCGTTACCAGAAGTGGAAGCGTTGATTGCAGCTCGGCCCTCCAACTTGAAGTACAAAAATCTTTATGCATCTATCACGTTGTTTAGTGGCAAGGTAACTGACCGTACCGAACAATACCTGAACGAGTCGCTTCAGCGGGAGTCTTGTAATGTGGATATTCTTGCCAACATGTCGCTCCTTAAGGTGTATCAAGGCAAACTCGACGAGGCGGATCAGTACGCACGTCGGGCACAAACCTGTGTAGGTTCGGGCTTTAATAGTCGCCTGGAACAATTAGACGCCCTCATTGCCGAGAGTAAGCGTACAGGACGAGTGGGTTTTGGTGCCGCAGCACGGTATAGTGCGGATCTGGAGCGGGCACGCCAGTTGTATCGCGAGCAAAAATACTTTGATGCCGCAGATGCTTTCGAGATGTACTTCCGCAAAGGCGGTCCGGTAAAAAAAGAAATCCTTGCGGAAATGGCGAATGCCATTGCAGACGGTGGAGATCCCGAATCTGCCATTGGGGTGCTGCAACGGGCACTGGTTGAAGAATATGATCCGGCGCTGGTATTGCGTGTTGCCCAGCTACGCTACGATATGAATGACTTTGCCGGAACCATTGCGGTTTTAGAAGAACTGATGGATCGTGGTCATAAAAGTACAGGGGCTTACCGCCTATTGGGAGATGCGTATGCAAAAGCCAGATGGTTTGGGAAGTCTCGTGAGGCTTATAATATGGCCTTGGCACTTTCACCCGATGACCCAGACCTACGCCAGCGGATTACATGGGCCACACCCGGCGTTGGCAAAAGTGGATCTTACAATTATGCCGCTCTTTTGATTCCTTTTGTGCGTGGTATCAGCGCCAAGGGTTTTGAAACCAGCTACGATGCCCTCGCCATGGGGGTCAGCTCTCAGATCACGCTCCCGATCCCGATCGTTCTAACCGCAGGCTTTACTTCGGGCGGAAACAAAGGTACGGCCTTCCAGTCGCGCCCGGGTATCAGTGATCCTGTAAAGAACCCAGACGGGGATAAGCCTTTAGGTTATGGCGATACATGGTACAACCAAGTCTCTCTTGGGGCTTTTATTGACCTGACCAAGCCGGAGCCATATCGTTTTTATGGCCATAACTACACCAATCGAATTGCAGCGGAAGGCGGTATTGTGGATTATGCAGGGGGCCGGACGGCGCCTTTTGGCGCACTCCGCTATTATCACCAGACGAAAAATGTCTTTCGGCTATCGCTGGGAGCAGAACGTCAGGAAGGTGCAACCGCACTTTGGTCTCCTGCCGGCGCCCAAAATGAGTTGGTGCTAAACCAGATTGGTGGTGATTTGGGTACACCACATGGCCAGAAGTTACTTTTTAATGCTTCTTATCAGTACAATGTGGTAAAAGACAAGTTTGGTGAAAACAAAGGAATGGCGATTGGCGGCGATTTGGGATATAAGACCTTCCGCAACTCATGGATTGGAGCCAGCTACTATACCATCAACTACGATAATAAGGTAAACTTCTATTTTTCGCCCACAAATTGGTCGTACCAAGAAGTTATGGCATGGCTCTTGCATGAACGAGAAATGGCGGAAAAGTATTACGTCCGCTTTAAAGTAGGACCGGGGATGTTGTTAAATAACGACTTTGCCTTCGGACGTGGCGAATTGGATATTATCTACAAGTTTGCTCCGAATATTGGAATTGGCCTTATGGGTCGTGTTACCCAGTCTTTCCGCTATCGTAATAAACTGGAAACAAACCCATACAATACCTATCAGATTTTGGTAGGCGGTGTTAATTTCTACTGGACACTCTGAGACACCAGTCTTCAGGGTTTCCCCCTGCCATTAAGTTTAAATCGAAACCAGGCAGACCCATAAAGTCTGCCTTTTTTATTCCGCTCGAAGACCAGATGAAACCACCATCCTCCGAAAAGCCTTTATCCCCGAAACGTCCTCCCGGTCCACCACCGGAGTTGGTCTACACGGCTTTTGATCCATTGGTGGTCCCGCAATACGAACCCCTTAAACCAGAGCGTCCGTCTGCATGGTGGTTTGGGTTTATGGTCTTGGCCTTGGTCTTGGTAGTGGTGGCGCTGTTTTTGTTAATTCAAAATCCTGTTTTACCTGTTTTGGGGTATCGGTTGTTTGCCGATCAGGCAGTTCTGACATGGTCTGGATTGGTTGTACAGGCATCCACATATGTGTTGGTGGTTTTTTTGTTGGTTGTTGTGGCACGCTACACCTTTCAGATGTTATTTGCGCTATTCTACATGATCCGCTATACGTTCCGGTATGGTCAAAAGCGAAGTACTTTTACGCCACCCATTTCGGTGGTAGTACCTGCCTACAACGAAGAAAAACTCATCCGTCAAACCCTGCTTTCTTTGTTATCGCTAGACTATCCAGAATACGAAGTCATCATTGTGGATGATGGTTCGCAAGACAATACCGCCCGAATCGTGGAACGTGTGTTGGGAAAACACGGGAATGCGACACTACGGCTTGTTACAAAACCAAATGGCGGCAAAGCTTCGGCACTGAATGCGGGGATACAGGTGGCGAAATATGATTTTGTCTTATGTGCAGACGGTGACTCCAATCTTGCCCCAGAGACATTACGCATGGCCGTTCGACATATGGAAGATCCTAAAATTGGGGCTGTAGCCGGAAATGTTAAAGTCCTAAATCGTAATACATGGTGGACCACCTTCCAAGCACTGGAATATGTAGAAGGCCTAAATCTAACCCGAACGGCCCAAAGTTTTTTCAGGTTGGTCAACATTGTACCCGGCCCGGTTGGGCTTTTCCGAAAAACTACCATCGAAAAAGTAGGCTGGTATAGTTCCGATACCTTTGCCGAAGACTGCGATATCACTTTGAAGATGCTGCGACAAGGCTGGCAAGTGGTTTATGAACCAATGGCCATTTCTTGGACGGAAGCGCCCAACACCATTTCATCCCTCATGAAACAGCGTTATCGTTGGACACGAGGTATCCTGCAAGCGATTCGCAAAAACCGTCACCAGAAATGGTCTAATTTTGGTGCATGGTTACAAATGTGGTTGGTGATCTTTGAGGCTTTTGTCTGGCCATTCGCGAATGTATTTGCAACGGTCTATTTTATCTATGTGGCATTTGCCTATAGCATTGCCTATTATTTGCTCTATTGGTGGTTGGGCCTCACCTTGTTGGATATGGCGATGGCCCTTTGTGCTGTTGCAGCCGAGAAGGAGGAAATTCGTTTGGTATGGTATGCTGTTTTTTATCGCATCTTCTTTGTTTTGGTGATAGATATTTGCAAAATCTTGGCGACCATCGAGGAGTTATTGGGCATTCGGATGGGATGGGGTAAACTGGAGCGGATTGGTGTCCGCGTGTAGTATTTTTGTGTATGCTCTCTCTGACAAACAGGACTCTTTTCGGCTCTTCTCAAAAGCGACGTTTTTAATATGGATCAACTTTTTAGCAAGATGCTTGATGCCTGTTTAAAAAAACACGGTGAATATTGGGTTTTAGGCACGCTGTTTGCAATTTAAGAACTATACATCCCAGACAAGTATTCGGTACGACTCTAAATACAAAGAGGATATCGAGGCTTGTGACGTAAAAAGTTATATTCATAAAACTTAAATCGCCTTTCGCCTGCTTTTGACGGAACCAAAAAACGGATTGGCGATACATAAAAAATGGAACCACGCTCCTTCTGTGTGCCCACCATTCAATCTGTTTTACTGCTATGGAAGCCCAAAGCCTGACAATCATTACGACCATTATTCTAGTGCTGATGCTGGGAACGCTGATTTTCAGTTTTGTACAGTATTGGCTGCACCGTATCCGCGAGCGTCAGGCACGCAAAGATGAGGAGGCGCTTCGTCAGATTGGGCCTCCAAAACCATATGTACTAGCCGAGGCCGCAACCACGACTACAGCCAAACAAACCGTTCCGCCACCAGTTCCGGTTACACCTAAGCCCATTACGAAGCCGCTGCACAAAGCCCTCGCTTCTCAAAACGAGGTCCCAACAGCCGAGATACCTGTGCCCAAAAAAGAGAAAACACCTTTTACTGTCACCATGCTGGAACCTCCAACCGGAGAGCGAAAGGCTACAGAAACACCTTTTTCCGAAAAAATCCTACACGAACCTGTCTCAAAAACAATGGTTTCGGACGTGCCGGAAAATAGACAGCCTGAAATTAAAGAGAACATTGGTCTATCCAGTAGCAAGACAGAACCCCTTGAGACTATCGCCAAAGACAAAGAGGAAATCATAACCGTACCTCAGGAAACTTTGTTGTCAGAGGTGAAGGATATCCCTCAAGTAATGCTACCAGATATGCCAACCACAGAACGGAGCATAGACGAGGTCTTTACGCCGCCTGTTTTAAGCGTGAGTCCAGAACCGCAGACCGGAGATGGTGTTTATACGGGTGGCGACTCGGCTGGCAATTTACATAAATTCGAAGATCTGGTAGGGCCAGAGCCTTTGGTATTAGAATCCATCGGTTTGTCGGATGTTCAAGCGGCTTCTCCTCTAACGCCGTCCAAGCATCTTCTATTTATGGTACCAGTAGAGCTTTCGGCCATGCGGCCACGTATGACCATTGCACGTCCTGCGCCGAAGAAAAAGGCCATACTGCCCACCCCAAAACCTCAGCCGATAACCCAACCTCCTCCAAAGAACATGTCCTCTACTCCCCCCCAATCCGTACTTCCGCGCCGAGATGAAAAGCCGGAATGGAACTGAAATTGTAGGAAAATTGCCCTATGCTGTATCACCCTGCACGCATCAATTTGTTGTGGTTGGTTTTGTTTTCGCTCTTTTTTGTAATAGCAGGCGGATTTGTTTTTTTTCAGTTGATTGAAAGTACCATCGGGGGGCCATCGGACCTGAAAAGGCTGCTCCCAGTCCGGCGTCCACCCCTACGTGTAGCCATTCTCAAAAGCGACTATACGGCACAAGTTCATAATATTCTTCAATTTAGCGGTTCTGGTATTCGATGGCGCGATACCACGGTCGCCCAATGGCAACACCTGCTTCAGATCCGCAACCAAGGCGCTTATCCGCTTACGGATGAGAATATCGAAGATGGGCAACTGATGGATAACGATGGAAATCCAAGATGGGAAATGTTGATCTTGCCTTCGGTACGGGCCTTGAGCGATGAGGAGACCGCACAAATCCGACGTTTCATGAACAATGGCGGAACGGTGGTGGCAACTTGGGCCTTGGGTCTGTATAAGCCAGATGGTTCTTGGCGCGGCTGGGGGTTTATGGAAGACTTGTTTGGTATCAATATTTCTGGATTTGTTGCGCCGGGTGCTGCAAGTCATAGGGTAACACAGGAAATGATTTCTGGACGGACCAAGCCCGGTTTATACCTAAAATCTGTGGACGCAACAACCTATCCAAATGCACAAAACACCTCTTTGAAAGAATTGGATGGCTATAAATGGATTTCGTCTCAACTGCCCAATGGGCTGGCAAAAGACTACGTGGTTGCGGATACCTTTACCTCGGTACAAGTCAATAATAAAGGTAAACGCACGCGCATTCCATCGGTATCCGTTACACGCTACGAGTGGGCGGGGGGCAATCCAGCAAAGCCCCGTATTTTGCCCGGTTCCGAGAAAGGTTTTCGTAATTTTACCGTCCGGCCAGAAACACCCGTAACCCATAGCATTCCCGCAGGTTATCGCATTCGGGTCGGGACCTATGACCGCCCCATTATGTTTCGTCCGGTGCGGAAACAAACAACGATTGCGGGGTATTGGTATGACCACCAGTTGGAAGACCGTCCCGCTCGTGTTGCCATAGAAGAATCTGCCGGAATGGTTATTGGAACCTATGGAAACGGACGTTTTGTATATCTGGGCCACGAATTGGCCGCAATGGGAGGCAAAGATAAACAACTCGGGTTTGATCCCAAAGACGCCAAAGTGCTGGAGTATCTGTTCAATAACATCATTGATTGGCTTACCCGAAAACCCATTGCATGGGCCTCTGTTTGGCCATTTGGTTACGAAGCGGCAGCATCCATTATGACCATTGCCGATGACAGCCCGCTGAAGTTGTCGTATATGCAAGAGGTACTCTATAGCGAAAACGTGCGAGGAACTTATTTTCTGGACGCAAACGACCTACGGGCGCCAGATAATTTCCTGAACAACCTCCGCCAAACGGGTGATATTGGCCTATGGGATAATACAGGAAACCCAAGAGCGATTCAGGCATTGTTAGGGCCTAAAAAAGTTGAATTGGAAACAAAAACGTTCAAACAACCCATCTGGGGCGTTTTTTTTTCGCACATGCCCAGTTTAGGGAATCTATCGGCTGCACAAGAAGCCGGTTATCGCTATACCGTTTCGGCTGCGCCCGATCGGAGCCTACAGCCAATTGGGCCTGAAAAACCATTTGCAAGATTAGTGCAAGTGTATAAATCGGGCAGGACAGGAACCGAAACCCTGCTCGCTGGGGCACGCGGTGCATTGGGCGTGGAAAGCGGCCTGCTCTCCGAAGCCGAACGCATCCGGATGGATGGTGGTCTATATCCAGTCTTGTTCCGTACCTCCGATTTGGAAAACAATGGATTCTTAAGCGGAGTCCGTGGAGCCATCCGTACCATGCAGGCAAAGCGGTTTTGGTTTGTAAGCGGCCTGAGATTGGCTACATGGATGAATGCCCGTGAACGGGTACGAACCACCATTCGACAAACCAGTGATGAACGATTTGTGGTACAGATCTCGAACGACTCTAACTTGGCAATAGATAGCCTTGCGCTGTACATCTGGTTGCCTCGCTCCTATGATGCCGAAAATCAGCGCATCACCATCCGACCCGAAACCATACGTATGGAAAACTTGATGGAGACCATGAAAGGGGTAAAAACAGAATTGGTAGCGGGTAAGGATTTTGCCATCGTCAACGAGGCAAGTACCCAACTCCGCCTTCGTATCCGCCACCTAAAGCCCAATCAGTACAATGTTTTTCAGGTAGATGTAACACCTCGGAAAACACCCCGCGTCAAAACATGGTGGCGGTTTTAAACAACCTACTTACATAAAGCGGTTGTTTTTTTTGCATGAAAATGGATCAAACGGGCAACATATAAGGGAAAATCGTAAAACTTTACCCATCTTTTCTCGATCTGTAAAACCTGAATTGGAATGATGTCGTCCTGCATTTTCTGCTGAACCGAAGAACACGCCCAGATTCCTTAATGGCGTAAATTATTCTTTCTTAACAAAAACCTTTTTTTCTCGGTCAAACACAAAGGTTTCCT
>ERZ761602.1662-NODE-1662-length-39214-cov-7.473276_pt1 | contig 39214 bp, 34 predicted proteins | sample MGYA00512165_ERZ761602 | MGnify/ENA primary metagenome ERZ761602 (study PRJEB28899, sample SAMN02445085) | bioreactor sludge metagenome | biome: EBPR sludge; isolation source: Thorneside wastewater treatment plant | place: Australia: Brisbane, Thorneside...
CGTTGAGCGCGAAGTTCTGCTCGCGGTTGCGCGCGGTGATGCCCCAGACCGCATGCTGGCCGTTGCGGAAGTCGTCGACGATCTGCAGCGTGGCCTTGTCGCCCTCGACGCGCGCCACGCGGAATTCGGACTCGCCGTCGCCGGGCAGGTAGAGGTACTGGTTGGGATACCAGCCCGCGTCCTCGGCCATCGTCACTTCGTAGAAGGTGCGGCCCTTGTCGGTCCAGGACTTCAGGTCCTTGCCGTGGCGCTGCCAGAAATCCTCCGGCAGCGCGGTGGCGCCGGTGTAGAGCAGGCTGAAGTCGTCCAGCGCGCGGTCGTTCTCGTAGTCCTCCGACACGATCCCGGCGATGGCGGCCTTGATGCGCAGGTTGATGTCCTTGGAGACGAACACCACCGGCATCTCCGGCTCCTGCTCCTTCAGCGCCAGGATCGCGCCCAGGATGGCGTTGTCCGGGATGACCGCGCCGAAGCTCTTGCCGGCCTCGAAATGGCTGGTCTGGAACCGCAGCAGGCCGGCGCTGTTCTTGTTGCGCAGTTGCAGGCCGTTGGGTTGGACCAGCGGGATGCCGTCGGCCAGCTTCTCCAGGCCGGCGTTCTCCACCAGCTCGTTGAGGAAGCGGCTGACCTGGCGCGCGTTGCGGCTCGCCTCCGAAGTGCCCTTCTTGCCGTTGTCCAGCTCCTCGATCACCTGCATGGGCAGGTAGACGTCGTGCTCCTCGAACTTGAACAGCGCGGTGGGGTCGTGCATCAGCACGTTGGTGTCCAACACATAGATACGCTTGCTACGGGTCATTCGGGCAACCTCGGATGATGTGTGAACACGTGCCGCGGAGAGCGCACAGCAGCGCGCCACCATGGCCCGCCGCGGCGCGGGATGGTGGACGGGGTGGAAACGGATTCGGTCACTGGGCCTGGAGCGCCTTCAGGGCTTCCAGCACGGCCTCGGCATGGCCGGGCACCTTCACGCCGCGCCATTCCCGGGCGATGCGCCCGTCGGGCGAGACCAGGAAGGTGCTGCGCACCACGCCCAGCACCTTGCGGCCGTACATATTCTTCTCGTGGATGACGTCGAAGGCCTTGCACAGCGCTTCGTCGGCGTCGCTGACCAGGGGGAACTTGAACCCCTGCTTGGCGCAGAAATTGTCGTGCGACTTCACCGAATCGCGCGAGACGCCCAGCACTGTGGCGCCGAGCTTCCTGAACTTCGGCAGCAGCGCATTGAAGTCCAGCCCCTCGGTGGTGCAGCCGGGCGTGCTGTCCTTGGGGTAGAAGTACAGCACCAGCCATTGGCCGGCGTAGCCGGCGAGGGTGGCGGTCTCTCCGCCGGACAGCGCCAGCGGCAGCTTCAGCATGGATTTGTCGAGCTTGCCCGAGTTCATTCGGCTTCGCGGGTAGGGTGGTTTTCGAGGTTCCCGACGCGTTTCTTCAGCTTCGAGATTTCGGACTGTTGACCGAGCAGGAGCGCCAATGCAAAGAAGAACAGTACGAATTCCACTTCGTGCCCTCGTTGGTTCAGAACTTCATCGGGTCCATGATCGCGTCCAGGTTCAGGTGGTCGCAGAATTCCAGGAAGTCGTCGCGCAGCGCGGCGATGTGCATGTTGGCCGGCACGCCGATGGTCACCTGCGCCGAGAACATCTCCGCCCCGGTCTGCATGGCGCGGTAGCGCGTGCTCTGCAGGTTCTCGATGGTGATGCCCTGGCGGTCGAAGAAGTCGGCCAACTGGAACAGGATGCCCGGCTTGTCGGCGGCCACCACTTCCACGATGTAGGGCAGCAGGTTGGACTGCACCACCTTCGCGCCGGTGCGGTAGAACATCAGCTTCAGGCCCTCGTCGCGCTCCAGCCGCGAGAGCATGGCCTCCAGCTTGGCCACCGCGTCCCAGGAGCCGGTCGCCAGCGCGGTGACGGAGACGTCGCGGCCTACCGTGGCCAGGCGCGCGTCCACCAGGTTGCAGCCGCTGTCGGCGATCCGGCGCGTCACCGACAACAGCGGCGACTCCGGATGCGTCGTGTAGGCGGTGATCAGGAGGTGGTTTTCGGTCGGCGAAGGCCGGGGCGAGGAATCGGTCAAAGGAGCTTCCGGCGTTGCGGTCTGGCTGAATGGCGGCCGGGCAGCGGCCCGGCGACGGAGGCAGCATACTTGCCCGCCCTTCGAGCCCGCAAGTAACATGCGGCAGGCATCGCCGGCGGACCGCGACCTGCGCGCCCATGCGCCTCGTCCGGCCGCAGGATCTTTCCACCGAGACCCCACCCTTGCACCTTTCCGGCAGCATCACCGCACTGGCCACGCCGTTCACCGCGGCCGGCGAAATCGACCTCGATGCCTGGCGCCGGCTGCTCGAACAGCAGCTCGACGCGGGCACGCAGGGCGTGGTGGTGGCCGGTTCCACCGGCGAGGCGGCGGCGCTGTCGGACGAGGAATACGACACCCTGCTCGCGGTCGCGGTGGAAATCATCGGCGGCCGCATTCCGGTGCTGGCCGGCACCGGCCAGATGAACACCGCCCGCACCATCGCCGCGACACGCCGCGCCGCGGCCGGCGGCGCGCGCTGCGCGCTGGTGGTCACGCCGCCCTATGTGCGGCCCACCCAGGCCGGCCTGGTCGCGCACTACCGCGCCGTGGCCGAGCAGGGTGGACTGCCGGTGCTGCTCTACAACGTGCCCGGGCGCACCGGCTGCGACCTGCTGCCGGAAACCGTGGCCGAACTGGCCGCCCACCCGGACATTGTCGGCATCAAGGAAGCGCGCCCCGAGCCCGAGCGCATGGCTGCGCTGCTGGCGCTGCGCAGCGAAGCGTTCGCGGTACTCAGCGGCGACGACGCCACCGCCGCGCGCGCCATGCTGGCCGGCGCCGACGGCCTGGTTTCCGTCGGCTCCAATGCGCTGCCGCGCAGTTTTCGCCGCCTATGCGATCTGGCGCGCGCCGGGCGCACGGCGGAGGCGGCCGAACTGGATGCGCGGCTGCAGGAATTCCACGCCTTTTTCTGCGTCGAATCCAACCCCATTCCCGTCAAGGCGCTGCTGCAGCGGGCCGGTTTCGGCCACGGCCTGCGCCTGCCGCTGCTGCCGCTGTCGGCGGAGCACGCATCGACGGCCGACCGGCTCGCCGCCCTGGCGCAGTCGTTGGAAGCACAAGCCAGCCGCGAAACGATCGCGGCCTGAACCCAGGAGAACACCATGCGTCTTTCGATTTCCCTTTCGCGTCCGCTCGCCCTGATGCTGCTGGCCACCGCCGTGGTCGGCATGTCCGGCTGCAAGTGGTTCAAGAAGGGCGCGCGCGGCGACTATGCGCTGGCGCCGGAAGCGCGTCCGCTGGAAGTGCCGCCGGACCTCAACCTGCCCAATACCGCCGGCGCCATGCAGGTGCCCGCGGCGACGGGCGGCGGCGGCACCGGTGGCTCGGCGACGGGCGGTTTCGCGGTGGCGGGCAGCCGCGACGAAGTATTCGCCAAGGTCGGCGATGCGCTCGCCGCGATCGAGGGCGTGACCATCGCCAGCCGTGCGCAGTTGCTGGGCAGCTACGACGTCGGCTACGAGGGCGGCAGTTTCCTGGTGCAGGTCGCCGCGGCGGAAAGCGGCGCCAGGGTGTCGGTGGTCGATCCGCGCGGCGTGCCGGCCAGCGGCCCCGCCGCCGCCAAGCTGATCGCGGCGCTCAAGACCCGATTGGGCGGCTGACGGATTGCTACCGCCGGATGCGAGAAGGGCGCCCCGTGGCGCCCTTCCTCGTTCCGGCCCGTGCTTGGAGCCCGGTGCGATGCGGCTGCTGTGCCGCCCGCGCGCTCAGCGCTCCAGGTAGGGCAGCTTGTCCTTCTTGCCGTCCCATTCCTGCGCGTCGGGCAACGGTTCCTTGCGCGTGGTGATGACCGGCCAGGCGCGCGACAGTTCCGCGTTCAAGGCCACGTAGCCTTCCTGGCCGGCGGGCACGTCGTCCTCGGGGAAGATGGCGTTGGCCGGGCATTCGGGCTCGCACAGCGTGCAGTCGATGCATTCGTCCGGGTCGATCACCAGGAAGTTCGGGCCTTCGTGGAAGCAGTCCACCGGGCACACTTCCACGCAGTCGGTGTATTTGCACTTGATGCAGTTTTCGGTGACGACGAAAGGCATGGGATGCCGCGATGCTCCGGAAGAAACTCCGCAAGTTTAATGCACGCGCACGCCTGTAGTGAGAAGGATTCTCGCGGGAGGCGTATCGCTGCGGCGATACGTCGCAGGCGGCGGCGTGCCGTCGCGGACGGCTTCGATGGTAGTGGCGATCTCGGACATCGGCTGCCGGCGTGGCGGTCATGCGGTGGAGTGCGATTGTCCTTTTTGTGGAACGATCAGTGGGTTTTGTAAGGGTTTATTCCGTTCTCGAAGGTCCTCACGCTGTGCGCAGACCCACTGTCCGAGGATCGCCTCCATGATCACCCCGCGCCCCGCCCATGCCCGCGGCCATGCCGATCACGGCTGGCTGGATTCCTGGCACAGCTTCTCCTTCGCCGACTATTTCGACGAGAAACACGTGCACTGGGGGCCGCTGCGCGTGATCAACGAGGATCGCGTGGCCGCCGGCCGCGGTTTCGGCCAGCACGGCCACCGCGACATGGAGATCATCAGCTACGTGCTGGAAGGCGCGCTGGGCCACAAGGATTCGATGGGCAACAGTTCCAGCATCGTGCCCGGCGACGTGCAGCGCATGAGCGCGGGCACCGGCGTGCAGCATTCGGAGTTCAACTACAGCGAGACCGGTACCACGCATTTCCTGCAGATATGGATCATCCCCGACCGGAAGGGCGTGCCGCCGTCCTACGAGGAAAAGGCCTTCCCCGCCACCGAGAAGCAGGGCCGCCTGCGGCTGGTGGTCAGCGCGGACGGCGCCGACGGCTCGGTCCGCATCCACCAGGATGCGCGCATGTACGCGGGCCTGTTCGACGGCGACGAAAAGGCCGAACTGCGGCTGGGCGAAGGCCGCCTGGGCTACGTGCACTTGGCGCGCGGCGAGGCGACGGTCAACGGCCGGGCGCTGAAGGCCGGCGACGCGCTGCTGTACGAGGACGAGCCGCTGGTGGCCGTCGAGCGCGGCATCGGCGCCGAAGTGCTGGTGTTCGACCTGCCGCGGCTGGCGTGAGCATTGCCGGCCGTGCCGCCGTCGCGGCGGCATCGGCTTCGCCATGGCGGCTGGCGGGCATCCGCGGAAACGGCGGCGATGCCTGCGGCGAAGCGCGGGCCGGGCAGGGCCGTGCGGCGGCGGGAGCACCGGCAACAAGGCGCGGGCCGCAGAAACGCGAAGCCCCGCGCATGGCGGGGCTGGCGGCGGAAGGCGGATTCCCGGTCCTGCTTCCTGGCCGGTGCCCGTGTGGCGCTCCCTAGGGGACTCGAACCCCTGTTTTAGCCTTGAGAGGGCCACGTCCTAACCACTAGACGAAGGGAGCGTTTGGGTGAAACCGGCGTAGCGCATTAGTATATGCGGCGTTGCGTGGGCGGGCAATCACCCGCCGCGCCCGTCCCGAACGCATGGAACCGCCACCATTACGCTACTGCCCGCCCTGAGAACCATCCCGCGCGACCAGCACACGATTTCGCGCAAGGACATCAGCCCGAACGCGCTGCGCGTGCTCTACCGCCTGCGGGACGCCGGCTTCGCCGCCTACCTGGTCGGCGGGGCGGTCCGCGACCTGCTGGTGGGCGGGCACCCCAAGGATTTCGACGTGGCCACCGACGCCACCCCGGAGCAGGTGCGCCAGCAATTCCGCAACTGCCGGCTGATCGGCCGCCGCTTCCGCCTGGCGCACGTGGTGTTCGGCCGCGAGATCATCGAGGTCGCCACCTTCCGCGCCAACAGCGACGACGGCAGCGGCGACCGCGAGATGGAGAACGGCCGGCTGGTGCGCGACAACGTGTACGGTAGCGTCGAGGACGACGCGGTCCGCCGCGACTTCACCGCCAACGCGCTGTACTACGCCATCGACGACTTCTCCGTGCGCGACTATGTGGGCGGCTTCGAGGACGTGATGGCGCGCCGCCTCAAGCTGATCGGCGACCCCGAGCAGCGCTACCGCGAGGACCCGGTGCGCATGCTGCGCGCGGTGCGGCTGGCGGCCAAGCTGGGCTTCAGCATCGAAGAGGGCACCGCCGAGCCGATCGCGCGGCTGGCGCCGCTGCTGTCCGAATCGGCGCCGGCGCGGCTGTTCGAGGAGATCCTCAAGTTGTTCCTGTCCGGGCACGGCGTGGCGAGTTTCGAGGGGCTGGAGCGCTTCGGCCTGCTCAAGGTGCTGCTGCCGGAGACCGCGGCCGCGCTGGCGGCCAACCGCAGCGGCGCGCTGCGCCGGATGCTGATGGAAGGGCTGGCCGGCACCGACCGGCGGGTGGCCGCGGACGAACCGGTGTCGCCGGCGTTCCTGTTCGCGCTGTTGCTGTGGCCGGCGTATTGCCGCGCGCTGATGGGATTGCAGGCGCAGGGCGTCCACGTGGAGGAGGCGCAGCGCCGCGCCGCCGACCGGGTCACGCTGCACCAGTTGAACACGATCGCGCTGCCGCGCCGATTCTCGTTGCCGATGCAGGAGATCTGGCTGTTGCAGTCGCGCTTCGGCAATCGCCAGCGCAAGCGCGTGATGCGCCTGCTGGCGCATCCGCGCTTCCGCGCGGCTTTCGATTTCCTGGTGCTGCGGCTGTCCGCGTCGCCGGAGCATACCGAGGACGTGGCGTTCTGGCGCGAGGCGCAGGAACAGTCCAGCGAGGAACTGGCGGCCGCGCTGGGCGTGGCCGCGCAGGCGGACCTGCACGAAGGCGACGACGCACAGCCGTCCAAGCGTCGCCGGCGCCGCCGCCGGCGCAGCGGCGCCACCGCGCTGGAATGACCGCTCCCGTGCAGGCCCACATCGGGCTGGGCGCGAACCTGGGGGATGCCGCGGCCACCGTGCGCGCCGCCCTCGATGCGCTGGCGCGGCACGATGCACTGGTCCTGCTGAAGGCGTCGCGCCTCTATCGCACGCCGGCCTGGGGCCGCGAGGACCAGCCGGATTTCGTCAATGCCGTCGCTGTGGTGGCGACCGCGCTTGCGCCGCGGGTGCTGCTGGACGTGCTGCTGGAGACCGAGGCGCGCTTCGGCCGCCTGCGCGCCTGCGGCGAACGCTGGGGGCCGCGCACGCTCGACCTGGACCTGCTGCTGTACGGCGATGCCGTGATCGACGAACCGGGCCTGCGTGTGCCGCATCCGCACCTGCACGAACGCGCCTTCGCCCTGCTGCCCTTGCTGGAGATCGCGCCGGACGCCCGTATCCCCGGTTACGGCAATGCGCGGGACGCTGTGTCCGCGCTGGAAATGTCCAACATCCATCCGCTATGAGTGGATAATAGGACGCCATGAGCACCCAGACCGACAGCAAACCCTGGACCGTCCCGGCGCTGGCCGAGGCCAAGCGCGAGGGCCGCAGGCTGGTCATGCTGACGGCCTACGACAACAGCTTCGCGCGCGTGCTGGACCGCAACGGCGTGGACCTGGTGCTGATCGGTGACTCGCTGGGCATGGTGGTGCAGGGGCACGACTCCACCCTGCCGGTCACGGTGGACGACATGGTCTACCACACCCGTGCGGTGGCGCGCGGCTTGGACCGCGCGCTGTTGGTGTCCGACCTGCCGTTCCAGTCCGATGCCACGCCCGAGCGCGCGCTGGACGCCTCGGTGGCCCTGCTGCAGGCCGGCGCAGAGATGGTCAAGCTGGAAGGCGCCGGGCACAAGCTCGACGTGATCCGCTACCTGGCCGAGCGCGACATCCCGGTCTGCGCGCACCTGGGCCTGACTCCGCAGTCGGTGCTGAAGTTCGGCGGCTACAGGGTGCAGGGCCGCGACGAAGCCGCCGCAGCACGCCTGCGCGAAGACGCGCGCGCCGTGGCCGATGCGGGCGCGCAGTTGCTGGTGCTGGAATGCGTGCCGTCGCCGCTGGCGGCGGCGATCACCGCGGACATCGCCATCCCCACCATCGGCATCGGCGCCGGTCCCGGCTGCGACGGGCAGGTGCTGGTGCTGCACGATTTCCTCGGCCTGGACACGGGCCATCGCCGGCCGAAGTTCGTCAAGGACTTCCTGGCCGAAGGCGGTTCGATCGCGGGCGCGGTGCGCGCGTACGCCGATGCCGTGCGCGACGGGTCGTTCCCGGACGCCGATCATTCGTATGCGTGAAGCAGGGGCCGCGGATTCGCGCGGATCGACGCGGATGAGCCCCCGGCAAGGCAGGGGTGCCATCCTTCCTCACGGTGCGCGGGATGACATTGCTCTCACGGCGTTCCAGCCGCGTGCATCCGCGCAAATCCGTGGCTAGAAGACAGGGGCACCCGGACACATGATCGAGACCATCACCGAACTGGGCGCCCTGCGCGCGCGCGTCCGCGGATGGAAGCAGCAGGGCCTGCGGGTCGGCTTCGTGCCGACGATGGGCAACCTGCACGCCGGCCATTACTCGCTGGTCATGCTGGCGCGGCAGTACGCCGACCGCGTGGTGTCCAGCGTGTTCGTCAACCCGACCCAGTTCGGTCCCAACGAGGACTTCACCCGCTACCCGCGCACGCCCGAGGCGGACATGAGCGGCCTGGAAGGCGCCGGCTGCGACGTCCTGTGGCTGCCCACGGTGGAATCGATGTATCCCTTCGGCGTGGAACTGGCGGCCAACGTGCACGTGCCGGGCGTCAGCAGCGTGCTGGAGGGCGAGCACCGGCCCGGTCATTTCGACGGCGTGTGCACGGTGGTGAGCCGGCTGTTCAACCAGGTGCAGCCGGACGTGGCCGCATTCGGCAAGAAGGACTACCAGCAGCTCGCCGTCATCCGCCAACTGGTCACCGACCTGGCGTTTCCCGTCGAGATCCTTGCCGGCAGCATCGTGCGCGAGGCGGACGGACTGGCGATGAGCTCGCGCAACCAGTACCTGTCGGCGGACGAGCGGCCGCGCGCGGCGGAGATCCGCAGGACGCTGCAGGCCATGCGCGACGGCCTGCTGGCCGGGCAGGCGCGCGCCGAAGTGGAAGCCGACGCCGCCCGCCACCTGGCCGCGGCGGGTTATGCCGTGGACTACACCGTGGTCCGGCGCCCGGACCTGAGCGAGCCGGTCGACGGCGAGACCGGACCCCGCGTGGCGCTGGTCGCGGCACGGCTGGGGCGCACGCGCCTGATCGACAACCTGGAGTTCTGACGCCGCGCGCCGAGCGCGCGCAGTGGTGATGCAATGGTCTGCACGGCCGTGCGCCGGCGCATGCATCGCGCGGAGGCGAGGGGCTACACTTCGGCTCCCCGTTCCCGATCCGGCGCCCATGCACCTCAGCCTGTTCAAGACCAAGATCCACCGCGCGACCGTCACCCATTCGGAGCTGAATTACGAAGGCTCCATCGCCATCGACGAGACGCTGTTGCAGGCCAGCGGCATCCGCGAGTTCGAGCAGGTGCACGTCTGGGACGTGACCAACGGCGCGCGCTTCACCACCTACGCGCTGCGTGCCGATGCCGGCAGCGGCGTGGTCTCGCTCAACGGCGGCGCCGCGCGCCACGTGCAGGTCGGCGACCTGGTGATCATCGCCGCGTTCGCCTCGATGAGCAAAGCGGAAGCCGAAGCGTTCCAGCCCATGCTGGTGTACGTGGACGGCCACAACCGCATCACCCACACCCACCGCAGCATCCCCAAGCAGGCGGCCTGACATGAGCCTCGATTCCGTCGCATTGCAAGCCCACGCACAGCGCCTGCGTAACGCGCGCGCGCACGACCTGCTGGCGCGCGAGCCCGGCCGCGTCGCCGCGCACGCGCTGCGCCATGGCCCGCTGTACCTCAACTTCGCCCGGCAGTCCTACGACCAGGCCGCCTGGGAGGCGCTGCTGGCGCAGGGCGGAGCCGCCGACCTGGCCGCGGCCTTCCGCCGGATGTTCGACGGCGAGACCGTCAACGTCACCGAGGGGCGTGCGGCGCTGCACACCGCGCTGCGCGGCCAGCATTCGCAGGCGGCCATGGCGCGCGAGGCATTCGCCAGCGCGTGCGAGGTGCGCGTGCGGATGGCCGCGCTGGTCGCGGCGCTTGAAGCCTCCGGCGTCACCGACATCGTCAGCGTCGGCATCGGCGGTTCCGACCTGGGCCCGCGGCTGGTCGCCGACGCGCTGCGCGCGCCGTCGGCGGGGCGCTTCCGCGTGCATTTCCTCTCCAACGTGGATGGCGCCGCGGCGCAGCGCACGTTGGCGCCGCTGGACCCGGCGCGCACCGCCGCGATCCTGATCTCCAAGACCTTCGGCACCCAGGAAACCCTGCTCAACGGCACCATCCTGCGCGACTGGCTGGGCGGCAGCGAGCGCCTCTACGCGGTCAGCGCCAACCCGGCGCGCGCCGCCGCGGCGTTCGACATCGCGCCCGAGCGCGTGCTGCCGATGTGGGACTGGGTGGGCGGGCGCTATTCGCTGTGGTCGGCGGTGGGCTTCCCCATCGCACTGGCGATCGGCTTCGACCGCTTCGAGCAGTTGCTGGCCGGCGCTTCCGGCTTCGACGGGCACGCGCTGCACGCGCCGCTGGCGGAGAACATCGCCGTGCGCCACGCGTTGACCGCGGTGTGGAACCGCAACGCGCTGGGCCATGCCGCGCACGGCGTGATGACCTACGACCAGCGGCTGGCGCTGCTGCCGGCCTACCTGCAGCAACTGGTGATGGAGAGCCTGGGCAAGTCGGTGACGCTGGACGGCTCCGCGGTCGGCGTGGACACCGTGCCGGTGTGGTGGGGCGGCGCCGGCACCGACGTGCAGCACAGCTTCTTCCAGGCGCTGCACCAGGGCACGCAGATCGTGCCGCTGGACTTCGTCGGCACCGTGCGCAACGACGATCCCTACGCGGAGAACCACCTGGCCCTGATGTCCAACCTGCTGGCGCAGAGCGAAGCGCTGGCGAACGGGCAGGCCAGCGACGACCCGCACCGCAGCTACGCCGGCGGACGGCCGAGCACGATGATCCTGCTGGATGCGCTGACCCCGCAATCGCTGGGCGCGCTGATCGCCCTGTACGAGCACAGCACCTATGCGCAGTCCGTGCTGTGGGGCATCAACGCCTTCGACCAGTTTGGCGTGGAACTGGGCAAGCAACTGGCCAACGGCTTGCTGCCGGCGCTGAAGGGCGAAAGCGAAGCGCAGGACCCGGTGACCCGCGCCCTGCTCGCCGAAATCCGCTCGCGGTAGGTGCGCCCCGGCGCGCCTGCACCATCCCGCCCCCTGTAGGAGCGACGTGAGTCGCGACCGGGAAACGGAACGAACGCAGGCCACGGATCACGCGGATAAACGCGGATAAAGTGTGTTTGAAGCTCATCCGCGTTTATCCGCGTGATCCGTGGCGAATGGTTTTTTGTCTTCCCGGTCGCGACTTGCGTCGCTCCTACAGAGGCGAGGCTTGGTGCCTTGCCAGGGCCCAGGCGACGTGTTCGCGCACCAGCGGCGAGGGGTCGTCGCGGCGCGTGGCCAGGGCCGCCAGCACCGCTGGCGTGGACGGCGCGTTGCCCAGCGCCACCGCGATGTTGCGCAGCCAGCGTTCGTGGCCGCTGCGGCGGATCGCCGAGCCCTCGGTGCGGCGCAGGAATTCCTCCTCCGTCCATGCGAACAACTGCGGCAGGGTGGCGGTATCCAGATCGTTGCGCGCGCGGAAGTCAGGCTCGTCGCTGCGCTTGGCGAACTTGTTCCAGGGGCAGACCAGTTGGCAGTCGTCGCAGCCGAAGATGCGGTTGCCGATGGCCGGGCGCAGGTCTTCCGGGATCGCGCCGTCGTGCTCGATGGTCAGGTAGGAAATGCAGCGGCGCGCGTCCAGCCGGTACGGCGCCACGATGGCCCGGGTGGGGCAGACCTCGATGCAGCGCGTGCAGGTGCCGCAATGCGCATTGGCCGGCGCGTCGACGGGCAGCGGCAGGTCCACGTAGATTTCGCCGAGGAAGAACCACGAGCCGCCATCCTTGTCGATCAGGCAGGTGTGCTTGCCGATCCAGCCCAAGCCAGCATTACGTCCCAGCGCGCGCTCCAGCACCGGCGCCGAATCGACGAACACGCGGTGGCCGAACGCGCCGACTTCATGTTGCAGGCGTTCGGCCAGCTTCTGCAGGCGGTTGCGCATCAGCTTGTGGTAGTCGCGGCCCAGCGCATAACGCGCCACGTAGGCGCGCTCGCCATCGCGCAATGTGTCCCAGGCGTCGTTGCCGTCGTTGCGGCCGTAGTCCAGGCCGACCGAGATCACCCGCAGCGTGCCGGGGATCAGTTCCTGCGGGCGCGAGCGCTTGTCGCCGTGCTGCGCCATCCACGCCATCGAACCGTACAGGCCCTGCGCCAGCCAGTCGCGCAGGTGGTCTTCGTCCTGTCCCAGCTCGATGCCGGCGATGCCGCAGCGCTGGAAGCCCATCTCGCGCGCCAGCGCGCGCACGCGCCCGGCGAGCGCGGCGTAATCCACTTGCGGCAGCGGGGAGATCGACGGCATGCCGCCGATTATAGGAGCGCTGCCGCATCCACTTCTCCGCGGCACGGGCCGGGCCTAGAATCCGGCCCATGCCCGGAACTTCGCCCCTGTATTCGACCCAGGCCGCGCGCGAGCTCGATCGGCGCGCCACCCGCGAGCTGGGCGGCGACGCCTACGCGCTGATGCAGCGCGCCGGGCAGGCAGCCTGGCAATGCCTGCTGGAACACTGGCCGGAAGCGCAACGGATCGCCGTCGTCTGCGGCCCCGGCAACAACGGCGGCGACGGCTACGTGCTGGCGCGGCTGGCGCACCGCTCCGGGCGGCCCGTGCAGGTCGTGCACCTGCCGGCGCACGTGCCGGCCAGCGACAGCGCGCAGCGCGCCTGCACCGATTACGTGGCAGCCGGCGGTCGGGTGGAGCTGTTCGACGGCGCATTGCCGAAGGCGGACGTGGTGGTCGACGCGTTGTTCGGCATCGGCCTGTCGCGCGCGCCGGACGCGGACACGGCGGCGCTGATCGCCGCGATCAACGCGCAGGCCGGCCCGGTGTTCGCGCTCGACGTGCCCAGCGGCGTGGACGCCGACCGCGGCGTCGCGCCCGGCCCGGCGGTGACGGCGACGCGCACGTTGCAGTTCATCGCGCGGCACGTGGGCCTGCACACCGGCGAAGCGCTGGAATGCACCGGCGCGCTGGAACTCGACACGCTGGGCGTGCCGCCCGGCGTGCTGGAGAGCGTGCCGCCGCAGGCCACGCTGGTGGGCCATGCGGCGCTCGCGCGCTGGCTGCTGCCGCGCCGGCGCAACACGCACAAGGGCGAATCCGGGCACGTGCTGTGCCTGGGCGGGGAAGAGGGCGGCGGCGGCGCCATTGCACTGTGCGCCGAAGCGGCGCTGCGCAGCGGGGCGGGACTGGTCGCGGTGGCGACGCGCGCCGTGCACGTGCCGGCGATCCTCGCGCGCCTTCCGGAAGCGATGGCGCGCGCGGTGGAATCCAGCGACGCGCTGGCGCCGATGATCGAGCGCGCACGCGTGCTCGCGCTCGGTCCCGGCCTGGGGCAGGGCGAATGGGCGCAGGCGCTGGTCGCGCAGGCGTTGCGGGCGGGCAAGCCGATGGTGATCGACGCCGACGCGCTCAACCTGCTGGCGGCATCGCCGCGTTCCCTGCACGACGCGATCCTCACGCCGCATCCGGGCGAAGCGGCGCGGCTGCTCGGCTGCGGGACCGCCGACGTGCAAGGGGACCGGCTGGCGGCGGCGCTGGCGCTGGCCGAGCGCCACGGCGCGGTGGTGGTGCTGAAGGGCGCGGGCACGGTGATCGCGGCGCAAGGCAGGACGCCGCGGATCCTCGACGCCGGCAACCCGGGCATGGCCGTCGGCGGCATGGGCGACGTGTTGACCGGCGTGATCGCGGCTTTGCGCGCGCAGGGGCTGGAGGCTTTCGACGCCGCCAGCACCGGTGCGCTGCTGCATTCGCTGGCCGGCGATGCCGCCGCCTGGGACGGCGAGCGCGGCCTGCTGCCGACTGACCTGATGCCGCACCTGCGCCGTCTGGCGAATCCCTGAGGCCGTCGCGGCGACGCCGGTGCAATCGCCGGCAGGGATCGCCGTTGCAAATCGCCGTTAGAATCCGCGCATGCAGCTTTTCCTTCCCGATGCCGACGCCACCGAAGCGCTGGGCCGTGCACTGGCGTGCACGCGCCCGCTGCCGGCGGTGGTCCACCTGCAAGGCGACCTGGGCGCCGGCAAGTCCACGCTGGCGCGCGCGCTGTTGCGTGCACTGGGCGTGCAGGGCGCGATCCGCAGCCCGACCTACACGCTGGTGGAGCGCTACCCGGTGCCGGGCGGCGAAGCCTGGCACCTGGATCTGTACCGCATCGGCGACGCCGGCGAACTGGAATTCCTCGGGCTCGACGAAGGCGCGGCCGTGCTGTGGCTGGTCGAATGGCCGGAGCGGGGCGCCGCCGCGCTGCCGCAGGCCGACCTGCGGGTGTCGCTGGCAGTGGAGGGCGGCGGGCGGTCGGTACGGCTGGATGCGGGATCGCAGGCCGGGCAGGGCTGGATCGAACGCCTCCGCCAGATCCCCGAGTTGCAGCCGTCATCTGCCCCATCCAGTTAGGAACATTCGGCAGGTCACGGATTATTAAGGGAAAATGCCTTGCATTCCCGGGCCGATGGTGTTTGAATCCGCGCCATGAGCCCGGGGAACTCCTTCACCGCCTTGCATCGCCTCGTTTTGTGGGGCGCGCTGCTGTTCGCGGGCGGAGTGCAGGCCGGTGAAGTGCGGACCGTCAGCCTCAGCCAGGGCGCGACCGGCACCCGCGCCGAGATCGAGCTGGCCGGCAACGGCCAGTACAAGACCCTCAGCCTGAAAGGCCCGGACCGCCTGGTGGTGGACCTGCCGGCCTCGCACGCGCGCGCCGGCCTGCGCCTGCCGGCCGCCGCCGGCATCGTCAAGTCCGTGCGCACGGGACAGCCCACTCCGGACACCTTGCGCATCGTCTTCGACCTGGCCACGCCGGTGGCGGCGTTGTCGCCGCGCATGGAGCAGGCCGAAGGCGTCTCGCGGCTGGTGATCGAATGGCCGGGCGACGCGCCCGCCGCCGCCGCCGCATCCACGCCTGTCCGCACCGCAGCAGCGCAGGTGGCAACCACGACCACGACCACGCAGCCCGCACCGGATCCGCAGGCCGATGCCGCGCGCGCGACCGCCTTGCTGACCGCGCAGGTCGTGCAGGGCGCCACTGCGCCATCCCCGGCGCCGCCGCCTTCGCAGGCCGCGGCCACGCCCACGCCGCAGGCCATCCTGGAAGGCGCGTCCACGGCGGCCATCGCGCCGGCGCCGGCTTCCACGGCTACACCAGAGCGCCCGGCCTACACCATCGCGACCGGCAAGCCGACGCCGATGCCCGGCCGCACGGCGGAAACCGCACCGCCGGCGACCGCCGCGCCGGCCGGCACCGCGGCCACGGACGAAGCATCGCCGCCTTCCGGTGCCATCGCCATGCGCGCCGGCATGCGCCCGCTGGTGGTCGCCATCGATGCCGGCCATGGCGGCCAGGATTCGGGCGCGGTCGGCCAGGGCGGCACCTACGAGAAGAACGTGGTGCTGGCCATCGCGCGCGAGCTGGCGCGCCAGGTCAACGCCACGCCGGGCATGAAGGCCTACCTGACGCGCGACAGCGACGTGTTCATCCCGCTGCCGTACCGCGCCCAGCGCGCACGTACGGCGAAGGCGGACATTTTCGTCTCCATCCACGCCGACGCGGCGGAGAACCGCAGCGCGCGCGGCTCGTCGGTCTACGTGCTGTCGCTGAAAGGCGCGTCCTCGCAGCGCGCGCGCTGGCTGGCCGACAAGGAGAACGCCTCGGACCTGATCGGCGGCGTGACCATCGGCAAGGACACGCTGTCCAACGTGCTGCTGGATCTGGCCCAGAGCGGCCACATGCGCGCGTCCGAGGACGCCGCCCAGCACGTCCTGTCCGGGCTCAAGCGCATCGGCAACAACCACAAGCCCAACATCGAGCGCGCCAACTTCGCCGTGCTGCGGACCTCGGACATGCCGGCGATGCTGGTGGAGACCGCTTTCATCTCCAACCCGGACGAGGAAAAGCGGCTGAAGGACCCGGCCTACCAGCGCCAGATCGCCGCGGCCGTCCTCGACGGCGTGCAGACCTACTTCACCCGCCAGCCGCCGCCGGGCACCCTGTTCGCCGCCCGCGCGCAGGCCGAGATGGAGCGCGCCACCGCCGGCGCCGGCGTGGCCGGGTCGCCCTGACCCCGCGCCGGCCCGTCGGCTATCATCACGGCTGATTCCCACGACGGCGCCGACGGCGTCGCCCGCACGTGCCGATCCGCCCACTCACTTCTCTCACTTCGACCGCCGCCTGCGTAGACGACACGTCCGCGCGTCCGCGTAGCGGCCTGTCGCCGCTGCACGCATGCCTTGGCGCCCACGGCGGAATGCGGCCGGCAGGGCCGCTTGCCGGCGCGCGCCCGGCCGCCGGGTCCGCGGAGCAGGGGGAAGCGCGATGAGCATCCGCCAGCTTCCCGACACCCTCGTCAACCAGATCGCCGCCGGCGAAGTGGTCGAGCGCCCCGCGTCCGTGGTCAAGGAACTGGTGGAGAACGCGCTCGACGCCGGCGCGCGCCGCATCGACATCGACCTGGAGGAAGGCGGCGTCCGCCTGATCCGCATCCGCGACGACGGCGCCGGCATCGCGCCGAACGAGCTGCCGCTGGCGGTGTCGCGCCACGCCACCAGCAAGATCGCTTCGCTGGACGATCTGGAAGCGGTGGCCACGCTGGGCTTCCGCGGCGAAGCGCTGCCGTCCATCGCCTCGGTCAGCCGTTTCGCCATGACCACCCGCCGCGCGCAGGACGAGCACGGCGCCTCGCTGGCGGTGGAGGGCGGCAAGGTCGGCACGGTGACGCCCAAGCCGCACGGCGTGGGCACCACGGTGGAAGTGCGCGAGCTGTTCTACAACGTACCGGCGCGGCGCAAGTTCCTGCGCGCCGAGCGCACCGAGCTGGGCCACATCGAGGAATGGCTGCGCTCGCTGGCGCTGGCGCGCCCGGACATCGAGCTGCGCGTGTCGCACAACGGCCGGCCGTCGCGCCGCTACAAGCCGGACGAACTGGAATCGCTGGCGCGCCTCAACGAAACGCTGGGCGAGGACTTCGCGCGCAACGCGCTGCGCGTGGACCACGCCGCCGCCGGCCTGCGCCTGCACGGCTGGATCGCGCAGCCGGCGTATTCGCGTGCCAGCGCCGACCAGCAGTACGTCTACGTCAACGGCCGCTCGGTGCGCGACCGCAACATCGCGCACGCGGTGAAGATGGCCTACCAGGACGTGCTGTTCCACGGCCGCCAGCCGGCCTACGTGCTGTTCCTGGAACTCGATCCCACGCGGGTGGACGTCAACGTGCACCCGGCCAAGCACGAGGTGCGCTTCCGCGACACCCGGCTGGTGCACGACTTCGTCTACCGCACCCTGCACGAAGCGCTGGCCGAAACCCGCGCCGGCCGTCCCGCCGACGCCGCAGGAGGGGCTTCAGCCCCGACCTGGACGCCAAGCGCGCCGGGAAATCCGGTCGGGGCTGAAGCCCCTCCTGCAGCGTGGCGCAATACGCAAACGGCCCTGGGCCTGAGCGTGGCCGATGCACCGGCCGCGTATGCCGCTCTGTACGGTCTGCAGGACGTCACGCCGCAGGCCGCACCCGCGGGCGGTTACGCGATGCCCGCGACGGCACCGGCGATGCCGGCCGATGATCCGAGCGGCATCCCGCCGCTGGGCTTCGCCGTCGCGCAACTGCACGGCATCTACATCCTGGCCGAGAACGCCGACGGCCTGATCGTGGTGGACATGCACGCCGCGCACGAGCGCATCGGCTACGAGAAGCTGAAGGCCGCGCACGACGGCATCGGCCTGCGCGCGCAGCCGTTGCTGGTGCCGCTGGCCATGGCGGTGTCCGAGCGCGAGGCCGAGGCGGCCGAGCGCGAAGCCGACACGCTGGCCGCGCTGGGCTTCGACGTCACCCGCAGCGGGCCGCAGTCGTTGTACGTGCGCAGCGTGCCCGCGCTGCTGTCCGGCGCCGAGCCGGAAGCCCTGCTGCGCGACGTGCTGGCGGACCTGCGCGAGCACGGGCAGACGCGGCGCGTGGCGGCCGCGCGCGACGAACTGCTGGCGACGATGGCCTGCCACGGCGCGGTGCGCGCCAACCGGCGCCTGACGATTCCCGAGATGAACGCCCTGCTGCGCGAGATGGAGATCACCGAGCGTTCCGGGCAGTGCAACCACGGGCGCCCGACCTGGGCGCGCTTTTCCTTGAACGAGATCGATCGCTGGTTCCTGCGAGGACGCTGACATGGGGATGAAGGCCGCGAAGTGGGGGATGGCCATGCTGGTGGCCATGCTGGCCGGCTGCGGAGGCGACGCGCCTTCCGCCGCAGGCGCCAAGGCGTCCGATCCGCGCTTCCTCGCCGACAACGCGGCCTGGAAGGTCGAGCGCAGCAACACCCTGCTGGCGCCCGACGGCTGGACCAGCCTGGTGGGCCTGCACTGGATCGAACTGAAATCGCACTTCGTCGGCAGCAGCCCGGGCAGCGGCATCCGGCTGGCGGTGGGACCGGCCAGGATGGGCATGGTCTCGCAGCAGGACGGGCGGATCCTGTTCACGCCCGAGCCCGGCGTGGCGCTGACGTTCAACGGCGCCCCGCTGAAGGGGCGCGTGGAGATTCCCAGCGACCGCGACGCCCAGCCGGGCGTCGTCGGCTTCGACGACGGCAAGGGATTGCTGACGGTGATCGAGCGTGGCGGGCGGCATGCGCTGAGGGTCAAGCACGCCGACGCCGAATCGCGCACCGGCTTCGTCGGCCTGGACTACTGGCCGGCGCAGGAAGACTGGCGCATCGAAGGGCGCTTCGTGCCGCATCCGCCGGGCAAGACCCTGACCATCGTCGACGTGATCGGCGTGGCGAACGCATCGCCCAACCCGGGCGCGGTGGAGTTCGAACGCGACGGCAAGACGTTCCGCCTGGAAGCGCTGGGCGAACCCGGCGGGCCGCTGTTCTTCGTGTTGGCCGACCGCACCAGCGGCCACGGCAGCTATCCGGCGGGCCGCTTCCTCGACGCCGAGGCGCCGGTAGGCGGTAAGGTGGTGCTGGACTTCAACCGCGCCTACAACCCGCCGTGCGCGTTCACGCCCTATGCGACCTGTCCGCTGCCGCCGGCCGAGAACCGGCTGGACCTGGCGGTGGAAGCAGGCGAGAAGGCCTACGCCAAACCCATCAAGATCCTCTGACCCACACCACCACGGAGCGGCACCATGGCCCTGCGCACCTTCCTCAAGCCCTTGCTGCTGGCCGCCACGCTGGCCACCGCCGGCAACGCCCTGGCCGACGCGCCGGCCGGCGCGCCGCCGGTGCCGCTGCTGTGGAAGGTGTCCGATGCCGACAACGCGGTATATCTGCTGGGCTCGTTCCACCTGCTCAAGCCCAGCGACTATCCGCTCTCGCAGGATGCCGAGGCGGCGTTCGCCGACGCCAAGGCGGTCGTGTTCGAAGTCGATCCGGCCGACCTGACCTCGCCGGAGACCCTGGCCAAGTTCCAGCGGGCCGCCGGTTACCAGGACGGCAAGACGCTGAGCCAGGTGCTGCCGGCCGACGTGAAGCAGAAGCTGGAGCAGGTGCTGGCGGTCTCGGGTGGGTCGCTCGCCCAGGTCGAGGGCAGCGAGCCCTGGGCCATCACGATGGGCATGATGATCGGCATGGCGCAGGCGGCGGGCTTCCGGCAGGAGCAGGGCATGGACATGCATTTCATCCGTCGCGCCGCCGAGGCCGGCAAGCCGGTGTCCGGCCTGGAGACCATCGACGACCAGATCGCCGCGCTGGACGGAGCGCCGCACGACGAGCAGGCGTACAGCCTGGGCGAACTGCTGAAGAACCCGCAGGAGTCCGTCACCGAACTGCTGAAGCTGCACACGATGTGGCGCGCCGGCGACGCGGGCGGCCTGGACGGCGAGTTCCGCCACAAGATGAAGGCCGAGATACCGGTCAGCTACCGCCTCGTCAACACCGAGCGCAACGAGGCCTGGGTGCCGCGGATCGCGCAGCGGCTGGAACAGCCGGGCGGCGACAACACCCTGTTCGTGGTCGGCGCTCTGCACCTGCTCGGCGAGGACGGCGTGGTGGAGAAGCTGCGCGCGCGCGGCTATGCGGTGGAGCGGATCTGTTCGGCCTGCGCCAAGGGCGGCGAATGATCCGCCGCGGTGCGGTGCGGCCGCCGGCCTAGACGGCCGCCGGCTCCATCACGATGCAGTCCACCGGGCAGGCCGGCACGCACAGTTCGCAGCCGGTGCACAGCGGGTCGATGACCACGTGCATGCGCTTGGCCGCGCCGATGATCGCGTCAACCGGGCATGCCTGGATGCACTTGGTGCAGCCGATGCAGTCGGCTTCTACCACCACCGCCACGGCGGCCGGCTTGTGCAGGCCGCGCGCGCGGTCGTAGGGCAGCGGCGCCACGCCCAGCAACCGCGCCAGCGCGCGCGCGCCCTCGTCGCCGCCCGGCGGGCAATGGTCCACTCCGGCTTCGCCGTGCGCCATGGCCTCGGCATACGGACGGCAGCCGTCATAGCCGCACTGGCCGCACTGGGTCTGCGGAAGCAGGCGATCCAGGCGTTCGGCCAGGTCGTGCGGGGCGTTCGTCATCGGATCGAGGCGCCGGCCCATCGCCCACCCCGGCTCGCCGCCGTCAACGCACCGGCATGCCGGGCTGCGCGCCAGCATCGGCGTCCAGCAGCGCCAGCGCACCGCCGTCGAAGCCGGCCGACAGGATCATGCCCTCGCTGACGCCGAAGCGCATCTTGCGCGGTGCCAGGTTGGCGATGAACACCACGCTGCGCCCCACCAGCTTTTCCGGCTCGCCGTAGCTGGCGCGGATGCCGGAGAATATCTGGCGCTGGCCCAGCTCGCCCGCGTCCAGCAGGAAGCGCAGCAGCTTGTCCGAGCCGTCCACGAAGCCGCACTCCAGCACCTTGCCGATGCGCAGGTCGAGCCTGGCGAAGTCGTCGATGCCGATGTATTCGCTCTGCGCGGCGGCGGCTTCCTTCGCGGGGGCGGCTTTTGCAGGAGCTGCGTCTGCCGTGGCGCTCGTGCCTGCGGGCTTCCCGGTCGCGGCTGAAGCCGCTCCTGCAGGAGCAGTATTGGCTTGCAGGGTGTCCTTGGAGGCTTCGGTCATGGCGTCGATCAGTTTCGGGTCGATACGGGTGAACAGTGGTGCATACGGCTGGATGGTGTGCGCCAGCAGCGGCGCGGCCACGTCGCTCCAGTCCGTCACCGGCGCGCCGAGGAAGGCTTCGGCCTCGGCCGCCGTGCGCGGCAGCACCGGCTTGAGCGCGGCGGCGAGGATGCGGAACAGGTTCAGCCCCTGCGTGCACACCGCCTGCAGTTCGGCGTCGGCGCCTTCCTGCTTGGCGATCACCCAGGGCTTGGTTTCGTCGATGTACTTGTTCGCATCGTCGGCCAGCGCCATGGTCAGGCGCAGCGCGGTGGCGGGTTCGTTGCGCTCGTAGGCGTCGGCGATGGGGCCCAGCGCGTCGACGAAGCGGCGGTACATGGCCGGGTCGGGCAGGGCGTCGGCCAGTTTGCCGCCGAAGCGCTTGTCGATGAAGCCGGCGCAGCGGCTGGCCAGGTTGACGAACTTGCCCACCAGGTCCGCGTTCACGCGCGCGATGAAATCGCCCAGGTTCAGGTCCAGGTCGTCCACGCCGCCGGAGGACTTGGCCGCGTAGTAGTAGCGCAGCGCCTCCGGCTCCAGGCCCACGTCCAGGTAGGTGCGCGCCATGATGAAGGTGCCGCGCGACTTGGACATCTTGGCGCCGTCCACGGTCAGGTAGCCGTTGACGTGCAAGCGCGTGGGCGCGCGCTGGCCGGTGCCGTGCAGCACCGCCGGCCAGAACAGGCCGTGGAAGTTGACGATGTCCTTGCCGATGAAGTGGTGCAGTTCGGTGTCGGTGCCGGCCTGCAGGTGCGGCCAGAAATCCAGTCCGCGCGAGGCGCACAGGTTCCTGAAGCTGCTCAGGTAGCCGATCGGCGCGTCCAGCCACACGTAGAAGTACTTGCCCGGCGCGCCGGGGATCTCGAAGCCGAAGTAGGGCGCGTCGCGCGAGATGTCCCAGGCGCGCAGGCCACCTTCGGCGTCCAGCCATTCCTTCAGCTTGGCCTTGACCCCGGGCACGGCCACGTCGCCGGCCAGCCATTCGCGCAGGAAGGCGTCGAAGCGGCCCACCTCGAAGAAGTAGTGCTCCGAATCGCGGATCTCCGGCGTGGCGCCGGACAGCACGGACTTGGGTTCCTTCAGGTCGGTCGGCGCGTAGGTGGCGCCGCAGACTTCGCAGTTGTCGCCGTACTGGTCGGTCGCGCCGCAGTTGGGGCAGATGCCCTTGATGTAGCGGTCGGGCAGGAACATGCCCTTGGCCGGATCGTAGAACTGCGCCACGTTGCGGCAGGCGATGTGGCCGCCGGCTTCCAGCCGCTGGTAGAACAGCCCGGTCAGCTCGCGGTTGGCGGCCGAGTGGGTGGAGTCGTAGTGGTCGAAGGCCACGCCGAAGGCGGCGAAGTCGCGCTCGTGCCCGGCCTGGATGGCGGCGATGAAGGCTTCCGGAGTGACGCCGGCCTTCTCGGCCGCCAGCATGATCGGCGTGCCGTGGGTGTCGTCGGCGCAGACGTAGTACACCGTGTCCCCGCGCATGCGCCGCGCGCGCACCCAGATGTCGCCCTGGATGTAGCCCACCAGGTGGCCCAGGTGCAGCGGGCCGTTGGCGTAGGGCAGGGCGTTGGTGACGAGGGCGGTGCGGCTCATGGCGCTGTCGGCGGTGCGGGGGACCGGGGATTATCGCATGGCACGCCGGCCGCTCCGGCCGGAAAGCAACGGGCCCGGCGATGCCGGGCCCGCAGGTGGCGCACGATGGCCGGGGATTACTGGCGGATCCAGGTCTGCGACTTGCAGAAGAACGAGATGCAGCCGGAGACTTCCAGCTTCTTGCCGCCCTCGACCAGTTCCATCTTCGACTTGTAGACCTTGCCCTCGTCCGGCTTGAGGATGGTGCCGCCGGAGTACTGGCCGCCGCCGTCGGCCTTCATGCCGCGGATGATCTCCATGCCGGTGATCGGCTTGTTCTTGCGGTCGTCCTTGCACTTGTCGCAGAGCGGATTGGGCTTGCTCGGATTGATCAGCTCGACGATCCGCCCGTGGATGGTGCCGTCGGCGGCCTGGCTGATCTCGACGAAGGACTTGGGCTTGCCGGTGTCGCGGTCGATGGTCTTCCAGCGGCCGACCACCGGGTCGGCGGCGGCGGCCGGCAGCGACAACAGGGCCATCAACGGAGTGGCCAGGCAGGCCAGCAGGATCTTGCGCATGTTCCCCTCCCAGGGAGTCGTTTCGGTCCCGCCAGCGGCCGCCGGCGGATGCGCCTGTTATACCGCATCCGCTGGCGTATGGAAGGGAGGCTGCAGCCCTATTCAGTCATCCTTCCGCGTGCCGAGCCCGCTTTCGTCGCGCTGAGGCGTCTCGGGTTCCGGGGCGTCCTTGGTTGGAGTCGGCGTAGGAATGCGCGAGGCGGGCGAAGGCAGTGGCTGCTCGACTTGCTCCAGTTCTCCGACGCTGACCTTGCCGATTCTGGGCTTCATCCAGATGCTGTCGTGCCAAGCTTGGTACTGCTTGGGATCCCAATAACGCTCGTCGTAGAACTTGCTGCCGTCGATCTGTTCGAATTCGGTGGGGCCAGGAACATAGATCTTCAGCGAGCCGGCAAAGCCCGTGCGACTGCCTGTCAGCTTCTTGCGCTCGCGCCGCAGCACGGTGGCCAGGCGAGGTTGCGCCGCGGCATCGCCATAGGTCGCATAGATGGTCTCGCCTTCGGAGAGTGCCCGTGTCCGCTCTTCCTCGGACAGAGCCTTCCAATAGCGTTCTCGCAGACCCAAAAATCCCTCATATCCACGCTCGGCAGCCAGATCCATCCAAGCGTATGCCAGGGTGCGATCCTGCTCCGTGCCCTGTCCCGTCCAGTACATTTCGGCGACCATGCCCTGGGATGGCTTGTCTGAATAGAACGCTGCACGCTTGAAGAAGCGCAGCGCGTCGGCCAGGTTGTTCTGGCGATATTCCTCGAGGCCGAGCAGGCGATAACGGATGTCGGGGTGGCTCTCCAGAAAGCCCGAGGCGCGTAGCTGGGGGTCGGTGGCAGGGTCGGGCGGCACGGCCCCGTTCTTGCGCTGCGCATGCGCTGCCGGCTGCACGCAGGCGAGGACCAGCAGCATGAGTGAGGCGTTCCGGATCCTTGAGTACACGCCGATATTCCTTGAGTTCATACGGAGAGGATCGCCATCATGACCAGCACATCCCTGTCAGGGGATGTGCTGGAAGCCATGGTTGTCGGCGACTTAGCGGGCTCCCCCGGCAGCCGCCTTGTTGCCGATATGGCGGTCGAAGAACGAGAGCATCTCGGTGTACAGGCGTTCGTTGTTCTCTTCCTTGTAGAAGCCGTGCGCTTCGCCGGACTGGATGATCATCCCCTCCGGGGCGTTGCCTGCCGCCGTCAGTGCCTTCGCCATCGCCTCGGTATGCTCCGGCGGGCAACGTTCGTCGCGTGCGCCGGCGGCCAGGTAGATCGGCAGCTTGAGCTGATTGGTGTAGGTGATCGGCGACATCGCATCCTGCTCGGCGCGGGTACGCCCGAAGGCGCGCAACAGATAGCGACGGCCGCTTTCGCTGCGGCTGGTGTCGCTCTTGCTCAACTGGATCTGGGCATCGTAGAGACCGACATAGCCGAACGCGCACTTGAACAGTTCGGCGTCCCGCGCGGGCGCCATCAGTGAGGCATAGCCGCCGAAGCTGCCGCCATAGATGCAAACCCGGTTCTTGTCAGCGTACCCTTGGGCGATGACATGGCGGGTTCCATCGATGATGTCGTTCATGATGCCCTGCGCCCACTGCCCGTAGGCCTGGTCCTGGAACTCCTTGCCGAAGCCGCCGGAGCCGCGATAGTTGATCTGCAGCGTTGCATAGCCGCGGCTGGCGAACATCTGCGGTTCCGTGCTGTAGCCCCAGTTGTCGCGCGGGCCCATCGGGCCGCCGTGCACGTTCACGATGAGCGGAAGATTCTTGCCGTCGGAACCGTTGGGGATGGTCAGGTAGCCGTGGATCTTGCGGCCGTCGCGCGCGGTGAACGAGATCGACTGCATCGTGCCCATTTTCTTGGCATCGATCCAAGGACGGCTCTTCATCAGGAAGCGAGCCTTGTTGGTCTTGCGATCGTAGAGATAGAGCTCGCCCGGATTGCGGTCGCTGTAGGTGCTGACCACGATCAACTGGCCATCACGCGTGGCGCTGCTGAAGTCGACGAACTGTCCCGGGAAGGCATCCGCCAGCGAAGCATAGAGCTGTGCATCGGCATGTGCGGATTCGACCAGCGTGACCTCGGGTTCGCCGGCCTCCGTGACGACGCCCAGGATCCGTTCCGAGCCGTCCACCGACTGGACGTAGCTGGAGACGTCGGACACGGGATCCTTGAACAGTTGCTTGAACTCGCCGGTTCGTGCGTCGAGGGTTCCGAATGCGGCAGGCGCCTTGCCGTCGTCGCGCAGGGCATAGATGTCGCCATTCGTTGCGGAGCCCAGCACGCGCAGGCGTGCGCCGTCGTTCTTGGAGGAACTGATCTGGCTCCACTTGCCGTCTGCGCCGCGGGCGTAGACTTCGTTATGCATGTCGTAGCCGGCTTCGTCGTCCTTGTCGCTGTAGCAAACAGCGAAAGCGGGTTGCTTCTCATGGTTGAGCACCATGGAGCAATTCTCCTTCGGTGCGCGGCCCAACGATTTGCGTCTTCCGCTGACGGTGTCCACCATCACCACCTCTGCGCCGACGCCGGTGTTCGACCGCTCGTAGCGGGCGGTCATCATCACGTTGACGTCGTCGTCCGGAAGCGAATCCAGCAGCGAGAAGGACTGCCCGTCGGCTTGCTTGGAGCGCTGGGTGACGTTCTGCGTGCCGTATTCGATCAGTGTGCGTGGTTGCGAGCCGTCGGCGTTCACCGCAAACCACTCGCCAGTACCGACGGGGCGTTCGAAGGAGCCGATCTTTCGTACGGCGTTGAACATCAGCCGGTCGGGACTGGTCCAGTAGAAGGCGCCGACGCTTTTCTTTTCCGGCAACTGATTGACCTTGACGATTTGCAGGTCATTGGTGCGGAGGACGGTGAGCACGTCCTGTTCGCCACGGTCGACGCGCATGGCCAAGTACTTGCCATCCGGCGATATGCGTGCGCTGCTATAGGTAGGGTGTTTAACGAAATCGGCGATGGATTGTGCATAGGCCCCGGTAGCTGGTAGGGCGCAGGCGATGGCCATCAGCCATGACGTAGCGATCGCGGTCGGTTTCATCTGTGTCTTCCCCTATATGGCCCTTTGTTGAGGGCGATGTCCTTGGAGTTCTGCGCGCGGTGCGCAGAGCGTTGACTGGCGGCCCGGCCGGGCTGCTTCCGTTGTCCTGCCTGTAATATTCCTGACGGCAGCGGACGGCTTGGCACGTGGACCCGGATATCGAGTCTGCCGGGAAAGGCCGGGAAAAAAAAGCCCGACTTGCGTCGGGCTTTTTTCGAGGCCGGATGGACCTCAGAAGGTGTAACGGATGTCGGCATACACCTGGCGGCCGATCACGTCGTGCGAGCGCCACGTGTAAGGCCAACTGGTGTAGGTGTCATCGTTGGGTTGCCGGTTGTTGAGAAGGTTGACCACGGAGAAGCCCAGCGTCAGCTTGTCGGTGACCTTCTTCTGCACGTCCAGGTTGTAGCGGATGTACGGCGCGATGCGGTCGGTTTCGCCCCAGTTCGGCAGCGAGCCCATACGGGTGGCATAGGTCGTGATGAACCAGTCGTCGTTCGTCCAGCTCATGCGTACATTGGCGCGGCTACGGTAGTTGAAGTACTGCATGTGGTCGCGGATGTTCAGGACATCGTCACCCGCGAAACGCACCAGATCCAGTTTCAGCACGTGGGTATAGCCGACCTCGAAGCCGAACGTGCCCAGACGATCGGTATCCAGCGAGTACTTCCAGTTCGCGTCGATACCTTGCGTCTCCAGGCTGGCCTGGTTGATGGGGTACGAGCTGTACTGGGAAACCTGGCCGTTGGACAGTTCGCCGCCGGCGCGCGTGACCTGTGCCAGGAACGCCTGGCACGAAGGCGACGTGCTGTCGACCGGGTTGCCGTTGATGTCAGCGCCCAGGCGGCAGTCGGCGTACTGGCGCATCAGGAAGTCGCTGTCCAACTCGGCGACCTGGTTTTCCAGCTTCATGTTGTAGTAGTCGACGGTCAACGACATGCGGTCGAGGATGTCCCACACGAGGCCGGCGGTCCACGACTTGCTGGTTTCTTCCTTCAGATCAGTGCGGCCCTGGTAGGTACGGAAGACCTGATAGTAGTAGCTGCTGTTGTTTTCGCAGCTGGGCGAAGTCGGATTGATGCCGTTGATCCGGCACAGGTAGGCGTCGGTGATGTAGGTGTAGGCACCCGAGTAGCCAGCGAACACGTAGTGCATGTCCGGAGCCCGGAAGCTGGTGGCGTAGCTGCCGCGCAGCAGCAGCGAATCCACCGGACGGTATTCCAGGCCGGCCGACCAGGTGAAGGCGCCGTCGACATTGGTCACGTCGTCGTACTTGTCATAGCGACCCGCCAGTTGGGCCTTCAGCGAATCGAAGATCGGCACGCTGAACTCCACGCCCAAAGCGTAGCGGTCGCGCTCGCCGCCGCCGCCGGTGCTGGTCAGGTTGTAGATCTTGTCAGCACCGGTGTAGTCCGGACGGGTGCGCGGGTCGGGCGTCAGGGTGTATTCCTGATGGCCGGCCTCGACCACCAGCGCCGCGCCCAGCGGGCCGGCCGGCATGTCGAACAGGTCGCCGCTCAGCGAGAACGAACCCGTGGTGTTCTCGGATTCGCCGGTGCTGCGCACGGTGGTGGACAGCGACCGGTAGACGTCCGGTGTCATCGGGCCGAACAGGCGGTTGAGGTAGGTGACGTTGTAGCCATCGAAGCGCGGATACACGCTGACCGTGCCGGTCTGCGGGCCCAGGAAATACTCGTTGACCTTGTTCTGCAGGAAGCGGGGGCGGACCGATTCGAACTCGAAGCGCGAATAGGACAGGCCGAAATCCCAATCGAAACGATTGTCGAAGATGCTGCCGCGGACGCCGCCGAAGAAGTTGTACGACTTCTCGTTGTACTCGGTCTTCTGTGCACCGCCGATCTCTTCGGGCGTGATGATGCGCTGGGCCTGGATGTAGCCGTAGGCGGGCGTGTAGACGTAGCCGGGAGTCTGCCAGAACTGGGTCGCGCTGACGCCGGTGTTGTGGGATTCCGTGCCCAGGAACTGGCCGTACAGCTGCACGCCGCCGTCGAAGTCGTAAGTACCCGAGACGTACGCGGACGTCTTGTCGTAGCTGTTCTGCAGTGCGGCTGTCGCCGGATAGCCGAAGTAACCGCAGCGATTCGGTGTCGTGTTGGAAACCGCAGCCGAGGAGTTGTACGGCTCGAACTCGGAAGAGGTGCGCGAGCAGGCGTAGCGCAGCGCGTCGGTCGACGTCGACAGGGTGCCCTGTGGGGTCAGCCAGTTATAGGCTGCGCCGGTATTGCGATACAGGTAGACGCCGGACGTGGCGGTCGCGAATTCCTGACGGCCCTTGAACGCCGGGTTGTCGTAATAGGAATCGCGGTCCTCGCGCTGCGAGCCGAGAATGCCTTCGCGGTTCAGGTATTCCAGCGAGTAGGTCAGGCTCCACTTGTCGCCGGTCTTGCCGCCGGTCCATTGCACAAGGCCGGTGTCGCCGCCGCCCATGGTGGTGGTGCCGCCACGAAGACGGATGCTGTCGCCTTCGTAATTGTCCTTGGTGATGATGTTGAGCACGCCGGCCACGGCGTCGGAGCCATAGATCGACGAGGCGCCGCCGGTCAGCACTTCAATGCGCGAAACCGCGGCGGCAGGAATCGAGCCCAGACTGACGGCGTTGGACTGACTGTTGTAGGGGACCGGGTAGTCCGCCATACGCTTGCCGTTGATCAGGATCAGCGTATAGCCGGGGCCGAGGCCGCGGAGATTGATGAATTGGGCGTTCGGAGTGAAGCCGCTCTGCGTCATTTCGTTCTGGACGCTGCCAGTGAACTGATTGAGCGTGTTCAGAGCTTCGTAAACGGTGCTGAAGCCTTCCTTCTCGATTTCCTCGGCGGTCAGCACGACCACAGGAGCGGGACCTTCGACCTCGGCCTTCTTGATACGGGAGCCAGTCACGGTGACCTTGTCCAGCGTGGAAGTCGCCCGCGAGGATTGTTGCGTCGTGGTATCGGCTTCCTGCGCGAACGCGGTACCCGCGAACGGCACGACCATTGCGGCGATCAACGCCGCGCTCAGGCGGCTGCGCTTGGGCGCATTCGTGTTGCGTACTGACATGTGGTGAATCCCCTAAACTGTCAATGGATGCGGCCCCCGGTGGCCCGATCCCTCGGTCCAGCCGCACGTAAACGTCCTCGTGACTTGACGTTAACATGCGATTAACGCCGTTGCCCATAGCACATGAAAATGTTACAGGCGTTACTGTCAAAAGTGTGAACTGATTCACAAAATTCGGTCGAATAGGCGTGGAAATGCAATCGCTGTCGCAAATCGAGCTCCCCGGGGTGCCCGGGAACCTGAACAGGGGTCTTCGCTGGGAGGCTGTCGAGGGGCCGAACGGAACAAACGTTACGCTTCATGCGGGTTTTCCGGTCGCGGGGCTGGCCGGGACCGTGGAGCCGCTGGTCGCCGCCAAGGTGGCGGAGGAGGGGGGCAGGCTGGCTTCGTTCTCGATCCGTGCGCGGATCGCGGCGCATGCCGTCCAGGGCGCACTCTCGCCGCACCCGCGGGTCCGCAACGTCATCGCCGTCGGCTCGGGCAAGGGCGGCGTGGGGAAATCGACCACGGCGGTGAACCTGGCCCTGGCCCTGGCCGCCGAAGGCGCGCGGGTGGGCCTGCTCGACGCCGCCGTGTACGGCCCCAGCGTGCCGGCCATGCTGGGCCTGTCGGGCCGGCCGGAGAGCCCGGACAACAAGTCGATCGAGCCGATGCGCGCGTTCGGGGTGGAGGCCATGTCCATCGGCCTGCTGGTGGACCAGGACACGCCGATGATCTGGCGCGGACCGATGGCTACCTCGGCGCTGACCCAGTTGTTCAATGACACCCTGTGGGGCGACCTGGACTATCTGGTGGTGGACCTGCCGCCGGGCACCGGCGACATCCAGTTGACGCTGGCGCAGAAGATCCCGGTGGCCGGGGCGATCATCGTCACCACGCCGCAGGACATCGCCACGCTGGACGCGAAGAAGGCGCTGAAGATGTTCGAGAAGGTCGAGGTGCCGGTGCTGGGCATCGTCGAGAACATGGCCGTGCACACCTGTTCCAACTGCGGCCACGTCGAGCACCTGTTCGGCCAGGGTGGCGGCGAGCGCATGGCGGCCCAGTACGGCGTGCCGCTGCTGGGCTCGCTGCCGCTGGACATCGCCATCCGCGAGCAGGGCGACGCCGGCCGGCCGGTGGTGGTGGCCGCGCCGGAATCGGCCGTGGCGCAGGCCTACCGGCGGACCGCGCGGGTGATGGCGGCCACGCTGGCGCAACGGCCGCGGGCGGCGTTGCCCATCGCCGCGTCGCTGGTCTAGCCGGCAGACGGCGGGTCGGGGCCCGCCCTACAATGCGACGATCCGCCGGCCATTCCCGGCCGTTTCCGTTTTCACGACGACAGGACTTGCATGAGCATCAAGAGCGACCGCTGGATCCGCCGCATGGCCGAGCAGCAGGGCATGATCGAACCGTTCGAGCCCGGCCAGGTGAAGCAAGCCAACGGCGAGCGCATCGTCAGCTACGGCACCTCCAGCTACGGCTACGACGTGCGCTGCTCGCGCGAATTCAAGGTGTTCACCAACATCAACTCGACCATCGTCGATCCCAAGCGCTTCGACCCCAAGAGCTTCGTCGATGTGGTGGCGGACGAATGCATCATCCCGCCCAACAGCTTTGCGCTGGCGCGCACGGTGGAGTTCTTCCGCATCCCGCGCGACACGCTGGTGGTGTGCCTGGGCAAGAGCACCTATGCGCGCTGCGGCATCATCGTCAACGTCACCCCGCTGGAGCCGGAGTGGGAGGGCCATGTGACCCTGGAATTCAGCAACACCACGCCGCTGCCGGCGCGCATCTACGCCAACGAGGGCGTCGCGCAGATGCTGTTCTTCCAGTCCGATGCCGACGATGTATGCGAGACCAGCTACAAGGACCGCGGCGGCAAGTACCAGGGCCAGACCGGCGTGACCCTGCCGCGGACCTGAGCACGCACCTCCGGGCGCCGCACGGTTCGCGGCGCGGTTCTGTTGCCGGGCGGGCCATCGTGGTAGTCGCGCACTTCCGGGGCCGGTCGTCCGCCGCCGGTCCGTGAGCCGGCGCATTCGGGCGAAGAGAAGAACAGAGCCGCGGCTTCAGCGCCGCGGATAGCGCCCGATCGCCGCCGCGCGCATGCGGCAGGTGAACCAGGCATGCGCACTCAGGCCAGGCGCTGCCGCCACGCCTCCACCTGCACCGCCAGCGCGTCGGCCGAATGCCGGACGGCGCTGCCGCTGTCCCAGACCGGCCCCGGCCAGGCGGCATCGCCTTCGTGGCGGCCCACCAGGTGGATGTGCAACTGGCGCACGATGTTGCCCAGTGCGCCGATGTTGAGTTTCTGCACGCCCGCCTGCGCGCGGACGAGCTGGCCGGCCCGGTTGATCTCGGCCAGCAGCAGGCGCTGCTGGCTGCCGTCCAGTTCCAGCCATTCGCTCGCGCCGGCCACGCGCGGCACCAGCACCAGCCAGGAGAAGCGGGTGTCGTCCATCAGGCGGACCTGCGACAGCGGGCCGTCGGCGACGAAGGCGGTGTCGGCGGCCAGGCGCGGGTCGAGCGCGAAACCGTTCATGCCAGTTCCCTGGCGAAGAAGGCCAGTGTACGCTCCCAGGCCAGCGCGGCGCTGGGCGCGTGGTAGGCCGAAGCGTCCACGTCGCGGTTGAAGGCATGGCCGGCCGGATAGGCATGCACGGCCATCGCCGGCAGCTTCTCGCGGTGCAGCCGCACCACGTCCGGCGGGATCGAAGGGTCGTCTTCGCCGAAGTGGAAGATGACCGGCGCCGCCAGCGGCTCGTCCAGGAACGGCACATTGCGGGCGCCGTAATAGCTGGCGGCGGGCAGTCCCAGCCGCTGCGCCGCGAGCAGGGCGACCGTGCCGCCCCAGCAGTAGCCGACCACGCCGACGCGGGCGACGCCGTGATCGGCCTGCAACCGCGCGGCCGCGGCGCGGGCGATGTCCACCGCCGCATCCAGCCCCAGGCGCCCGACCAGGTCGCGGCCGTGGGCGAAATCGCCGGGGTCGTACGCCAGTTCCACGCCGCGCTCGACCGGATCGAAGAAGGCCGGCGCCAGCACCGCGTAGCCTTGGCCCGCATAGCGTTCGGCGACGTCGCGGATGTGCGCGTTCACGCCGAAGATCTCCTGCACCACCACCAGCCCTGCGCGCGGACGGCCGTCCGGCAGCGCCTGCCAGGCCGCGACCGGCCCGTGCGGCGTGTCCAGCGTGATCCATTGGCCCATGGCGGCCTCCCGTGTCCTCGAAGGCCGCCATTGTCGCCGCTGGCCGTCGCCGGCGCGACGGACCGGAGCGCCGGCGCGGGGCCGGTATAATCCGCCGCTTCCCCAGGCAGTGCCCAGGCCGTTTCCTCCATGTCCCTGCAGAACCCCAAGGTGGGCTTCGTCAGCCTCGGCTGCCCGAAGGCCCTGGTCGATTCCGAACGCATCCTTACCCAGCTCCGCGTGGAGGGATACGACATCGTGCCGACCTACGACGCGGCGGACGTGGTGGTGGTGAACACCTGCGGCTTCATCGATTCCGCCGTGGCCGAGTCGCTGGACGCCATCGGCGAGGCGATGAACGAGAACGGCAAGGTCATCGTCACCGGCTGCCTGGGCAAGCGCCCCGAGCAGATCCGCGAGCAGTATCCCGACGTGCTGGCGATCAGTGGCCCGCAGGACTACCAGAGCGTGATGGAAGCGCTGCACGCGGCGCTGCCGCCGAAGCACGATCCGTTCGTCGATCTCGTGCCGGACTACGGCATCAAGCTGACCCCACGCCACTACGCCTATCTCAAGATTTCCGAGGGCTGCAATCACCGCTGCAGCTTCTGCATCATCCCCTCGATGCGCGGCGACTTGGTTTCGCGCCCGGTCGACGACGTGCTGCGCGAAGCCGAGCGCCTGGTGCGCGGTGGGGTGAAGGAACTGCTGGTGGTGTCGCAGGACACCTCCGCCTACGGCGTGGATGTGAAGTACGCCGAGCGCGACTGGCGCGGCAAGGCGTACCAGACCCGCATGAAGGCGCTGTGCGAAGGGCTGGGCGAACTGGATGCCTGGGTGCGCCTGCACTACGTTTATCCGTATCCGCACGTCGACGACGTGGTGCCGCTGATGGCCGAAGGCAGGGTGCTGCCGTACCTGGACATCCCGTTCCAGCACGCCAGCCCGCGCATCCTCAAGCTGATGAAGCGGCCGGGCGCGGTGGACAAGACGCTGGAGCGGGTGAAGCGCTGGCGTTCGATCTGCCCGGACATCACCCTGCGTTCGACCTTCATCGTCGGTTTTCCTGGCGAGACCGAGCGGGAGTTCGAGGAACTGCTGGAATTCCTGGAGGAAGCGCAACTGGACCGCGTGGGCGCCTTCGCCTATTCGCCGGTCGAGGGCGCGGCGGCGAACCTGCTGCCGGACCCGGTGCCGGAGGAAGTGAAGCAGGAACGCCTGGCGCGGTTCATGGAGAAGCAGGCGGAAATCTCCGCCGCACGCCTGGAAGCGAAGATCGGCACCGTGCAGCAGTGCCTGGTGGACCTGATCGAGGACGGCATCGCCGTCGCCCGCTCCAAGGCCGACGCCCCGGAGATCGACGGCCTGGTGCACATCCAGAACGGCGAGGAAGCCGGCCTGCGCGTGGGCCAGTTCGTCGACGTGGAGATCACCGAGAGCGACGAACACGACCTGTTCGGCGACGCCGTGGTCAAGGCCGGCGCCCTGCCGGTGCTCTGAGCCGACCCTGTCTCTCCTGTAGGAGCGACGTAAGTCGCGACCCCGGCAAAACAAAGCCGTTGGACACGGATCAAGGCGGATGGCGCGGATCAAAGCCGATGCTTTATCCGCGGTCATCCGCCTTGATCCGTGTCTCCGCTTTTGTCGCGGTCACGGTCGGGGCTGAAGCCCCTCCTGCAAGGGCGCGTAGGTGACGTCGAGGATCGCGAAGGCGGTGCGGCCGCCGGGCAGGTCGACCTCGAACTCGTCGTCGATGCGCTTCTTCAGCAGTGCGCGGGCCAGCGGGGAGTCGATGCTGATCCAGCCGCGCGCGGCATCGGTCTCGTCCGGCCCGACGATGCGGTAGCGCGACACCTCGCCGCTGGCGAGGTTCTCCAGTTCGACGCTGGCGCCGAAGAACACGGCCTCCGGGTCGCCCGGCGCGGTGTCCACCACCCGCAGCACTTCCAGCCGCTTGCTGAGGTAGCGCACGCGGCGGTCGATCTCGCCGAGCTGCTTCTTGCGGTAGGTGTACTCGGCGTTCTCCGAGCGGTCGCCTTCGGCCGCCGCGGCGGCCAGTGCCTTGACCACTTCGGGACGCCGCACGCGCCACAGGTCGTCCAGTTCGGCCTTCAGCCGGTCGTGGCCTTCGCGGGTGATCAGGGCGGTGCTTTTTTCGCCCGGAGGGCGCCAGCGGGACATGATGCTATGTGTCGCTCGAATAGGCCGAAATCAACGACTCATCATAGATCATCACCCGGGGCCGCAAGCATGCGGCATTGAAGCGGACGACCATGCATCGGGAGGTGCTGCATTCGAGAAGCACGGCATTGCCGATGAGCCTGCCATGCATCGCCACGACGGGAGGATTCTTTGCGCGGCATTTATGCCCGGCATGCTCGAGCACGTCTTCCGCATTCCTGGCGCCGGCAGCGTAGGCAAGATATGGAATCAGGAAAAGATAGAAGGGCAACACCATGGCAATCAGGGCGAGATAACCCAGCAGTCCCGTTTTCCCTATGCGCCCCGGTGTCTTGTGGTTCAAGTCGAGGGAGAACGCGAACCGATAGAGTCGGACTCTTGCCACTTTCCTTGTCTTCTGCAAGACCGCGGAGAACAGGGGGAAGACCTCGGCGAGGAGAAAGAGAACGATGATGACCGCGACACTGACCAGGATCGCCAGCCCGGCCATGTTCAGGTCGATGCGCTCGGCCAGGCCGTTCACCATGAAAGCGATGAAATAGAAACTCAGGCCGGCGGCGTCGAGCGCCGATATCGAGAACGAGTGGAAGGATATTCCGAGTTTGTTGAGGTAGCCCAAGCGGAAGAGCCAGCCACAGGCGTACAGCAGCGGCGTGACGATCGCCATCGCCGCAAGACACCGCCGCAGCATGGTGCCGTTACCGCTTGCCGCCGAAGATGCTGCCCAGGATGCCGCGCACGATCTGGTTGCCCAGCTTGGTGCCGATGGTGCGGGTGGTCTGCTTGGCCATGGTCTCGATCATGCCCTGGCGGCGCTTGGTGCCGAACACGGCGTCCTTGACCGCCTGGCCGAAGCCGCCGGCGTCGGGATCGTCGCGTTCCTGCCGGGCGGGCGGGGCCTTGGCCGTCTCCAACGTGGTTTCCGCGCGCTTGGCCAGCATTTCCGCGGCGGATTCGCGGTCGATGCGGGTGTCGTAGCGGGTGCCGACCGGGCTGCCGGCGCGGACCTGACTGCGTTCGGCATCGCTGATGGCGCCCATCCGGCAGCGCGGCGGCGAGACGAGCGTCTGCTGCACCGGCGAGGGGATGCCCTTGTCCTGCAAGGTGGAGACCAGCGCTTCGCCGGTGCCCAGGGTGGAGATGGCCTGCGCCACGTCCAGCTTCGGGTTCGGCACGAAGGTCTGCGCGGCGGTCTTCACCGCCTTCTGGTCGCGCGGGGTGAAGGCGCGCAGCGCGTGCTGCACGCGGTTGCCCAACTGGCCCAGCACGTTGGCCGGCACGTCGTCGGGGAACTGCGAGCAGAAGTACACGCCCACGCCCTTGGAGCGGATCAGCCGCACCACCTGCTCGATGCGCTGCTGCAAGGCCGGCGGCGCGTCGTTGAACAGCAGGTGCGCCTCGTCGAACACGAACACCAGCTTGGGCTTGTCCAGGTCGCCGACTTCCGGCAGCGTCTCGAACAGCTCCGACAGCAGCCACAGCAGGAAGCTGGAATACAGGCGCGGCTTGAGGATCAACTGGTCGGCGGCCAGGATGCCGATCACGCCGCGGCCGTCGTGGTTGATGCGCATGATGTCGGCCAGCTCCAGCGCCGGCTCGCCGAAGAACATCTCCCCGCCTTCCTGCTCCAGCCGCAGCAGCGCGCGCTGGATGGCGCCGATGGACTGGGTGCTGACCAGGCCGTAGCTGGTGGAGATGTCCTTGCGCTCGTCGGCGACCAGGCCCAGCAGGGCGCGCAGGTCTTCCAGGTCGAGCAGCAGCAGGCCGCGGTCGTCGGCCAGCTTGAACACGATGTCGAGCACGCCGGCCTGGGTGTCGTTGAGTTCCAGGATGCGCGCCAGCAGGGTGGGGCCCATCTCGCTGACCGTGGTGCGGACCGGATGGCCGAGCTTGCCGTACAGGTCCCAGAACACCACCGGGCTGGCGCCCGGCGCGTAGTCGGCGATGCCGATGTCCTTCGCCCGCTGCAGTACCTTCTCGCTGCCGTCGCCGGCCACGGCCAGGCCGGCCACGTCGCCCTTCACGTCGGCCATGAACACGGGCACGCCGATCCGCGAGAAGCCTTCGGCCAGGGTCATCAGGGTGACCGTCTTGCCGGTGCCGGTGGCGCCGGCGACCAGGCCGTGGCGGTTGCCGAACTTCGGCTGCAGCGTGACGGCGATGTCGTCCGTGACGCCCTTGCCCAGCAGGATGGGTTCCATGTGCTACCTCGCGTGGTGGTGCCGGGATTCTAGCGGCTGGACCTGTCGGCGGGCACAACGGGCCATGACGCGCGTCCTTGCCCCTCGTGCCGGCGCGGGGCTACCCTCGCGCCTCGCAATCCTGAAAGTGCTCCCTGATGCCGCTTGCCCTGCTGTCGCGTTGCTGGCCCCTGCTGGTCGGCCTGTCCCTGCTGCTGGTCTCACATCCCGCCGCCGCCCAGCGCGTCTCCGCCCGCGACAAGGCCGCGGTGGAAGCGCTGGAACAGCGCATGGCCGCGGCCGAGAAGCGCTACCGCGACGGCCTGACCCTGATCGCCAACAGCGACCCGAAGGGCGCGGCCGAAAGCGATGCCGCGCTGGAGGACATGGAGGACGTGCTGGACGCCTGCCTCAACCAGCGCGGCTGCCAGGTGCATACCCTGCTGGCGGCGTACAAGCGCCTGCTCAAGTCCAACGCCGACAGCGGCAAGGACGAAGCGGCCGAGGACGACCTGGCGGTCGATCCGCTGGACGACGGCAGCGACCACACCACGCCGGCGGCCGGCATCCCCGAGACCGCGCGCACCGCCGCGCTGCTGAACGACCAGCGCCACGCGTTCGACCGCATGGTGGAGTTCAACCCCGCGATCCAGGCCGGCATCCGCCGCTGGCTGACCGACATGCGCCCGGCGCTGATCGACAGCTATGAGAACTACCAGAACATGCGCGCCGAGCTGTACCCCGGCTGGGAACGCAACGGCCTGCCCGAGGCGCTGCTGTTCGGCATCATGGCCAAGGAATCCAACGGCCGCGTGCATTCCACCTCGCGCGCCGGCGCGGCCGGCCCGATGCAGTTCATGTACGCCACCGGCAGCCGCTTCGGCCTGGGCCAGGACGGCACCGGCTTCGACACCCGCTACGACCCGTATGCCTCGGGGCAGGCCAGCGCCGCCTACATGAACGAGCGCATGCGCGAACTCAACAACAACATCGAACTGGCGCTGGCCGCCTACAACGGCGGCGAGGGCAGGGCGGCGCGCGTGTACCGGCAATACAGCGGGCTGGGCTTCTGGGACGACGTGGTCTACAGCCAGTTCCCCGGCGAGACGCGCGACTACGTGCCGATGGTGATCGCCGCGGCCTGGCTGTTCCTGCACCCGCGCCAGTACGGCCTGGAATTCCCCAAGGTGAACGTGCAGCCGGCGCCGCTGAAGCTGGCCCGCGACGCTTCCCTCTACGAGCTCACCATCTGCCTGGGCAACGGCGACACCCGCGAGGGCTACATGCGCACCCTGCGCAACCTCAATCCACGCTACCGGCCCGAGGCATGGATTCCTGCCGGCACCGTGCTCAAGGCCAACGCCCGCATGGCCGCGTTGTACGCGCGCAACTGCGTGAGCGGCCCACGCGCCGAACTGGCCCGCACCCTGGTTTCCGCCGATCCGGCCGCGGCGATCCGCCGCGCGTCGCCGACCGGCAGCGTGGCGGTCGGCGACGTGACGCCGGTGGCCGGCGTGCCCACCACCGTGGCGACCGGCGAGCCCAAGCCCGCCGCGCCCAAGGCCAGGCAGGCCCGCGACTACCGCGTCGCCAAGGGCGACACGCTGGGCCGCATCGCGCAGCGCTTCCAGTGCGACATCAAGCAACTGGCGCGCGCCAACGGCATCAAGGCGCCGGCGTACAGCGTGCGGCCGGGGCAGACGCTGAAGCTGGAGAGTTGCAAGAAGTAGGTGCGCGTCGGCGATTTGGCTGTCGCTTCGACGGTGTGCGGTCCAGGCTCTTTTGCCTGTGGGCAAGGAGGGCGGGGCAGCGAAGTCGATGAGCCTTGCTGTCCTTGGACCGGCCATGGGCGTCATGGCGAGAACTGCTACGCATGTTCAATGAACATGGCGGGTTCGACCTTCCCGGTTTTGCTTTGCAGTGGGTTGGGTTGCTGCTCGACGCGTGGTGCTGCTTCGGATGTAAGAGTTCTGAAGCCCCTCTCCCTGCGGGAGAGGGGTTGGGGTGAGGGCGAACGAAGCCTACAAGGCTGGACTGGCCGCGAAGTGTCAGCGTCCGCATTGAGCTGTGGATGCTCACTCACGAATGACTTGCTGAGCCCAATGCGTTGGTGCGTGGGCTGCTTTGGCTTGCCCGCCATGGCCTGCCGGAAGGGTCTGCTTTGCGCTGGCATGGGGCCGCTCGCCGCGGGGGCGTTACTTTCTTTGCTTGTGCAAAGAAAGTAACCAAAGAAAGCACACCCCCGGCGGTCCGCCCGCCGC
>ERZ761602.1665-NODE-1665-length-39194-cov-6.628325_pt1 | contig 39194 bp, 38 predicted proteins | sample MGYA00512165_ERZ761602 | MGnify/ENA primary metagenome ERZ761602 (study PRJEB28899, sample SAMN02445085) | bioreactor sludge metagenome | biome: EBPR sludge; isolation source: Thorneside wastewater treatment plant | place: Australia: Brisbane, Thorneside...
GGGCGCTTTGTGAACGGGATGGCCCATTTACTATAAGTCCGCAACACGCTCTAGCGCCAGGGTCGCAGCGACGAACGTCTCGGCAGCCGCGCGCGTTTGATCATGCAGGCCGATCAGTGCCGGTGGCGGCTCGGTGGCCGCGACCACGTCAGACAGTCGCAGGGCGGTGTCTAGGTCGCGTTGGGCGGCCTGGCTCTGGTCGAGCAGCCGGGTATCGGCGCTGGTTAGGGCCGTTTGCAAGTGCGCGTCGAGAGACGCCCAGCCGTCCAACCAGCGGGCTGCCTGAACTCGGTAGAGCTCGACCCGCCGGACGGCGGGAAGCAGCAGCACGGGCCGGCCATCTTCCGCGCGAGGCGATACGTGCCGCCCCAGCAGGAAGAGGGCCGCGATCAGGACGCTGATGGCCGACCACCACGCCCATTCGCGCCGGACTTCGATCGTCATAGCGCCTCTTCCAGTTCGAACTCGGCTCCGTCCGGCAGCATATCCACCGGCGCCAGGCCCAACGCTTCGAGCTGGCTGCGCTCCTGCTCGCTGACCTCTTCGAGCTTGCGCTGCCGGTGGGCGTCGCCGCGCACGAAGTCACAGCCGCGCCCGAACATCAAGCCCTGCGCGTTGATCTCCTGGACCAACCGCCAGCGCGCCGCGCGCTTGTCGTAGTAGCGGCGCGCCTCGCTCCAGCCGCTGATGCCCACCTCGGCCCCCTTGCGCAGGTAGGCGTATTCCAGCGCCGCGCGCTCGCCATAGACGGCGACCCGCAACAGGTCGCAGCGGTCGGCTTTGGCTTTCGGCGGGCTGGCCGGCGCCAGCGCCCCCCGGCCAAGTTGGGTGTTGTCGCGCGCCACGATCAGGTTGAACCGGATGTGGGGCGTCTTGCCGTCCAGGACTTCGAAGTGCGGATCGGCGGCCAGCCGGCCGCGAACCCAAACATGATTGTCACGAGGCATTGGTTTTCTCCGAGTGGGATGGTCCGACAAACAATGTCTGCGGGGCGCGGAAAGTCACGTCCAGCCCCGGATGGGTCGGGCCGTTCCGATGCTTGGCGACCAGCAACTGGGTCGCGCCATGTTCGTCGAGTGGGTGGATGAAGACGACCACGTCGGCGTCCTGCTCCTGGGAGCCCGACTCGCGTAAGTCTGAGAGCAGCGGGCGCTTGTCGGCGCGCTGCTCCACGGCCCGCGACAGTTGCGCGCCGGCGACTACCGGCACGTTCAACTCGCCGGCCAGGAGCTTCAGGCTGCGCGATATCGACGCCACCTCCTGCTCACGGTTGGCGTAGTGCCCGTCGCCGCGCAGGAGTTGCAGGTAGTCCACGACGACCAGGTCGAGGCCTTCGATTTGCGCCAGGCGCAGGCAGTGCGCGCGGATCTGGGCCGGGGTCTCGGCCTCGCCGGGGCCGAAGAGCCGGACCGGCCAGCGTTTCAGGCTGGCCACGCCCTCGGCCAGGCGCGGCTTCTCGGACTCGCGGAGCAGGCCGAAGCGCAGCCGGCGGGCATCGAGGCCCGTGGCTTGCGCGAGCAGCCGCTCCACCAGCTGCAGGCCTGCCATCTCCAAAGAGAAGACGGCCACGCGGCGGCCGGTGTGCTGCGCGGCGTGTCGAGCTGCCCCGAGCAGCAGGCTGGACTTGCCGGTGCCCGGCCGCCCGGCCACGATGACGAAGTCCGACCGCTGCCAGCCGCCGAGCACCTCGTCCAGGGGCGCGAGGCCGGTGGCGAGGCCGGGCAGGGTCCCGCTGGCGGTGCGCTCCTGCGCGACGACCTCGTAGCGTTCGGCGGCCTCGGCCAGGGTTATCCCCTCGCGATGACGGGCACTGCCTCGGACCTGTGCCAGGGCCGCTTCCGCATCGCCGAGCACCTCGTCCGGCCCACGACCCTCGTCGTAGGCCAGCCGGGCGATGTGGGACGCCGAGTCCAGCAGGCGCCGGCGCAGGGCGTCACGGGCGACGATCCGGCCGTAGGCCTCGGCGTGGAGGGACGACGGCACCGTGTTGAGGAGCTGCGCCAGGTAGGCCGTGCCGCCGAACTCGTCGAGCTGGCCGCGCCGCTCCAGGGAGTGCGAGACCGTCAGCACGTCGATGTGGGTCTGGTCGCGGAGCAGCTCCTCGAACGTGTCCCAGGCCCAGCGGTGCTTGATCAGGTAGAAGTCGTCGGCGCGCAGGAAGGGGCTGACCTCGAAGTAGGCGCCCGGGTGGATCAGGACGGAGCCCAGGACGGCCTGTTCGGCGTCGGTCGAATACAGGGCGGGAAGTGCCAGTGTGTCGCTCATAGCGGGTCTCCGTGTCTGCCTTCCGCGATCAGGGGCACGACCGGCGTCGCGGTGAGCGCGGTCAGGGTCTGGCGCACGTCCGCTGGCAACAGGGCCAGGTCGGTCGCCTCGCGCAGCAGCTGGTCGTACAGGTCGCAGAAGTGCTTGCGTTCGGCCGCGACGTTGTCGCTCAAACACAGGCGCCGCCAGCCCGTGCGCCGGATGACCTCGGCCACGAGGGGATCGGACCATTCCGGCGTGCCGGCGTAGCCCACGCGCTGGATCGCCTGCAGCACCGTCTCCCAGGCCTCGCGCCCGGAGCGGGCGGCCCGCCGGTCGGGTAGGGCCTTCAGTGCGGCCCGGCGCAGCTCATGCACGCTCGGGAAGAACGCGCTCAGGCTGATGTGCGTCCGCGCGGCCAGCCAGAGCTGCTCCACCGGCAGATCGCCGAGCTCGCGGATATACACCGCCGGGGTGTGCTCGCCCGCGCTGTACATCGGGTAGGCGGCCTCCAGATAGGCCAGCACTTCCAGGATCTCAGTCTCGGTCGGCACTGCGACTCCTTTCCAGGGCGCGCTGAAAGCCGCCCGTTCGTCTCTGGGTTGAAGACCGGCGTGGCCTATCCGCCTGGACGTTCCCGGCGGGCCGCGGCTGGTCTGGTCCGTTCTGGCGCCAGCGTTCCAGCATGCGCTGGGCGTACGGGATCACGTCCTTGGCGACCCCCAGGCTGTGAGCCAGAGCCTGCGTCACCCAGGCGGGGCCTGTGGACCCACGCGCCCGTGCAGCCTCATCGAATTGCGCCCCCATCCAGTTCAGGCGCGTGATCCGCGCCGGCGTCAGGGCCTCGCCCGCCTCGATCAGGCGCTCGGCGGCTTCCGCAAGCTCCGGCAGCAGTCGCGCGCTGGGCTCCACATCGGCTTCCCCGTGACGGGCCTCGGCTTCCGGCTGGCTACGGGCGGCGCGTTCCGGCTCTGGGGCGGGTGAGGTGGAGGCGGGCTGCCGGGTGAGCGGCGGCTGGTTGCGGATGATGCGCGCGCACAGTGCGAAGGAGCGCGGCGGTGTGGGCCGGGCGAAGGCGGCGTCGATGCCGGTCCTGATCTCGTCGACTGTGTAGCCATCGGCTTGCAGTTGCCTGAGAGCGGCCGATTCCTTCTCTGAGAAGGTGACCGGCTGACCCTGGCGTTCGGCGAAGTGGGCGACGGCGGCTTCCTGGAAGTGAGAGGTCATCTCAAAATCGGGGTCGGGCGCGACCCCACCCCCTCCTCCAGGACTCCCCTTATTTGTGCCCGATTCATGGACAGCCTCTGCCCGATTGGCGGGATCGGAGTCCGTGCCTGAAACTGGGGCACGGGCTATCTGGAGCCGGGACCGGCCCGTGCCCGATAGTTGGGCACGGACCACATCCTTGGAGAGCACGTTGCTCAGGTTGCCGGCGATGATGTAGATCTTGCTCTTGGTGAACTGATGGCTGCTCCCAACCTGTAAGGGTCGCCGCCGCTCCGGATCGCCGGGGGCGGTGGGGCGCAGGTCGCAGATCGTCAGCAGTCCGCGCCGGGCCAGGCGCTGGGTGGCGGCTGCGATGGTGTCGCGCTTCACGTTGCCGAGTTCCCGAGACAGGCCCAGGTCCGAGACCGTGGCATACAGCCGGCCCTCGTCCGCCGCGCTGATGAGACCCTTGCCGAGCAGCTCCTGAAAGAACTCGCCGCGCAGCGGGCGGGCGTGCAGACCGATGGCGATCAGGACGACGAGATCGGTGCCGTGATGGCCGCAGAACTGGCCCAGCCAACCCGAGGTGAGGGCATCGGCGAAGAAGCTGATGGAGACGTCGAAGGTCTCTGACCAGCGCGGCTGTTCGGCCTCGACCGTCAGTTCCTGCTGGTACGCGATGCGGATGATGCGCTGAGTGCTCATAAGTCCTGCAGCATGAAACCCGTGCAGGATGCCGCCCGCCTAGAGTTCCACCCCCAGATGGCCGGTATCCAGCTCTTCCGGGCCCTGTCCGTGGGCCTGGCCCGGCCTGTCCGCGTTTGGCTGGCGCCCGTTGCGCAGCAAGTCGATGATGACGGCCTCTACCGAGTCGGATGGAGCGGCCTCGATCGCGGCGATCACGTGCGCGTCATGCCGGGGATAGAACTCCAGGTCGGCGTGGAGCACGAGGCGTCCATCCTTGCGCTGCCGGAAGCGCCGGCTCGGCTCGAGGGCCGCGAAGCGGTCGACGTAGGCGCGCAGGGCGCTGGTGACCGGGCCGGCCAGGTTGTCGCTCGTCTCCAGCGCGTGGATGACGGCGTCATCCTGGCCCTTTGCCAGGGTGATGCTCACGACGGCGATCACGGTGCCGTTGGGGCGGTGGCGGAGTTTGCGCGTCATGCCGCGTTCTTCATCCCGTACTTGTACAGGCCGCGCACATTGGCCGTCACCGGGTCTTCGGGCCAATGGACGGCCGCGCCCTTGGCGGTAAGGGCGTAGCGCAGCCGGTCGCCCAGCACGACGCTGCCGCCGCCACAGGGGATGACGACGTCGAAGCGCTTCAGGTTGGCCGCGATCCGTTTGAGGGCAGCCAGGATTTCGTGGAGGTAACCGTCCAGGTCGGCGCTGTCGAACTTCAAGCCCCCGCTGCGGAGCGCTTCGTCGAGCTCCATCACGTCGTGCCCGTTGGTGGCCACTCTCTCTAGGAGGCGGCGGACCCCCACTTCCGCGCCGCCCACGAACGACTCCAGCACCTGGCCATTCTTGAGAACGTAGACGTCCAGGGTGTTCATGCCGATGTCTACCACCAGGACCTCGCACCGGCTCACGCCGGCGCGGGCCTGCAAGTCATCGTCGTAGGCGTAGTCGAGGTAGGCGCCAGCCGGCTGTGCCAGCACCTTGATGCGGGCGATGGAGAACTGCACAGCCTGGCCGCCCACGCTGTATTCGTGCGTGGTCTTGAGGCCCTTGAGTTGCCCCATCACGGTCTGAGCCTGTTGCAGGTCTTCCAGGAGCGGCACCGGCAGGCCGACGACGAGCATCGCGTCGCCCAGTGGCCCGTTCTGCACCTGCGCCAGCGCCGCGTAGAGCAGCGCCATGCGCTCTGGGCTGACGAGCGAGGAGAAATCCATCGAGGTGCGCAGCGCGCCCTTTGCAGTTGCGCCAGCGCCGACGGCGTACTCGTGGCCGTTGAAACTGACCAGGGTGGCGTGCCGGCCGGCGGACTTCAGGCCAATCGCGGCCATCCCGATGTTGCGCGGGATGCTGATATGCGAGGGAACCAGGCCGATTTGACCCCCGACGCAGACCTTGGTGTTGCCGAATCCGGGGTCATAACCGATGATGGGCGCGTGAAGAGAAGAATGTGTGGGTGACATAGATGTGGGCTCCGTGTAGGTGATCGTGTGGCATAAACGAAAACGCGACACCGATCCGGGCGCTAAACGTCAGCGCCTCGGGATGGGTGTCGCGAGGGATTCCATCGGCCGCCCGGGTAGGGCGGTACGGGGATGTCCAGGTCAGGTAGAATGAACGTTACGCGATTAGATGACTCCGCGCGCCTTGGCGACGCGATGTTGATCCTCTGAGCTGCAACGCCACCCATGCCGGCCGGCCCTCTGTTGACCACTGTCCAGCGCCTGATCGCCAGCGACCTGCCTCGGCCCGATCTCCTGGCTCGGACCGTCGCCGCCGTCGGCGAGGCGTTTGATTTCATCGATGTGGGCGTGCTGCTGGTGGACCCGCACGACGCGGAACAGCTGATCCTGCGCGCCTCCAACTACGCCGGTTTCCCGGACGCCGTCGACCAGTACCGCCAGCCGCGCGCCGGCGGCGTCATCGGGCGCGCGCTGCGCCAGGGCCGGCAACTGCTCGTGGCCGATGTCCAGCAGGACCCTGATTATCAGCCGCTGCCGGGCGTGGCCATTGCCGCCGAATTGGTGACGCCGCTGTGGGTGGGCGGCGCGCTCGTAGGCGTGCTTAACGTTGAGTCCGAGCACCCGATCACGCCGGAAACCGCGGCTGCCGTCGGCGCGGTGGCGGCCCTGCTGAGCGCGGCGCTGGAGGCGCGGACCGCATGACGACATCACCGGATCGCGTACGCACGGCCGTGATCGGCACAAGCTGGTGGGCGGAGGGCGCGCATCTGCCCGGATTGCGCGCCCGGCCGGACGTGGAACTGGCGGCCCTGTGCGGACGCAACCCCCAGCGCCTGGCCGAGATGGCGGCGAAGTACGCGATCCCGCGCACTTTCACCGATTATCACGCCATGCTGGCCGAGGTCCGGCCGGAGGTGGTGGTGGTGGCCACCCCTAATCACACGCACGCGCCCATGACGCTGGCGGCGCTGGAGGCCGGCGCGCACGTGATCTGTGAAAAGCCGCTGGCTCTGGACGCCGCCCAGGCGGCGGCGATGCTGGCGCGGGCGGAGGCACTGGGCCGGCGGCACCTGGTCTTGTTCTCGTATCGCGGCCTGCCGGCGCCGCGTTTTTTGAAGACCCTGATCGATGACGGGTATATCGGCCGCCCCCACCATGTACAGGGGACGTATCTGCACGCCTCCTGGCTGGACGTGAACCGGCCCGCCAACTGGAAATTCCTGAAGGCCGAGGGCGGCAGCGGCGTGCTGCATGACCTCGGCGCTCACGTTATCGACCTGGTGCAATGGTGGTTGGGGCCGGCGGTGCGCGCCGCGGGCAGCCTGCGCACGTTTATCGGCGAGCGGCCCCGGGCCGACGGGACGCGCGTGGCCGTGGAGACCGACGACGCGGCCGCCTGCGTGCTCGAATTGGCCGAGGGCGCCCAAGTGACGCTGCAGGTCTCGCGCGTGGCGCCGGGTCGGCACAATTACCAGCGTTTCGAGTTGTACGGCGATCGAGGCGTTTTGGTGTACGAGTACGAGCAGGCCTGGGCGCACCTGGGCCGCGTGTGGGGGGCGCGCGCGGGCGAAGGGGAACTGCGGCCGATCCCGCTGCCCGACGACCTGGCGGCGGGCTTTGCGGGGCCGGAGACCTTTCCGGCCGTCTACCGGGCGCTGACCGATCCCTTCTTCGCCAGCCTGCGCGCGGCCGGTCCGGCCGCGGCGCCCAGCTTTTTCGACGGCCTGGCCGCGCAGCGCGTCATCGAGGCGGTGTTGCGCTCGGCCGAGAGCGGTCGCTGGGAGAGCGTGGGCGGGTAGGCGCAGGCGCGCCGCCGCCTACGATTGGCGCAGCAGCTCGGCGCAGCGCGCGGCCCGGTTGGCGATGGTATGCGCCGGGGCTTCCTGGGCCAGCTTCTCGACCACAGGCAGGGCCTGCGGATCGCGGATCAATTCCAGCGCCTCCAGCGCCAGCTTGCACGTCGTCCACACCATCTGCAACGGTTCTTCCTCGCTGTAGCGCTGGCGGGCGGTGGGGGCCCAATCGCTGGCCGGCAGCCGAATCATCGCCAACAACAAATCGGTCAGCGGCTTGACGGCGCGTGGATCGCGCAGTTGGCCCAGCGCGCGGACCGCCGCCCAGCGTGGGAACGGCTGGCCGTCGGTCTGCATCATGCGCACGAGCGGCTCGAAGGCGCGCGGGTCGCGCAGGACGCCCAGCGTCTCGGCGGCGGCGGCTCGCCGATCGGCGTGGCTGCTGCTCAGCACATCGATGAGCGGCCCCACCGCGCGCGCGTCGCCGCGCTGGCCCAGCGCCAGCGCCACAGCCTCGCGGACATAGTCGTCGCCGTCGTGGGCGGCTGCCACCAACGCGTCGGCGGCGCGCGGATCGGGCAGGGCGCCCAGCAGAGCGGCGGCGCGGCTGCGCGCCTCTGCCTCCAATTCGCCCAGGTTAGGGCCGATCCCCAGGAAGCCGGTGACGCGCCGGGGCTTCGGCCAGTTGTAGCGGCGGCCCAGGATCGCGGTCAGCGTGTCCAGGGCGGCGAGGCCAGCCTGGCGCAATTCGTGTTCGCCCTGGGTGCGGGCGGCCTCGTCTGGTTGGTACAGGCGATTGGCGGAGATATCGACATCGGCCATGATGCTCACTGCGTATCGACCGGTTTGGCTCCGGTGACGGCGACCAGATCGGTGACGTTAAGGCGCAGGTTGGCGCCGCGCTCGCCGGCGCTGATGTGGATGAACGGCAGCGCCAGCGCGGCTCGTTCCAGGCAGATCTCAAAACCGCGGTTGAGCAGGGCCAGCGCCGAGATCCCGCCCACCTGCAGCTTGGTCAGCGCTTCGGCCTCCGCTTGGGAGGCCATGCGCAGTTTCTTCTTCTCACCCAGCGCGGCGGCGAGGGCTTTCAGACTGACCTCGCGGCCGGCGGGGGCCATGACGAGCAGCGGCTTGCGGCCGCGGTCTTCGCGCAGGACGACCAGGGTTTTGTAAACGTGGTCGGGCGGAACTCCCAGGAGTTCGGCCGTCGCCTCGGCCGAGTGCTTGTCCTTGGAGAACTCAAACACCGTGTAGGCGATGCCGCGCGCATCCAACAGGCGCGTCACATTGTTCTTGAAAGGCACGCGGCGAGGGTAGCACGCGTCCGGGCCAACCGTCAAGCGGGGCGCGCGCGCCCGGCGGGGGCCGCTCCAACCCCGGCCGCGGGCGCGTGATTGACTTGACGGCAATCCCGGCTACACTTCCGCCCACATCGCCATCGGCCCGCATCCGCTATGCCAAAACTGCAACATATCTCGGCTGCCCCCACCAACCCGCATCCCGCCACACCGTTCAAGGGCTTCGATGTCGCCGCGCTCTACCAGGGTCCGGTGGCCGACGCGCAGCCCGGCGCCGGGCCGGCGGTGCCCTACGCCGAAAAGCTGCGCCAGGCCTATTTCTGGATCGTCAACAACGCCATCATCAGCCCGCACTACGACATCGAGTACAACGACGGGCCCAGCGCCAGCTTCGTCGTCGGCGACAGCAAGGCGCGCTTCAACCTGCCGTCCGGCCAGAGCTACTCCAGCTTTGTGCTGCTGCCGCTGCTGAACTTCGCCGTGCGGCGGCGCTGCCTGCTGGTGGGCGGTCCCGGCCGCGGCAAGACGGCCAGCGCCATCCTGATGGGCATCCTGGCCGGCTACTCGCTGCGCGATGTGCGCCGCGGTATGCAGCACGGCCAGCCGCAGATGACCATCGCCGACCTGCTGGGCAACCCGCTGCCGGCCGACCTGGTGGGCGCCCAGAGCATGGACAGCGTGCGCATCGCCTGGCGGCGCTGGTTGAGCATGCGCGTGAAGATCGTGGATGAGTACAACCGCATCCCGACCCGCACGCAGAGCGCGCTGCTGACGCTGATGGCCGACAACTACGCCGAGATCCTGGACCAGATTTTCGAGGCGCCCGAGTCGGCCTGGTACCTGACCGCCAACGACGACCTGGGCGGCGGGACCTACCAGGTGATCGAAGCCCTGCGCGACCGCATCGACGTCGTGGTGCGCGCGCTGGCCTTCAACCTGCGTTTCCTCAAAGACCTGCTGGACCGGGTGGAGCAGGGCCTGCGCCCGGAGGAAGTGATGCCGGCGCAGGTGATCTTCAGCCAGGACGAGTGGGACGGCCTGTATCGTGAGATCCTGGCCGTGACGCTCCCGCCCGAGGTGCGCCGCCGCCTGGAGTTTTTCGCCAGCCAGTTCGAGTTCTTCGAGCCGGCCGCCGAGCAGTTGGAGTACAAGACCAAGGACACGGCCAAGCTGGCCGGCGCGGAATGGCGCAACCTGGCCGGGGCCGAGAGCGGCAAGGACCGGCTGAAGGACCTGGGCGCCCAGACCAAGAACGGGCTGTCGGTGCGGGCGCTGATGACGCTGCTGGTCTTCACCAAGGCCCTGGCCTACTTTCGCGGCAACGGCGAGGTGGCCCTGGAGGACCTGCGCCAGATCGTGCCGTTCGTGCTGCACGACAAGCTGGTGCCTGATTTGGATGCGCCTTTCTTCGAGCAGCCCGGCCACAACGTCTACCGCGCCGACCGGATCGGCTGGATCCGCAAATTGTTCGACCTGGCCTGCGCCGAATATGATCGGCTGGACCTGGACCGCGAGGACCCGGTAGCCGAGCTGCAGGCCGAGTTCGAGGCCGGCCTGGAGGGCGTGGGCGAGTCCGACGTGCGCGCCCGGCTGGTGAAGATCGAGCGCCTGATCGGCCAGTGGAGCGGCGGGCGCAAGTTGTACGGGCACGTGTACGACGATCTGCTCAAGCTCAAGTACCTGCACCAGCGCTACACCAACTATATGCGCTGGCTGAAGTCGCGCTGAGAGCCGGGCAGCCGCATGGCCTCCACCCTCACCGGTCCGTTCGCCCTGGTGCTGCGGGAGCAGCGCGAGCGCTTCAATACCAAGTTCGCTCAAGCCCGGCGTGAACGGCCGCGGCTTGACCCCGAGGCCGTCCTGGAGGGTCTGCGCACGTCGCTGGCGCCGGCTGTGGAGGCCGTGTCTGCCGCTGCCCCGGAGCAGACGGCGCCGGCAGCCGACGTGTTGTACGACGTGCTGCTGGACCTGGTCGGCCAAGACTTGCTCGGACCAGCCGCGCGTTATCCGGTCCTCAACCAGGGGTGGGCGCAGCTCTTGCCTCGTTTGGGTCGTTTCCTGGCCGCCGCGCCCCGAGCGGTGGCCGGCTCCCTCACCAACGCGCTCTACAACCTGTCCGCCACACCGGGCGCTCGGCCGGAGCAGTGGCTGAGCTTGATGGCCGCGGCCGGCGACGCCTGCCCGGACGTGGAGACCCTGCTGGCCGCCGGCCCGGTTGCGGCCTGGCGCGCCGGGCTGGCCCATCTGCGCGCCGGCGCACTCAAGACGGCTCAGACGCTGCCGCCGGCTGTGGCGCGGGCCGCGCTGGGCTTACCGGACGGGTCCGAGCCGTTGGAAACCGTTCTGGCCGGATTGGCCGCTGACCCGTGGTGGGAGCCTTCCTCGGCCGGCCCGCTGCCCGCGGCGGCGCGCCGGATTGGCGTGGCCGCGCGCGTCGGCGCTTTTCGCGGCTTCGGCGGCCTGTTCCTGCGCCCGCCCATCGTGGCCGCAGCCGGCGAGCATTTTCTGGTCAGCGACGGCGAGGACTCGTGGCTGCTGGTGGCCGATGTGTGGGGTGCCACTTTCCACCGCGCCGCCGGCCTGCCGACTTCCCGGCCGCCTTCGCCTTTCAGCCTGAGCAAGGACGGCACCGTGAAGGCGGACGGCCAGGCGGTGCGCCTGCCCGAGCTGGCTGAAATCACCAGCCACGCCGCCAACGCCAACACCCTGGCCGTGACCACGGCGCTGTCTCACGCCGTGGTCCTGGTGGCGCTGCGATGAGCGCGGGCCGCGCCCCGGCCGCGCCGCCCGACCTGGAGGCGCTGCGCGCGCAGTGGCTGGCCCAGTGGCCGGCGGCCCTGGCTTGTTGGAGCCGCTTCACCAAACTCAGCGAACCACGCTGGTGCTTCACGGCCGAGGACGCTCAGCGCGAAGGGCTGACCCAGTCGTTCGCCATGATCCGGCTGGATGACCACGCCGTGGTGGTGAACCTGCGGCTGGCGGCCGAGCTCAACGTCCAGGCGTTCGCGCTCGAGATCCTGGCGCATGAGATCGGCCACCACGTCTATTGCCCGGCCGACCTCACCGACAACGCGCGCATCATCGCGCGCATCCGCTGGGCGCTGCCCACCAAGGAACACCTGGCCGGCCTGGTCAGCAATCTGTACTGCGATCTGCTCATCAACGACCGCTTGCAGCGCGCTCACAATCTGCGGATGGTGGGCGTCTACCAGGCGCTCGGCCAGGGCGCCTCCGACCGGCTCTGGCAGCTCTACATGCGCACATACGAGATCTTGTGGAGCCAGACGCGCGGCTCGCTGGTCGACGCGTTTCAGGACGATCAGTTGGAGGGCGACGCTCAACTGACGGCGCGGCTGGTGCGCCATTACGCCCGCGATTGGCTCGACGGCGCCGGCAAGTTCGCGGCCCTGTGTCTGCCCTACCTGTTGGACGAGAAGAGCCAGGGGGCGCGCTGGGCCAGCGGCTGGCGCGATATGGAGCAGGCCGGGCAGGGCGGCTTCCCCAGCGGCCTGACCGAGATTGAGGCCGGCGAGAAAGAAGGCGCGGTCCATCCGGCCTATGATCCGGAATTGGCCGGCCTGGACGCGGACCCGGATGAGTTGAAGAACGATGGCCGCGGCGCCCAGCCCAGCGCCAGCGCGCAGGCCGGCGGGACGCGCGGCCAGGCCCGCGAGCCGTTCGAGTTCGGCCAGATCCTCAAGGCCCTCGGCCTGAAACTAACCGACCACGAGATCGCCGTGCGCTACTACCGCGAGCGCGCCGTGCCGCACCTGATCCCGTTCCCGGAGCGCAAACTGCCGCAGGCCGTGGACCCTTTGCCGGAAGGCCTGGACACCTGGGACATCGGCGCGCCGCTGGAAGACGTGGATTGGCTGCACAGCGTGCTGGTGAGCCCGCGCGTGGTGCCGGGCCTGACCACGGTCCAGCGCGTCTGGGGTGAGTCACCCGGGCAGGAGCCGGAGAAGGAGCCGCTGGACCTGGACCTGTACGTGGACTGCTCGGGCTCGATGCCCAACCCGCAAGTCAGCACGTCTTTCCTGACCCTGGCCGGCGCCATCATCGCGCTCTCGGCGCTGCGCACCGGCGCCCGCGTCCAGGCGACGCTGTGGAGCGGGGCGCGTCAGTTCCTGAAGACTGACGGTTTCGTGCGCGACGAGGCCGCCGTGCTGCGCATCCTCACCGGCTATCTGGGCGGCGCCACGGCCTTCCCCATCCACATCCTGCGGGACACGTTTCAGGAGCGCCACCCGCCGGCGCGGCCCGCCCACATCCTGGTGATCTCGGATGACGGCGTGACGACGATGTTCGCCAAGGATGAGAAGGGCAACAGCGGCTGGGACATCGCGCGGATGGCGCTGACCAATGCCCGCGGCGGCGGCACGTTCGTGCTCAACCTCTACCAGGACTGGTCCAAGTATCCGGACCTGGTCAAGGCCGCTGAAATGGGCTGGAACCTGTTCGTCATCCGCAATTGGGAGGAATTGGTGAAGTTTGCGCGTGAGTTCAGCCGGTTGAAGTATGGCGGCGACCGGGTTTAGGCTGCGGCGGCCATGACGACGGCGTCGGGGCCTCTGTTGGAGACGCTGACCCGCCGCCTGGCGGAGACGCCGCCGGACTTTCTGGCCGAGCCCCGCCTCGGCCCGGCCGGCCAGGTGTCCGTGGACGCCGTCGTCGCCGACCTGTTGCGGACTTTGGGCGCCGACGACCTGCGCCCGGCCGATCTGACGGCCTTGCGCCCGCCGGCGCGCCGGGCGAAGACCGAACGCCGCTGGCTGCGTGCCGTCCTGCTGGCCAGCTGGCTGCTGGCCGACCCGTGGTTCGCCGAGCGGCAGCTGTGGGCCGAGGCGCATGGCTTCCTGTTCAGCCCGGAGCTGCGCGAGTTGGCCGAGTCCGCTGAGGCGCCCAAGCTGATGGCCGACGCCGACCGGCGTGAAGAGCTGGTCCGCCTGTGCCTCAAGGGGCTCGGGCTGCGGCCGGCGAATGAGACCGAGGCGCAGGCGCAGGACCGGCTGACGACCATCAGCACGGCCGAACGCCAGCGCGTGATCCAGGCCGCCCGCGCCGCTGAGGAGCGCGCGCGCCAGATCCGCGAGGAGCTGGCGCGCCAGGCCGCCCAGGAGGCCGCGGACAAGTGGTCGCGCGAGTAGAACCCATGACCGACGCCGAGCGCTTCCCGTTGCTCACCGACGCTGGCCGCGCCCTGCTGCGGCGCCTGCGTGAACACCCGCACGCCCCGCGCTACACGGCCGAGTGCGGCCACCGCCTGACCGCCGCCGCCCTGGCGCAGGTGCGCGCCTTTGAGGCCGAGCTGCGCGCGACTCCGCCCGGCTGGCCGGCCGAGGCCCGGCCGACCTGGCTCGCTGAGTTCGTGGCGTTCTGCTTCGCCGAGGTGCCGTTCTACCGGCGCTACGGCGAGCGGCCGGCGCACTTCGCCGATATCCCCACGCTGGAGCGCGCCGATTTGAGCCCGGCGCCCTGGGATTTCGTGCCGGACAGCCTGGCGCTGGACGGCTTGATCGTCAACTCCACGTCCGGCACCACCGGGCATGCGCTCACGATCATCTCGCAGCCCGTGGTCGGCGGCCTGTACACGCCGCTGATCAAGGCCGCCCTGGAGCGCGTCGGCGTGACGTTGACCAGCGGCGCCGGGGACGTGGCCTGCGTGTTGGTGGGCTATCAGCACAAGGCTTACACCTATCCCTCGGTCACGCCGCAGCAGGGCGAGGCCGGCCACCTCAAGCTCAATCTGCACCCCGACGATTGGCGTGACCCCGCCGACCGCGCGCGCTTTCTGGACGACCTGAACCCCGAGATCTACACCGGCGACCCGCTGGCCTTCGCCGAGCTGTTGGCGCTGCCGCTGCGCGGCCGGCCGAAGGCGCTGGTCTCCACGGCGATGGCCCTGCTGCCGGGCCTGCGCCGGCAGTTGGAACAGCGCTTCAGCTGCCCGGTGGTGGACCTGTATTCCATGAACGAGTCCGGCCCGATCGCGGCCCGGGCCGGCGACGACGACTTCGCCCTGCTGCACCACCGCCTGTATGTCGAGATCCTGGACGACGAGGGCGCGCCGGTGCCCGATGGCGGGCGCGGCGAGGTGACCCTCACCGGCGGCTTCAACCCCTGTCTGCCGCTGCTGCGCTATCGCACGAACGATCACGCCGCGCTGGCCTGGCGCGCAGGCCGGCCGGTGCTGGTCGGTTTGGAAGGACGCCCGCCCACCGTCTACCGCGCGCCCGACGGCCGGCGCGTGAACAACCTGGACGTGACCGGCGCGCTCAAGGCGCTGGCGCTGCCGCAGTATCAGCTGCACCAGGCCGCCGACGGCGCGCTGCGCCTGCGCGGGCGCGGGGCGCCGGCGATGCTGGAGGCGGCCCGCGCCGCACTGCTGGACCTGTTCGGGCCGGGCCAGGCGCTGACGGTGGAGGCCGTGGTCGAGTTCGGCGGGCCGGGCGACAAGGTCATCCAGTACACGAGCGACCTCCAAGACGCATGACCACCGGCCTGATCATCGGTAAATTTCTGCCGCCGCATCTGGGCCACCTGCACCTGATCGAGCAGGCCCGCCGGCGCGTGGACCGCCTGACCGTGCTGGTCTGCTCGCTCCGGGCTGAGCCCATCCCCGGCGCGCTCCGCCACCGCTGGGTCCAGGAGTTGTGTCCCGGTGTGGACGTCCAGCACTGCCCGGACGAGAACCCGTCCTACCCGCACGAGCACCCCGACTTCTGGGATTTCTGGGTGCGCAGCATCCGGCGCTTCGTGCCGCATGGTCCGGATGTGGTCTTTTCGTCGGAGGCGTACGGCGATGAATTGGCCCGGCGTTTAGGCGCCGGCCGCCACGACCTGATCGACCTGGGGCGGAGCACTTACCCGGTGTCAGGCACGGCCGTGCGGGCGCGCCCGTTCGAGCACTGGGCCTTGATCCCGGCGCCGGTGCGCGCCTACTACACCCGCAAGGTCACGCTGGTGGGCGCTGAGTCCACCGGCAAGACCACGCTGGCCGCGCAGCTGGCGGCCGCCCTGAACACGACCTGGACCGAGGAGTACGGGCGCCTGTACGTTGAGCAGGTGCGCGCCGTGACCGAGCACGACGATTTGCGCCGGATCGCGGACGGGCAGGCGGCGCTGGAGGCTGCCGGGCTGCGCCAGGCCAACCGGCTGTTGATCTGCGACACCGATCTGCTGGCGACGATTATCTGGCACGAGCGTTACTTCGGCGCTTGCCCGGACTATCTGCACGCTCTGTATGCCGATCGCCACAGCCACTTGTATCTGCTGTGCGCGGCCGATCTGCCCTGGGTGGCGGATGGCTATCGCGATTCCGGCGACGACTGGCGGCCGTGGTTCGAGAGCCGCTTCGTGGATGAGCTGGAGGCGCGCGGACTGCCCTATGTGCGGATCAGCGGCGCTTACGAGCAGCGCCTCGAGCAGGCCCTGGCCGCCATCCGCCGGGCCTTCCCGGAGGCGGTCCGGCTGATGCGGGAGCGAGCGCGGGATGCCGCCTGAGCTCGTCGTCGTCTGGCGCGTCACCGCCGCCTGCGACCTGGCCTGCCTTTTCTGTGGCTACAGCCGGGAGCTGGCGCGGCCGCGCCGTCAGGTGCGGGCCGCAGACGCCCTGAGGTTCGGCGGCGTGCTGGCCGAGTGGCAGGCCGCAACTGGCCGGAGCGTGCTGGTGAGTTGGCTGGGCGGCGAGCCGCTCTTGTGGCCGCCGCTGTGGGCGGTGAGCGCGGCGCTGCGGGCGCGCGGTCTGCGGCTCAGTGTGACGACTAATGGCACGCGCCTGGACGTGCAGGCCTGCGCGCAGTTGGCCCGCGACTTCGCGCAGGTGACGGTGAGCGTGGACGGGTTGTCCGCCTGGCACGCACAGGTCCGCGGCGCGCCCGGTCTCTACGCGCGGGTGCGCGCCGGCGTGCTGGGCCTGGCCGAGGCCCGCGCCCGGCACGGCGGCAGCGACCTGCTGATTCGCGTCAACACCATCCTCATGCGCTCTAATGTGCGCGACTTCGAGGCGCTGGGCGCAGCCCTGGCCAATTGGGGCGTTGATGAGTTAACCTTCAACACCCTGGGCGGGGCGGATCGCGGCGGACCGTTCTACGCCGCCGAGCGCCTGCGGCCGGAGGACGTGGCCGAGTTCAGCGCCGCCCTGCCGGCTGTGCGGGCGCGGTTGGCGGAGCGCGGGCTGCACGTGCGCGGCAGTGCCCGTTATCTCGAACGTCTGGCCGCTCAGGCCCAGGACCAGGCCTGGCCCGTGGCCGAGTGTGGGCCGGGGCGGAGCTTTCTGTTCGTGGACGAGGCTGGGCGGGTAGCCCCGTGCGCATTCACGCTGGAAAACTTCGGCCGGCCGCTGGCGGCGCTGCGCACACCGGCGGATATCGCGCAACTGGCCGGGGACTGGTCTGCCGCGCAGCGGCGCGCCGCGCCGCCGCCGTGCGCGGACTGCCGCAGCACGCAGGTCTTCGAGAAGTTCGCGCTGTCCGAGACGAGGGCGCCGGCGGATTGGGCGCCCTTAACCCTGGTGGAGCTATGAAGAACGAAGGTCCACCTCTGGAGCTGCTCACCCGGCGCCTGGCCGAGACGCCTTCGGAATTCCTGCTGGAGCCCCGGCTTGGCCAGTCGGACGGCATCCACGTAGAGGCCGTGGCCGGCGATCTGCTGCGCGCGCTGGGCGCGGGACCCCTGAGCGCGGCCGCCAGCGCGGCCCTGCGCGGCCAGTCGCGCGAGCGCGACCGCAACCGCCTGCGCCTGGCCTTGCTCGGGTGCTGGCTGCTGGGCGAGGCTTGGTTTGCCGCTCAGCCGGAGATGGCGCCGCGCGCCGAGATCTGGCTGACGCGCGGCCTGGCCGACCTGGCCGCGGACCTGCCGGCCGAGCGCTGCGTGTCTGACGGGGATCGGCGCGAGGAGTTGGCGCGGCTGGCGCTGGCGGCCCTGGACCTGCGGCCAGCCGGCGAGACGGAGGCCCAGGCCCGCGACCGGCTTAACACGCTCAGCTCAGTCGAGCGGCGGCGCGTGGTGGCCGCGGCGCGGGCCGCCGAGGCGCGCGCCCGCGAAGTGCGCGAGGCGATGGCGCGCCAGGCCGCCTATGATGCCCAGATGAAATCCATGCGCGAGTGAACGGCATGCCTGACGCCGCTGATCCGCTGACCCCTGATTTGCGTGCGCGCTTCCCGCTCATCGACGCTGCTGGTGCGCGCCTGCTGCGGCGCCTGGAGGAGCACCCCCAGGCGCCGCGCTTCACGCACCCCGGCGTCGATCGGCTGACGCCGGCGGGTCTGCAGCGCGCGGCCGAGTTTGCGCCGCTGGCGGCCGGGGCATCTCCGTGGACGCAGACGACGCGGCCGCCCTGGTTGGCCGGCTTCGTCGAGCGCTGTTATCGCACGGTGCCCATCTACCGCCGGCGCGGCTTGGCGCCGGCCCGTTTTGACGATGTGCCAGCCACCACGCGCGCCGACCTTGGCCGCGAGCCCTGGGCCTTTGTCCCCGACGATCAGGCGCTGGACGGGCTGGTGGTCTACAACACTTCCGGCACCACCGGACACCCCCTGAGCATCCTCACGCACGCCGACACGCTCGCCCTGTACCTGCCGCTGCTGCGCGCGGCCGTGGGCTGGCACGGCCTGACTCTGCCGGCCGGGCCGGGGCGTGTCGCCATCGCGCTCGTGGCCTGGCAGCACCGCACCTACACCTACGCCGCCGTTTCGGCCGTCCTGGATCAGGCCGGCTTCGTGAAGGTCAATCTGCACCCGGACGACTGGCGTGATCCCACGGACCGCGCGCGCTTTCTGGATGACTGCGCGCCGGCCGTCATCACCGGCGATCCGCTGGCGCTGGCCGAGCTGGCGCGGCTGCCGCTGACGGCCCGGCCGCTGGCCGTCGTGTCCACGGCCATGGCGCTGGCGCCGGGCCTGCGCGCCGCCTGGTCCGCGCACTGGGGCTGCCCGGTGCTGGACGTCTACTCGCTGAACGAGTCCGGCCCGGTCGCCGTCCTGGCCGGTCCTGGTTATCGCTTGTTGCAGCCCGAGTTGTACGTCGAGGTCCTGGATGAGGCCGGCCAGCCGTGCCCGCCCGGCGGGCGCGGCGAGATCGCGCTGACGGGTGGCTTCAACCCGTGCCTGCCGCTGCTGCGTTATCGCACCAATGATTACGCGCGTCTGGAGTTCGACGAGATCGGTCCGTACCTGGCCGACCTGCAAGGGCGCGCCCCGGTGCTGTTTTTCGGCGGCGACGGGCGGCGCGTGAACAACATCGACGTCGCCATTGCCCTGCGCGACCTGCCCCTGGCCTGGTACACGCTGCATCAGGCCGCTGACGGCGTGCTAACTCTGCGGGCCGCGTCCGGGTCACCGACCAGCGAGATGTGGGAACGGCTGGCCGCGCTCTTTGGGCCGAAGACGGGGCTGCGGATCGAGCTCAGTGACGCGCCGGACGGCAAGCGCCGCCAGTTCACGAGTGACCTGAGCGAGGCGGGCGGCGCGTGACCGGGCTGGGCCTGGTGGAGACGATCGGCGTCGTCTTCGGGCTGTTGTCCGTGTACTACGCCGCGCGCGAAGACCTGCGGACGTGGCCGGCCGGCCTGATCAATGTCGTGTTGTTTGCGGTGCTGTTCTGGGCCGGGCGTCTGTACATCAACGTCGGGTTACAAGTCTTCTATTTCATCTACAGCCTGTACAGCTGGTGGCGCTGGCGCTATGGCGGACACGGCGGCACGCTGCTGCCGCTGGCGCTGACGCCGGCCGGCGCCTGGCCGTGGCTATTGACGAGCGTGGTTGGGGCGACCCTGGCGGTGGGCTGGGGTTTCGACGCGTGGACCGACAATCCGCTGCCCTATTGGGACGCGGCCAGCGTGGCCCTGAGCGTCGTGGCCCAGTTTATGCTCACGCAGAAGTGGCTGGAGAATTGGTGGGTGTGGATCGTGGCCAACGCCCTGTACATCTATCTGGGGTTGGCGGCCGGCAACTGGCAGTTCGCGGCGCTGCAGGTCGTCTACATCGCGCTGTCGCTGGGCGGCCTCCGGCGGTGGCGCCAGGATCTGGCCCGGCGCCAGGCCGCCGCGGATTGAGGCGCGTCAGTTCTTGAAGTAGTTCGAGACGAAGAACCAGACATTGGCCGGGCGCTCCGCCAGCCGGCGCATGAAGTACGGATACCAGTGCGTGCCGTACGGCACGTAGACGCGTACCGGGAAGCCCTCGCGCGTCAACTGCTCCTGCAGGTCGCGGCGCACACCGTTAAGCATCTGGAACTCCACCAGTTCGCGCGCCACCCCCGTCTCGGCCACATACGCCTTGGTGGCCGCGATCATCTTCTCATCGTGGGTGGCGATGGCGGCCAGGGGCGGCGTGCGGCCGTCGCCGCTGGGCCGGGCGTTGCCGGCGCGGTCCAGCAGCAGGCGTGTGAGCTTGACGAAGTTGGCGTCGACGTCGGCCTTCTGCGGGAAGGCCAGGTCGGCCGGTTCCTTGTAGGCGCCCTTGCACAGGCGGATGCGCGTGCCGGCGTCGGCTAGGGCCAGCAGATCCTGCTCGGTGCGGTACAGGTAGGCCTGCAGCACGGTGCCGACGTTCTCGAATTCGCCGCGCAGGGCGGCGACGATCGCCAGCGTCCGGTCGGTGTGCGGCGTGCCTTCCATATCCACGCGCACGAAGATGCCCAACTGCCGGGCTTTCTCGACCACGCGGCGCACGTTGTCCAGGCAGAGAGCCTGATCCAGGTCCAGGCCAAACTGCGTGAGTTTGAGGGAGACGTTGGCGCGCACGCCGCTGGCCGCAATTTGGTCCAGGATGCACGCATACTCATCGGCGGCGCGGGCCGCTTCGGCGCGGTTGGTCACGCTTTCGCCGAGGAAGTCCAGCGTCGCGAACAAACCCTTTTGGTTGAGGGCCTGGATGGCCCGGATGGCCTCGGCCGTGGTGGTGCCGGAGACGAAGCGTGACGCCATCTGCCAGGCGAACGGCAGGCGCGTGATGGTGGCTTGGGCCCAGTGGGCGCGGGACAACATGAGGAAGAATTCGCGCAGCATGGTGGTTTCCTAGTTCGGTCGGGGAAGTGCGGATCAGCGGGCCTCCAGGGCCAGCACGGCGACGATGATGCACGCGAACAGCACGCTGACGGCCAGCAGGACGCCGCCGATGGCGGCGATGGCGGGCAGCCAGAAGGCGTCCCGGTCGGCGCGCGACTTCTGTTCGAGCCAGCTGGCCGGCGTCACGCTGGTTGGCGCCGGCTGCGCTTCAGCCGCCTCGGCCAGGCGCGCCAGCTCTGCCAACCAGCGCTGCGTGTTCTCGGCCGTGAGCGCGGCCAGCGGGAGATAGCGCGCCAGCAGATAGACGGCGCCGGGCTGTACGGCCACCTGGCGCAGTTCAGCTGAGCCGATCGGCGTCAACAGGTTCGTCAGCGCCTGCCTGCCGCCGCCATCGCTCAGTGTGCGGCGCGCCCAGCCTTCATCTTCCGCGTGCACGCTGACCTGTTCCAGCCCCAGGTCGTCCAGGGCCAGCGGTTGCCGGCCGACCAGGCCGGAGAGGGCGCGGCCCAACTGGGTGCGCGGCGTGGCCGTCAGGCGCGCCCGCACCGATGAATCGAGATAGATCTCTAGGGTCGGGCCGCGGTGAAAGTAGAGGTAGACCTCGCGCCCGCCCACGCGCCCCCGGTATTGCCGCCCGCCGGTCAGGTAGCGGCGGCCCGTCAGGCCCAGCGGCGCGAGCACGCCGTCTAGCCTGTGCGCGCGCGTGCGCACCTGCCAGACGGCCCAGATCAAGGTGGCGGCCAGTGCGCCCAGCACCAGCACCACCAGCCCGCCCACGAACAGCCACTCCCGGTCGTTGGCGTAGGCGCGCGGCAGCGGCACCACGGCCGCCGTCACCGCGCACAGCCCGGCCGCCGCCACCAAGACCAGCCCGACCGCCGCCTGAATCACCAGGCTGCGCAGGCAGCCGCCGCCCCAGGCGCGGGCCAGCCGTTCGCTCATGCCAGGGCGCGACGCAGCCGCACGATCGAAACCACGAACAACAGCAGCATCAGGATGGCATTGGTCACGCAGTAGGGGCAGACTTCGCGCAGCATGACCAGCGACGCATACTGCAGATAACCGGTGAAGAGCACGCCGAACAACGTGATCCCGAAGACCGCGATGGGGCCGTTGCTGGCCAGGAAACCCAGGCGGCGTTCCAGAACCAGCAGCGCGATCAGCACCAGGTAGGTGCCCAGGCCGAGATACGCGACCGGGATGCCCATGACGTAGCCGTAGATCGACGACGAGACGGCCTCGCAGGCTGTACCGCCCGGACCGCAGTAGATGGCGGTGTTGGTCAGCTTGGTCCAGGAGAGGTAACCCGCGTTGACGGTGCCCAGCAGGCACAGGAGCAGGCTGACCGCCCAATAGCGGTCGGCAAGGAGCGGCTGCCAGAAGCTGGTCGGCGGGGGTTGGGTCTTGGTCTGCATAGCACTCCCTTAGTGTCTACCGCTTGAGACGGACGCCTGGCCTAACGCAGGCCGAGCGCCGCGGGTAACCAGTTGATGACGACGCTGCCGGCCGCGATCAGGCCGCCGCCCACGGCCAGCCAGGCCAGGCCCGGGCGCCAAGCCCGCCACAGCGCGCCGAGCTGTTGGCCCTCCAGCTGGCGCCGGACAGCCGGCCCGGTCTCCCGGTCACGCAGACGGATGGCGCGTTCGGCGAAAGTCTCGTCGCCGTACATGACGCCGGCGTTGCCGATCAGGAAGCGCCAGCCGCCCCAGACGAAGGCCGCCGTGCCGGCCAGGATGACGGGCAGGCCCAGGCAGTTGAGCGCCAGCTCGAAGTAGGCGCCGGCGCGGGCCAGCGGCAGCAGCGTCTCGGTCAGCATCGACCAGCTGATTGCGGCCAGGAAAGCGGCCGCGGTCAGGCCCAGGATCCAGCGCAGCACGTCAGCGCCTCAGCCACTGGGCAGCGGCGGGCGGGCCTTGTTCCGCCTGAGGGGGCCTTGGCCGGCGGATGTTCATCTCAACCAGGCGGCCAGGGTATTAGTCGTCGCCGAGGCAGATGCCCAGGTCGCGGGCCGTCAACACGGTGTCGCTGTCCAGTTGGACGGCCTTCATGCGCCGGGTCGCTTCCTCCAGCGGCACGTAGTTCACGGTCGGCGGATCCAACGCCACCATCACGCCGTTCTGACCCTCCACCAGGGCGCGCACCGCGGCGGCCCCGAAGCGCAGGGCGATCAGCCGGTCGAAGCGGGTGGGCGAGCCGCCGCGCAGCAGGTGGCCGAGCACCACCAGGCGCGTCTCGCGGCCGGTCAGGTCTTGCAGTTCTTTGGCCACCTTCTCGCCGATGCCGCCCAGGCGCTCCGCCTTGCCGGCCTCGCGCTCGATCACGGACACCGAACCGCCCCTGGGCTTGGCGCCTTCGGCCACCACGACGATCGAGAAGTTGGAGCCGTGGCGCTCGCGCTCCTTGATCTTCTCCACCACGCATTGCAGGTCGTAGGGGATCTCGGGGATCAGGATGGCATCGGCCGAGCCGGAAATCCCGGTCTCGAGCGCGATATGGCCGGCATAGCGGCCCATCACCTCGACCACCATGACCCGCTGGTGCGAGGCCGCGGTCGTGTGCAGGCGGTCCAGACACTCGGTGGCGAAACCAACGGCGGTGTCGAAGCCGAACGTCATGACGGTCCGCTCGAGGTCGTTGTCGATGGTCTTGGGGACGCCGATCACGCGCAGACCTTTCTTGGCCAGCACGTTGCCGATGCTGAGCGAGCCGTCGCCGCCGATCGTGATCAGGGCGTCGATTTCGCGCAGTGCGAAATGCTGGATCAGCTCGTCCGAGCGGTCGATCTCCTTGAGGGTGCCGTCCGGCATCTTCACCGGGAAGCGCAGCGGGTTGCCGCGGTTGGTGGTGCCGATGATGGTGCCGCCCAGGTGTGTAATGCCGCGCACGGCGTCGCGCGTCAACGGGATCAGGCCGCCCTGCGGATAGCGCTCGGGGAACATCAAGCCGTTGAAACCGTCGCGGATGCCGAAGACGTCCCAGCCATGGTTGAGGGCGGCCAGGGTCGCGGCACGGATGACGGCGTTGAGGCCGGGGGCGTCGCCGCCGCCCGTGCTGATGGCGATGCGTTTGATGGTAGACGCAGGCATGCGATTGAGCTCCTGTAGTGATTTAATTACATAATTGCTGGTGCTGGGCCAAAATCAGAGACACTATAGCCTAATTCATTTTGCGCGGTGTAGTGTCTTTTGTCCCGGCGAAGGGCGGTCCACAAGCGTCCGCCTGGCTTGTCCCGGGCGGGCTGTATTTAGAACACTCCACAGGACGCCGAGGCGCAGCCTCGACCTGGAACGAAGGCGATGATTAAGCCTTGATTATAGAGTCCGGTGCGGCGGCGGCGGCACGGGAACAGAGTCTCGCGCGGAAGCGGGCATACATCCGAGCTGAAGGCCCGGGCCGTTAATTACGGTGACCACAGGTGGTGTGGTAAGGTTAGGCGGTGCCGGCCGTTGGCCGGCCATTATTCCGGTCCTGATGCTCACTCTGACGTCTCCAGCCGCAACGCCCCCCGTCGTCGATCGCCTGCCGCAGGCGATCCTCAAGACGGTACTGTACGCTGACATCTTCGACTATCCCCTGTCCCTGGGCGAGCTGCACCATTACTTGATCGGCGCGAACGCCACGCTGGCCGAGGTCCGCAGCGCGCTGGCCAGCGACGGTCTGCGCGCCCGGTTGATCTGCCGGCACGGCTACTACGCGCTGCGCGACCGCCCCGGCTTGGTGCCGGAGCGCCTGAGGCGCCGCGAGCGCTCGGCCCGTCTGTGGCGTCGGGTGCGGGCCTGGAGCCGCTGGCTCGGCGCCGTGCCATTTGTGCGGATGGTGGCCGTGACCGGGGCCCTGGCCATGGACAACGCGCCCGCGGATGACGACGACGTGGATGTGCTGCTGGTGACGAGGCCGGGACGCGTCTGGCTGGCGCGGGCGCTGAGCCTGGTCCTGGTGGTGGCGGGCCGGCTGACCGGCCTGCGGCTGTGCCCGAACTATGTGCTCTCGTCCGCGGCGCTGGAGCAAGCCCCGCGCGACCTCTACATCGCGCATGAGCTGGCACAGATGGTGCCGCTGTCTGGCCGGGACTGGTACGCGGCGCTGCGAGCCGCCAACGCCTGGACGCATGCGTATCTGCCCCAGGCTGGCCAGCCCTGGCGCGCGGAGGCGGAACTGGCCCCGGGCGGCCTGGCGCGGGGCCTGCAGCGCCTGGGGGAATGGCTGTTAGGCGGCGCGCTGGGCGACGCGCTCGAGCGCTGGGAGCAGGCCCGCAAGCAGCGCAAATTCCAGCCCGCCGCGCGCGGCGCGGCGGCTGCCCGGCTGGACGCCGACCACGTCAAGGGCCACTTCGACGACCACGGCGGGCCGATCCTGGCGGCCTATCGGCGGCGCGTGGAGCAGCATCTGGAGGCACGCGCCTGATGGCTGAACTGCTCTTCGGCCAGTCCTACTATCTGCGCTTCGATCCCAAGCTGTGGGCGGCGCAACAGCCCTACCCGCCGCTGGGTACGCTCTACGCCGCCGCCTATCTGCGGGCGCGCGGCTATGGCGTGGCGCTCTTCGACGCCATGCTGGCCGAATCCGAGCAGGCCTGGGCGGACGCCCTCGACCGGCACCAGCCGCGCATCGCCATCCTGTTCGAAGACAACTTCAACTACCTGAGCAAGATGTGCCTGCTGCGCATGCGCCAGGCCGCGCTGACGATGATCGCGCTGGCCAAGGCGCGCGGCTGTCTCGTGATCGTGGCCGGCGCCGACATGACCGACCACGCCGACCTGTACCTGGCCGGCGGCGCCGACTATGTCCTGCTGGGGGAGGGCGAGGCCACGCTGGGCGAGCTGCTGGACGCGCTCACCGGCCGCGCGCCCAAGCCGCTCGACCAGATCCTGGGACTGGCCTGGACCGCCGGGCGGACGCCCCGCCGCCCGGACCTGAAGGACCTGGACGCGCTGCCGTTCCCGGCCTGGGATCTGGTGGACGTCGACGCGTATCGGCGCGTCTGGCGCGAGCGGCACGGCTACTTCTCGATGAACGTCGTGACCACGCGTGGCTGCCCATATCACTGCAACTGGTGCGCCAAGCCCATCTGGGGCCAGCGCTACAACGCCCGCTCGCCCGAGAACGTGGCGGCCGAGGTGCGCTGGCTGCGCGAGCGTTACGCGCCCGACCACTTCTGGTTCATGGACGATATCTTCGGCCTGAAGCCGGGCTGGATCGAGCGCTACGCCAGCCTGGTCCGTGCGGCCGGCCCGGTGACGCCGTTCAAGTGCCTGCAGCGCGCCGACCTGGTGACCGAGGCGACGGCGGCGGCGCTGGCGGCCGCCGGCTGCCGGACGGTGTGGATGGGCGCCGAGTCTGGTTCGCAGAAGATCCTGGACGCGATGGACAAAGGCCAGAGCGTGGCCGAGTTGCATGCGGCCGCTGCCCGGCTGCGCGCGCAGGGTGTTCAGGTGGGGTTCTTCCTGCAGTTCGGCTATCCCGGCGAGACCTGGGACGACATCGGCGCGACGCGGCGCCTGGTGCGCGCCTGCCTGCCCGACGACATCGGCATCTCGGTGTCCTACCCGCTGCCGGGGACGAAGTTCCACGAGCGCGTGCGCGCGGAGTTGGGCGCCAAGCAGAACTGGCAGGACTCGGATGACCTGGCCATGCTCTACGCCGGCCCGTTCCCGGCGGATTTCTATCGCGCGCTGCATCAGCTGGTACACGCCGAGTATCGCCTGACCAAATGGTGGCGCCGGCGCGAGTGGCGGCGCCTGCCCTGGGCGCTGCTGGAAGCCGGGCGCTGGCTGCAGGCCCGCTGGCGCCTGGCTGGCTATCGGCCGGCTCAGGCCGAGGCGCGTCCACGCCCGACGGCGTCCGCCCATGATTGACCTGGACGCCATCGAGCGCGGCTTCTCGCGCAAGGCGGCCGTCTACGACGCGTACGGCGCCGACCATCCCGCCATCCGCTGGTCGCGCGCCCAGGTGCGCGGCTGGGTGGAGCGGCTGGCCGCGCCCGGGGCGCGGGTACTGGAGCTCAACGCCGGCACGGGCGCGGATGCCGCTTACCTGGCCGGGCGCGGTTACCGCGTGCACGCCACCGATGTGGCGGACGGGATGCTGGCCGAGGCCGAGCGTAAACGCCGGGCCGGGCATTTGGAGGAGCGGCTGACCGTGCAGCGCTGTTCGTTCCTGGATCTGGAGCCGGTGGCCGGCGCGCCGTATGATCTGGTCCTCTCGAACTTTGGCGGCCTGAACTGCGTCCCGGATCTGCGCCCGGTGGCCGCGCAGCTGCCGACTGTGCTTAGGCCGGGCGGCCACGTGGTGTGGGTGCTCATGCCGCCGTTCTGCCCGTGGGAGCTGGCCCAGGCCCTGCGCGGCCGTTTCGGCGTGGCCTTGCGCCGCCTGCGCGGGGCCACGCGCGCCCACGTGGAGGGCGCGCGCTTCATGACCTACTACTTCAGCGCCACGCAGGTGGCGCGCGCCCTTGGGCCGGGCTTCACACGGGTCGGCCAGCAGAGCCTCGGCCTGGTCAGCCCGCCGAGCTTCATGGACGGCTTCCCGCGCCGCTTCCCGCGCCTGTTTCCGCGCCTGACCGCCTGGGATGAATGGCTGGGCCGGCGGGCGCCCTTCCACGGCTGGGGCGATTTCTTCATCTACGCCGCCCGTTACACGCCATGACGCCGCCGGACCTGGACGCCGTGCTGGGCGCGGCCGAGCGCCGCGACGGCGTCTACTATCTCAGCGACCCGGAGCCGCACACGGCGCGCGAGACCCGCTATTGGCAGGTGCGCGCGCGCGAGTTCCGCCTGTTCTCGGACGAGATCGTGCGCCAGCTGCCGGACATCCCGGCCGACCATCCTCTCAAACAGGAGTGGGCGGCCCGCGCCGATTCACTCGGGCGGCTGGTCGACCATGTGGCCCGCTTCTGGCGCGACCTGCGCGTGCTGGACCTGGGCTGCGGCAACGGCTGGATGACCCATCAACTGGCGTCCATCTCGGTGCGCGTGCGCGCCTATGGGCTGGACCTCAACCGGCGCGAACTGCGCCAGGCCGCGCGCGTCTTCCTGGACAAGCCGCGCGTCAAGTTCCTGTACGCCGACGTTTTCACAGCGCCGCTCCCGGCCGCTAGTTTCGACGTGATCGTGCTGGCCAGCGTGATCCAATACTTCTCGGACCTGCCGGCCTTGATCCGGCGGCTGCAGGCGCTGACCGTGCCGGGCGGCGAGATCCACATCCTGGACAGCCCGCTGTACGCGGCGGCCGAACTGCCGGCCGCGCGCGCGCGCAGCGCCGCTTACTACAAGGGCAAGGGCCTGGGTTTCATGACCGCCGACTATTATCACCACACTCGCGCCGCGCTGGCGCCCTTTCAGCCCGAGGTGCTGTACGAGCCGGGCTCGCTGCTCAACCGGCTGGCGCGCTGGTGGTGGGCCGAGCAGCCGCGTTCGCCTTTCCCGTGGCTGCGCCTCACGGTGCCGCGATGACGTCTGACCCGCTGGACCAGCCGGTCATCTCCGCCCGCGACACCGTGGAGTACCGCCGCCGGCGCGGCCTGCTCGCCGACTTTGAGCCGCCGCACATCGTGGCGGTGTGTTTCTCGCGCGGCCTAGTGGCGCACGTGCCGCGCCGCTACCGCGCGCGCCGGGCGGCCGGGCTGGCGGGCGAGCTGTGGCTGCTGGAGGGGCCCGCCCGCGCCGCCGTCATCGGCAACTTCGGCGTCGGCGCGCCGGCCATGGGCTCGGTGGTAGAGGAATTGGCCGCGCTGGGCGCGCGCCGCTTCGTCATCGTCGGCTCGGCCGGCGGCTTGCAGCCGGACCTGCGGCCGGGCGGACTGGTGCTGGCGACGCGGGCCTTGCGCGACGAGGGGTTATCGCGCCACTACCTGCCGCCGGCCCCGGACGTGGCGGCCGAGCCCGCCTTCGTGGACGCACTTGGCCGGGCTTTGACGGCGCGCCAGCTTGCTTACCGCTCCGGCATCACCTGGACCACGGACGCCCCTTATCGCGAGATCCGGCGCGACGTCCTGCGCCACCAGCAGGCCGGCGTCCTCACCGTCGAGATGGAGGCGGCCGCGCTGTTCGCCGTCGGCCAGGCGCTGGGCCTGGAGACCGCGGCGCTCCTCGTCGTCCTGGATGTGCTCGCCGACGGGCGCTGGCACCTGGACCTGGACCTGCGGCCGGTGGAGCAAGGTCTGCAGGCCGCCCTGGACGCCGTCGTCACCCTCGGCTGACGGCCGCGCGGACGCCTTGGCCACACCCGCCGTCGTCGTCATTGCCTTCAACCGGCCCGCGGCTTTAGAGCGCCTGCTGGCCGGCCTGCGCCGTGCCCATTACCCGGCCGGCGCGCAGATCCCGCTGGTCGTCTCAATTGACTACGATGGCAGCGCGGCGAACCAGGCCGTGCGCGACCTGGCGCAGCGCGCGGACTGGCCGCATGGGCCTAAGACCGTGATCGCGGCCCGCGAGCGGCGCGGCCTGGTGGCGCACGCCTTCTTCGCCTGGGGGCTGGCGGAAACCTACGAGTCCGTGATCGTGCTCGAGGACGACCTGGGCGTGGCGCCGGGCTATTACGCCTACGCCGCGCAGGCCCTGGCCGCGTATGAACACGACCCGCGCATCGCCGGCGTCAGCCTGTACGGCCTGTGGTTCAACGGCTTCACGCACACGCCGTTTGTGCCGCTGCCGGACGACGGCGACGTCTTCTTCGCGGCCGTGCCGTTCTTTCAGGGCCTGGCTTGGACGCGCGGGCAATGGGCGCGCTTCGCGGCCTGGCGTGCCCAGGTCGGCGCGGCGGCGCGGCCCCAGCCCGGCGACCCCGTCCACCCGCTGTTCCAGCGCTTCCCGGACACGGACTGGTATCCGATCCTGGCGAAGTATGTGGCCGTCACCGGCCAGTGGGTCGTCTATCCGCGGGTGGGGGTGTGCGCGGGCCTGGGCGAGGCCGGCACGCACTTCGCGCGCGCCACGGCTTTCTTTCAGACGCCGCTGCAGCGCTTTGAGCGCCGCTATCGTCTGCCGGCGCTGGATGACTCGGCCGCCGTCTACGACGCGTTCTTCGAGATCCAGCCGGATCGCTTGAATCGATTGACGGATGTTCTGGCGGGCGTCGAGTACGCTGTGGACCTGTACGCGGCCAAGCGGCCGGCTGATCTGGTGGCGCCGTTCGTGCTGACCACGCGGCCGTGGCGGCGCGCGCGGCGGACCTTTGGGCGCGTGCTCTGGCCGATGGAGGCCAACGTCATCGAAGCTGTGCCTGGCGCCGAGATCGCGCTGTGCCGGCCGGCAGACCTGGAGTGGGGGGCCTGGGCCGACCTGCGGGCACGCCAGCGCGCCGAGCGCTACTTCGCGCGCGGGCGGACCCCCAGCCTGCGGCAGGCGCTGTTGTTCAGGCTGGCGGCCTGGCTGGATCGGCGGCGCTGACCGGGCGCGCCGCTGCCGGCGCCCCGAAGTGCGCGAGCAGTTCGGCGTTGACTTCGTGCGGCAGATCCTGGTGCACCCAGTGGGTGGCCTCCGGGTAACGCACCAGCCGGCCTTGTTCGAGATACGGCCGGCTGTCCTCGGCCAGCTCCACCCCCAACGCGATATCGCGCTCGCCCCACAAGATCACGGTCGGCATGGGCAAACGCCGCGCCGGCGCCAGCGGCCGCCGCGCGAACGCGGCCCGCGCCGCAGCCCGGTACCAGCCGAGCATGGCCGTCACCGCGCCGGGCTGTGACCAGGCCGCGACGTAGTGCTCCAGGTCGGCGTCTGTGAAAGTGCCGGGGCGGCTGGTGCGCTGCAAGGAGTTCCGCAGGCCCCGGCACCGGTCCGCCGTCAGCACAAGCTCGGGCAGGCCCGGGATCTGGAAGAAATAGATGTACCAACTGCGGGCCAGCTGACGCCAGTTGCCGCCGAAGAGGTGGCGCACCATCACGGCCGGATGCGGGACGTTGAGAATCGCCAGGCGCTCGACGCGCTCCGGGTGCCGGCCGGCCAGGGCCCAGGCCACCGCCGCGCCCCAATCGTGGCCGGCCACACAGGCCCGTTCGCGCCCGCAGGCCTGAATCAGGTGGACGATGTCCTGACTCAGCGTGCCAGTGTCGTACGGCGGCGTCTTGGCAGTGAGGTTGTAGCCGCGCTGGTCCGGCGCGACCACGCGGAAGCCGGCCCCGGCCAGCGCCGTGATCTGGTGCCGCCACGAGAACCAAAACTCCGGAAAACCATGCAGCAGGATGACGAGCGGACCATCCGCCGGCCCGGCCACGGCGGCGTGCAGGCGCAGTCCCGGCAAATCAAAGTAGGTGGGCGTGATCAGGGGGGTAGCGATCATCGATTTCTCCGTAGCGGCCACTATAAGCGATTTTTATCACGATATTGTGAGAAATCTCACTTGACTATCCGGACAGATCAGGTAAACTCCATATTGAATACTCAATATTGACTATTCAATATGGAGCTGGTGATCTGACATGGACCGGGAGTTGTTATTGCTGGGCGTCCTGCGCCAACAGGGCATGCACGGGTACCAGGTGCACGAGTTCATCGACCGTTACCTGGCGTCGTGCACGGACCTCAAGAAACCGACCGCGTACTTCCTGCTGGACAAGATGGCCAAGGCTGGCTGGATCACGGCCGAGCAGGTGCAGGAGGGGCACCGGCCGCCGCGCCGCGTCTTCCGGCTGACAGCGGCTGGCGAGGCGGAGTATCAGCGTCTGCTGCGCGAGAACCTCTCGGCCTACGTCCCGGCCTACTTCACCAGCAACATCGGCCTGGCGTTCCTGGACGAGGTGCCGGCGGCCGAGGCGCTGGCGCGGCTGGACGAGCGCCGCCGACATCTGGCGGCGGAACTGGCCGTGGCCCAGGCGGCCCCGCCGCACCCTGGCAGCCTGCAGTGGCTGGTGGAGCACCGGGTCCGCCATTTGCAGGCCGAGCTCGATTGGCTGGATGAACTTCTGGGCCGGATCAGGCAACGCCTGGCCGGCGCGTAAACCGTCTTTCTCTTTCCCCTCTTGGAGGCTAACTGATGTACCCGTACGTGTTAATGCTTCACTCCGTCCTGCGCTGGCTGGTGCTGGTCGCCGCTCTGCTGGCGGCCGGCCGCGCCCTGTTGGGCTGGTTCGGCCAGCGCCCGTGGGCCAAGCTGGACGACCGGCTCGGCCTGGTCTACACCATCCTGATGGACATCCAACTGCTGGTGGGCCTGGTGCTGTACGTGTTCCTGAGCCCGCTCAGCCGGGCCGCCTTCAGCAACTTCAGCGCCGCCATGACCGACCGGACGTTGGCGTTCTTTGGCGTTGAGCATATCTTCACGATGATCATCGCCGTCGTGCTGGCCCATGTCGGCCGGACGCTCGCCCGCCGCGCGCCCAGCGACAAAGGCAAACACACACGCGCCGCGATCTTCTTCACGCTCAGCCTGCTGGCGATCCTGGCCGCCATCCCGTGGCCGTTCCTGGCGGTGGGCCGGCCGCTGAACCCATTCCACATGTTCGGCGGCTGAGCCCGTCGTTCGGAGTTGCCATGACCGCCACCTCTCCGGCCTCCGCGGCCGACAAGCTGGATTTCAAAAAGCTGCTGCCGGTCTTCGTGATCGTGCTGATCGACCTGCTCGGCATGACGATCATCATCCCGTTGATGCCGCTCTACGCGACCTCGTTCGGCGCCGACGCCTTCACCATCGGCCTGCTCGGCGCGGCCTACCCGCTGATGCAGTTCTTGGGCGCGCCCGTGCTGGGGCGCCTCTCGGACCGCTATGGCCGCAAGCCGATCCTGGTGATCAGCCAGATCGGCACGCTGATCGGCTTCGTGGTGCTGGGGTTCGCCAACGCGCTGTGGGTGCTGTTCCTGGCGCGCCTGATCGACGGCCTGTCCGGCGCCAACATCTCCACGGCCCAGGCCGTGATCACGGACAGCACCACTGAGAAGAATCGCACCCAGGGCCTGGGCCTGCTCGGCGCGGCCTTCGGGCTGGGCTTCATCGTCGGCCCGATCCTGGCTTTTCTGTCCCTGCTCGTCAGCGGCAACAACTACCATGTGCCGGCCTTTGTGGCGGCGGCCTTCTCAGCCCTGTCGATCGCGCTGACGTGGTTCTGGCTGCCGGAGACTCTGCCGGTCGAACGGCGCGGCCAGGGCAAGGCCCCAGCGGCTTTCTCGTTCGGGGCGCTGTTCCAGGCGCTCGGCCATCCGCAGGTGGGCCTGCTGCTGGTGCTGATGTTCGCGCAGCAGATCGCGTTCGGCGGCTTCGAGCAGCTCTTGGCGCTGTTCACGCTCAACCGCCTGGGGCTGAACGGCTCCGGCAACGCCGTGGTCTTCGTCTTCGTCGGCGTCATCGTGGTGGCTGTGCAAGGCGGCTTTATCGGCCCCTGGAGCCGGCGCTTCGGGGACCGGCGCCTGGTCTACCTCGGCCTGGCGGCGCTGGCGCTGGGGCTGACGCTGACGGCGCTGACGCCGGCCCAGCCGGTGCCGTGGTACAGCCGGGCCGCGCTCACGGCGGAGCTGGCGGCCGGCGAGGGCGGCGCCAGCCACACCAATCCGAGCACGACTGGCAACGTGCCGATCGCGCTGCCCGACGACGGGAACAATGGCTGGCTGGGGCTGGCCTGGATCCTGGTGGCCATGATCCCGGCCTCCCTCGGCGGCGGCATCCTGCAGCCGGCCATCAACAGCTTGATGACCAAGCGGGTGGAGGCCGACGAGGTCGGCGGCACGCTGGGGGTTTCGGCGGCGCTGTTGAGCGGCGCCAATGCGGTGGCGCCGCTGATCGGCGGGGCGCTGTTTCAGGCGCTCGGCTCGACGGCGCCTTTCCTGGCGGGCGGCGTGGTGCTGGCGCTGCTGCTGGTGGCCGCGCTCAACCTGATTCGCCCGGGCCGGGAGGAGACGGCGGCGGCCGGGCTGGCGCGCGGGGCCAGCGCGCACTAAGCGCGGGCGGTGACATCGGTCAGAAGAAAATAGCGCGGGCGGCCATTTGGCCGCCCGTGTTCGTTGAGGTCAGGTCGGTGTGTGGTTCAGCGCGGCTCCAGGTGCATGGGCAGGCCGTGCCTGGGCCGCAGCGTGGTCTCCGGCTGCGGGACGGCGCGGCGGCCGGGCACCAGCCGCAGGCGGAAGCGCTGGCGCAGGCGCGTCAGGATCAGCAGCGCCTCCATCAGCGCGAAGTCTTTGCCGATGCACAGGTGCGGGCCGGCGCCGAAGGGCAGGAACCAATGCTTGGGCCGCGCCTCCACCGCCGCCGGCTGGAAGCGCTCCGGATCGAAGCGTTCCGGGTTCGGCCAGAGCGCCGGATCGTGGTGGACCGCATACGGGCTGACCAGCAGCAAGGCCCCGGCCGGGATCGGGTAGCCGTCGATGACGTCGGCGGCCACGCTTTCCCGCGCCAGGATCCAGGCCGGCGAGTACAGGCGCAGGGTCTCGTTGAGCACGCGTCCCAGCAGCGGCAGGTTCGCGGTGTCGGCGGCGCTGGGGGCGCGGGCGCCCACCACGCTGGCGGCCTCGGCCTGAACCTGCTCGTCCAACCCGGGCTCGCGATCCAGCAAATACCAGGTCCAGGCCAGCAGCGTCGCCGTCGTCTCGTGGCCGGCGAAGAAGATGGTCATGACCTCGTCGCGGGCCTGCTGATCGGAGAGCTGTTCGCCGGTGGCTTCATCACGCGCCGCCAGCAGCCGCCCAAGCAGGTCGTCCTGCGGCTGGCGGCGGGCCTGCTCGGTGAAGCCGAAGACGGTGGCGTCCAGGAACGCCTTGGCGCGCCGGAAGCTCAGGTTGGCCGGGGTGGGCACCCACGGCGCGGGCGCGAACGGGTTGCGGCTGCGGCCGAGCACATAGGCCTGGGCCTGGCTGAAGGCGTGCTCGAGCGCGCGCGTCTGCGCGCTGACGTCGGCGCTGAACATCGTGCGCACGATGATGCTCAGCGTCAGACGCATCATCTCGGCGGCCACGTCCAGCGGCGCGCCGCGCCGGGCGTAATCGTCCCAATGCGCGGTGGTGCGGTCCACGGTGTCCACGATCACGTCGGCCAGGCCGGCGACGCGCTGGCGGTGGAAGGCAGGCTGCAGCAGGCGCCGCTCGCGCAGCCATAGGTCGCCGTCGATCAGGGCCACGCCGTTGCCCATCAACAGTTTGGCCGGCGCGATGCTGTCGCCGCGGATGTAGTTGCGGTAGTTATCCTGCAGGACGTGCTTGACGTACTCGGCGCCGGTCACCAGGTAGGCGTCCTTGCCGGCCAGGTTCAGGCGCGCCAGGCCGCCGTGGGCGCGGTGGGCCTCTAGAAAGAGCTGCAGCGGGTCGCGCGCGAATTGCGGGATGACGCCGACGACCGGGTAACCCGGTCGATAGGCGATGGTTCTGGCACTGCTGGCCATGTCGTCCTCCTGAACGCCTCCATTGTAATCCCGCCGGGGGGCGGCTGGTTAAATGCGTTGGGCCGCGCCGAGGCGCGGCCCAACAGGATGACGGGAACTGCGCGGCGTTACGGCAAGCGCGTGATGCGGTTCTGCGCGCCGGGCGCCACGGGCGAGTTCGCGGCGAAGTAGACCTCGACGGCGTCCAGGTCCTGAGCGCCGCCCAGCCGGTCGGTGCCCTGCTTGAGGACGGTGAAGTTGTCGCCGCCGTCGGCCAGGAAATTGTTGACGGTCACGCGGTAGACGGCGTTCGGGTCGATCGGCGCGCCGTTGAGCAGGATCGAGGCGGCGTCCACCTTGCTGCCGGTGGGCGCGGACGCGCTCCAGCTGTAAGAGAAGCCCTGCGAGACCTGCAGGATGCGGCTCTGGCCCACGCTGGGGTTGTCGAACTGCTGCTCGAGCAGCGTGTCGATCTGGGCGCCGGTCAGCGACAGGGTGACCAGACTGTTGCCGAAGGGCTGCACCGTGAAGATCTCATTATAGGTGACCTGGCCGGGCAGTTCGCCGCCGCTGCTCTGGGCGTACACCAGGTCGGCGCGGATGCCGCCCGGGTTCATGAAGGCCACCACGGCCTCGCCGAAGCCGGGATCAGCCGTCGCCAGCAGCTGCGAGTCGGCGATGACATCGCCGAGCGCGGACTCGCCGGCGGCGTTGTTGGTGCGCGTGATGTCGCCGGTGATGGTGCCGACGATGCGGTTGGCCAGCGGCGCCGCCAGCGTCACATACTTCTGCACCCAGGCGGCCAGGTCGGCGGCGGCCGGGACGGTGCGGGTGACGATGCGGTTATCGGCGGTCTTGGCCGTGACCTCGCCGGTGTAGCGGTCCACGGTCAGGTCGATCTTGGTGACCAGCCGGCCGAAGGCGTTGGTGCTGGTGACGAGCTTGCCGTCGATCTGGCAGTTGTAGGCCTGGTGGGTGTGGCCGCTGACGACGACGTCGATCTCGTCGTCGAAGCCTTCCACGATCGGGACGACCGGCCCGGACAGGCCGACGCAGCTGTTGATGGTGCTGCCGCCGCCCTGGGTGCCGCCCTCGTGCATGAGGACGACGATGGCCTGGACGCCCTTGGCCCTGATCTCGGGCACCAGCGCGTTGACGGTCTCAACCTCATCCAGGAACTCCAGGCCGGCCACGCCGGACGGCGTGACGATGGTGGGCGTGCCCTTGAGGGTCATGCCGATGAAGGCCACGCGCACGCCGCTGAAGGAGCGGATGACGTAGGGCGTGAAGATGGGCTGGCCGCGGTCGGCCACGACCACATTGGCGGCCAGGAAGCGGAAGTCCGCGCCCGGGAACGGATCGCCGTCGAGGCAGCCGTCGGTGGGATGGCAGCCGCCGAACTGCATGCGCAGCAGTTCCTGGGCGCCCTCGTCAAACTCATGGTTGCCGACGGCGTTGAGGTCCAGGCCGATCAGGTTGAAGGCTTCGATCGTCGGCTCATCATGGAAGAGCGCCGACACCAGCGGGCTGGCGCCGATCAGGTCTCCGGCCGAGACGATGATGGTGTTGGGGTTGGCCGCCTCTAGGTTGCGGAGGTGGGTGGCCAGGTAGGCCACGCCGCCGGCCGGCACGCGCGTGCCATCGGGCAGCGTCACCGTGAGACCGCTGGACGCCTCCAGGTTGCCGTGGAAATCGTTAAGCGCCAGGACCTGGACATTGACGTAGCGCGGCGCGGCGGCGTTGACGCCGCTGAGCGGGATGCACATCAGCGCCAGCAGAGCCACGACGCGCACGATATCGCGAACACGGATACGGGACATGAGTCTCTCCTGATGGGAATAGCGGGCCTGTGAGACGGGACGGAACAGCGAGAGTGCGGGTTGGGACCGGAGCCGATCACCTCCTTTCCGGACGACGGTGCGCCGGGCGCCAGTGAGTCCGAAGCCGACGCGCTGGGCGGGCCTGGTCAGAGGCGGTGCGTGGGACACGCTCTGCGGTTGAGAGAAAGGGTTGTGCGGGTCAGAGCAGGGTGACCCCGCTGGGGCGCCCTGACCGTTCCATTGTAAGGTCTTTCCGCCTTGAGAACAATTAAACTGGTTCAGCGTATCTTGATGGAAACGGTCAAGGCGGCCGCTCTAACCCGCTCTCGCCTCGGTTAGACAGCATGTGGCGGCCGGCGTTGCCTCAGCTATAATGCGCTCGCTCGACCCGCACCACGCCCGTCTATAAACGTCCCGCAATCTGCATACGTCGCCCGACAGCCCCATTCGGATGGGCGGTAGGGAGGTCTTCGCCCAGGTCAAGACTGCGCTGTCTCGGGTGATTGAACTCGTTGGCGCCGACTATTCGGCGGCTATTTCGGAGGGAGAGGATTCTGCATGTCAATCAAGACGCGAACAGGAATCGGGCTGTTGGGGATCGCCGTCGTGCTGGTGGCGGCGTTGATTGGGGGGCTGTGGTGGCGCGGTGCGGCGCGGGCCGCGCCGGCGGTGCCGGGGCCGCAGCGCGGACTGACCGGGGCCTCCGCGCAGGGCGAGGGGCCGGGCGTCATCCGGGCCGAGATCGCGCCGGACACCGGCCGCATCGACGGGCCGTATGTGGGCGCGGGCGTGGCGCCGGCCTCGCTGGACGCGGACCTGCGCGCGCTGCCGCAGGTGGGACCGGCGGATAAGGACGCTGTCCGCGAAATCGAGTTCGAGCGCATCCTGCCGGGTCTGACCACGGACGGCCAGGACGCCGCCCCGGCCGCGCCGGCCGCCGATGGCGCCGTGCAGGCTGAGGCCGGGGCGCTGGCGATGCCGGCCGCCGGCGCCAACTTCATCGGCCTGGACTTCAACAATTGGGGCGCCGGCTTCCCGCCGGACACGGTCGGTGACGTCGGCCCCAACCACTACATCCAGGCGGTCAACACCTCGATCGGCATCTTCACCAAGACCGGCACACGCCTGGCCGCCTTCACCTTCAACACCTTTTTCGCCAACGCCACGGCGCCGTGCAACAGCGCCAACCAGGGCGACCCGGTGGTGGTCTACGCCGCCGCCTACGACCGCTGGGTGATCGGCGATTTCTCCTGGACCAACTTCAGCAGCGGCCCGTACTACATGTGCTTCGCCGTCTCCAAGACCAGCGACCCGGTCAGCGGCGGCTGGTGGCTGTACACGTTCCGGGCCGACGACAACAGCCACAAGTGGCTGAACGACTACCCCAAGATCGGCGTTTGGTCAGACGGCCTGTACATGTCCGCCAACATGTTCGACATCCTGTTCGGCGGGGCCTCGGCCAGCTACAAGGGCACGCGCGTGTGGGCGCTCAACCTGGCCGACATGGTCAACGGCGCCACCCTGCGCAGTGTGGCCTTCGACACCAGCTCCAGCTACTTCAGCCTGCTGCCCAGCAACTATCGCGGCGCGGCGCCGCCGGCCGGCACGCCGGCCTTCTTCCTGATGGATGAGCCCAGCAGCGCGCTGCGCCTGTGGAAGTTCGCGGTCAACTGGGCCAGCCCGGCCAGCTCCACGTTCACCGGCCCCACCAACCTGACCGCCGCCACCTTCGCCGACGCCACCGCCAGTGTGCCGCAGCTCAACGGCAACAGCCTGGACACCCTCGGCGACCGGCTGATGATGCAGCTGCAGTACCGCAACCTCGGCGGCGTCGAAGCCTTGTGGGTAGCCCGCACGGTGGCCGTTAACGGCGTCACCGGCCTGCGCTGGTACGAGATCCGCAACCTGAACGGTGCGCCGACCATCCACCAGCAAAGCACCTACCAGCCGGACACGCTCTACCGCTGGCTGCCGAGCCTGGCCGTGGACGGCGCCGGCAACATGGCCATCGGCTACAACGCCAGCAGCGCCGGCCAGTATCCGGATATCCGTTACGCCGGCCGCCTGGCGGGCGACCCGCTCAACACCCTCGGCCAGGGCGAGACCATCCTGATCAGCGGCGGCGGCGCGCAGAACAACCAGTGCGGCGGCGCGGCCTGCGAGCGCTGGGGTGACTACGCTTCGATGAGCGTGGACCCGGTCGACGACTGCACGTTCTGGTTCACGACCGAGTACTACGAGACCAGCGGCGGCAACTGGAACACGCGCATCGGCTCGTTCAAGTTCCCGTCCTGCACCCCGTTGGCGGTCACCCTGGCCGGCTTCGAGGCCCAGCAGCAGGGCGATGCCGTGCAGGTGAGCTGGGAGACGGTCAGCGAGCTGGACAACCTGGGCTTCAACCTCTACCGCGGCG
>ERZ761602.1668-NODE-1668-length-39137-cov-4.863083_pt1 | contig 39137 bp, 33 predicted proteins | sample MGYA00512165_ERZ761602 | MGnify/ENA primary metagenome ERZ761602 (study PRJEB28899, sample SAMN02445085) | bioreactor sludge metagenome | biome: EBPR sludge; isolation source: Thorneside wastewater treatment plant | place: Australia: Brisbane, Thorneside...
GTGGATACGGGCGGGGGCGTTGGGAAGCACGGCCAGGGTGGCGCATTCACCCCAGCCCAGGGAGTGCGGGTCCCGGCCGTACCAGCGCCATGCTGCGGCCTCCAGGCCCACCACATTGCCGCCGAAGGGCGCGTTGGCAGCGTAGATCCGCAGGATCTCATCCTTGCTGAACCGCAGCTCCAGCCTCAGGGCCATCAGGATCTCCTCGAGCTTGTTCAGCACCGTGCGCTCCCGATGCCCCAGTGCCATGCGCGCCACCTGCATGGTAAGGGTGCTGCCTCCGCTCACCGTGCGGCCGGCCTGCAGGTTCTGGCGCGCCGCGCGGAGGAGGGAAGGGAGGCGCACGCCCCAATGCTCGCGGAACCGGCGGTCCTCGAACGCGATGAGGCAGCGCTCGAACCGGTGGGGGATGCTATCGCCGGGGGGCATGCGCCACTGGCCGTCCGCGGCCACCGTGGCACCCAGCAGGCCACCATCGCGGTCGAGCAGCACCGTGCTGCGCGGCCCTTCGAAGAGCGGCTCCATCGGCCCCCACCGCCCCCAGGCTAGAACCAGGGCCGCAGCAACGGCGTGCCAGCGCAGCCTGCGGATCCAAGGGGCATTCCGCATCCGGCGCGGGCCTCCTCCGTTCACCGGAACCATGGGCGAAAGTTCGTTGGGTTCCGGCAACCGCTCGTCTACATTCGCCCCATTCATCCCTATCTGCATGAGACTTGCTCTTTCCCTCAACGTCGTGCTCCTCGGTTTCGCATCCGGTGCCCTCGGCCAGGAAACCACGGGTGCGCTGCCGCTGAGCATGCGCCTCGGCCTTGACCCCCATGCGGTGGCGGCTGTGGAGGCCGCGCCCTTCGACGCCGATGCCGCAGGCGCGGACGACCGCCAGCGCGATGCCATGGGCAAGGTTCCGCTCTACGGGCGATTCGTGGCGCTGGAGGCATCGCTCGGCACCGATGGAACCTGGCTCGAGCTGCCTGGTGGCGACCGCCTCTGGCGGCTTCGCATCACCTCACCCGGGGCGATCGCCATGGAGCTCTTCCTCGAGGAAGTGCATCTGCCGCCCGGCGCTCAGCTCCACGTCTATTCCGCCTCCGGCGACGAGGTATACGGCGGGTACACGGCTGCGCACGTCCAGGAGAACGGTGCGTTGGCCACCGATCTCACCCGCGGCGATGCCTGCGTGCTGGAGTATCACGAACCGGCCGCCGTGCGCGGAGAGGGAGCGCTGAGGCTGCGGCGGCTGGCCCACGCCTATCGGATGGCGGACATGCTCTCCGGTGAGTGCGAGGTGGATGTACTCTGCCCGGAGGGCGACAACTGGGTGGACCAGCGGAACTCGGTGGTCCGGATCCGGGTGGTGGATCCCTCAGGCACCGGTTTCTGCACCGGGGCACTGGTCAACAACACCGCCCAGGATTGCAAGCCCTATGTGCTCACGGCGCACCATTGCATCGTGGACAGCCAGGACTCGAACTTCGCCACATTCCAGTTCCGCTGGAACTACCAGCGTGCATCCTGCGATGGCGGTACCACCAACGGGTTCAACATGGTGGGCTGTACGCGGCGGGCTGACAGCAACGACAACGGTGGGGATAGCGGCTCCGATTTCGCGCTGCTCGAGCTCACCAGTGCCGTGCCGGCCTCGGTCGGCGCCTACTATGCCGGCTGGGACGCCACAGGAACGGGGTCGAATTCCGGTGTGTGCATCCACCACCCCGATGGGGATTACAAGAAGATCAGCACCTACACTTCCAACCTTGTGAGCACGACGTGGGGCGGACCCAGCGGATCGCATTGGCGCGTGACCTGGGCGGCCACCGTGAACGGCCATGGGGTCACGGAACCCGGATCTTCCGGGGCCCCGCTGTTCAACGCATCGAAACGAATCATCGGCACCCTCACGGGCGGCTCATCCTTCTGTGATACGCCCACGGCACCGGATTACTTCGGCAAGATGAGCTTCCATTTCGGCACGGCGAACCCCAATCCGGCAGCCGAGGAGCTCAGGAATTGGCTGTCGCCGGTGTTCAACGCCACCACGCTCAATGGCAGCTACAACCCGTGCGCGACCATCGGCATCGATGAGGTGCGCCTTCCCGAACCGGAGGTGTTCCCCAATCCCTTCACCGACCGCTTCACCGTGCGCCTGCCAGAGTCCTTGCAAGGGGCCGATCGGCTGGAAGTGACCGATGCCACCGGGCGCCTGCTGCATGCCGCACGCATCAGTTCCTCCACCTGCACCGTTGAGGCGATGGCCTGGAACGAGGGCACCTATGTGCTCAGCGTGTTCCAAGGAGGTGTGCGCACCGGGAGCGTGCGGATGGTTCGTTGAACAGAACAGCGGTCTTTTTGCCGACCTTTGCGGCCGTTTTTCCCGTGAACACGCCGCCATGAAGGAAATCAATGAGAGCCGCTTGCTGCTCGGCGCCGCCTCGGGCCTGAGCCTGAAGGAGCTCAACGGGCTATACAAGGGCCTGATGAAACGCCATCACCCGGACCGTTTCCAGGAGGAAGCGGAAAGGGAGGCGGCTGAGGCCATGAGCCAGCGCATCATCGCGGCCTACAAGCTGCTGGAAGCGCTGCATCCGGAGACGCAGGCTGCAAAGGCGGCCGAATTCGAGGTGGCCCTTCTTAGCGGCGTGGCCAACTGGCAGTACAAGGGACAGGTCCTGCGGGTCTGCCTCGGCGACGGCAGTGAGCACGCGTTCTATGGTGTTCCGCCCAATACCTACAACAAGTTCGTGGGCAGCGATGGCTCGGCACGTTTCGTCAGGCGCCACCTGGCCGGGAGCTTCCCGCGCCGGTGCATTGCCGCCGCCGCCGTTGCAGCCTGAAGCCTCCCCGATCGGTTCGTGCATGCGCACCGCACCAGGCGACGCGGCCGCAATAGGCTGCCTGCAACCATTGGCGCGCCAGGCGCGTATAGCTTGACGGCGCGTGAGCTTTGCTTGAAAGCGCGCCCACAATCCGCATTCCATGGAAGGTAGCCTCATGCATTGGGTGGACCGCCTCGTTCGTCAAGTGATCATTCCGTTGGTCATTCTGCTGGGTGTGCTCGCCCTTCTCAAGTACGGCCTCACCGGAAGTGGGGCACCCGCTGATTGGAAGCACACATCGAGCATTCCGACGCAGGTGCCGTGAACCAGGGGCGCCCTCAGCGCAACCGTTGGGCAGCTGACCCACCTTTCTCCTCTGTTCGCGCGAGCGCAGCGCTCAGGAGCCGATTTCAGATCCCAGCCATGCGCAGCTGCTCCGCGATCCACGTCCGTGCCTCCCGCTCGCTCCTGAACATGCGCGTGGGGAAAGGCTGCGGATGGTAGCTGTAGTAGATGGATGACATGGCCTCTCCGAGGTCATCCTCGGTGACGATGGCCAGTGCGATGAGCTGCTCGCCTGCACGCGTGGCGCCGAAGAAGTCCATGTCCATCACGGAGAGGTCCGCCAACGTACCGGGCTGGAAGAAAGCGAGCATCGCGCACCGTGCATCCGTCAATTCACCGCGTCGCTGCTGCACCTCCAGGAGCCCTTCCACGTCCAGGTCCAGTCCCGCCCGGTAGCGCACCTCGATGATGCGGTCGCCATCGGATAGCATCATCTCCGCCAATCGGGTGCTGATCCTGCGCTCCATGGCCTGAAGATAAGGAGCCGCGGCTTGATGCGTGCGCGTCGGCCCACCTGCATGCCCGCCCGCCGCGCCTTAGATTTAGAGGCGATGAAAGCAGCGGACATCGCCTGGCACATGCGCCTTCACGCGATGGGGCTGCGGCACGAGTGGATCACCCCGAATGCCAGGCTCTACGCCTGGGAGAGCGACCTCCTCACCGTGACGCCGGAGGGGCATGTCTGCGAGGTGGAGATCAAGGTGAGCCGGAATGACCTGAAGCACGACCTGCTGAAGCCCAAGCACAGCCAGGGCCTGCTCCTCAATGGCGCATTCCCGGTGGAGCGCGACGATGCAACGCGCACACGGGTGGAGGCCCATGAGCGGGCGCGTGATCGGGCTGGGTCCGCTCATTGCCGCCGCCCCAATTACTTCTGCTTCGCCATGCCCTGCCGGGTATACCGCACCGCCTCCCCGATCGTGCTTCCCCGCTATGCCGGCATCTACACGGTCGACGACCAGGGGCGTGTGTTCGAGGAGCGCCGCCCTATCCAGCTGCACACCGCTCGCATCGCCGCGGATGACTTGCTGGCCTTGGCCCGCCGCATGCACTACCGGTATTGGGAGCAGGTCAGGAAGGCAAGGCTGCAGCCGGAGGACGGTTCCGGCCGGGTGAGCGGTCCACCGCGTGTTTCCGATGATGCGGAGGCACCTTAGCCTCAGGGGTGCGAGAGGATCCGCCTTGCAGCGGCTGTGAAGGGCTGCCGCCTGGCGCCGGCTCGCACCCGCGACGGGCCGTGCCTTCCGCCGTTCCAGGGGCAACCGGATGGTGGCTTTCCGTCTTTTCGAAGAGACCATGCCCCATGCGCATCACTGCCGGCTTCCTCGCCGCCCTGATCACCCACGCCGGAGTCGCCCAGTGCGGCCCGTATATGCACCATCCGGTGTGGCCCGATTCAGTGGGGTTGGCCTACCTGAACCCGTTCGAGTGCGGTGATCTCGGCGATATCGATGCGTGCTTATGGGACAATGGCGGCACCGATTGGTCAACCGATGGCCTCGGGGTTGGAATGCACCAGGTGGTGCTCCTGCAGGGCACGGCGCCCATTGACACCCTCTCCTTCGAGATCCTGCAGCTCGCATGGATGCTTCATCTCTCACCGGTCGGCGGGCCGAACGGTGCCGACTTCTATGCAACCGCCAGCCTGCCCTTTTGCGGCACGAGCATCTTCCATCACCATCATTGCGCACCGGATCCGGACTCCACGGTGCTATACCTGCTACAGGATGGCGTGCCCGTCGATAGCCTCTGGCCGGTCTCCTGCTTGGCCGGCTTCGAGCTGTGGGATGGCCTGCCCTTCGGGTCCGCATACCAGCTGCACCTCATCGATCATGGCGCCTGCGGGTCATCCGGGTACAGTCAATTGGTGCTCGCGTACTCCTGCGATGGGGCCGTGCTCGATGCGCAGGTTGAAGCCGTCAGCGCTGGAACTGGGGGCAGCATTGCCATCCTCGGGGTGGTGCCCGACCCTGCAGCGGTGCTACCGCCCCCAGCGCCGATCACAGGCTGGTTCCAGATTCGTGCATGGCCTTCCATGGAGCCTGCCGGCGGCGACCAGGTCGGGGTTTCAGCGTTCTGGGAGGACCTGCCCGCAGGCAGCTATCATGTCAGTTTCCTGGCCGATTCACTTTGCGCGCCCGTGGACACGATCCTCACCGTGGAGTCGGTGTTGGGGGTGGACGATCATGATGGGCGCCCGGCACCGCAGGTATTCCCGCAGCCCGTTGAGGACCTGCTGCATTGGATGGGGGAACTGCCGGCGGTGCGCGTCACCGATGCCCAGGGCCGCATCGTCGCCGACGGCCTTGGTGCATCACCCGTCGATGCCTCGGCCCTCGCTCCCGGGTATTACGTGCTTGAGTTCGCCGAAGGCAGGCGAAGGGCCTTCGTCAAGCGCTGAGCGACCCTGCTGCTTCGATCGGCTGCGTGCCACCGCCTCCTTGTCCGTGGGCGCGGCACCGGCTTTCGTGATGGCACTGGTGGCCATGTCGCTCCCGATCAAGCTGTGAGCCGGACTGGTCTCACTGACGGTTCCTGGCTCCGACCCGCCCCGGATGCTGCAATCCCGGAAGCCGGCGGTCTCTGGGCGAGGGTGCGGCCTTGCCGGCTTTGCGCGGCGAGGCAGGGTTGAGGGTTCACTTGTTGGCCATGGGAATGCGCTGAAGCGGTTTCGGAGGCTAGCGATGCATCCCATCCAGGCAATTGGCCGGAATCAGGTTTCGCCGGTGAATGGGCACGCATCCCGCGGAGGAGCCAGCCGGGTGTTCATCCATCGGATTCACCGCTCATCACCGGCCAGGCCGCGCCCTGCGATTGTAGTGCGTCTTTTGGCGAACAGGCAGTAAAGGATGAACCGGTACCTCACATCACTCACAGGTTTCGCGCTCGCCATCAGGCTTTGCGCACAATGCGAATTCACGCCCACCATCAGCCCGAGCGACCTCGTGCTTTGCCCGCTTGAGAACGCGCTGCTGAGTACCCAGGTCTACGACAGTTACCAATGGTACAGGGAGGGGCAGCCCATCCCGGGTGCGATGGGGCAGACCCTGCCCGTCGACTACCAGCAGAGCAGCGGCTACAGCTTCAGCGTGCTGGCTGAGCTGGATGGCTGCGCTGAAATGAGCGCCCCCGTGCTGGTGGATGGCTGGGTCTTCCTCCCGCCCGTAGTGATGACGGAGGGCGATGAGCCATTGGGCATCACCGGGGAAGGCGCGGCACAGTATTGTGAGGGCGCCTTCGTGCAGCTTACGCTCGGCATGCCCTACACCGAGAGCATCGAGTGGACGCGCAACGGGCAGCCCATTGATGGCGCGGATGCTCCCGTGCTGGTGGTGACGGAAAGCGGGAGCTACCACGTCAGCGGGGCCCCCGCCATCTGCCCGGACTACGTAGTGGGACTAGGCGTCACCGTGGACATCGTCTTCGTGCCGCCCACGCAGCCCGTGATCACGGCTGTGGATGGCGAGCTGTGCGCTACCCCGCCGGGCCCAGGCTATGCGTGGTACCTGAACGGCGTGGAACTGGCCAACAGCAACCAGGGCTGCATCGTGCCCGTTGCGCCTGGATCCTACACGGTGAGCGTAGCCTACGCCAATGGCTGCCATGTGCCATCGGAGCCCTACCTCTCCACAGGCCTCGATGAGGCGGCTCCTCACCGTAAGCTCTCTGTGCAGGTCCTTTCGCCGATGCTCCGAGTCGATTGGACGGGGTCATTGGCGGCAGGTACGCCATGGCACATCACCGATGCGCAGGGGCGCTTGGTGCGCACCGGGACCCTCTCTGCCGAAGGGCCGTTATGGGTGGACATGACCGGGGCAGGGGAGGGCATCTGCCTCTTCCGGATCCTTGATTCCGGAAGCGGAGCGCATTCAGCTGCGACGCGGTTCATCTGGCACCGCTGAGCGGACGGGAGCGCGAAACGGAATGGTGCAACAAGGACCGCACGCGCCTTCAGCCGCAGCATGCGATGGACGCCTTCCATCGCCCCACGGGAAGGCGCTGCCTCAGTTGAGGTAAGGCCAGCTCTGTGCGGGGGTCAAGGTGGCGACGTGCAGCTCACCGGCTCCGTCGTGCCATTGAAGCGCCACACGCTCCGGCTTGGCGCCATTCCGTCCTGGCAATGCGACGAGCAACTCCTCGGGCACGCGCGACGCCCGCTTGCGTGGCTTCTTGCGGATGATGCGTAAGGGGCTCATGCGATGAAGGTAATGAGATCCGGAGCCATGTGCGACTGATCCTCGTCAGATGTTCGCGAACAGCGGTGTGTGGGTCCCGGAATATGGTCAGAAAACCATGGGCTGTTGGCGGGTCGGCGGCACCTTGTCGCGGTGCTGGGTAACGGCCAGGCACCCCCCCTCCTGGTCGAAGCCGATGCTGCCCACGGGGCTGTGATAGGTGAAGCCTGCCATGTGCCGCTCCAGTTCCAGGACCACGGCGAACTTCACGTGGCGCCTCCGGCGGCCCGCCGGTCCTTGACCCGCATGGCGTGTGTCCACCACCACTTCCTTGGCCAGGTGACCGGGCTTCTCGAATCGCAGCACCACATCGGCTCCGCCGGGAAGGGAAAGCGTGAAGCGGCCGGTTTCCGATACGCGTGCCGTACGCGTGGAGCCATTGACCTCAACGGCCACCGTGGCATCCTGCCAGGTGTGGTCCTCGACATGGATCCAGCCCGTGAGCACGACATCGCCATCGGGCGGGGCAATGGCGCGCACCGCACCGGCGCTGAGCAGGAGGGCGGTGAAGGCCAGCAAAGGACGGGTGAGGAGGGCGGGAGCCATGGGTGGAGGTGTTTGGGTCCCTGAACGCAGGCCGGCGCTGGAAGTGGCGGGATCTTCGACGGATCGGCGATGGCGATTCGACGGATGCGCCAACGGCACCCATCACCGCCAATCGGCGCATCGGTCCCGGCCGCGCACAGGCCCCGGTCCGGCCTTGCCCATGCTGGCGGCTGGGCTACGGCATTGCGGCCGTTTCTCCGCCGGCCGGCACAACCTCCACCCATTGGCCTTTGCTGCGGGCCTGTATCGTATGCTCGTACATCGCCTCGCAATGCGCGCCTGGCAGGTAGTACCGGCCCGTATAGCTGGCGTTCAGGAGCACGCGGTAGGTGTGGCTCTGTCCTTTCCAGAGGTCGAAGTAGGTGAGCACCCGGTCATCACGGATATCCTGGTAGGTGAAGGGGCCCTGCGATGCGCCGGCCAGCGTTCCCTCCAAGCGGGTATTCCGGATCTCCCAGCCGCTTGGGAAGAGCTGTGAGAGGGCCAGTTGCTGATAGCCGTTCACCACGCCCGGGTGCGCGATGGTCACCACCGCCATGAAATCGGTGCCCTGTTCGATCCGGCGGGGATCGACGGGCGTTCCGTCCATCAGGGTGTACGACACGGTGAGGCCTAGGCCCCTGCTGCTGGCCTGCTCCTCGCCGGCCAAGGGAGTCCCCGTCCGCACGAGCCGTGCGTACAGGAGGTTCTTGCCCGTGTTCTCCAGTTGCACGGAGGCCTTGCCGTTGGGCGTGGGCAGCTCGATGCGGCTGATGGCCCGTTCCGAGAACCTCTCCGTGGCTTTGCCATTCACCGTGAGGGTGTAGCTCATGCCCTTCCCCAGCTGGCCCTGCTGTGCAAGGCGCGATACGGCCAGCAGCCCGAAAGCGGTGCTCTGGGTGCTCCACCAGTCGCTGCTGCTGAGCCGTTTGGCGATGCGGGCCACGACCGGCGCGGCTTTCTCGGTCTCGCCCATGGCGATGAGGGCCTCCACGATGAGCGCCTCGTCGCGGAGGTCGCTGCCATAGGTCAATGCTTGCTCGGTGTAGGCGGGCACCTGCAGCGGGATGCCGCTGATGAGCTGCTGAGCCGCATCCTTGCGGCCGGCATGCGCATACGCCGCAGCCAGCATCCACTTGGCCTGCAGGCCAAGGTCTTTCTGCTCACGCAGCCTGTTCATGGCGGGCAGCTCCTGCGCCTTGGCCAGGGCAAGCACATACAGCCGATAGGCTTGGACGAGCTGGGTACCGCTGCGCTGCCAACCCTGAGGCACCGACCCGTTCCAATCGCGGGCCTGCTTGCGCTGGAAGCCGAGCCAGTGGGCCTTCACCTGTCCGGGCATGGCATAGCCGGCCCGCTCGGCTTCCACGAGGAAATGGCCCGCATAGATGCTCGTCCAGGTGTCATAGTGGTCGCCACCGGGCCAATAGTTGAAGCCGCCATCACTGCGCTGGAACTGCACCATCCGGCGAAGGGCGGCCTCTACATTGGCGCGTGCCATCTGGTCGCCGCGCGGAGGCAATTCCATCACTTGGGCGAGGAAGAGCTGCGGGAAGGCCTTGCTCGTGGTCTGTTCCAGGCAGCCGTGCGGATAGTCGAGCAGGTATTGCAGGCGCCGTCCCATATCCACGGGCGGGATCGTGCTGACCTCGAGGTAGGCGCTGTTGGTGCCTGCCACGCCGATCGGCGCTGGCGTGGCGCTGAAGCTCCGGCCAGCCTCCACGAGGGCCTCGGTCACCTCGGTGGCCGGCAGGTTCGGTTGGCGCACCTGCAGCTCGATCCTCTCGCTTGCGCTCTCGCCGGCACCGCTCACGCTCACCTTCATCCGCGCAACGCCCACGGCATCCTTCACCTTCACCTTGAAGGTGACGACCTGGTCGCCCATGGCCGTGAAGCGGATCGACTTCTGCGATGGCCCTTCGGGGGTCAGCAGCTCATTGGGCTCCAGCTTCACCGTCACGTCCCTCACTTTGGGGTCCATGGCGAAGACGGTCACGGGCAGGTCGGCGGTTTCGCCGGGCGCGAGCACGCGCGGCAGTGTGGCCAGCACCATGAGCGGTTTGCGCACGGGCACCGTCTGCTCGGCATGTCCGTAGGCCGTTACGCCGTCCGTGGCCACCACCATCACGCGCACGCTGCCCACGTAGTTGCTGATCGTGAAGTCGTGCCGGGCTTTCTTCCCGCGCTCCAGCTTGAAGGGCCCGACGAAGCGTACCACGGGCTTGAAGCGGTTGGCCCGGGCGGCATCGCCCTTGGCCCCTTCATCGCTGCCGCCGAGCGCGAGCACACGCTGGAGCTGCTGGCCGAAGGATCCGATCACCTGGTCGTAGAGGTCCCAGGTGCGCACGCCGAGCGCCTCACGCGCATAGAAATGCTTCCAGGGATCGGGCGTCCTGAAGCGCGTCAGGTCGAGCAGGCCTTCGTCCACGATGGCCAGCGTGTAGGTCATGGCGCGGCCGGTCCGCTCGCTCACCTCCACGCTGAAGGGCGAATCGGTCCTGATCTCCTTCGGTGCCTGGGCCACCGGGCTGAGGTGGGTCTGGGCATCCTCCACGAGGATGGGGATGACACCGTACAGCCGGATGGGAAGGTCGTTGGCCGTGCTCGCATGCGGCTGCACGAGTGTGACATGCGCGAAGACGTTCGGCGCCATGTCCGCAGTGATGGGGAAGGTGTAGCGCGTCTCCTTGGCCTTCAGGTCGATCCATGCGGGATCGAGCACCCGGCTCCCTGTCTCCAGGCTCACCAGCGCACGCCCTGTGCCGCCGCTGGGAATGATGAGTGTGGCCTGTTCGCCGACCTGGTACTTTTCCTTGTCGGCATTGAAGCTGAGCACCGCGGCCTGGTCGGGGTCCTGCCTACGGCTACGCCCTTCCCAGCCCGGCCAATCCATGTAGACCTGCACCGCGCTGGCGTGGCCGCTGGCGGGGTCGGTGACGCGCACGGCGAATCGGCCCCATTGCGGGCGGTTGATGCGCAGGCTGAGCACCGCCTTCCCTTTGGCATCGGTGATGAGGGCATGCTCCTGCTGCAGTTCCACGCTGGGAGAGCTGATGTAGCTCGCGCTGCCCGTGAGGCTTCCATCCCACCACCAGTTGTAGTTGAGCTTGTAGACCTGCGCCTTCAGCTGGTGGCCGGCGAGCGCCTTCCCCTTGGCATCCACGCTGGCCACGGAGAACCGGTAGGTGGTGTCCGTAACGAAGGTCCCCCAGGCGCTGCCCGCATCGGGTGCACGGATGCCGGCATAGCTGGTGTAGGGATAGTAGGGCACGGTCACCCGGTCCATGCTGGCATCGCCGCCCGCCTCGAATACCCGGGTGACGATGTTGGTGCTGACCACGGCGGGTGCGCTGCGGCCCATCTGCAGGTTCAGGTCGAACTGCGCCTCGCCCTGCTCATTGAGGGCGCCCTCGAAGGCGACCTGCTCCTCCTCAGGCACCCATGTCCTCAGGTCGTTGAACTGGAAACCGTCGTAGCCCTTGAAGGCCGCACTTCCCGCGCTCATGGTCACCGTTACGCGGCTCTTGAGGTTGCGGGCCGGCGCTCCGTGCAGCCAGTGCGAGCGCAGCGTGATCGTCCGCGCCCCCTCCGCGCTGAGCCGTTCCCCTTCGGTGCCGGAGGGCCCGTCGGGGAACTCCAGCAGCACCTTCAGCCGATTGGGCTTCACGGTTTCGATGCGCACGCTCTTGTGGAAGGCGGTGCCGCCGACGCGCACCACGGCGTTCCAGTAGCCCGTCGGGGCATCGGGCGAGGTGGCGCAGCGGAAGCCGTAGACGCCGTTGACGCCGGCGGTGCGCACATGCTTCTGGTCGAGCCGGCCGCGCGGATCGCTCAGCTCCAGCACCACCGGGTGGTCCTTCGGCAGCCTGCCTTGGGCGTCCTGGAGCATGAAGCTGAGGTAGAGCGAATCCCCCGGGCGCCAGACGCCTCGTTCGCCGTAGAGGAAGCCCTTCAGGCCCCTTTCGATGGATTCGCCCTGGACATCGTAACTGCTCACGCTGAGGGAGCCGCCGTCGTCGAGCTTGAGATAGCCGCGCTGGCTGCCCTTGCTCGCCACCAGCAGGAAGGGCTTGTGCCTTGTGGCGGGAAGCGTGGCCAGCCCCTCGCCGTCGGTCACTACCTGGCCCATGGAGCGGCGCTGGAAGTCGAGCACGTCGAGCTTCACGCCGCTCAGGGGCGCAGCGGTGCGCAGGTCGCTCACGGCCATGAGCATGCTGCCATCGTTGCCCACCTTGGCGATCAGGCCGATATCGCTCGCCAGGATGTTGCGGGCGGTGCTCGTGTTGCGGCGGTAGTAACTGGCCTTGCACGGGTCCTCCCGCTCCTGGTGGTTGTACTCCTCCTCGTAATCGTAGTAGTAGTCGTCGTCGTAGTACCAGTAGTCCTGCTGGTGGTCATAGGCAGCCTGCTCCTCCTCCCAGCTCTTCTCGCGCGGTGCTTCCGCCTCCTCGTTGCCGGCGCATGGGTAAACGCTCTGGTGGCGGCCGAAGGCGATCTCCACGCGGTACACGGCGCCAGGCTCGGTCTTGATGTGATCGGCGAGGTTGAGGTAGAAGGTGTTCCAGCGCCCGAGATCGGGGCTGTCCGCGGTCTTCAGTGAAATGGTCTTGCGGGAGACCAGGCGTCCCACGCGCGCGAGCTCACGGCTGCCGTCGAGCGCATTCACCTGCAGGAACTGGGACACGTTGCTCTCGTGGATACGGACCACGCGGACGTCAACAGCTTTCAGGTTGACGGCCTGGAAGGGGAGCAGGAGGCCGTCGGTGCTGGGCAGGACGGTGCCCTTTCCGGTGAAGCGCACCGCGGGCTTGAGCTCCTCGAATTCAAGCTCGACGCTGAGGTCCTTGCCGAGCTTTCGCCCGTTCACGTTGCGCAGGCCCGCGCTCACGAAGCCGTCCTGCTTGCCGCTGAGGCGCTGCACGGGGTAGAGCACGAGCTTGCTTCCGTCGTGCGCGATGCGCAGCTCATCCGCGCCCGCGATGCCCACCAGGCCGCGCAGGTCCTGTCCGGGGTCGAGCGGATCGCTGAAGAGCAACGTGGCGTACTGCTCGCCATCGCTGAAGGTGGTGGCGCTGATGAGGGTGAGTTCGCCGATGGCGGGCACCTCGAAGGGAAGCGTGGCGGCATCGCTGCTGCCAATGGCCCTGCCGTTCCACGCGATCTCGACCCGCGATGCGGACTCGCCACGGCGCACGCTGTCCACGCTGAAGCGATGGTACCGCCCATTGGGCTCGTGCTCCCAGGTCAGCGGCAGCCTCCGGCCTTCCTGTTCGGCGGTGAAGCAGGCTTCCAGGTCCTGCCCGGTCGCATCGTCGCTGGTGTATACGCTGGCGATGAGCCGCTGCCAGGTGAGGTCCGCTGCGCTGAGGGCCTGCATCTCGTTCACCTTCACATCGATCCCTTGCCGGAATGTGGTGACCTCGAAGCGGAAGGTTTCGAGGCCTTTCGGTACATCGATGAGCCGTCCCAGGGCGAATTCGACCTGGTAGGTCCGGTCCTGTTCGAGGCGCTCCCCGGGAACGAATGCCAGGGTGAGCTCATCCTGCCATTGCACCGTTCCCTTGACCTGGGGAGAGAGTGCGAAGAGGGATTGGACGGCAGCCGCTGAGCTGTCCCTCCAGATCTGCCCCTCGGCGATCCGCACGATGATGGGGGAGCGCGCGCTGATATGCCCGGCCGTGAAGGCGGGGATGTAGGGCGTGAAGGCCGCATCCGGGCGCGTGCCTTTCTCGTTGGTGTGGCAGGCGGCGAGCGCGAGGATGCACAGCAGGGCGAAGACGGTCGCGCGCGCAGGGCGGGGCAGCGATGGCATGGTGGTAGGAAGAGGTGGTGAAAGTAGCGGTGCGGGTCCCATGGCGTACGCGCTACGACCGGTGCAACGGCGGCACCGCTTGCGCTATTGCGGCCATTGCGGGAAATCGATGGACACTGTGCAGGGCTGCGGCCGCCTTCTGCCCGGCCTTACTTCCCGATCAGGCTGTCCGCATCCTCGGCCGGCGTGATCACGCCGTTGACCGATCCCACCACGAAGGCATCAATGAAGCCCTTCGCCCGGATGGCCTGCATGGCCTCGTCGGCTTCTCCGCGCTCCACGAAGCTGCCATAGAAGTAGCGCGTGGTCTGGTCACTGGTCACCGGTTCCAGGTCGCCGAGGCCGAGCAGCTTGTCCATGGTCTCCATGGGGACGTTCCCGGCGAAGGTGGCCACCTGCACCCGGTAGCGCACTTTATCGCGCGCCACGCTGCCGGGGGTCACCCGCGTGCTGAGGTCCTCGGGCCGCAGCACCTGGGCGCCGGCTTCCTTCATGGTGATGCGCTTTCCCTCGCGGAAGGCCACCAGGAAGGCGCCCTCGAACCCTTGGGTGAGCATCTGCACGCGGTGCGCAGCGGCAGGGTTCACCTCCTTGAATGACCCGGTGTAGTAACGGGTGAGGCCATCGTCGCCATTGATGACCACGAGGTCTTTGATCCCTCCGAAGATGTTCTTCGAGAGCTTGTTGCGGAAGGCGCCCAGCTGCACGCGTATGATGACATCGCGGCTGTCATCGCCTGCACCCATCCCCGCCATCTTGGCGCGCTCCGCAGCGGTCTCCTTGCTCACATCGATGAGCCTTCCGCCCTCCTCGGCCATCACCACGCTCTCGATGCCCATGCCCTTCAGCTCGAGCTCCCGGCGAAGCGCTTCCGGGATGGCTTCGTAGCTGCCCACGACGTAGTAGGTGGTGTCGCCTTTCTCGATGGTGCGCACATCCGGGATGCTCAGGATGCGCTGGATCATCTCCTCGCTGATGCCCTCGGTGTGGGTGCCCACCTTCACCACGTAGACCCGCTTGACCGGTGGCTTCTCGCGCTTGGGGCCGAAGCTCTCCACCCGGGAGGTGACGATGTTCACGTTCGCGCTGTCCTTCCAGTTGAGCCATGCCTTGAGCAGCGCCTCATCGCTGAGGGTGACGCCGCGACCGTCCACCAGCGCCCCCGGTGCGGAGTTGAGCTCATCGTCCCGGTCGTCGGGCACCCCGTCCCCGTCGCCGTCCAAGGCGCAGCCGAAGGCGTCCACCTTCACCCCGGCAGGCGTGCCCGGGCAGCGGTCGTGGAAGTCCTTCACGCCATCGCCGTCCTCATCGTCGTTGAGCACGATCACATCGAGCTGCTCATTGCTGAGCGGTGTGGTGAAGCGCAGCGGCTTCGGCTTGCGCTCCATGGGAATGGCATACCCCAGGCTCACGGAGCTGAAGAGGAAGCGGTCGTTCCCGGCCTTGCCCTGCCGGTCGCCCACGCTCTTGTCCGTGACGCCGTCCACCAGGTCGCTGAAGGTGAGGTGAAGGGTGGTGCCGATGCGGAGGTCGAGCCCGGATCCGATGTCCATGCGGGCGCCGATCCCCACGGGCACGGCCCAAGTGCGCTCCAGGTACTTCCCGAAGCCGTCGGCATTCAATTCGCGCACATCGGTCTCGTAGCGGTAGTCGCGCTGGATCTCCACGGCGTTCGCCGCATCCGGAGCATCCTCCGCGATGTCGCGGATGGTGCCGTCATCCCAATAATGATAACGGCGTCCCTGCGCGTCGAAGAGGTCCGTCTTCGTGAGGAACTCCACGCTCTCGAAGCCTGCGTTGAGGTAGGGCTCCACTACGCGTTCGCGGTTCAGGAGCTGCAGGAAGTTGTACCGGAACTGGAAGCCGCCGATGGTGATCCGCGATTCGAAGTTGAGGTTGCGCCGGAAGTCGCGCTCATTGACGCCCAAGCGGCCATGCAGTGCATAGAGGTCGGCCTCGAGCCAATCGGTGATCGGAGCGGATGCGCGGATCTCGTATCCCGGCCGCGTGACCAGCGGCGAGCGGCCCGCGTGGTCGTTACCCACATCGCCGTAGAAGGCGAACATGCCCGCGCCAAGGCCGATGGTGGGCAGGAATCGTGCGGGCTTGAGCGCGGCGGACGCAGGCGGCTGCTGGACTGGAGGGGCGGAGAGGCTGTCGGATTGCCCGCAGGCGAGATAGGGAAGGGCGAAGAGGGCTGCGATGCCGGCGACGCGGCACATGGATGACGACAGGACCGAGCGGTGGCTGCGCATCAAGTCCGGGTCATTGCACCCACTGCTGCTTGGTGATCAGGAGGGCCTCCTGCACGGTGATGCGCTCGCCATTGTTGTAGGCCGTTACGAACGGGCCGGGGAAGTTGTGGCCGGCCTGCACGTAGCCCACGCGCTGATCGCGGGCATCCTTGTACTCGGCATAGCTGCCGGTTACATACTTGATCCAGCCCTGGTGCCGCTCGATCTGGAAGTCGCCGCCGTAGTTGTGGCGCGCCTTGAAGTAGGCCTTCCCCACCTCGCGGTGCGCTGCGGTGATCTGCACCTTGTAGGTGACGCCTTTCTCAGGTGCCGGGATGCGTCCGGCGGCCTTGGGCTGCTGAGCGGCCGTTGCGGTCTCGGGCTTCTCCTTCACCACGGGCTTCACGGCCTCAGCGGCACGGGCCTCTGCCTCGGCGCGGGCCTTGCGCTCAGCCTCCTCCTTCAGGCGCAAGGCCAATTCGGGGTCCTCCACCTCCTGCTGTCCCATGGAGCTGGGGGCCTGGGCGAGCGCCTCGAACGCCCGGGCGCCCACGATGAACTTGCTGCTGCCGAGCACGGCCTTCTGGGTCTCGTCGTTGAGCAGGTAGCCGAACTCCCCATCGATGGTGTACTCCCCATCAGGACGCTCGTTCGCGCGCAGCTTGTAGACGATCTTCACTTCGCTGCTCGCGGGCAGATTGAGCCAAACGAACTTCACGATGCGGTCCTGTGCGGTGAAGATGGCCTCGGCGCTGTTCTTCTCCATGGCCGTGAATCCCTGCGGGATGACCTCCTGCAGCTTGCCGAATCCGCGGATGCTCCCCTTGCTGACCACCACTTCCACCAGCATCTCCTTCTCGGTGACGGGTGTGATGGTCCGTTGGCCGGTCACGCCACCGGCGCCCTGGATCGGGGCCACGCCGCTGGCATCGTCGATCACCATCACGGGGATGGTGCCCACGGGGGCGGCGCCAGCTGCGCTCACCAGGTCATTGGCCGTCGGGTCTTCCGCCGTTATCGGCTGGGTGATGGCGGCCAACGCGCCCGGAGCGCCGAGGTCCACCGTGCTGGCGGGCAATTCGAACACCTTGCGCTCATTGTCCTCGATGTAGGAAAGGCGGCCGTTGATGGTCTTTATACCGGAGGCATTCGCGGCGGCGGAGAGGGTGTAAGTGACCTTGAAGGTGGGCGAGGCGGGCAGCGACATCCAGATGAACTTGGCCTTGCCGTCGGAGAAGGTGAAGGAGGCGCCCTTGGTCTCGATGGCGGTGGCCGTAAGGCCATCGGGCAGGTCGATCTGCAGCTTGGCGAAGCCCGTGAGGTCGCCCTTCTCCACCGTGACCGTCACCTTCACCTCGCTGCCTGGTGCCAAGGCGGCCGGCACATTCTGGGTGATGCTGAGGTTGGCGGCGAGGAAGGCATCCACGAGCAGGATGCCGACCACGTTGATCAACAGGACGAGTTGGTTCACCATGGTGCGGTCTGGGTCAGGTGCGCAAGCGGAAAGGGTCCTGCGCAGGCTCGCGATCAAAAGTATCCGGGGTGCCCGCGGCGAAGGGCAGGGGCTCAGGCGCTTATTCCAACAGGCCGGTGTTGAACAAGGCGCCCGCGAAGGCGTTGGGACCGGGGCCGGCGGACAATACCCGCGCGCTACCTTCGTTCCCCACCCGGATGCGACGAGCCATACTCCCCTGCCTCTTCCTGCTGCACCTCACCTCGGCGGCCCAATTGGGCGGCCAGCAGGTATTCCGCGTGCTGGATGTCCCTTCCTCAGCACGGGTCTCCGCCCTCGGCGGCAACTACATCGCGGTGCAGGACAACGACCTCAACCTGGGCATATTCAACCCCGCACTGCTCAACTCCGAGATGGGGAAGCAGGCGGCCCTGAGCTACCTGCCTTACATCGACGGCATCAACATCGGATACGCGAGTTACGGCCATCACTTCGACAGCATCCGGACCACCTTCTCGGGCACGGTGCAGTACGTGGATTACGGGAGCTTCACGCGTACCGATGAGGTGGGGCATGAGCTGGGCGAGTTCCGTGCCGGCGAGTACGTACTGCAGGTCGGGGCCGGCCGCGCCATCGACAGCCTCTTCAGCATCGGCGCCAATGCCAAGTTCATCACCAGCAACCTCGAAGCGTATACCGCCTCAGGCGTGGCGCTCGACGTGGGCGGGGTCTTCACCAAGCGCTCCATCGGGCTTACCGTGGCGGCCATGCTGCGCAACATCGGGCGGCAGACCAATCGCTATACCGACGAATACGAGGACCTGCCTTTCCAGGTGCAGCTGGGGGTCACCTACAAGTTCAAGCACGCGCCGTTCCGGCTCGGCCTGATGCTGGAGGAGCTGCAGCGCTGGGACCTCACCTACGAGGATCCGACCGCCAGCGCGCAGATCGACCCCACTACAGGCGAAGTGGTGGAGAAGAAGATCTCCAATGCGCGAAAGGCGCTGCTGCATGCCGTCCCCAGCGCCGAGATCCTGCTGAGCAGGAATTTCATGCTCCGTGTAGCCTACAACTTCAGGACCCGCTACGAAATGCAGGTTGACAACCGGCCAGGGGCCGTGGGCCTGAGCTTCGGGCTCGGCCTGCGGGTGAGCAAGGTGCACCTGAGCTACGGCTTCTCGCAGCTGCACCTGGCCGGCATCAGCAACACCATCACGCTGGCGGTGCGCTTCTCCGATTTCCGCAAGGAGGGCGTCTGATCCCGCCTGCATCACGGCGCCCTGCGCTATCATTGGGGCCCGGATGAATCGCATCACGATCGCCATCGACGGCTTCTCCTCTTGCGGAAAGAGCACCCTGGCCAAGCAGCTGGCGGCCCACCTCGGCTATACCTACATCGATAGCGGCGCCATGTACAGGGCCGTGGCGCTCTACGTGATCGAGCACGGCCTGGTGCGCGATGGCCGGCTCGACCGCGAAGGCCTCCTCGATGCGCTCGATGGCATCGACATCCGCTTTCAGCACGACCCGTTGGCCGATCGCAGCGCGACCTACCTCAACGGCCGCAACGTGGAGCGCGAGATCCGTGGCATGGAGGTGAGCCGGCACGTGACCCTGGTGAGCCCGGTGCCCGAGGTGCGGGCCAAGCTCGTGCGGCTGCAGCAGGCGTTCGGGCGTGACAAGGGCGTGGTGATGGATGGGCGCGATATCGGCACCGTGGTGTTCCCTGATGCGGAGGTGAAGCTCTACATGACCGCTCGGCCCGAGGTGCGCGCCCAGCGCCGTTATCACGAGCTGAAGCAGAAAGGTGTCGAGGTGGACTACGCCAGCGTGCTGGAGAACATCGCCCGGCGCGATGAGGATGATACCACCCGCGCCGCCGACCCACTCGTGAAGGCGCCGGATGCGGTGGAGATCGACAACAGCGACATCACCGCGGAGCAGCAGTTCGTGAAGGCGCTGGACATCGTACTAGGGGTGCTTGCCCGCGTGGGGCAGGAGTGACAGCCACGTGGGGGGCCAGGCACCATGGCTCACCGGCAATGAGGCAGGATAGGACCGTCGCATGGAGGATTTGTATACCGGTGCCTGGCGCAACCGCATGATGAGCGCTCAAGGGCATCGCCGCAGGCTTTCGTCGCAGGGGAATAAGCCTGCACCGCTCCCGCCGTGTCAAGCTCCGCGGGGGAGGGCGATGGGCGCCTCGCGCAAGTCGTTCTGCGCGCCGCAGTTCAAGGCTGGAAGCGCAATGCGCTGCGCAGCTGCTGGGGCAGGGGCGGGAGCCGCTGGCGCTGGAAGAGGAAGCTGCTGAGGTCCGCGAGCTCCTGGAAGATATGGTGGCTGTGGAGCGCACCGGCCAGGTATTGCTTGCCCGTGCTTCCGCCCGTGCCCACGCGCAGGCCGATGGTCCGGTGCACCATGCTCATGTGGCGGTAGCGCCAGGTGGCCAGCGCTTCGTCGATATCGAGCAGGCATTCCAGCAGGCGGAAGGGCATCTGCAGGATGGGCTCGTCGCGGTAGAGCATGATGAAGACGGCGCTGCGTGCGGCGGCCGGGGTGAGGCGGCGGCCCTCGCCGGTCTCGAAGAGCTTCTCCCACAGGGCCAGATTGCCCTCTTCGCCCTGCACCAATGATGCGGCGTAGATGCCCTTCAACCGGTCCCAGAGCGGCGCTTCGCCCTGCGGCCAGTAGCGCGCGTCGAAATAAGGCATGCGCCCCAGCCAGCCGTTGATCAGGTCGAGGAAGGTGGGCTGTCCCTCGAGCGCCTCGATCTCCGCCTTGTGCTCGGGCTTCAGCTGGCTGGTGTAGTACTGCTTGCCGAAGCGCTGCTCCATGCGAAGGCCCAGCTTCGCCTCCAGGATCTTGAACTGCATGCTCTGGAACCCGCTCGCAGGGCGCAGCATGTCGCGGAAGTCCAGGAAGTCCAGCGGCGTCAACGTCTCCAGGATGTCGATCTTCTGCACCAGCACCTGCAGGATGGTATGCACCCGGCTCAGGCGGTGCACCGCGATGCTGAGCTCGCCGGCGTTGTCGTCGATATGCCCATCCGCGAAGAGCGCCATCACGCTGCCCACCTCATGCAGCACCTGCTTGAACCACAGCTCGTAGCTCTGGTGGATGATGATGAAGAGCATCTCGTCGTGCGCCGGCTCTCCATGCTTGGCGCTCTCGGGATGCTGAGCCTCCAGGATCTTGTCGAGCTGGAGGTAGTCGGGGTAATAGACGTTGCTCATGCGCGCTGGTGCCCGGATGCGCGCGCTCATGTGCGCATGCAGGCGGGGTTGCGGCCAAATGTAGCCGGGGCCTCTTCCGCAGGCCTAACTTTGGTCATGCGATTCACCTTCCTCCTGCTTGTGCTGATGGCGGTGGAAGCCAGCGCGCAGTTCGGCATCGGGGTGCGGATTCCGGTAGGCCGGAGCACGCATCGCATAGGTACGGTACCGGACACGCTGGCGCTCTACTCCCTCCGCGAACTGGATATCGAACCGCGCTGCACGGAAGGGCTGGAGCGATGGACGGAGGCCTTACTGCGGATGGAAGGCTGCCCGGCGGATACCACGGTCCGCCAGTGCGCCGCACAGAGTGCATTGGTGCTCCGCTATACCGTTGAACGCGACGGCACCATCACCGATGCGCAGGTGGTGAAGGGAGGCTGCACGGGGCTCAACCGCAGGGTCGAGTGCGCCGCGATGCGATCATCAGCCTGGGAGCCCGGCCGAATCGGCTACAGCAAGGTGCGGACACGCATGCAGACCAAGGTGCGGCCGAGCCCCTGAATCGGGACATGGAAATCCTCACAAGCGGGCGGGAAGAGAGTAGCCAAGTCCGCATGCAACCGGCCCTGCGCCATGCGCAGGGCCGATTGCGTGTGAACGGGCTTCCCGCCGCGCCCTGGGTTGCTACTCCTGGTGCGGCTTCTGCACGGCTTTCCGCTGTTCCTTGCGGGCATCGTGCATGCCTTGCTTCAACGCGTTGTAGCGGGTGCGCTGCTCCTCCGTGAGGATGGCGAGGATGCCTTTCTCCTTCTTCTCGCGCAAGGCCACGGTGCGCTCGCGCTTCACGGCGGGCTCGAGATTCTCCCGGTTGATGGCCTTGGCGCCGGCGGCATGCTCGCTGAACACCCGCTCCAGTTGCTCATGCTGCTCCGGTGTGAGCCCAAGTTCCTTGGTGAGGGACTCCGGGGTGATGACGACCGGGGCGGGGCGTTGGGCGGATGCCTGCGGCGCGGCCGGGGCCGTGGCCGGCTCCTGGGCCTGCATGCCGGCGGCTGCAACGGCAAGGCAGGCGGCGATGACGTGCTTTCTCATGCAACGAATGTAGGCATGCTCGCGAGGCCTCGATCGCCCGGGTTCAGTGCTGGATGCACAGCCTGATGGCCGTCTCACCGATGGCCAGGGCGTACGCACCGGCCCCGAGGCTGCTCACATCGATGCCATTGCGCATCGCCGCATAGGTTCCCTCCATCACCTTGCGTCCCGAGGCGTCCAGCAGGGTCACTATCGCATCGGCCGGCGTACTCGCCGCTGCGGCGATGAAGAGGCGGTCGCTCGCCGGGTTCGGATAGGCACTGAAGGCCGAAGCCGTGAACGGTTCGTGCACACCGGTGCTCACGGCCGGATCGAGGCGCCCCAAGGCATGGGTGGTGGCATTCACGAACCAGATGCGGCCATCAGGTCCCACCTCGATCCCCATGATGCCGGGCAACCCGGTGGCGATGCGCCCCACCTCAGGGAATCCGCCCGCCGCCAGGTCATATACCACGATGTCGCCGTTCGCGTGGTCGCTGACGAGCAGGTGGTTGCCGCTGAGGGTGATGCCTGCCGGCTGCTGCAGCCCGGAGGAGGCCACGGTCTCCCAGGTGTGGCCGCTCATCTGGCTGTATTCCACATAGCTCTCCCACGGGCCATGCGCACCGGGGCCGCTCACGCTGCCGCTGCGCGTGTCGAGCCGCACCACGCGCTGATTGCCGTGGTCCACCACGTACAGCCAACCCGTGCGCTTGTCGAACTCGCAGTGGCTGACGATGTGGTCGTTGGGGTCGCGCTGGATGTTGATTCCGGCATAGCGGCGGATGACCGCATCGCCGTGCCAGGTGTTCCCGGGGCCATGGTCCTCGCGGAAGTCGTTCATCACCACATCGCCGTAGTGCCCGTCCACCACCCAGTAGCGGTTCCAGCGTTCATGCGCGATTCCCTGGCTGCGCGGGTTCACGTGGAGCATGTCCAGATGGCTGCCCAACGGACCTTCCCCGGGCTGCGCGTAGATGGCGGGATCGCCGCTCCAGAGCGACGGCCCGGTGAAGGGGTCGCCGCCGTTCTGGTTGGCATCGAAGATGCCCGGGCAGGTGGCGAAGTTGCCGTTGTCACCGAAGGCGATGGCGGTGGGTAGGCTCATGAAGTGCCAGGCGTTGGGGTCGCGCTGCCAGAGGTGCGTCTGCTGGGGCTGGCCCGGGCTGAAGAAGCGCACCGTACTGCCGCCCGTATTCGCCACATCCTTGTTGATCACCCAGAGTTCGTCACGGCTCCGGTCGGGGTGGAAGGCCAGGTCGCGTGGGGTGAGCAGGTCCTCGTCATCATCGGCCACGATGGCGATGGTGGGCACTGCGGCCAGGTAATCGTTCACAAGGTCGGGCGTCGGTTCGTTCACGACGAGGCCCGCTGAGGCGATATCGTTGCTGGGCACTGCATCGGGCTGGCCATTGAGGTCCGTTGCCCATACGGTGAGCGTTGCGGAGCCTGGCGCATCGGGCGTCCACAGGTCCGATGTGGTGAATTCGTATATGTTGCCCGAAGGGATGCTGACTCCGGTGAACCCTTGGCTCAGCACGAGCGCCCCGTCGAGGGCTGCATTGAGCGTGAAGGCGGTGATGGTCTCGGAGCCGAAGTTCCGCAGCGTGCCCGTGATGGCCGTCGGCAGGCCCTCGGTGTTGTAGAGGGGCGTGGTCAGGGCGATGACGCCCAGGTCATGGGCCTCCGGAGCCATGACGGTGAAGGAGAAGATGTGGAACCCGCCGTCCTCATTGAACTCGCCGATGGAGGCGCCATCGGCGAAGACACGGTACGTGGCTTGTGCATCGCCGTAGCTGTCGATGGCCACGATGGACCATTGCGAGCCCTCGTCCAGGCACCAGGGCCCGGCGTTGATGGTCGTGTTGCTGGCATATCCGCCTGAAGGGGAGGTCTGGGTCCCACCGCTCGTGCAGGTGAGCGCTGCCGTGTTTCCGCCAATGAAGAGCGGCGATTGCCCGCAGGTGTTGCCGTAGGGGACCAGCTGCCAATAGGTCTCATTGCCCCAGTCGTCGGTGACCACCTCGATGGTCACTTCGAGCTGCCCAGCCGGGCATTGGGCTGTGCAGAGGGCGGCCGCAAGGGTGGCCGGGGCCAGGAGGATCGAGCGTAGAAGGAGGCGCATGGGAGGGTGCGTTGTGCGGGTGAAACTACCCTGCGGAACGCACTGTTCGACGGAATGCGATGAAACTCGTCTGGCGTCCGCCGGGCTCACCGCATCGGCCGATGGAGGTCCTCCAGTTCGTCGAGGAATAGCTCCACGGCCTCGTTGAACAGTGCAGGGGCCTCCACCGGGCTCAGGTGGCCAGCGCCTTGGATGACCATCATGCGGCTCCCGGGGATGGCACGGTGCAGGGCTTCGCTCGTTTCCAGCGGCATCAGCGCATCGTCGCTCCCGGTGATGATCAACGTGGGCACCTCGATGCGCGGCAGCAGCTCGCTCCGGTCAGGTCGCTCAGCCATTCCGCGCGCTGCGGCGGCGATGGCCTCCGGGCGCTGTTCGGCCATCATCCGCTCCATCCGGGAGCAGATTTCCGGATGGATCATCCGCGTGCGCTCCGAGAGCAGCTTCGGCGCCATGGCCCGCGCGATCACCGCGGCTCCCTTGTCCTCCGCATCGCGGGCGGTTTGCTCGCGCGCGGTGCGGCCCTCGGGTCCGTCGGCCGTTGCGCGGGTATTGCACAGGATGAGGCCCTCCACCCGTTCGGGCCACTGGTCGATGAAGCTCAGGGCTACATAGCCGCCCATGCTCAATCCGCAGAGCACCACCCGCTCCCTGCCCGCCGCATCGAGCAGGTCGTGCAGGTCGGTCGCATAGGCCTCCATGCTCATGGCCGTCGGCAGCGGGGCCCGGTCATGCCCGAAGCCGCGGAGATCGGGCGCCATCACCGTAGCGGCTCCTGCAAGTGCCTCTTCCTGGCCCCGCCAGAAGCTCCCATCATGCGGGAAGCCGTGTATGCAAAGGAGCGTCCTGTGCATGGCTCATTTGGCCGTCGCTGCGGAGCGGTCGAACTTAGCGCTCATGGACCTTCGCCTCGCTCTGCTGTCGCTGGCGGCCCTCCTCGTGGGAAAGATAAGCGCCAAGGATTACGTGGTGCCGCCTTCCGATGTGGCCGGTTTCTTCGCCAAGCTGCCGAAGGACGCCACGCGCGTGGTCTTCTCAGCGGCCGCGGTGTACCGATGCGAAGCGGACATCGTGCTGCCCGATGCGCAGTTCCTCGTGGTGGACGGTGCGGGGGCGCGGCTGGTGCTGGGGCCCGCCAGCCTCGGCTTCACGCGCCGGATCCGCGACCAGAAGGACGCGGAGGCCCGAACGGGGAGCCGCTATGCGATCCGGGATTTCGCCGCCATCGAAGGCGGGCGCAAGGCCATCGACCTCCAGGCCACGCTGGGCAGCGCCGTGGAGAACGTGCGCTGCACGGGTCAATCGGAGGCGGCCATCGACCTGCGTTTCTGCCTGCTGGCCAAGGTGAGCGGCGTGCTCGTGACCAGCCCTGTCCGCCGGGGCATCGTGGTGCGCCAAGGCGATTGGCCGGGGGCAACATGGAGCAACAGCCAGAGCAACCACACGGTGCTCGAGCGCTGCCGGGTCTATGCCGCACCCACCACCACGCAGGCCTTCACGGTGCTCCACTGCAACGGCGTCCGTATGACCGACTGCATCAGCGAGGGTCATCCCTGCGATCATGACCTGTTCCTGAGCGCGGCCATCGGGGGCGAGGATGATGTGCCGGCGAAGAATACCGTGGTGAAGCAGTTCACGCTCGCCAATTTCCATGTGGAGCATGCCGTCCGCAAGGCCAGCATACACGTGAACATGCCGCCCCGCGCGATCGTGGACCTCAGCCATGTTTACTGGAACGGGCGCTTCGAGGCGCCTGTGATCGCCTACGTGAGCGGGCAGTTGAACCTGAGCCAGGTGGGCTGGTGGGATGAGACCTTCCATATCGCCACGCGGGTGGCCTGGCCACGGATCAACGCCGACCGCTGCCATGCCTCACTGCGCATGGACCAGGTGACGGCCGGAGGCAAACGGGCCGGTGCGCTCCGATTGGTGAACCCATTGCCCGGCAATGAGGTGCTCCGCATCGATCAGGTGCGCGTGACGCGCGCTTCGCAGTAAGGCCGGGGGCTAACTTGCGGCATGCGCGATTCGACGCGTGGCATTGCGGGCTTCCTTGCTTCAGCTTTCGGCTTCACCTGGATCCTGGCGGGCATAGGTGCGCTACTGGGCATCCGGGCGGATTCAGGCATCTCTTATCTGGTGCTGGCGGGTGCCTGCATGCTGGGGCCCGCTGCAGGGGCGGTGGTGCAGGCACGCCTGCGTGAGCATCGCAGCTGGAGCTGGCTCGGCCTCGGATTCAAGGTCACGGACTGGCGCATCGTGGCATTCACGGCAGTGGCCGGCATCAGCATCATGCCCCTGTACCTGCTGGTGCAGCACCTTCTGGGGGATGGGCTGGGCTTCGCACGCTTCGGCCATGTGAGCTTCACGCCGGAGCGGATGGCCGCATCGCTGAGCGAATTGGCGCACCGGGCAGGGGTGGAGGCGGGGCAGGAGGAGAGCTTGCTGGCAGGCTGGCCGCCATGGCTGGTGCTGGCGATCATCCAGTTCGCTGCGCTGCTTTCCGCCTGCAGCGTCAACCTGCTCTTCATGCTGGGCGAGGAGCTCGGGTGGCGGGGTTACCTGTGGCGCGCCACCGCCCATTGGAGCGGCTTGCGGCGCATCGCCTTCACGGGTGCCGCATGGGGCCTGTGGCATGCGCCGCTCATCCTCATGGGCCACAACTATCCCGGCTTTCCCTGGATCGGCGTGGCGATGATGGTGGCCTTCTGCGCGTTGGCGGCGATCCTCTTCGATTGGACGCGCATCCGGAGCGGTAGCATCTGGTCCTCTGCGCTGCTCCACGGCATCATCAATGGCAGCGCTGGCGGCGTGGTGCTCTTTGCATGGGGCGGACATCCGCTCTGGGGCTCGCCGGTGGGCGTGGCGGGCTTCATCGCGTTGGCGACGCTTGCGCTGGTCGTCCTGCTGTTCGATGCACGGTACCGCAAGGGCCTTCTCGTCGCAGTCGGGGATCAACCGGCCCCTTGAGCCACCACCGTGATCCTCACCCGCCCGCACTCCACCACCTGCCCTGCGCGGATCTTGTTGGTCTTGCGCAGTTCCACCTGGCCATCCACCTTCACGCGGCCCTCGGCCACCAGCTGCTTGCCCTGACCGCCGCTCTCGCACACGCCGGCGAGCTTCAGCAGCTGGTTCAGTTCGATGTGCTCGTCCCGCAGCTCGAAGGTGATCTCGTCCATGGCGCAAAGGAAGGAATGCGACGCTGCCCGGTTCATCGGCCCTTCGTCCGGTTCCATCGCATATGGGTTGGCCCCGGCACCGGGCAGAGGGAGCTTGGCGCCATCAGACACCGAAGCCATGTACCACCAAGCCTCCTCCACGCACCGCTGGCAGCGGAACGCGCTGCTCTCTCTCGTGCTCTACATGCTGGCCCTGCTCGCGTTGACCGCCGTGCTGCCTTCCTGCACGAAGGATGATTCCGCCGCGCCCTCGCCGGCGACCGCTGCCGATGACCACGGCGGCCATGGCGGAGACGACCCGCCGGGCGATGATAACGGCGGCGGCAACTGAGCCGCCCGCTGGGCCGGCTTCCAACGCCAGCTGCCGGCCGCGCTACATTGCCGGCGATGAACGCACACCGTCCGCTATGGGGCGCGATTGCCGCCATGATCGTCGGACTCTCCCCGGGGCTGCGGGCCCAGGTCAGCAGCAATCCGCTGGTTGTGGGCGAAGTGCTCGAGCTTCAATCTGCTGTGTTGGGCGAGCAGCGCGTCCTGAATGTCGTCCTGCCCCACGGCTATTCGCCGGATAGCGCTGCGCGTTACCCGGTCATCTTCGTTCTCGATGGCGGCTTGGACGAGGACATCCTGCACACCTCCGGAGCGGTGCAGTTCGCCGCGTTCCCGTGGGTCGCATGGATGCCGCAGAGCATCGTGGTGGGCGTGGTCAGCATCGATCGCAAGCGGGACTTCACGCATCCGACCTCCATCGCCAAGGACAAGGCGGACTTTCCCACGGCGGGAGGATCGGCGGCTTTCCTCCGTTTCCTAGCCGAAGAGGCCATCCCATCGGTGGATGCCCGGTACCGCACGGAGCCGCGGCGCATGCTCATCGGGCAGTCGCTGGGCGGGCTCTTCGCCACGGAGGTGCTGATGGAACGGCCTGACCTGTTCACCGACTACCTCATCGTGAGCCCGAGCCTGTGGTGGGAGGATGGCACCGTGCTTCGGCGCGATGCCCGGTTCATCGCCGATCGATCGCTGGCGCCTGCACGGGTGTTCGTGGCGGTGGGCAGGGAGCATCCGGTGATGGTGAAGGGTGCGAAGCGGCTTGCCGATCTGGTGCGCCGATCGCCGCGCACGAGGGTCGGCTTCGCACGGCTCTCGGCCTTCGATCATGCCGCGATCATGCACCAGGCCCTGTTGGATGGCCTGCGCTGGATGGCTGAGGGCGGGCGCCGATAGGCCGCAGGCGGCTGCGGCTCGGTGACCAAAGGCCCACACCGCCTCACCAGGGTGCGGGTAGCTTTGCCGAGCGCCGCTGAGGCCGCATCGCGAATGGCATCCATGCGCTCCCTCCTGCCGGGTTTCATGCTGGCCGCGGCCATTGGATCGATCAGCCATTTCCTCTCGGCCTTCACGCCTTCCGCGCTCAATGGCATCCTGTTGGCGCTGCTGCTGGGCATGCTGGTGGGCAACCTGGTCAGGCTGCCGGCTGCCCTTTCGCCCGGCATCGGGCTCACCAGCGGGAGGCTGCTCGAGGCCTCGGTGATCTTCCTGGCCTTCGGCATCGACTACGCGCGCATCGCTGACCTGGGCGCGGCCTCGTTCACCGTCATCGCCATCGTGGTGGCGGCCATGGTGCTCATCACGTACTTCCTGGCGCGAAGGGTGCGGTGCCCGGGCGCGACGGGCTGGCTCGTCGGATTCGGCACGGCCATCTGCGGGTCATCGGCGATCGCCGCGCTGGCTCCGCGCGTGGCGCGCAACAAGGAGGACGTGGGCATCGCCATGGCCGTGGTCAACCTCTTCGGCAGCGTGGGCATGATCGCCCTTCCCTTCGCCTTGGCCGAACTGGGGCTCGGGCCCACGCGGATGGGACTGCTCATCGGGGGCACCCTGCATTCCGTGGGCAACGTGGTAGGGGCGGGGTATGCCATCGACACGGCGACAGGAGAGGCCGCCACCACCATCAAGCTGGCGCGGGTGGCGCTGCTGTCGCCGGCGCTCGTCCTCTTCAACTACCTGGTGAACCGCGATGAGGCCCGCAGCTGGCGCGAGCATCTCAGGCTGCCATGGTACCTCTGGGGCTTCCTCGCGATCACGGTCCTCACCTCCGTGGTGCAGCTTTCTGCACCCCTGCTCGATGCGATGGAACTGGGAGGCAAGCTGGCCTTGACCATCGCGCTGGCCGCCATCGGCCTCAAGGTGAGCTTTGCCGAACTGTTCCGGTCCGGCCGCAAAGGGCTCGGCTTCGGGCTCATCGTCTTCGCCATCCAGTTGGCGCTGGTGGCGGCCTTGATGGCCCTGCTGGGTGCGGGGGCGTGATCGACCTCAGGCGCGCACCGCGATCCCGCTGATCTCCACGTTCACGCCACGCGGGAGCCCTTTGACGGCCACCGCCTCGCGTGCCGGGGGCGCTTCGCCGAAGTACCCGCCATACACCTCGTTCACCGCCGCGTAGTGCGCCATGTCGCTGAGGAAGATCGTCACCTTCACCAGGTGCTCATAGCCGAGCCCGGCGGCCTTGAGCAGATGGCCGATGTTCTCCATCACCTTCCGCGTCTCGGTGGCGATGTCGGACGTATGCAGGTGGCCGTGCTCATCCAGGGCGATCTGCCCGCTGAGGAAGACGAATCCGCCGGCTGCGATGGCGGGCGTGTACGGAGCGAGGGGCTTGGCCGCATTGGGCGGGAACACGGGTTGCTTCATGATGCTAGGCAGGCGCGAGGGTGAAGCGCTGCGCCTGCGAAGTTGGGCGATCCGCGCTACGCTTCGTCGGGCCATGGCACCCTCGAGCGCGGTAGTTTTGGCCGCCTTGCCGCAGGGGAGGCAGGTGACCGCATGGCCATGGCCCATCCTTCGATCCGCGACCGCGCCACGGTCATCATCCCATGCTTCAACGTGGCGGAGTACGTGGGTGAATGCCTTGCATCCGTGCTTGAGCAGGGGGCGGCGGTGCATGCGGTGCATTGCGTGGACAACGGATCGTCGGACGGCACGATCCAGGCCATCGATGCCTGGAGCAGGGCGAATCCCGGCCTGCGGGTGATCACGGAGCATGAGCCGCGCAGGGGCGCCAGCTCGGCGAGGAACCATCCGCTGCCGCGCGTGGAGACGGAGTGGGTGCAGTTCCTCGATGCCGATGACCTGCTCCTGCCAGGGAAGATCGCTGCGCAGCTGGCCACTGCGGCTGACGCGGATGTGCTCTACGAGAGCGCGGTGTACAGGAGCCTCGATGGCAGCGAACGGATGAAGGTCCCGGATGCCGATGTCGAGGTGGGGCTGGTGGCCGGCAACCTGGGGAACACCTGCGCCAACCTGTGGCGCACGGAGGCCCTTCGCGCCGTGAGCGGATGGGACCCGGGCCTCGCCAGCAGCCAGGAATACGACCTCATGCTGCGGCTCTACGAGGCGGGATGCAGGTTCCGCCGGCTGGGAGGCTGCCGCACCGTCGTGCGCGAGCGGCCATCGGGCCGGATCTCGCAGGGCGCCGAGGGCCGGCTCTGGAAGGTGCTCGTGCAGGTGCAGGAGCGCATGCTGGAGGCCTTTGTGCGGCGCCAGGGCACGGTGGATTGGCCGCGGGTGCGCCAGGCCTTCTTCGGCGGGTTGCGCATGCTGTACCCGCACGACCGCGACCTGGCGCTGCGCCTCTACCGGCGGTGGCTAGAGCCGCATGGCTTCGTGCCGGAGGCGGGCGGCGCCAGTACGCGCGCCTATGCGGCCGCCTTCCGACTGCTCGGATTCGCCGGTGCCGAAACCGTGAAGGCATTGATCGCGGGATCCCGTTCTTCGCAGCCGTGAATCCCGCCCCTTATTCGGCATGTGCGGCATAGCCGGCAGCGTTTCCTGGCGATCGGGGCCCGAGGCGGACCTCGATACGGTCGATATCGCCCGTCTCGCCTATCGGGGGCCGGACGCGCTGATCACCGTGCGGTCCGCCGAGCTGCCGGCTCCGCCCGTCGCATTGCGCTGGAAGCTGGCGCACGCCCGGCTCTCCATCCTCGACCTTGCCGATGCGGCCAACCAGCCCATGTCCTCGGCGGACGGCCGCTACTGGATCGTCTTCAACGGCGAGATCTACAACCACGCGCCCATCCGGGCTGAGCTGATCCGCCTGGGGCATGTCTTCCGCACCGACCATTCCGATACCGAGACCCTGCTCAACGCGTGCGTGCAGTGGGGACGCGGATGCCTCGATCGGCTCAACGGGATGTTCGCCTTCGTGTTCGTTGACCAGGTCGCCGGGCGCATCCTCGCCGCGCGCGACCGCATGGGCATCAAGCCGTTCTACTACCGGTGGGCGGACGGCGTGCTCAGCTTCGCCAGTGAGCCCAAGGCATTCCTGCAGCGCGGCGAGGTGAACCGCAGCGCGCTGCTGGATTACTTCAACTTCCTCCAGATCGAGGGCGCCTCCACCTTCGATGCGTCGATCAGGAAGCTGCCCGCCGCCCACTGCTTCGAGCTGGTGCGTGGCGCGGAGCCCGTGCCCGAGCGCTGGTGGCACCCCCTGCAGGCCGCCGCGCACGGGCGGGACCTGGCCGATGCGGATGCGTGCATGGGCCTGCTGCAGGAAGCCGTGGAGCTGCAGATGGTGGCCGATGTGGAGGTGGGGACCTACCTCTCGGGCGGGCTCGACTCATCAGTGGTGGCGGCGCTGGCCGCGCGCGGGCGGCGGATCAGCACCTTCAGCATCGGATTCACGGACGACGTGCCCGGCTATGCCAGCGAGCTGCGGCATGCGGAGCTGGTGGCGCGCCACCTGGACAGCCGGCATCATCCCATCACCATAACGCCACAGGAGTACCTCGCCGCGCAGCAGCGCGTGTTCCGCATCCTGGACGAGCCCATCGCCAACGAGGCGTGCGGTCCCCTGCTGCTGCTGTCGGAGAAGGCGCGCGCCGAGGGCGTCACCGTGTGCCTGAGCGGCGAGGGGTCTGATGAGATCTTCATCGGCTACCGGCACTGGCACGATGCGCACCGCGTGCAGCGGATGCTGGGCGCGCTGCCGCGTGCCGGGGTGAAGGCGTTCCTCGCGCTGGGCGCACCCGGGCTCGCCGCCCGCAAGCCGGATTGGGTGGCCTGGATGAAGCGCCACGCCGAAGGCCGCCGCATCATCTGGGGCGGGAACGATGCGCTGCTGCGCGAGGATCCCGATGCGCTCTTCAGCCCGGCTTTCCTGGCCGATGCGCGGGACCCCTACGCGGCAGTGGCCGCCCACTGCGATGCTCCTGCCTGCGGCAGCGCCGATCTCCTGCAGCGGCTCAGCGCCTTCGACCTTCAGTTCAGGCTGCCCGAGAACCTGCTGGCCCGCGTGGACCGCATGTCCATGGCCGCCTCCGTCGAGGCCCGCGTGCCCTACCTCGACCACCGGCTGGTGGAGCAGGCCATGCGCCTTCCGCTGCGGCTGCTCGTGGGGAAGGCAGGGGAGAAGCTCGCCCTCAAGCGGTTCGCCCGCGGCCTGCTGCCCGATGCCATCATCGACCGGCCGAAGGTCGGATTCACGATCCCCCTCCACGAGGTGCTCAATGCGCGCGAGGCCCTCGCACAGCGCCACCTCATCCTCGCCATGGACGATGCGTTGCGGCTCTATTCACCCGGCTTCCGCAAGGAACTCGCCGCGGGGCGCGTCACCGGCATGCGCCTTTGGCCGCACTACGCGCTGGCCAGCTGGTGGTCCATCCACCGGGCGTGAGCGCGGCCGGTACCGGGCCGTGCTGCATCCTAGCTTTGCCGGCCCATGGACCAGCGCCCCCTCATCCTCGTCACCAACGACGACGGCATCTTCGCCCCCGGCATCCGCACCCTGGTGGAGGAGGTGATGCCCTTCGGCCGGGTGCTGGTGGTGGCACCGGACAAGCCGCAGAGCGCCATGGGCCATGCCATCACCATCCACAGCTTCCTCCGGCTCCACCGCACCGACCTCCTCGATGGCGTGGAGGCCTGGAGCTGCTCGGGAACCCCGGTGGATTGCGTGAAGCTCGCCATCTACAAGCTGCTCGGCGGCAGCAAGCCCGATCTCCTGGTGAGCGGCATCAACCACGGCGCCAACATCAGCATCAATGTGCTCTACAGCGGCACCATGAGCGCCGCTGTGGAGGGGGCCATGGAGGGCATCCCCAGCATCGGCTTCAGCCTGATGGACCATGCCATAGAGGCGGATTTCAGCCAGGCCAGGCCCGTGGTGCGCAACGTGGTGGGCAACGTCCTCCGTCACGGCATCCCCATGGGAACCTGCCTGAATGTGAACGTGCCGAAGAGCACCGGCGAACCGCTCAAGGGAATGCGGGTGTGCCGGCAGGCCAAGGCCAACTGGGAGGATGAGTTCGAGACGCGCCTCGATCCCGGCCGCAAGGAGTACTACTGGCTCAAAGGCGAGTTCCGCAGCGAGGACCAGGGACATGATACGGATGTGTACGCCGTGGAGAACGGCTACGTGAGCATCGTGCCCACGCAGTACGACATGACCGCCCACCACGCCATCGCGCAGCTGAACACCTGGGACCATGCGGTGGGATAGTCCGCTGCTCGGCTTCGTGCTGGGCATGCTGGCGCCGGTGCTCGGCTTCGTCGCCTATGGCACCATCTACGTCACCGCCATCCGCCCGCACCACGATTTCCAGTGGTTCGTGCAGGAACTCTTCCTGGGCACGCCCGTCTTCCGGCCCCGCGTGGTCAGCCTCAGCCTCATCGCCGACGCCTTCCTCTTCTTCCTCCTAGACCGAATGGGCATGCAGCGGGCCATGCGCGGCGTCATCCTGGCCATGCTCGTCTACGGGGCCTATATCGTCATCGCGCTCGGAAGCAGCCTCCTGGAGCCATGAGCGCGCGGCGGATCTACATCATCGCGGGCGAGGCCAGCGGCGACCTGCACGGCGGCAACCTGGTCCGTGCGCTGCACGCGCAGGCGGGTCCCGGGGGGCTCGTGGTGCGCGCATGGGGCGGCGACCGCATGGCCGCTGCCGGTGCCGAGGTAGTGAAGCACTACCGCGACCTCGCCTTCATGGGCTTCACGCAGGTAGTGATGAACCTGCGCACGATCCTGCGCAACATCGATGCGTGCAAGCGCGACATCGCCGACTTCCGGCCCGAGGCGCTGGTGCTCATCGACTACCCGGGCTTCAACCTGCGCATCGCCGAATGGGCGCACGCAAAGGGCATCCCCGTGCACTATTACATCAGCCCGCAGGTGTGGGCGTGGAAGAAGGGACGGGTGCATGCCATCAAGCGCGTGGTGGACCGCATGTACTGCATCCTGCCCTTCGAGAAGGCGTGGTACGCCGGCTATGGCATGGAGGTCGACTTCGTGGGGCACCCGCTCCTCGACGCCATCGAGCAGGAGGGGAGGAGCCCGCTCACGCCGCTGCCAGGCGACGATGGCCGGCCCATGGTGGCCCTGCTGCCCGGCAGCAGGCGGCAGGAGGTCAGTCGCGTGCTGCCCTTGATGGCGGCCGTTTCCACGCGCTTCCCAGGCCACCGCTTCGTGCTCGCCGCAGCCCCCTCCATGCCGGATGATGCCTTCCGGCAGCACCTGGCCGGAACCGGCATCGCAGTGGTCAAGGGCCGCACCTACGATGTGCTCCGGCAGGCCCGCGCCGCACTCGTCACCAGTGGCACCGCCACCTTGGAGACGGCCCTCTTCGGCGTGCCCGAGGTGGTCTGCTACAGCGGCGGTGCCCTCAATGTCTGGATCGCCAAGCGGCTCGTGGACATCCGGTTCATCAGCCTGGTCAACCTCATCATGGACCGAGAGGTCGTCCGCGAACTCATCCAATCCGACCTCACCGCGGACGCGCTGGAGCGTGAGCTCCGCATGCTCCTCGACGAAGGGCCGGGCCGGGAGCGCATGCTGGCGGATTACGCCCAGCTGGCCGCACGGCTCGGCGGGCCGGGCGCCTCCGCCAAGGTGGCTTCGGCCGTGTGGAAAAGTCTGCCTCCCCGCGTCTGACGCCGGGAGCGCACCCCGGTAGCTTTGCCGACCGATGATGAGGATGGCGAGGCGTTTCCTGTGGCTCCCTTTCGCGATGACGGCGGTCCGCGGCTTCGCTCAGGTGCCCGCTGCGGAGCGTGAGGTACGGATCGGGTTGCACCGGGAACGGACCGTTAGCCAGGCCCTGGTGATGAGCCATCGCGGCGCCTGCCAGGTGTTCGCGGACGGAGTGCGCATGGGCGAGCTCCCGGCCACGGACGGACTGCGGATCGAGCCGGCGGGCAAGGCGCTCAGCGCGCGCTCACTGGCCATGTCGTTCACGGCCAAGCGCATCGAGGTGGTGCCCGTGCTGGCCACCGGGGGATTCCGATTGAAGGCCACCGACCGCAAGGGCAGCGAGCGCGACTACCCGGGCAGGCTGGAGGTGGTGCCCGCCAATGGGGCCCTCATGCTGGTGAACCGCGTGCCGCTGGAGCCCTATACCGCCGGAGTGGTCAGCGCGGAGGCGGGCAAGGAGCACCACCAGGAGTACTACAAGCTGCAGGCGGTGAGCTGCCGCACCTATGCCCTCACCAACCAGCGCAAGCACCTGCCGGAGGGCTTCGAGCTCTGCGATGGGGTGCATTGCCAGGTGTACCACGGCCGCAATCGCAACGACAGCATCGGCATGGCCGTTGATGCCACGAAAGGGCTGGTGCTGGTGGATTCCGACATCAAGCTCATCCACGCCACCTTCCACAGCAACTGCGGCGGCGAGACCATGAACGCGGAGGACCTCTGGAGCAAGCAGGAGCCCTACCTGCGCGCCACCCGCGACACCTTCTGCCTGGCCGCCCCCCATGCCACCTGGGAGCGTTCGCTCAGCCGGCGCGAGTGGCTCGGCTACCTCGATCGCCGATTCGGCTTCAATCCGGCGGATTCCGGCCAAGTGCACGCCGTCCTCCAGTACGAGCCGCAATGCCGCGACCTCTATCTGGGCAATACCTGGCCCCTGCTGCCCTTGAAGCATGTGCGTGAGGACCTGAAGCTCAAGAGCACCTACTTCTCCGTCCGTGCCGATGGCGATCGGGTGCTGCTGCGCGGCCGGGGATTCGGGCATGCGGTGGGCCTCTGCCAGGAGGGCGCCATGGCCATGGCCAAGGCCGGCCGCACCTACACCGACATCCTGCACCACTACTATTCCAATGTGCACCTCGTGGACCTCTCCACGCTCGACTTCTTCCGCGATGAGGGGGATACGCTCCGGCCGCCGGGCCGGGGGGCTGGTCCGCAGGCGCGCTGATCACCATGGCACAGGCACGCATCCGCATCGACGACAAGGGCGACAGCGTCCGCAACGGCCACCCTTGGGTGTTCGCCACGCAGGTGGCGGGGCAGGAGGGCGCCTGTTCCCCCGGCGATGTCGTGCAGGTGACGGACATCAAGGGCAGGCCGCTCGGCCAAGGCTACATCAACCCGGCGAGCATGATCCGCGTACGCATGCTCACGCGCCTTCCAGAGGCCCGGGTGAACCGGGAGTTCATCCGCGACCGCATCCGCAGGGCGTGGGAGTTCCGCCAGCGCCTCGGATTCACCGGGAGCTGCCGGGTGGTCTTCGGGGAGGCGGATTTCCTGCCCGGCCTCGTGGCGGACCTCTTCCAGGATGCGCGCACCGGCCAGCGGGTGCTGAGCGTGCAGATCCTGACGCTGGGGATGGAGCGCTGGCGCGAGGTGGTGCTGGAGGCGCTGCAGGAGCAGGTGCGCCCGGATGGCATCTTCCTGCGCAACGATGTGGCCGTCCGCGAGAAGGAGGGGCTGGCACTGGAGAAGGGCCCGCTGGGCAAGGCCTTCAGCACCGACCTGACGATCGCCGAGGGCGATGGCCCGCAGTCCGTGCTCATGCACGTCGATGTGGCGGGCGGGCAGAAGACCGGGCACTTCCTCGACCAGGTGGGCAATCACCTCGCCGTGCAGCGCATCGCCGCAGGAAGGGAGGTGCTCGACTGCTTCACGCATACCGGGGGCTTCGCCCTGCACGCTGCGAAGGCCGGCGCGCGCAGCGTGCTCGGGCTGGACATCAGCGCCGATGCCGTGGCGCTCGCCACCCGCAATGCCGCCCTCAATGGCTTGGGGAACTGTGCTTTCCAGGAGGTGAACGTCTTCGATTACCTGACCGAGGCGAGCCGAAGCGGACGGCAATGGGACATCATCGTGCTCGATCCCCCGGCCTTCGCCAAGAGCAAGGGCGCGCTGGAGAATGCCTACCGCGGCTACAAGGAGATCAACCTCAGGGCCCTCAAGAGCATCCCGCAGGGGGGCTTCCTCGTCACCTGCAGCTGCTCGCAGCACATGACGCCCGAGCTCTTCCGGCGCATGGTGGCCGAGGCCGCCCACGATGCGGGCCGGCGGCTGCGCGAAGTGCATGATGGCGGGCAGCCGGCCGACCACCCCGTGCTCTGGGGCGTGCCGGAAACGCGCTACCTGAAGTGCCTGGTGCTGGAGGTGCGCTGAGCGGATCGCCAGGGCTGCTACCTTTTCGCTGGCAGCCATGCTCGTATCCGACCTGCACGGCCCTTGGAGCGCCATACGGCGCGCGCCGTTCGTGCGGATGGCGCTGCCCTTGGTGGCCGGCGTGGCCGTCGGTCGCTGGCTGGTCCTATCGCCGGCATCGGCGGCGGTGCTGCTGAGCGCAGCTTCGGCTGCGGCACTGGCCGTGATCCTCGCAGCCCTGCATCCTGGGCGCCGCTGGTGGCGGGGCGCTGCGCTGATGGGCTGGTATGCGGCGTTCGGCGTCACCTGGTCGGCTTTCCGGGATCCGAAGAGCGATTCCCTGCACTTCCACCGCGCCCCGGCGGCGGCGGCCTGGGTGCTTCGCATCGCGGCAGTGAGCGGCACGGGTGAGCGCGTTTGGCGAGGCGATGCGGAGGTGGTGGCGCGCCTGGGGGGCGATGGTCTCGAACCGGCCCGGGGGGCGGCCATGCTCACGCTGCTCACCGATGGTGCGGCCGGCCTGGGCATCGGCGATCTCGTACTGGTCAGGCGCGATCCGCGGCCCATCGACCGCGCCCCCGACCCCGGCGGGTTCGACCGTCGCGCATGGGCCGCCACGCGCGGCATCGCCCACGAGTTCTTCGCGCCGTCGGGCGCGTGGGCCCTGGCCGGCCAGGACTGGTCATGGACCGATGCCTTCGATGGGATGCGCGCGTCCGTATCCCGCTGGCTCGATGAGAGCGCCCTGCCGGTGCGCGAGCGCGCATTGGTGAAGGCCCTGGTGCTGGGGTTGCGCGATGAGCTCGATGGCGGACAGCGCACCGCCTTCGCGCGCAGCGGCACCATCCACGTGCTGGCGGTCTCCGGCATGCATGTGGGCCTCATCTACGCCGTCCTGGCCTTCCTGCTCGGCTGGTGGGGGCGGAGCGGTCGGGCCAGGCTGGCCCGGGGCATCATCATCCTCATCGCGCTGTGGTGCTATGCAGGTCTCACCGGTGCATCGCCCAGCGTGCTGCGGGCCACGGTCATGTTCACCCTGTTCACGGTGGCGGGCATGGGCTTGCAGCGGACGGACCATATCAACAACCTCTTTGCGGCGGCGCTGGTGCTGGTCGTCTGGGATCCCTCCATGATCGTTCAGGCCGGCTTCCAGTTGTCCTTCCTGGCCGTGCTCGGCATCATCCTGTTCTACCGCCCCATAGCCGGGCTCTGGTCGCCAGCCGGCTGGCTGCCCCATCAGGCATGGCGCTTGGCGGTGGTGTCCATCAGTGCGCAGGTGCTCACCACGCCGCTTTCGCTCTTCCTCTTCCAGGCGTTCCCGGTCTGGTTCCTGCCAGCCAACCTCATCGTGGTCACCGCAGCGAGCATGGCCGTCTATGGCGGCGTGGCGCTGCTCGCCCTCCACAAGGTCCCGTTGGTGGGCGCCGCGCTCACCACGGCGATGGAATGGCTGCTGCGCATCGTCGGGGAGTCCACCGCCTTCTTCGCCGGGTTGCCCCATGCCTATCCGGCCATACGCATCGGTCTCTGGGAGGCTGCGCTGCTCTACGTGCTCATCTTCGCCGCAGGGGCCTGGTGGCAGTGGGGCTGGACCCGCATGCGCCCCGTGGTGCTCTGGTGCGCCATCGGCATCGCGGGCGCGGCTTGGTCACGTGCGCGCTCCGTGAACGAGGGTGAGGCGCTCGTGGTGTATGACGATGCGCGTGCGATGCTCGCCGGCCATGTCGCCGGCCGGTCGCTTGCAGTGGT
>ERZ761602.1670-NODE-1670-length-39065-cov-10.782492_pt1 | contig 39065 bp, 32 predicted proteins | sample MGYA00512165_ERZ761602 | MGnify/ENA primary metagenome ERZ761602 (study PRJEB28899, sample SAMN02445085) | bioreactor sludge metagenome | biome: EBPR sludge; isolation source: Thorneside wastewater treatment plant | place: Australia: Brisbane, Thorneside...
CCCGCCGGGCCAACCGCTCCTCGCCTCCGCTCGCTACTCCATGTAGCCCAGCGCCGTGTCTCCTTGGGCGCTGGGCCACATGGCTCCGCTCGCTACGCCTCGTCGAAGTTGCCCCTTCGGGCTCTCGCCCGCCGGGCCAACCGCTCCTCGCCTCCGCTCGCTACTCCATGTAGCCCAGCGCCCGGAGGGCCTCGATCTCCTCCTCGCTGAGGTTCTCGGGCATGCCCTTGGGGGCGTCGACGGGGGCGTCCAGGTCTGGCAGGGCCAGGGTGCCTTGCCACTCGCGCAGCTCCAGGGAGAGGGCGTCGACCTTCTGCGGCTCGGCGGCGGCGATGTCGCGGGTCTCGTCCGGATCCTCGCGCAGGTTGAAGAGGAACTTGCCGTCGGTGAGGTGCTGGACGAGCTTGTAGTCGCCCGAACGGTAGGTGCGGAAGCGGCTGCGGGGGTTGACCAGGGGGCCCGTGCCGTTGGCCTCGCCCGGCTTGAAGCGGGCGGCGAGCATATGCTCCTCGAAGCGCTCGGCGAGGACAGGCTTGCCGACGTCCTCGCCCTGCAGGCCGGGCATCAGGCTGCCGACCTGGTAGACGCCGGGCACCTTCAGGCTGAGCAGATCGAGCACGGTAGCGTAGACGCCGACGGTGGAGACGGCCGGCTCGACGACGCTGCCGGCCGGGATGCGCTCGGGGTAGCGGATGGCCATCGGCACGCGCAGGACGACCTCGCTGACGGGGGTGACGTGGCCGAAGGAGCCGTGCTCTCCCACCGCCTCGCCGTGGTCGCCGAGCACGATGACGACGGTGTTGTCCAGGCGGCCGGACTCGCGCCAGACCTCGATCACCTCGCCCACGAGGTGGTCGGTGTAGAGCACACCGGCGTCGTACATGTCGATCAGCGGCTGGTGGACGATCCCGAACTCTTCGTCCGTGAGCTGGCGGCCGAACTGTACGCCGAAGGCGATCTGGTTGATGTCACGCAGCTCGCTGATCGGACGGTCCTGGTAGGCGTTGAGGAAGTCGTCGGGCAGCTGGTGGAAGGGAAAGTGCGCCTCGAGGAAGTTGACGAAGACGAACTGCGGCGGACCGTCCGTGGGGCGATCGGCCATCCAGCGCTCGATGTTGCCGACGACGACGGAGCCGCCCTTGTCCTCGGCGCCGCCCAGGGGGGTGGTGTCGATCAGCCGGTAGATGAAGCTGAAGTTGCGGGCGCTGGTGCCGGTGGACCAGGCCTTGTCGTTGGCCTGGAAGCCGCGGGTCAGGCCGAAGCTGTCGCTGATGTGCGGGTTGGCGCTGAAGCAGCGGGTCTGCCAGCCGGCGTCTGCCAGGGTCTCGGCCAGGGTGGGCAGCCGATCGTCGAGGAAGCGCGTCTCGTCGTTGGCGTTGTTCCAGGAGGGGAAGGTGCCGGTGAAGAGGGCGGCGTGGGCCGGCAGCGACCAGGTGGCCGGGCTGTTGGCGTCCTTGAAGAGCAGCCCCTCCTTGGCGAGGCGGTCGAAGTTGGGCGTGGTCTGGCGCTCGTAGCCGTAGGCGGAGGAGGACTGCGCCCGCACGGTGTCCATGACGATGAAGAGCACATCGGGGGCCCCGGCCGGAGCCTGGGCGGCGCCCTCACGCATGGGCAGCGGGGGCTTGTTGGCCTCGATGATCTCGGGCACGGCCAGGGTGATCGCCGGGATGACCGCCGCCAGGGTCACGGCGCCCATCGGCGCCCGCCTCCAGATGGCCCGCCCGATCGCGTAGACCACCAGGGCCACGACGGTCGGGGCGATCCACATCGCCAGCTTGGAGGGATCGACCGCGACGTAGCGCTCCAAGCCGATCCAGAGCGCCGCCAGGAGCAGGGGATGGACCCACTCGCCCCGCGGAAGCCGGGTGGCCGGCGCCAGCAGCAGGCCGGCGACGACGCCCAGCAGGACCTCCATCGGCACGGTCCGCGCGGCGAAGCCGGTGAGCGGCGGCACGCCCAGGGCGATGATCAGGCCGATGCCCTGGACGAGGTGGACGATGGTGATGGACACACCCCAGCCCAGACCGCCGAGCAGGCCGGCCTTGAGCATCGAGGTGGGGGTCGGGCGAGGTGTGGACACGGGCTCACCGGTGCGAGAGGGTCGGCCCGACCTCTACCCCGGGAGCCCAGAGGGGCGCGAGCGCTTGCACAGGATCCGCGCAGAGCTTCCCGCGAAAGCCCTGCGGGTGCTCAGCTCCCGGAGTCGAGCTCGACCCAGCCGCGGGCGGCGCTCCAGGCCCGCAGCCGCCAGCGCTCGCCGTCGCTGGACCACTCCAGGCTGCCGAGCCGGTCGGTGCGCAGCAGGCGGGTCCGGCAGCCTCGCCCGTCGGCGTCCGCGGGCCCGCAGTCGGCCTCATCGGCCGGCAGGGTCCAGGCCCCCAGGGTCTGCGCGTGGGGGTGGCCGAAGCGGTTGTCGCGCCCGGCGCTGACGACGGCGAGGGCGGGGCGGGTGCGGGCGACGAAGGCCGGCGAGGAGGAGCTGCGGCTGCCATGGTGCGCCACCTTCACGACCGTCATCGGGCCCAGGACCCGCGCCAGCAGCGCTTCGGCCTGGTGCTCGACGTCGCCGGTGAAGAGGACCCGGTGCCGCCCGTGGTCCAGGCGCAGCACCAGGCTCTCGTCGTTGATCGCGTCGCGTCCGCGGGCCCGCCAGCCGCTGCGGGGGTGCTCGATGCGCGCGCCGGAGAGCCCTCGGACCGGGACGTCGTCGGGCAGGACGAGGGTGCTGCCCTGGGCCTGCGCGGCGGTCCACAGCGCGGTGTAGGCGGCCTCGTCCGGGAGCGGGGCCCGCGGCGCCCAGAAGGCGCGCACCGGCAGCGCCTGCATCACCGGCAGCAGGCCGCCCATATGGTCGTCGTGGGCGTGCGAGAGGACGACGGCGTCCAGCCGGCGCAGGCCTCGACGGCGCAGGTAGCGCAGGAGCTGGTCGGAGGAGGGGCCGCCGTCCACCAGCCAGCGCCGGCCGTCGGGCCACTCCACCAGGGCGGCGTCGCCCTGGCCCACGGCGAGGAAGGTGAGGACCAGCCGCTCGGCGGGCACCACTCGCAGGCCGAGGGCGACCAGGGCGAGGCAGGCCGCCGCCGCGGGGTACCGACGCAACAGGACCGCGCCGGCCAGCAGCGCCGCCCCGCCTGCGCCGACCGCCGGGGTCCAGGGCTCGCGGTCGACCAGGGCCAGCCCCCGCAAGCCCAGGTCGACGGCGCTGTCGCCGACCGCCAGGGCCAGCAGGCCCGGATCGCCGGGCAGCACCAAGGCCAAGAGCGCCGCCGGCACAGCCACCCCGCCCATCAGCGGAGCGGCGACCAGGTTCGCCAGGGGCGAGAGGGGCGAGAGCTGCTGGAAGTGCATCGCGACGAAGGGGAGGGTGCCCAGCGAGGCCCCGACGGTGGCGGCGAGGCTGCCCACCAGCCAGCTCAGCAGGCGGGGAGAGTCCGGCGGGATCAGGCGGGTGAAGCGCGGCACCACCAGCAACATCCCGGCGACCGCCGAGAAGGAGAGCTGGAAGCCCAGATCGCCGACCAGCCCGGGCTCGAAGAGGACGACCAGGGCGGCCGCCAGGCCCAGCAGGGTCCAGGGGCGAGGACGGCGGCCCAGCAGCGAGGTCGCGGCGGCGGCGACGACCATCACCGCCGCCCGCCGGGCCGAGGCCGGGGCGCCCACCGAGAGGGCGTAGGCCACGGCGGCGGCGGCGGCCAGCAGCGTCGGCAGGACCCCGGCCAGCCTCCAGGCCCGGGTCAGGGCCAGCGGGCGGAGCAGCAGCCAGCAGAAGCCGCCCACCGTGCCCGCCAGCAGCCCGACGTGCAGGCCGCTGATCGCCAGCAGGTGCGCCGTGCCGGTCCGGCGCAGCAGCTCCCGGGTCGGCTCGTCGATGCCCGAACGATCGCCGGTGGCCAGGGCCTTCAGCAGCCCGCCGTGCCGCGCCAGCCCGAAGCGCGCCTGCCCAGGAGCCTGCGGCAGGCCCCCCGCCCGCAGCGCGGCCCGAGCCCGCCGCGGCAGCGCCCCCGATCGGGCGTCGTCGGGCGCGTTCGCCGGCGCACCCGGGAGCACCGCCGGCGCCGAAAGCGGGCCCGTGATCGCCACGAGGCGCTCGCCCACCCGCGCCGGCTCGGGCAGCCGGAGCCGCAGCCGGCCCTGGGCCGTGCGCACCCAGGCCTCGCTGCCCATGGTGCGCTCGACCCGGCCCTGGATCCGGTCCGCCTCCGAGGCCAGCCGCGCCGGCGGCACCGCCCCGCTGCCCAGCAGGAAGGCCGCCGCGACCAGGGCCAGCCAGGCCACCGCTCGCCCCTGCGCCAGGATCGCCAGCAGGCAGAGCGCCAGCACGCCCACCAGGCAGGCGCCCAGCTCGGGCCTCCACCAGGGCCACAGCGCCGCCCCGACCACCACTGCCGCGCCCGTCCATGCCATCGGCTCTCGCATCCCGACCTCGCGGGCGGGCCCCATGCAGCGGCCGTGCCGCCCTCAAGCCCTTGATTCTGCGCAGCCGACCTGCCGGAACCGACGGAGAACCGTCAGCGGCTGACCTGGTCCTCGCCCGCGCAGGCGCCCGAGGATGCGAGGGACGCGGGGTGTGGACGGCTTGACCCCGACGCAAGTGGACTGGATGATTCATCCGATGGAGATGCGTCGGGAGGGGGTCAGGCGGCGGAGCTCAGGAGGCCGGGTCGTGATGGGCTGCGGGTCGTGAATTGGAATTGAAACGACCTGACTCCTGGCCCCCCAGGTCTACCGATCAATCCCGCCCAGGTCGGGCGAGCCGAAGCCCCCGCCCCCAGGCGTCGAGATGCGCAGCCGGTCGCCAGCCTCGCCCTCCCAGCTCAGAGGCATGGGCTCCCAGCCCGCGCCGATGTCTCGCTCGTCGACCCCGAGCGCGCCGGCGTCTCCGCCCGCCATCCCGGCCGGCGGCACCCGCCTCGCCCCTGCCAACAGCGAGATCTGCGCGGGGGCCAGCAGCTCCCACTCCATGACGACGCCCTCGCCGCCCGGCCACCTCCCCTCTCCTCCGCTGCCCTCGCGCCGCGCGTGGCGCAGCAGGCGCACGGGGAAGCGCACCTCCAGCTCTTCCACGTCGGTGGCCCGGGTGTTGGTCATATGGACCTGCACGCCGTCGGCCCCGGCGAAGCCCGGCCCGGCCCCGCTGCCCCCGCCGATGGTCTCGTAGAAGGCGCCCTGCGCGAAGCCGACGGTCAGGTTGTTCATCGTGCCCTGCCCGGCCGCCAGCACCCCCAGGGCGGCGAAGAGGGCGTCGGCGAGGCGCTGGCTGGTCTCGACGTTGCCTCCGGCGACGGCGCGCGGGGGCTGCGGGTCGAAGAGGCCACCGGGCTCCAGGTCGAGCGTGAACGGACGGAGCGCCCCGTCGTTGAGCGGAAGCCCCGCGGCCGCCCCGCCGCGCGACTGTACGAGGCAGCGGAAGGCGTACAACAACACCGCGACGGCCACCGCGCGAGGGGCGTTCAGATTGCCAGGATGAGCCGGGCTCCGCAGGCTCAGGCGGGCCACCCCTGCTCGAACGCTCAGGCAGAGGCTCAGCTCCTGGGGCAGCTCGGGGCCGGCGTCGAGGATGGTCCGCGCGCTCCAATTGCCCTCCAGACTGACCAGCAGCTCGCGAACGGCGGCCTCGGCCTGGGCCTGGATCCAGCCGAGCTGGGCGCGCCAGGCAGCCTCCCCGACCTCGGCGTGCAGGGCGCGCAGGGCCTCCTCGCCCGCGGCGCAGGCCGCGACCTGGGCCTCCAGATCGGCGCGGACCTCCTCGGGCTGGCGACAGCCGGGCAGCTCGGGGAAATGCAGCGCGCCGGCCGCGAGCAGGCGGTGGTGGCGCAGCAGCAGGCCCTCCTCCTCGATGCAGCGGGCGTGGGGCGGCATCGAGCCGGGGCGAATCCCGCCGACGTCGACGTGGTGGCCGCGGCAGGCGACCAGGCCCAGGCGCTGGCCCCGGGCGTCGCAGACGGGCATGACGACGGTGATGTCGGGCAGGTGGCTGCCGCCGGCGTAGGGGTCGTTGCTGACCCAGGCGGTGCCGGGGCCGACCTCCTCGCCCTTCTCAGCGAGCAGATCGCGGACGGTGTGGCCCATGGCGCCCAGGTGGACGGGGACGTGGGGGGCGTTGGCGACCAGGGAGCCGTCGGCGTCGAAGACCGCGCAGGAGAAGTCCCGCCGCTCGCGGATGCTGACCGAGCGGGCCAGGCGGGCCAGGCGCTCGCCCATCCACTCGGCCACGGCCATGATCCGGGTGGCGAAGACGGCGGTGTCGACGGGGTGGAAGTCCAGCGAGAGGGGGCGAGGCGGGGGCCCCAGGTCGCGGAGGAGGAGGTGATCGGGGTGCAGCTCGGCGGACCAGCCGGGGGGCAGCAGGGCCGAGCAGCCGGCGCCGAGGATCAAGGCGGGGCCAAGCAGCCCGTGGGCCTCGGCCGGGCGCCGCAGGGGGAGCTCCCGCCAGCCGCCCTGCCAGACCCGGGCCTCTCGCTCGCACGGCGGCAGCATCGGCATTCCCGGCAGCACCTCCGCCGCCTCTGGCTCGGCCGAGAGCCGCACCTCGACGGCCTCGACCTCCAGGCCAGGGCGGTCGAAGCCGAAGCGGGCCCGATGGGCGGCCAGGAAGGCCGGCAGGAGCAGCGCCTCCTGGCCCTCCCAGCGCACCTCCAGGGCCTCGCTGGTGCCGCGGTGCCGCAGGGCGACCCGACGCTCGATCCGCCAGCCGCGGGCCTCCTCCCCGAGCGCGGCTTCGGCGGTCTGCAAGGCAGCGAGCACCCCCTCCACGACGGGGACCGTGCGGGAGAGGCGCGGGCGGGCGAGGCCGATGCCCAGGGCCGAGAAGGCCCCGGCGAGGTGGGGGACGAGGACCCGGCCGATGCCCAGGGCCCGGGCGATCGCGCAGGCGTGGCCGGGGCCGGCCCCACCGAAGGCGATCAGGGCGTGGGCCCGAGGATCGACCCCCAGGCTGGCCGACAGGGTGCGGACGGCGCGGGCCATGGCCTCCTGGGCGAGGACCAGGAAGCCGGCGGCGACCTCCTCGACGGGGCGCTCGGGGTCGAGGGCGGCGATCGCCTCGCGCGCGGCGGCGAGGTCCAGAGGGCGGTCGCGGTCGGGGCCGGCCACCGCGGGGAAGCCGGGCAGCCGGCCGAGGACCGCCTCGGCGTCGGTGACCGTGGCGGGGCCGCCGCGTCCGTGGCAGGCGGGCCCCGGATCGGCGCCGGCGCTGTCGGGACCGACCTGGTAGACGCCGCCCAGCCGCCGCAGGACCGAGCCGCCGCCCGCGGCGATGGTGTGGATGCGCACGGCGGGCACCGCCAGCTCCAGGCCTCCCACCCGGAACCGATCGACCCGGTCGGGCTGCCCGTCGACCCGGCAGACATCGGTCGAGGTGCCGCCCATGTCCAGCCCGAAGGCCGGACCCGCCCCCGCCGCCCGCGCCAACGCGGCCGAGGCCACGGCGCCCCCGGCCGGGCCGGACAGCACCGCCCGCGACCCCCTCCACTCTCGCCCCTCGCCGGCCGCGTCGACCCTGGCGAGGCCGCCGTCGCTGGTCATCCACTCGCCCGGATCGCGCGGCAGCAGCGGGCTGAGGGCGGCGTCGGCGAGGGTGGTGTGCAGGCGCGCCAGGAAGCCCCGCGAGGGGGCGACCTCGTGGCCCATGCTGATCTGCGAGAAGCCCGCCCGCCGGCAGGTCTCCGCCAGGCGCCGCTCCTCCTCGGGCATCAAGGGCCCGTGGACCAGGACGATGGCGACGCTGTGCAGGCCCTCCCGCACCTGGGCCGCGAGCGCCTCCTCGTCGACCTCGTGGGGCCGCAGCAGGGTCGCCGCCCCCCCCGGGCCCAGGCCGATGCGGCCGGCGACCTCCAGCGTCCGCTCGCAGAGGGGCGGGGGGCGCTCGATCTGCACGGCGAAGAGCTCCGGCCGCACCTGGTCGCCGATCCAGGGCGTGTCGCCGAAGCCCTCGGTGGTCAGCAGCAGGACCCGGGCCCCCCGCCGCTCCAGCAGGGCGTTGGTGGCCACCGTCGTGCCCCGCCGCGCCTGCTCGTCGGGCTCGGGCAGCACCGAGACCCGGCCCAGCCGCTTCTCCAGCCGCGGCCCCTCGGGCCCCACCCGCAGGACGTCGGTGAAGGTGCCGCCTTGATCGATCCAGAGCCGCCGCACCGGGGACTTCACTGCACGGTTGCGCTGACCACCTGGGAGTCGTTGCCGGACATGTCCTTGAGCATCACGTCGACCTCGTAGTCGGCGCTGGTGTCCACCCCGGCCACCCAGAAGAAGATCGGGCTGCCCTCGATGGTGTTGTCCATGCGGGCGTCGCTGCCGCCGATGGGCAGGGCGCCTTCGTCATTGGCCCCGTCGCTGCCCTTGATTGAGTAGACCACGCTGCCGCCCTTGAGGTCTTCTTGGGGGTCGGACCAGTAGATGTAGACCTGGAGCACGGTCTCGAAGTTGGGCGGGGTGTAGAACTCGGCCTCGACGCTGGTGATCATCGGCGACATGCCGTCGTCCACGGTGCCGCCATCCCCGCCGTCGCCGCTGTCATCGCCCCCGCCATCGCCCGCGACGCCGCCGCCGAAGGGCCGTTCGGGCTCCGCCTCGCACGCGAAGAGCAGGCCGGCTAGAAGGATGGTCGCAGTCATGAACACCTCGGGATGGAACCCGGCCATGGTAGCGCATGGATGAGCCGGCCCGCGCGGCCAAGGTCAAGGCAATGAAAAGAGCGATCGCCGCCATCCTCATCCCCGGGCTCCTGGTCGCCTCGGTGGCCGTCGCGGTCGTCTGGTGGGACCGCGGCGCGCCGCCCGGCTTCCGCCCCAAGGTCCACGACGCCCGCCCCGACGAGCTGACCTACGATCACCGCGGCGTGCGCCTGATCGGCACCGCGCACTACCCGGTCCAGGTCACCCAGCGAGGCGGCTCGTCGGGCCAGACCTGGTGGATCTACCCCGTCTTCGAGCGCGGCGACACCACCGGGCGCTACGTCCAGGTCCTGGTCCGCTCGCCGCACGAGCCCGACCCGCTGCTGGCCTTCGAGGACGTCAGCATCGAGGGCCTCGCCCGGCCCCCCAGCTCGATCATCGGCCCCGACGTGCGCAAGGCCTTCATCGAGGCCGGCTACGAGCTGGACGAGCGGCTGGTCCTGGTAGAGGCCTTCGAGGACTAGCCCTTCAGGATGCCGGTCCCCGCGTAGCGCGCCGCCGAGCCCAGCTCCTCCTCGATGCGCAGGAGCTGGTTGTACTTGGCCACTCGCTCGCTGCGGGAGGGCGCCCCCGTCTTGATCTGGCCGGCGTTCACGGCGACGGCCAGGTCGGCGATGGTGGTGTCCTCGGTCTCGCCCGAGCGGTGGCTGATGATGCTGGTGTAGCCGGCCCGGTGGGCCATCTCGACGGTCTCCAGCGTCTCGGTCAGGGTGCCGATCTGGTTGACCTTGACCAGGACCGAGTTGGCGACCTTCTGCTTGATGCCCTGGGAGAGGCGGCTGACGTTGGTGACGAAGAGATCGTCGCCGACGAGCTGGACGCGGCCACCCAGGCGCGTGGTGAGCTCGGCCCAGCCCGCCCAGTCGTCCTCGTCCAGGCCGTCCTCGATGCTGAAGAGCGGGTACTTCGCCGCCATCGCCTCGTACCAGGCGATCATCCCTGCGGCGTCCCGATCCTCGCCCTCGAAGCGGTAGCCGCGTTCCCCGTGGAACTCGGTGGCGGCCACATCCAGGGCGAGGCGCACATCGGCGCCCAGCCGGTAGCCGGCCTTCTCGATGGCCTCGCAGAGCAGGGCGAGGGCCTCTTCGTTGCTGCCGAGGTTCGGGGCGAAGCCGCCCTCGTCGCCGACCGCCGTCGAGAGCGAGCGGGCCTTGAGCACGCCCTTGAGCGACTGGTAGACCTCGGCCCCGCAGCGCAGGGCCTCGCTGAAGGTCGGGGCGCCGACCGGGGCGATCATGAACTCCTGGATGTCGACGTTGTTGTCGGCGTGGGCGCCGCCGTTGAGCACGTTGAGCAGAGGCACGGGCAGGGTGCAGGCGCCGGTGCCGCCCAGGTAGCGGTACAGCGGGAGGTCGAGGGAGAGAGAGGCGGCCCGGGCGACGGCGAGCGAGGCGCCCAGCAGCGCGTTGGCGCCGAGCCGGCCCTTGTTGGGGCTGCCGTCGAGCTCGATCATGAGGCGGTCGATCGCGCGCTGATCGCGGGCGTCCAGGCCGATCAGCTGGGGACCGATGGTCTGCTTGACGTTGGTCACGGCCTTGTCGACGCCCTTGCCGCCCCAGCGGCCCTTGGCCCCGTCGCGGAGCTCGACCGCCTCGTGGCGGCCCGTCGAGGCCCCGCTGGGCACGGCGGCGCGGCCGACGGTGCCGTCTTCGAGGACCACCTCGACCTCGACGGTGGGGTTGCCGCGGCTGTCGAGGATGGTGCGGGCGAGGACATCGAAGATGGCGGGCATGTGGGCCTCCAGGGGGACGACGGGTTTGCAGCTGTATGTCCGGCGCCACCCCAGGGCAAGCGGCCTCCGGGGGCCCCGCCACACAGCCCCCATGGCCCCGCCCGGATTGGGGCGTTAGCCCCCGCCCCTCGCACCCTTCGGAGTGATGCCATGCGCAGTCTCGCCCTCCTCGCCCTGAGCCTCCCCGCCCTGCTCCCCTCGGTGGCCCTCGCCGGCACCCAGGGCAAGATCGAGAAGCCCGTCGGCAGCGCCGACCTGGCCGGCGTCGTCACGGTCGACCTGCTCGCCGGCAGCGACGCGCGCCCGCTGGTCTGGGGGCTCACCTCCGACGCCGAGGGCGCTGACCCCTGCGTGGTCGAGCTGACCAGCCAGGGCCTCAGCAGCAGCATCTCCGAGGGCGCGGCCGACGGCCTGAAGCTCAAGCGCAAGGGCGCGAAGCTCAACGGCGCCGACATCGAGATCGTCACCATTCCGACGCTGAAGATCGGCGACGCCACCCTGACCGACGTCACGGCGACGATCGCCGAGAAGATGCCCGGCGGGGCCTGCGTGCAGCTCTCGCTGCCGGCGACCGGCCTCGCCTGGGCCGTGACCCCCTCCACCGGCAAGGTCCACCTCGCCCCGGCCAGCCAGGGCGCTCAGCTGCTGGGCCAGGTGGGCGGCACCAGCCTCCCCTTCACCTCCAGCGAGACCCGCACCATCAAGTTCGGCAAGGAGAAGCTGGAGCTCGCCTCATGGCCGACCGCGGTCGAGGGCACGGTCGGCGGCCAGCAGGCCACCTTGAACCTGGGCTTCGGCGACCGCACCGACCTGGCCCACACCATCGTCCTGGAAGGCCCCACCGCCACCTCCGGCGACAAGCGCTCGACCTGGGCCCCGATCCAGGTCGGCGGCCTCGAGCTGGGCAGCGCGATGGTCACGGCCAGCTCCAACTACCGGATGCTCGACGCGAGCGGCGACGCCCCCGCCCGCCTGGGCCGGGTCGGCACCTCCCTGCTGGGCGGCTTCGACATCGCCGTCGATCCCGCCGGCACCATGGCGCTCAAGGCCGCCCCCACGCAGATCCGGGTCGACCCCCGGGCCGCCAACCTGGAGCGCGCCCAGGCCGCCCTGGACAAGTGCCTGGACCCCGACGAGGTCCCCACCGGCGACGAGGCCGAGAAGAGCCCGGAGGAGCGCTGCGCCGGGGCCTACGGCAAGCTGGCCGGGGCCGCGCAGAGCGCCGGCAAGCTGGACCAGGCCATCACGGCCCGCCAGGTCGCCATCACCACCACCCCCAACGCCTGCGACGCCTGGCTGGGCATGGGCGATCTGCAGCTGGCGATGGGCGACACCGCCGCCGCCGCCACCTCCTACGAGCGGGCCTCGACCCTGGCCCACGCCTGGTGGGACAACGACCCCTGGCAGCGCCAGGACCTCCAGAAGGCCCACGACGACCTGGACCCGGTCGACCAGAAGGCCGCCGAGCTCCAGCCCCAGTCCGTCGCCTGCCTCGCCGCCGACGGGCGGCTCGCCATCGCCCTGCTGGCCGCCAACCGCACCGCCGAGCTCAGCACCCTCGCCGCCCAGCGCACCGATCTGGACCCGGTCCTGCCCGCCGTGCTCGGGTCGCAGCTCATCCTGGAAGACCGGGTCGAGGACGCCCACGGTCCCTGGCGCATGGTCGACCACCTCGCGCTCGGCCCCAGCGTGCTCGCCAAGGCCGGCTTGGGCCGCCTCTTCGCCAACCAGGGCGACTGGGACAGCGCGATGATCAACTTCCACGCCGCGATGGACATGGCGCCCCACGACGCCACCGTCGCCGCGATGTGGGTGCAGGCGCTGATCGAGCAGGTCGGCCCCAAGGACGCGCTGGAGACCGCCCGCAAGCGCGTGGCCGCCCGCCCCGACAGCCTCGCCCCCTGGCTGGCCGTCGCCATCGCCGCCAAGGCCGCCGGCATGGCCCCCGACTTCGCCATCAAGGACGCCGACCCGCTCTTCGCCGAGCGCCTCGGCCGCGCCACCCTGGACGCCGACCTGCACGCAACCTGGGCCCGCTTCCTGGTGGCCACCGGGCGGCTCGACCTCGCCGCTCCGGCCGTCGATCGCGCCCTCGAGATCAGCGCGACCTCGCCTCAGGCCTGGCTGGCCAAGGCCGAGCTCGCCGCCGCCCAGGGTCAGGACAGCAAGGAGTCCCTTATGCGCGCCGTCCAGGCCAGCGGCGGTCACCCCGGCTACACCCTGCTGGTCGGCCAGACCCGCTGAACTGCTCCTCCCGAGCATTCGTCAGGGGGGAACCGCTTGCGGTGCCCCCCTCGGGTCGCGGGCGCAGCCCGCGCCAAGCTCAGCGTCGCTTGCCCAGCCCGGGGGGTGCCGTGTCGCGGGCCCGCTGGACCATCGTGCGCATCAGGGCCCGCAGCTCGGCGCGCACCTCGTCGCCCTCGCCGTTCCAGGCCAGGACCTCGGCCACCGCCTCCAAGGTCGAGACCGCCTCGGGCCGCGGCTCGCGGCGGACCTTGCCGTAGATCGAGGGCTCTTTCGGGCGCAGCAGGATCCTGCCCAGCCGCAGCAGCCAGGGGTTGCGCCACCACAGGCTCCGAGCCTGGGCCCAGGTCCCGTCCAGCACGACCACGCCCTGCCAGACCGTCGGGCTCCGACGACCCGCGCGGTCCAGGCTGAGGAAGGCGGCGGCGTCCTCCTCCGGACTGAGCTCCCGAGGCAGCTGCCCGCGCCAGAGCACGGCCCAGCCCTCGTTGCCGAGGGGCTCACCCCACGCATCGGCGAGGGAGCCCCAGCTCTGCCCCACGACCACCCGCACCTGCGAGGGCAGGGCCAGCTCCAGCAGGCGGGCGGTCCCCAGCACCGAGTCGGGCTCTTCAGGGTGTTGCAGGACTAGCACCCGGGTCTGGACCTCACGCGGGCGGACCCGGTCACAGACACAGATCCCGGTGGGCTTGTCACAGCGTTCGCAGCGGGGGCTCATTCCACTCTCTAGCGCGACGGGCCTCCTCGCGCGCTAAGCTGCCGCAAACCCGGAGCGCCCCATGTCCCCGCTGCTGATGCTGGCCCTCGGCCTCGCCTGTTATCGCGAGGAGCCGGTCGACTCCGACTGGGCAGCGCTGGACGGCCAGGCGGTCATCGGGATCGCCAACCTCGACGACGACGACGAGAACGAGGTGATGGACTGGGAGGACCTCCAGGTGGCCGGAGACGACGACCTCGCCAGCCTCAGCCTCCCCGCCCTGCTCGAGGGCCAGAGCCTCAGCCTGACCCTGACCGGCGACGCCGAGCGCAGCCGGGTCTGGCTGGACGACGAGCTGCTGCTGGACGCCTCCACCCTGCAAGCCACCCTCAGCGGCCCCGACTCCGGCCGCGAGCTGCGCGTCGAGTTCTCCGACTTCCGCGTCCTGGCCGGCCTGGAGCTGTCGCTCGGCCACGAGGACGAGGACGGCCCCCTGGCCCAGGCGGCGCTCAGCCTGGAGTCCGCCCCCCTCATCCTCAACCACCATCTGCAACAGGGCGAGTACGAGATGGCGATGGAGTACACCGGCTTCGGTGGCAACTCCGCCTTCATCAGGGGCTTCGAGGACGGCCTGGGAGACGCCTTCGATGGCTGGAAGGTCGCCAGCTACGGCTACGACGTCTGGATCCAGGACGAGATCGAGTTCGCCACGCAGACCGCGCCCGGCCTGCACATGGACCTCGTGCTGGACAGCATCCGCTCGCAGAACGGCCAGTACCTCGACGCCCTGCCGCCCAAGCTGGCCGAGCCCGGCGTCGCCGTCATCGGCTACGGCCAGGGGCGCTCCTCCTCCCAGGACTACTTCGGCAACCTCGAGGTCAGCCCGCCCGTCACCGTCGACGGGGTCCACTACCCCTACGGGCGCGCCTACTGGGGCCGCAACGGCACCCTGGCCCCGCACGAGGATCTGCGCACCATGCTGGAGTCCCAGCAGGTCCAGCGCCCCTTCGAGCTCGACGTCAGCTGGCTCTGCGTCGGTCATGTCGACGAGTTCATCACCTTCCTGCCCGACCCCGACAGCGACAAGGGCTTCGTGATGTGGGTCACCGACACCGCGCTCGGCTGGGACCTGATCTCCGAGATGGCCCCCGAGACCGAGCTGCCCCGCTACGGGCCCACCCACGGCTTCGACACGATCGGCCAGATGGTCGAGGACGATGAGCTGCTGCTGGTCAACCAGGACCTGCAGGCCGAGTACATCGAGCCCAACATCGAGATCATGAAGCAGGAGCTGGGCCTGGACGACGCCGACATCGTGCGCATCCCCGCCCTCTTCGAGGCCAACCGCCTCTGCGGCGGCTACTCGCTCTCGCTCATCCCGGGCACGGCCAACATGACGGTCTACCCCAGCGGCGACACCGTCAAGGCCTTCATCCCCGACCCCTTCCTGCGCACCGACGACGACGATCTCTCCAGCGATCCGATGATCACCATCATCGAGGACCTGCTGCCCAGCGGCGTCGAGGCCCACTGGCTCGACGACTGGAGCACCTACCACGCGGCCTGGGGAGAGGTGCACTGCGGCAGCAACACGCGGCGCACCCCCGGCGGCTCCTGGTGGGAAGACGCCCGCCACCTGATGGGGGACTGAGCCGATGACCTGGCTGCTCCTGGTGCTGGCCTGTGCGGGCGAGAAAGGACCCCTGGGTGAGGACACCGGCCCGCCGGAGGACGGCGGAGGCACGCTGAGCGACGGCGGCACCAGCGGCGACGGCGGAGAGACCACCGCCGACGGCGGGGGTACGAGCGGCGACGGTGGGGGTACGAGCGGCGACGGTGGCGGTACGAGCGGCGACGGTGGCGGTACGAGCGGCGACGGCGGCACCAGCGGCGACGGCGGCACCAGCGGCGACGGCGGCACCAGCGGCCTGCACCCCTGGGACGGCCTGGAGGGCCCGGTGCTCGGCATCCCCAACCTCGACGACGACGACGAGGACGACCGGGCCGACTGGAGCCAGACCCGCGTCAGCAGCGCCGAGGACGACCTCTCCGTCCTGACCCTGCCGGCCCTCGGCGCAGGCGAGGCGCTCGAGCTGCGCCTCTCCGGCGACACCTCCAGCGTCCGCGTCTGGCGGGATGGCGCCCTGCTGCTGGACTCCGGCTCCCCCAGCGCCCGCATCGAGGGTCCGCTGGACGGCCTCGACCTGCGGGTGGAGTTCTCCACCTTCCGCGTCGAGGCCCTGCTCGACCTCTCGATCGAGGGCGTCGGCGCTTGGGAGCTGGCGCTGCGCAGCTCGCCGCTGATCCTCAACCACCACCTGCAAGACGGCGAGCTCCAGAACGCGATGAGCTACCCGGGGGCCTACGGCAACGCCGCGATGCTGGCCGGCTACACCGAGATCCTCGGCGGCGCCTTCGAGTCCTACCCGGCGGCCTCCTACGACTACGACGTCTGGCTGCAGGACGAGATCGAGTACGGCACGGCCACCGCCCCCGGCCTGCGCCTGGACGTGGTCCTGGACTCGATCCGCACCAGCCGCGGACAGTATCTGGACGGACTCGTCCAGACCTTCGGCGGACCCGGCCTCGCCGTCGTCACCTACGGCAGCGGCATGGCCAGCTCGCAGGACTACTTCGGCAACCTGGAGATCAGCCCGCCGGTCACCGTCGACGGGGTCAGCTACCCCTACGGCCGCGTCTACTGGGGCTACACCCGCACCACCCGGCCCCACCTGGACCTCCGCACCGCCCTGGAGGACCAGGCCGTGCAGGAACCCTTCGAGCTGGACGTGGGTTGGCTCTGCGTGGGCCACGTCGACGAGTTCATGACCTTCCTGCCCGACCCCGACCGCGACAAGGGCTTCGTCCTGGTCGTCGCCGACACCGACCTCGGCTGGGAATTCCTGGAGAGCCTGGACCCCGACACCTCCCTCTCCAAGTACCGCAGCACCCACGGCTACCGCACCGTCGGCGACATGCAGGCCGACTCGGCCATGCAGCGCGAGAACGAGGACATGCAGGCCGAGAACATCGAGCCCGCCCTCGAGATCATGATCGAGGAGCTCGACCTGGACGAGGCCGACATCCTGCGCATCCCGGCCCTCTTCGAGCAGAGCCGGGTCTGCGGCGCCGCGCTCGCGCTGATCCCCGGCACCGCCAACATGACGGTCTACCCCATGGGCGGCGAGCTCCACGCCTTCATGCCCGACCCCTTCCTGCGCGAGGACGGGGTGGACGTCGCCGACGACCCCTTTGTCGCCGAGATCGAGGCCCTGCTGCCCGCGGGCATCGTCCCGCACTGGCTCGACGACTGGAACACCTACCACGCCAACTGGGGCGAGGTTCACTGCGGCAGCAACACCATGCGCACCCCGACCGCCAGCTGGTGGGACGAGGCCGATCATCTCCTTGGAGTCGACTGATGCTCATCACCGCCCTGCTGACCCTGGCCGCCCTGGCCGCCCCGCCCCACCTCGACGCGCTCAGCGCCCGCTCGACCGTCGAGCTCGACCGGGCCGCCCTCTCGGCCCCCACCTGGCAGGAGCGCCACGACGCCCGGGTCGCCCTCGCCTGGCGCAGCGCACCGGACGAGGCCGCCCTGGCCTGGGAGGGCCAGCCCGTGCTCTCCCGCACCATGGTCCCCCTCTTCACCAGCCCCGACTTCCACGGCCCGGTGGCCGGCGTCGTGCTGGTCGACCGCCTGCGCCGCGGCGGCGTGCCCCAGCACTGGCGAGGGGGCCTCACCCAGGCCGCCGTGCTGGCCGGAGGGGTCGAGGCCGAGGCGGTCATCGGCCTCTTCCGAGACGAGCCCGTGCCCGAGGCGCGGGCCGCGCTCCTCGACGTGCTCGGCAAGGCCGAGCCCGGGCTGGCCCTGGCCGGTCTGGCCGAGGCGATGGAGGACGAGTCCGGCCGGGTGCGGGCCACCGCCTTGCAGGTGCTGGCCGGGCGCGCGGACGGCGCGGCGCGGGCCGACCTCGTCCTGCGCGGCAGCAGCGACTCCGACTACGAGGTCCGGGCCGCCGCGATGCAGGCCATCGGTTGGCTGGGGCTCGCCGACCTCTGGGACACCGCGGTCGGCGGCCTGTCCGACCCCGAGGCGCGCGTGCGGATGAAGGCCCTGCGGGCGCTGGAGCGGCTGGACAGCGCGCGGGCGGTCAGCCTGACGCAGGTCCAGGCGATGGCGCAGGATCCCGACAAGAGCGTCGCCAGCGTGGCCCGGCGGCTCCTGGCGCGCTGAGCCGGAGGGACGGCCCGCCTCACTCCGCGCGCAGGTACTCGGCGAGCTTGTCCATCGTCCCGTTGCCGATCTCGACCGCGCCGAAGCCAATCCCGCCGTCGCGCTGCTCCTTGGTGGGGTGGAGCTGACGCAGGGTCAGCACGGTCTTGCCGTTGCTCTGGGCGTCGAACAGCAAGGTGACGCGGAACTGGCCCGGATCGTCGTCCTTGTCCGCGCCGTGGTCGAAGACGATCCGGCTGGGCGAGGTGATCTCGAGGTAGGTGATGCGGTTGTCGTAGATCAGGCCTTCATCCCCGACGAAGTCGAAGCGCAGCATCCCGCCGACGCGGACGTCCGCCTGCCGGACCCGGCAGGCGAATCCTTTGGGCGCGAACCAGGCGCCGATACGATCGGGGTCGGTCCAGGCGCGAAACACACGCTCGCGAGGCGCGTCGAACACCCGTGTGAGCACGATCTCGCGCTCCATCTCCCAGGTCTCAATCGCTCGTGCCATCGTCGTTCTCCTGCTTGAGGTACTCGTCCAGTCGATCGAAGCGCGCCTCCCAGGCTCGCTTCGTGTGCTCGGCCCAGCGGGCCACCTCGTCCAGCGCCTCGGCACGCAGGCTGGCGGGCCTTCGTTTCGCGTCACGCCCGCGGGTGATCAGCCCCGCGCGCTCCAGCACCTTGAGGTGCCGCGAGATCGCCGGCAGGCTCATGTCGAAGGGCGCCGCGAGCTCCATCACCGAGGCGTCGCCACAGGCCAGGCGCGCGAGGATCGCGCGACGGGTGGGGTCGGCGAGCGCGGCGAAGGTGGCGTCGAGGTCGGTCATGGTGGGGTGGTCCGGTGGGGTGACGAACACTTAATGACTACGTTAAATGACGTCCACTCAGGGATTCTCGTCCAGCCCCGCCAGCTCCTCGGCCACCCGCCGCGCGCGCACCTGGGCCTCGTCCAGCAGGTCGCCCTCCCGGGCGCCCACCACGGCGGCGACCATGGCGTCTCCGGTGACGTTGGTCGTCGTCCGGCACATGTCCAGCAGCCGGTCGACGCCGAAGATGATGGCGATGCCGCCCTTCATGACCTCCTCGTCCATGCCGACGCTCTGCAGGACGATGACCAGCATGATCAGCCCGACGCCGGGCACGCCGGCGGTGCCGATGCTGGCCAGGGTCGCGGTCAGGACGATGGTGAGCTGGTCCTCCAGGTCGAGCGGCACGCCGAAGAGCTGGGCGATGAAGACGGCGGCGACGCCCTGGTAGAGGGCGGTGCCGTCCATGTTGATGGTGGCGCCGAGCGGCACGACGAAGGCGGTGACCTCCTCGCCGACGCCCAGGCGCTTCTCGACGCAGTCCATCGTGACCGGCAGGGTCGCCGCGCTGCTGCTGCTGCTGAAGGCGAGCAGCTGCGCCGGGGCGATGGCCTCGAAGAAGCGCCGGGGGCCGATGCCCGCCAGGGCGCGCAGGATCGTGGGGTAGACCCCGAAGGTCATGATCGCCAGGCCGACGATGACCGTGACGGTGTAGACCGCCAGGGCCCCCAGCACCTCCAGCCCCATCCCGGCCATGACCTTGGCCAGCAGGCAGAAGACCGCCAGCGGGGCCAGCTTCATCACCGCCTCGACCAGCTTGATGATGGCCTCCGTCAGGCCCTCGGCCGCCTGGATGACCGGCCGGGAGAGCTCCTCGCGCACCAGGGTCAGGGCCCCGCCGATGGCCAGGGCCGTGACGACCACCTGGAGCATGTTGCCGTCGGCGATGGCCTCGAACGGGTTGATGGGGACGAGGTCCAGCAGGGTAGACCAGGCGCTGGGCGCGGCCCCCCCGACCTTCTCGGCCACCCCGGCGGGCACCTCGCTGGCCAGCCGGTCGCGCAGCTCGGCGGGCAGGAAGCTGCCCGGCCGGACGATGTTGGCCAGCAGCAGCCCGGTGCTGATCGCCGCCGCCGTGGTCGACAGGTAGAGCAGCACCGTCCGGGTGCCGATCCGGGACAGCTTGCGCAGGTCGTTGAGGCTGCTGGCCCCGACCACCAGGCTGAAGAGCACGACCGGCACGGCGATGAAGCGCAGGCAGCGCAAGAACATGTCGCCGACGAAGGCGTTGGCGTTGGAGGCGAAGCCGGCCGCGTCGTCGAGCAGGGGGCTGGCGAGGCGGGCGGCGTCCAGGGGCCCCTGGAAGGCGTTGACCAGCAGGCCGACCACCATCCCAGCGGCCATCCCGATCAGGATCTGCCAGTGCAGGGCGAGGCGAGGACTGGACAAGGGCGCTCCGGGTGAGGGGGGGAGAAGGTACCATGGGGCTCGCTCATGATGTCCCCATGGCCTCCCTCCCCTCAGGCGGGCTGGACGAACTAGCCCGGCTCCAGGGCGCCACCGTCCGGACCCTCATCCTGCTCGACGCCGAGGTGTGGCCGGTGGTGCGGGAGTGGGTACAGGGTTCGAACCAAACGAGGTCTCCGTGATCCTGCTCCTGCTGGCCTGCGCTCCCGACCCCGACCCCACCGACGAGGGCCGCGCCTTCCCGGATGGTTTCCTCTGGGGGGCCTCGATGGCCGGCTTCCAGGTCGACCCGGGCTGCCCCAGCCTGCCGGCCGAGCAGTGTGAGGATCGCGGCAGCGACTGGTATGTCTGGGTGACCGACCCCGAGCTCGTCGCCCAGAGCAGCAACTACCTCAGCGGCGAGCCCCTCTCACAGGGCCCCGGCCACTGGGAGCTGTTCGAGCAGGACTTCGCGATGGCGGCGCAGGAGCTCTCCCTCGGCAGCCTGCGGACCAGCCTGGAGTGGAGCCGCCTCTTCCCCCAGGATCCAGGCGAGGTGCAGACGGTCGAGGAGCTGGCCGCCTTCGTCGACGCCGAGGCGCTGGAGGCCTACCGCCTGCGCCTCTCGGCGATGCGCGAGGCCGGCCTGGAGCCGATGCTGACGCTGAACCACTACACCATCCCCACCTGGCTGCACGACGCCAAGGGCTGCCACGACGACCTCGACGCCTGCGAGGACAAGGGCTGGGTGGACCGCGAGCGCATGCTGCGGCACATCGCCCTCTACTCGGGCTTCGCGGCGCGCGAGCTCGGGGACCTCGTCGACATCTGGGTCACCCTCAACGAGCCGCTGGCGGTGGTGCTCTCCGGCTACCTGCTCCAGACCGAGGACCGCACCAACCCGCCCGGGGTGATCAACCCCGAGGCCGCCTTCCAGGTGATGCTGGCCCAGATCGAGGCCCACGCGGCGATGTACGACGCGGTGCACGCCTACGACGACACGGCCATGGTCGGCGCCGCCCCCAACCTCGCCGCCGCCGTCCCCCTGGATCCCGAGGATCCCGAGGACGTGCAGTCCGTCGAGCACTTCGAGTACCTCTACAACCGGCTCTTCCTCGACGGGACGATCCTGGGGCACTGGGATCCCGATCTGGACGGCGAGGTCGACGAGATCCGGGCCGATCTGATCGGCCGCACGGACTTCATCGGCATCAACTACTACACCCGGATCACCGTCGACGGCCTGGGCGTGCAGATCTTCCAGCAGAGCCCGCTCTTCGACTTCCTGCCCGTCGGCAGCTTCTGGGACAGCTACCCCGAGGGCCTGGGCGAGGTCGCCGGACTGGCGGGCGAGTACGGGCTGCCGATCTACATCACCGAGAACGGCACCAGCGACTGGGAGGGCGATCCGACCGGCGCCTTCCTGCTGCCCCACCTGCACGCCCTGGCCGACGCGATCGACCAGGGCGCCGATGTGCGCGGCTACTACGTCTGGTCGCTGATCGACAACTACGAGTGGAACCACGGCATGGCGATGCGCTTCGGCCTCGCCGAGGTCGATCTCGACACCAAGGCCCGCAGCCTGCGCCCGATGGCGCTGGACTACCGGGAGATCGCCCTGGCCAACGCCCTGAAGCCCTGAGGGCTCAGCACTGGCCCCAGCTCCGCACCAGGCAGTCCACCACGGCGCCCTCGCCGTTGGCCTCGTAGGTGACCGAGCACTCCCGCGGCGCGGCGTCCGGACCGCGGACATCCCGCTGGAAGACGTACATGCAGACCGGCTCGCACTCCAGCCAGAGGTAGCTCTCGACGCCCTCGGCCTCGACCACCGCCTGCAGCTCTTCCGTGTCGACCGCGCCCTGGACCTCGACGTCCTCGAAGGCCGCCTCGCAGGCGCAGACCTCGCCCGTGCAGCAGCCCGAGAGCAGGCTCAGGCCGAAGGAGACAACCGTAAGGGTCAAGCCGCGCAGGATCATCGCCTCTCCAGGGTCCGTTGGCGCCCACCATAGCCCCGGGGACCCGCCATGGTAAAGCGCACCCCTCCTCCCGGCTCGGAGCCCCCGCATGGCTGTGCGCACCATCCCCGACAGCGTCGTCACGGTCAGCCACCCGCCGCCGGACCTGGCCGCCCTCGACGCCGCCCTGGCCACCCTCCGGCGGCGCTTCCCCGGGGCCCTCTTCCAGCGCTACCTCGGCTTCGTGCCCCAGGTCGCCGAGGACGCCTACGTGGCCCCCGGCGCCATGCTGATCGGCCGGGTCCACCTGGGGCCGCAGGCCAGCGTCTGGCCCGGCTGCGTCCTGCGCGCCGACATCGCCGAGATCCGCGTCGGCGCGCGCAGCAACCTGCAGGACGGGACCGTCGTCCACCTGGGGGACGAGGACCCCACGATCCTGGGCGAGGACGTGGTCGTCGGGCATCGGGCGGTACTGCACGGCTGCACCATCGGCGACGCCTGCCTGGTCGGCATCCAGGCCACCCTGCTGGACGGCTGCCGCATCGGACCCGGCAGCGTGATCGGCGCGGGCGCCCTGGTGCCTGCCGGCCGCGAGGTGCCCGCCCGCAGCCTGGTGCTGGGCATGCCCGGCCAGGTGGTGAAGAGCCTGCCGCCGGACAACGAGGCCTTCAACCGGGCCCTGGCCGCCAAGTACACCCGGCTGGCCCACAACCACCGCCTGGGCTGAGGCGGTCCCGGCGCTCAGCGCTTGTACTTGTGGCGCCGGTCGTCCTCGGTCTGGACCAGGCGGATGTTCTCCAGCTCGTCCAGCAGATCGGGGTCGAAGCCCGAGCTGAGCCGATCCGCGGCGTGCCCGGGCGAGGCCGGCACCCCCGAGCGCCCGCCACCCTTGGGCGGCCGGGGCGGCTCCTCGCCCTGCAGGCGGGCCGCTCCCCTGGGGATGGACTCGCCGTACTCGGTCACCAGCTCCTGGAGCTGCTGGTTGGTGTCGGACATCAGGCCACCCATGGTCGCCAGCATCAGGCGCCGGAAGGCCTGGTTTCCCGCCCCCGATCCGGCGCTGAGCTCCCTGACCTGCGCCTGGCCGATCCGGATGAGGACCGCCGGGCTGACCGTGTCGATCGAGGCGCTGCGCGGCAGGCCGGTCAGCACCCCCAGGTGCCCGAGGACGGTCGGCGCGCTGATGGTCGTCAGCACGGTCTTCTGGCTCCCCGCGCTGACCCGCACCGTGCCATCCAGCAGCAGGTGCAGGCACTCCGAGGGCTCTCCCTCCCGGTAGATCGAGGCGCCGATCGGGAACTCCTCGCGGGGGAGGGGCTGGAGCAGGGCCCGGAGCTCGGCCACGTCGACCGGGCAGGCCTTGAAGCGGGTGAGGAGCTCGTGCAGGGCTCGGTTGAGCCTCAGGTCCGGCGCCATCTCAACCTCCGACCAGCCGCCGCAGCGAGGTCATCACGCTGGCGACCCAGGAGGCCGAGGGATCGTCGTCCTCGTCCTCGTCCGAGAAGCGCCGGGCCTTGGCCGCGCTGCGGCGGATCCGATCGGCCACGCTGGCCATCGCGCGCCGCTCCAGCTCGTCGATCACCGGCCGCAGCGCCTCCTGGTTGAGGGCGTCGGGCAGGATCAGCAGCGCGCTGACGTCCTCTTCCGCGACGACCGTCGCCGTGCGCTTCTGGCCGCAGGCGTACAGGCCCAGCTCACCGAACAGATCACCGGGGCCCAGGCTGCCCAGCACCATCCGGCGGTCGCCGCGCTGGACCTCGGCCCGGCAGCGCCCGGAGACGATCAAGAAGGCCCCGACCGCGGGCTGGCCCTGGGCGATGATCACCGTCTCGGTCCGGAAGTCGGTCGTCGTCGCGTGGCGGATGAAGGCCTGAAGGTCCCGGTCGCCGCAGGCCTGCAGCGAACGGAGCGATCTCAGGGAATGAAGACTTGTCACGGCGCCTGCCTCCTCATGGTTCCCGCTATGGGATGCACCATCTCGGCTAGACCCGATGGGACGAGGCCGCGCGATTGTGATCGGCGATCTGCACCTTTCGACAAAAAATCTTCGACAGCCCCGCTCAGGGCATCTTCAGGACCCGCTGCTCGCGCCCGGGCGAGCCCGAGAGCTCCAGCTCGCCGATCAGGACCGCCGGCACCGCCCAGCTCGCCGGCAAGCCGCCCAGCGTGCCGATCCCGAAGCGCTGCGAGCCCGGGGCCGCGTCCATCACGCCGACCGGATCCTCCGTCCGCCCGGCCAGCACGATGTCGCGCAGCACCCGGCGGTCGACGCCGACGAAGGAGAGGCCGCGCACCGGCTCCCGCCGCCCGTCCGGGTACAGCCGCCAGGCGCGGGTGGGCCGCGTCAGGCCCGGCAGAGGGCCCTCGCCCGAGAAGGCCACCTGGAAGTCCTCGGAGACCGCCGGTGGCTCCATCTCCTCGACCACCAGCAGGTAGGGCTGAAGCGTCGGCCGAGCCAGCCGCAGGCCCTTCTTCTGCAGGCGCCCTTCGCCCTTCGGCCGGGCCGGCTCGATCCGCACCGCCGCCGGCATCGCCTCGCGCCGGTTGCTGCCCAGGGAGCGCCCGTGGCCGGTGCTGCCCTCCATCCCCTGCCGCGGCACCCGGCTCATCAGCAGGCGGCGGACCACCCCGTCCTCGACCAGCTCGACCCGCTGAGCCGGCACCCCCTCAAAGTCCACCGTATAGCCCCCGGCGAGGCCCTCCTCCTCGGCCCGGGCCGGATCGTCGACCACGCTCCAGCCCAGCGGCAGCAGCCGCCGCCCGATGCGCGCCGTCGGCACCTGCCCGCCCTCGCCGACGTCCTCGGGGGGCAGCTCCATCGGCGGCGTGCCGGAGATCTCCGCCGCCAGGAGCTGCCGGAACAGCTCGAGGGCGGCCGGGCCCTCGAAGAGCACGGGGCCAAGGTAGTCCCCCTCCACCGGCGCCGTCTGCAGGCCCACCAGCCAGTCGACCATCGCGTCGACCTCGGCCCCCATCTGCTCACGCTCGGGCAGGCTGGCCGCGTCGCGCACCACCCAGGAGCGCACATCCCGCAGCCGGGCTCCGTCCTCGGCCCGGGTCACCGCCTCTACCCGCACCACCGCGTAGCCGGTCGGGATCCAGGCCCGGTGCCCCTCGCTGCTGATCAGCAGCCGCGCTCCCTGCCAGGCGCGGGCGCTGGCCCGACCCTCCTCCAGGCCGCGGCCCACCAGCCGCCCCGAGAGCTCGCGCACCAGCTCTTCCAGCGGCTCGGCCGGAACCTCGCCCCACTCCACCGGCTCGGTGACCAGGGGCTCCACCCGGTACAGATCCGGCCCGAAGCTGCGGGTGCTGCCCTCCCGCGCCGCCAGCTTGCCCGAGAGCTGCTCGGTGGCGCCCTTGTAGGCCTCGTCCGTCGCCAGCCAGATCTCCCGGCGCAGCGCCAGCACATCGTCCTCGTCCGGCAGCAGGCGCTGGGTGGTTCCGGAGCGCTCGCCGAAGCTGCCCTCGAAGTTGCCGTTGTCCAGGGCGTAGTCGCCCACCCGCACCTCGACCCGCAGCACCCGGTAGGGCCCCTGGTCCGTGCTGGTCAGCGCCCCGAAGGAGGCCTCGACGCTGGCGACCTGGCCGTCGAGCAGCTCGTAGCTGAGCAGGTAGGGCGGAGGAGAGTCCGGCAGGCGCAGATCCGTGGCGCGGGCCAGCTCGGCCTCTGCGGCCTGGACCAGCACCGAGCTGGAGGGAGAGGCGAGCGCCACGCCGAGCAGGAGGAGGGTCCACATCAGCGCACCTCGGCCTTGGTGGTGGCCGGCAGCGGCGGCGGCAGCAGCGGCGGTCGATCGTGGGCCTTCTCCTTGCGCTGGACCTCGACCTCGGCGACCAGCAGATCTGGCGCCACCGCCGCGACCGGCACCCAGCCGCTCTCGGCCCCGCAGGAGCCGTTGAAGACGTCCACCTGGTCGCTGGCCGCCAGGATGCGCTCGAAGGTCGTCAGCGGCGTGCCGATCAGGTCCACCCCGCGCACCAGCTCGTCGGGGCGCCCGTCGGGGAAGACCTTCCAGACGCTGACCGGCTGCACGTTGAAGGCGTTGGGGGTCACCCGCCCGGTGAAGGTGAAGCCGCCGGTGATGTCGTCGAAGACGAGCCCGAAGGGACGGCCCTGGGCGCGCACCTGGGCGATCAGCTGGCGGCGCAGCTCCGTGTAGCTGACGCTCTGCCGGGCGCTGATGATCAGGTTGCCCTGCCGAGCCACGGGAGCCGCGCCAGGCTGGCGGCGGGCGTGCCCGTTGCTGGTTCCGAAGCCCTGGATCGGGGAGCGGCTCATCAGGAAGCCGCGGAGGATGCCCGCCTCGACCACCGAGACCCGCTGGGCGGCCACCCCCTCGTCGTCGTAGCGGTAGTGCCCGTTCAGGTCGACCCCTCCCACCCGCGCCAGGGTGGGGTCGTCGACCACGTCCAGGAAGGCCGGCAGCACCGGCTGGCCGACCTTGTCGGTGAAGGTCTGCCCCTCATCCTCGTCTTTCTGGCGGTGCCCCTCGACCCGGTGGCCCAGCACCTCGTGAAAGAAGACCGCCGCGGCCCGGCCGCGCAGGATCGCCGGCCCGACGTAGGGGTCGACGATAGGCGCCTTGCGCAGATCCGTCACCCGCTGGGCGACGGCGTGGGCCATGGCCAGGGTCTTCTCGCGGTCGGGCATCGCCCCGGGCGAGGCCCCGTCGACGTAGTCGTAGACGTCCAGGCGCATCCCGTCCTCGGCCGTCGTCGAGGCTGAGATCGACAGGCGCACGAAAGACTGCGGCAGGCGCAGCCGGGTGCCCTCGCTGGAGAGGATGTGGCGCACCTGGTCCTCGGCCGCGAAGCTGACGTTGGAGTCGTGCACGTCCGGGTAGGAGAGGAAGACCGCGCTGGCCTCGCGCACCAGGTCGGTCCAGGCTTGCGGATCCAGCTCGACCGAGGGCACCGCGCGCAGCTCGACCTGGGGGGGCGAGGGGCTGAAGTCGGCGCTGCTGTCGCGGGACTCCACCTTGACCGCGTCGTTGGCCCGCACCCGGATGAGCTGGCGCACGGCGCCCCGGTAGCTGTCGTCGATGCCCCGCCAGAGGCCCAGCTGGATGGCCCCACCCTGGTCCTCGATCGGCACCTCGAAGCGCGCCCGCGGCACGTCGGAGAACCAGCCCGCGTCGCGGATCTTGCGGGTGTTGTCCAGCTCGGGCGAGCCCACCCGCAGGTCGACGTCCCCGATGCGCCCGCGGTCGTCCCGCCAGGTGCCGGTCGCCCCGTGGGTGGCCTGGATCGAGCGCATCCGACGGTCCATCACCGCCACCTGCAGCCAATAGGGAGGCTCGGGCTGCGCCTGCAGCAGCTCCCAGGCGCGGGTCAGCTCGGCCTGCAGGGCGAGGTGCAGCGGATCCGGCTCGGGATCGGGCGGAGGCAGGGTGCGGGCGAGGGCGGCGGTGCCCAGCAGCGCGGTCAGGGCGAGGGCGGGGCCGAGCAGGCGAGCAGGATTCACGGGCGCTCCGGAGGTCCAAGGGGCTAACCGCAGCCGCCTGTTCACGCGGTCCACCATTTTTCTCCCGGCGGCTGTAACGGCCTGGCCGCTGGGGCCTTGACCTGAGCTCGAGTCGGAGACGGCCCGGCTCCCCACCCCTCCAGAAGGACCCCCACCATGACCCTCTCGCTCCTCCTCGTGACCGCCCTGACCCTCTCCAGCGCGCAGGCCGCCAGCCGCCCGGACCTGGTCACGACCCTGACCCCGCCCAGCTCGGTCGAGGTCGACCAGGCCGGCGTCTGGACCGTGCAGGTCGCCAACACCGGCAGCCGCGACGCGGCCAACGTCGCGGTCACCGTCCAGCTCCCCCCGACGGCCACCAGCCCCACCACCCACATCATGGGCACGCTCAGCGCCCTGGCCTCGGGCTGCTCCCAGGTGGGCAGCACGGTGAGCTGCAACCTCGGCACCGTCCGCAAGTCCCGCTCCAGCAGCAAGACCTTCTCCCTGGCCCTGCCCTGGAGCGCCGACGACCTCGTCCTGAGCGCCAGCGCCACCACGACCACCTACGAGCCGGTCACCTCGAACAACAGCGACAGCGAGACCGCGGTCGTGCTCTACGAGGTGGTCGACATCGTCGGTCCGGCCACCGCGACGGTCAACCACTGCACCGGCACCAACCTGTCCGCCTACTACGAGTGCCGCCTGTACCCCAGCAGCATCACCAGCCACAGCCAGGTCTTCGAGGACGACGGCAGCCTCAGCTTCCCGCTCTACGGGCCCGACTACGGCGGCGACTGGGAGCTGGTCGGCACCGAGCTGTACTTCAGCATCACCGAGCTGGGCACCGTGACCGCGGAGTTCCTGGGTGACGGCGTCGGCGACGGTTGCTACGAGGGCCTCACCACCTTCCCCGGCTCCAGCTACGTCTCCCCCTACGAGGTCTGCTTCTAGGCCTCCCCCAGGATCCCCCGATGACGCTGCTCCTCCCCCTGCTCCTCGCCTGCGGCGCGCTCCTCGCCTGCGGCGATCGGAACCCGGGGGAGGAGCTCGTCGGGATCCAGGCCGTCATGGCGGGCGAGGCGGTCGAGGCGGGCGAGACGGGCTGCCCGGACTGGTACTACGACGCCGACGCCGACGGCTACGGCGACCCCGACCTCAGGGTCCGACGCTGCGATGAGCCGGTCGGCTACTCCTCCACCAGCGACGACTGCGACGACATCTCGCCCCTGGCCTTCCCCGGCGCGACCGAGGTCTGCGGCAACGGCCTCGACGAGGACTGCGACGGCGCCGACCTGCCCTGCGAGCTGCCGGCCAGCGGGCTCCTGCGGGACTTCGCCACCCGGGTCGCGACGATCACCCCCGACGACGAGGCCCGCCAGCCGCTGGCGATGGGCGACGTCAACGGCGACGGGCAGGCCGACCTCGTGCTGGGCCGGCCCGACCTGGACAGCAACTCCGGCCGCGCCCGCATCCTGTGGGGCCCGCTGGAGGCCGAGCGAGAGGACTGGGACGCCGAGGTGGCCTTCCTGGACGTCGGCGGAGACGGGGACTCCCTCGGCGCGGCGGTGCTGGCCGGCTTCGACGCCGACGGGGACGGCGTCGACGACCTCGTGCTCGGAGCGCCCCAACGCCTGCTGGGCGACCGGGGCGCCGCCATCCTGTTGCCCGGGCCGCTGAGCGACACGACCTGGGCCGAGGATGGCCTCACCTTCCACACCTCCAGCGGTGCCGAGGGCCTGGGCGCCACCCTGGCCGGGGGGCTGGACCTGACAGGCGACGCCGTCCCCGACCTCGTCCTGGGCAGCTGCTGCGACGGCGCCTCCCCCGGCTGGGTGCTGCCCGGCCCGGTCACCTCCTCCGATCTCGCGTCCACCGCCTTCAAGATCACCCCCGCCGGCGGCGCCCGCCAGAGCTTCGACGCCATGGCCGTGGGGGACGCGACCGGCGACGGCATCGCCGAGCTCGCGGTCGGCGAGTCCACCCCGGACTCCGGACCGCAAGAGGGGCGCGCCTGGCTGATCGAGGGGCCCATCGACGGGGCGCTCGACCTCTTCGACGCCCAGACCCGCTTCTTCAGCACCTCCAGCCAGGACAGCTTCGCCTCGACCCTGCTGCTCGCCGATCTCGACGACGACGGCCTGGACGACCTCGTCGTCGGCGCCCCCCTCCGCGAGGAGGCCGGCGTGCCCCTGGGCATGGTCTTCGTCCTGCTGGCCCCCGCCAGCCGGGGGGCCATCGCCGACACCCTCGCCACGACCACGCTGGTCGGCACCGCCGCCGAGCCCTACATCGGCTTCTCCGTCCAGGCCCTCCAGCTCGATGGAGCCGGGCCTCCCGAGCTGCTGGTCGGCGCACCGGTCATGGATGGCTTCGCGGGCGGCGTGCTGGTCTTCGCCGACACCCGCGCGGGAGGAACCGTGACGGTCGCCGACCGCCGCTGGGCCGCCACCGCCGCCAACGGGCTGGTCGGCTGGTGGATGAGCGCGGGGGCCGACCTGGACGGGGACGGCGCCCCCGACGCCGTGGTCGCCGGGCTCGACGACAGCGGCAGCGGCGAGGCCTGGATCCTGCAGGGTCTGTAGGGGACCGCGAGCTGCACCCGGACCGGCTACTCGCGCACCAGCTACTCGCGCACCAGGCGCCAGCGCCGCCCGGCGGCGTCCCAGGCTCGGATGGCGGCAGGAAGGCTGCCCATCGCGCCGGCCTCGACCTCGCGCTCGGGGGAGAGGGGCAGCCTGCGCTCGCCCAGCTCCACCGTGAGGCCGGCCGGCCCCTCCTCCTGGCAGAGCCAGGCCGTGCCGTCGTCGTCTCGGCTCAGGCGCAGGCGGAAGGGCCCCGCGGCGTACATCGCCAGCTCGCCGGCGTCGTGGGCGGCGAGGCGGACCGGGGCCAGCTCCTGCGAGGGCTCCTCCTCGACGAAGGCGCCTTCGAGGAGCTCCTCTTCGGCCAGGTCCCGAGCCGCACGGCGCAGGCCGGCGGCCCGGGCGAACAGGGAGAGCAGCTCGACCATGGCGTCCTCCTCGCCCTCCTGGGGAGGGCCTCCCTCGAACAGGCGCTCGTACTCTTTCCGGCTCATGGCCTGTCCCCCTCCGGGAGCCCGGCGTGCAGCTCGGGGAGGACCTGGAGCAGCACCTCCAGCACCAGCTCGACCAGCTCCAGGGGGCGAGCCCCGGGGGTGGCGGGCAGCTCGGCGGACGACGCCAGCAGCACCCGGTGGACGAAGCCCTGGCCGACCCGGGAGATGGCCCGGGTGACGGCGACCTTGTGCGCGAAGTGCGGGCAGCGGGCCACCAGCTCGTCGTAGGAGTCGCCGCGGGCCACGCTGACCAGCAGGTCGCGCTCGGTCTCGGAGAGCGCGGTCCAGGCCTCCAGCACCGCCCGCCGCACCAGCATCCGGGTGGGGTGGTCAGGGGCGGACTCCACCGGCTCGGGCGGGGCTTCGACCGCGGGGGCCCCCCGCACGCCCTCGACGATGCCGGTCAGGCGGGACTGGCTCTGCGGGCCGCCCAGCTCCAGGGCACGGAGCACCAGCTCGGGCAGCTCGCGCGGGCCCTCCTGGCGCAGGCGGGCGACGACCACCTCGGGCGCGCGGGCGACGCTCGGCCGGCCGCCGGGCAGCCGCCAGCGGGGGGGCTGGCCCTCGCCGACCCGCTCGGACTCGCAGCGCTCCTTCAGCACCTGGCCGATGCGCCGGTACAGTTCGGCACGCCAGCGCAGGACCGGGTCGCGGACCAGGTTGCGGGCGTAGTCGTCGCGCATGATCTCGCGGGTGATGCTGAGCTTTGCGTAGAAGGCGTGGTAGCGGATCGCCCGGCCCTCGAACTGCTCGTGGACGAAGGCGACGAAGGGGGGCCGACCGCTGAAGGGGAAGCGGCCCTTGGGCACCTGGGCGCAGGTCGTGAAGACCCGGTGGCCCAGGTCGGTGACCGCCTCGCTGTCCTTGCGGCCCAGCACGAACCAGGCGTCGGGGTAGGAGCGGCTGGCGCGGGCGACATGGCGCTGCACCTGGTCCAGCAGGGGGCGCGCTGCGGGCGAGGAGGGCTCCTGGACGAAGGCAGCCACCAGCTCGGGCAGCTCGTCGGTGAGGCCGCCGCGGTCAGTCAAGAGGCACCGCCGCTTGTCCGTCGAAGTCCAGGCCCCAGCAGGCGATACGCGCGCCCGGGTCTTCGGGCTCGGCGACCAGGAGGGCGCAGGCGTGCCGGCCTCCGGACGAGGCGGTCACGCTCTGGACGAGGGCCGTGGGGGCCCCGCTGACCTGGCCGTGGTCGTCCGCTCCCCAGCACTGGACGCGCTGCGAGGTGTCCACCGCGCAGCTGAAGTCGGCCCCCAGGGCCAGGTCCTGGTACTCGCCCGACGGAGGAGAGGACTGTCCGTCGTCGTCGCTGCCCCAGCAGCTGAGGCGCTGGTCGGCGAGGATGGCGCAGCTGTGCTCGAGCCCGGCCATGACGAGGCGGGCGGCCGAGGCGGGCGTGCCGCTGACCTGCCCGCGCTCGTCGGCCCCCCAGCAGAGGACCTCGGTCTCGGTCACCGCGCAGCTGTGGCGCCAGCCAGCGGCCACGAAGCCCGCGCTGAGGCCGGCCGGCGGGGTCGCCTGCCCCTCGGTGTCCCGGCCCCAGCAGGCCACCGCGCCGCCCGCCTCCAGGCCGCAGCCGTGCGCGCCGCCCAGGGAGAGCCCGACGACCGTCAGCGCGGCGGGCGGGCTGGCCTGGCCTTGGTCGTCGCGCCCCCAGCAGCTGGGAGGCCCACCGGCGAGAGCGGCGCAGGCGTGCTCGTAGCCGGCGGCCTGGAGCTGGTAGCTGCCCGAGGGCGGCGTGCTCTGGCCTTCGCTGTCGTTGCCCCAGCAGCGCAGGCTGCCGTCCACCCGCAGGCCGCAGCTGAACAGACCGCCGGCCGCCACGCCCAGCCACTCCGGGGCGCTCTCGACCGTCGTGGTGCCGCCCCCGTCGGTGCCGCCCCCGTCGGGGGTCCCTCCGTCGGTGCCGCCCCCGTCGGTGCCGCCTCCGTCGGGGGTCCCTCCGTCGGTGCCCCCATCGGGGCCCGTGTCGAGGCCCGTGTCGCAGTCCTCGCCCCAGAGCGTCAGCGTGCAGGAGAAGAGCAGGAGCAGCGTCACAGCCCCAGCTCCAGGCCCAGGCCGGGCTCGACGACCAGGCCGCCGACGTAGCCGCCGCGGACCTCGCCCAGCAGGCTGAGGCGGCGGCTGAGGGTGTGGGCGTAGCGGACGAAGCCGGCCCCGCCGAGGTGCAGCTGGACCAGGGGATCGCCGCAGGCGTTCGAGCAGCGCTCCAGCGCGGTCGCCAGCTCGCCGCCCAGGCTGAAGGCGCCGGGCTGCCAGGCGAGGCCCACCCCCAGCGGCACCTGCAGCGAGGGCCCCGTCAGCGCGTTCATCCCGCCGCTGAGCTGCAAGCGGAGATCGGCCGGCAGGTGCAGGCCGGCGACCACCCGCAGGCCCCCGCCGCCGGCCAGCTCGTCGCCGGAGCGGAGCTGTGGGCTGAGCAGCAGGCCGAGCTGCCAGCGCGGGCGGCCCAGGGCCCAGGTCGAGGCGAAGTCCGCCGCCTTGGGCGTCCAGCGCGACACCTGCCCCGCGCCCGAGGGGTCCAAGACCAGCTGCTGACGGCGGCCGAGGGCCTGCCCGGCCGTGCGGACCTGGCCTTCCTCGACCTGGACCCGGGCGCCCTCGGCCCCCTGGCGGACCAGGAAGCGGGTCCCCTCGACGATCGTCTCGACCGCCCCGTGCTCGACCACCAGGGCGTTGCGCATCCGATACCAGACCTGCCCGGCCGACTGCCGCAGGCGGCTGAAGCTGGACTCGTCGGCCTGCTGCTCCAGGCTGAGCTCGCTGTCCTCGCCGACGTTGAGCACCGAGCCGTCCGACAGGCGCAGCTGCACCCGCGCGGCCCGCGTGACCAGCCGATCGCCGGTCTGCAGCGTGGCCCCCTTACGCAGCAGGTCCTCGCCCGTCGGCCGCAGCACCGAGCCCTGGTCGCTCTGCTCCACCGCCCGCCACCGCCCGCTGCGGTCCACATGGCTGAGCGACTCCACCACGGCGCTGGCCGCCGCCGCCGGCAAGGGCAGCAGCAAGAGCAGCAGGCAGAGCAGGATCGCGCGAGCCAGAGGTGCCTCCAGGCGCCCTCTATCAAGGGGCCCGTCGCCTCGTCGTTACAGGCGCCGGGCTCGTGGGTGGAGGGGTATGACTAGCTAGTGCCTGGCACTAGCTAGTCTCACCCCAGGAGGGGGTAGACTACGGCGCGGAGGTCCCATGCTCGCCCTCGCCCTCCTCCTGGGGCTCGCCCGCGCCGAACCGGCCACGCCACTCCAGGTCGTGTGCAGCTACTCGTTCATGCGCGTGCACGGACCTCTCGACCTGCACATCCCCGGTACGTCCACCGCCTGGGCGACCGTGCGAGGAGGCTGGAGGGCCGAGAGCGCACTGGCCGATGCCGAGCTCGGGGTCCGCGATGGAGTCCCGGTCCTCTCGCTGCTGCTGGCCGAGGAGGGCTCCAGCGCCCGCGGGGAGGTCGAGCCCGCGGGGCTGCTCTGGACCATGCACAACGTCGAGCTGAGCCCCCACGCGACCCTGCTGGAGATGGGGTCGTTGCGGGTCGTCGGCTTCGGCGAGGGCTCCGTGCGGGTTGTCGCCTTTGATTCTCCGATCGCGAGCGGCGAGGTGGAGCTGGGCTGCGACGATCTGACCTACAACACGGACAATGGCCGGCCCAGGCCATCGTTCGGGAGGACCAAGGAAGGGATCTCCGCCATACCGACAACGGTCTACGTCAAGGCCGGAGCAGCCAAGGAGCTGCTCGACGCCCCCGGCGGACAGATCATCGGCAGCTTCCCGGCGGCGACCTTCAGCCAGGGTGTGGGGGAGCTCTCGCGGAGCGGGAGCCATGTCGAGATCGGGGACATCAACGAGAGCAGGCTGTACTGGCGGGCCTGGATCGCCGCGCGACACATCAAGGCGGAGCCGGATCCGCGACCTCTGGGCCCCTCCATCCTCGTGGATGGTTTGATCGGCAAGCCCAGCGGCCACGATTGCCCGTTCCTGCTCCCCATCACCACCACCGTGGGCGAGTTTCGGCTCGTCGCGGGCGTCCTGGGCCCCGGCGTGCGCTTCCAGGTCGTGGATGGCTCCGGCGATACGGCGGAGATCACGCCCCTGGACGGCTGGCTGGTGCCCGCCGAGGGTGCCCGGTGGTTCGTGCCGAAGGCGGCCCTGGACTGCCCGGTCAAGTAGCGTCGTCGCGGGCGAGGCCGGTGCGGTCCGCCAGCCGGGAAGACGAGATCATGACCGCGATGCTACCAGGAGGAGGGAGGCACCATGGACTTCGATCTGCGAGCCCACACCCTGTTGCTGACGGTGGCCGGCAGCCGCGCCTACGGCGTTCACACCGCCGCCTCCGACGTGGACGTCAAGGGTGCGGCCATCCCACCCGCCGCGTACTTCCACGGGATGCTGTCTCGCTTCGAGCAGGCCGACAAGCCGAGCCAGGTGCAGGCCTTCCTGGGAGACCTGTCGGAGGTCGAGCGCGCGGCCTGCGCCGACAGCAAGCTGGAGGGGTCGGTCTACCACCTCGTGAAGTTCTGCCAGCTGGCCGCGGACTGCAACCCCAACATGCTCGACGTGCTCTTCTGCCGCGACGCCGAGGTCCGCCTCTGCACGCCCGCGGGTGAGGCGCTGCGGGCGAGCCGGGAGCTCTTCCTCTCCCAGAAGGCCAAGCACACCTTCTCGGGCTACGCCGCCAGCCAGCTCAAGCGCATTCGGGGGCACCGCCAGTGGCTGCTGAACCCGCCCACGCAGAAGCCCGAGCGGGCCGACTACGATCTGCCCGAGCGCACCCTGATCCCCGCCGATCAGCTCGCCGCGGCCCAGGCCGCGCTGCGCCACAAGATCGACGGCTGGGCCGTGGACTATGGGGATCTGTACCCCTCCTCGGTCGTCCACATCCAAGAACAGATCGCGCGCTACCTCGCCGAGATCCAGACCACCACCGACGAGCACTGGCGATCGGCGGCCCGGAGCATCGGCTACGACGAGAACTTCATCGCCCTGCTCGACCGGGAGCGGCGCTACAAGGCCGCGATGCGCGAGTGGCAGCAGTACCAGGACTGGAAGACCGAGCGAAACCCCGCCCGCGCGCAGCTCGAGGCGGACCACGGCTTTGACACCAAGCACGGAATGCACCTGATCCGCCTGCTCCGCACCGGGCGAGAGCTGATGCTGACCGGGCGGGTGAACGTCTGGCGAGGAGACATCGACGCCGAGGAGCTGGTCGCCATCCGCAACGGCGCCTGGGAGTACGAGCAGCTCGTCGAGGAGGCCGAGCGCATCGACACCGAGCTGGAGGCCCTCTACCGCAGCGGGGCCTGCATCCTGCCTCGCGCCCCCGACCGGGTGGCGTTGGATCGGCTGGTCATCGGACTGGTCGAGGAGGCGCTGAGCACGAGGCTCCCGTCGGATACCCTGCCGCGATGACCCTGCTGCTCCTGAGCCTCGCCCTCGCCGGCGAGCCGCCCCCGATCACCGACCGCCTCCTCCCCTACGAGGATGCCCGGGTGCAGCTCACGGTCGAGTACCTCCAGGCCCACCGGACCGCGCCGCTCAGCGGGGAGGCCGAGCGCGACACCCGGATGGAGCCGAAGGTGATCGTCCTGCACTGGACCGCCGGGCCCAGCGCCGCCAGCGCCTGGAACACCTTCACCGCGCCGACCCTGGCCGGCCGGGCCGAGCTGCTGGGCGCCGGCGCGCTCAACGTCGGGGCCCACTTCCTGGTCGACCGCGACGGCAGCATCACCCGCCTCTTCGAAGAGGACCGGATCGTGCGCCACGTCATCGGCCTCAACCACCTCGCCATCGGCGTCGAGAACGTCGGCGGAGGCGAGCGGTGGCCCCTGACGGCCGCCCAGGTCCAGGCCAACGCCGCCCTGGTGCGCTGGCTGGCCGGCCGCCACCCGATCACCCACCTGATCGGCCACCACGAGTACCGCTCGCTCGAAGGGCACCCATACTTCGAGGAGAAGGACCCAAGCTACCGCACCACCAAGCCCGATCCGGGCGCCGCCTTCATGACCGAGGTGCGCGCCTTGGTGACGGACCTGGGCCTTCAAGGAGATTAGAAACAGCTCGGCGGCAGCTCGTCGCTGCCCTCCAGCAGGTTGGCGGCCTGGGTGCGCTCACGCTCCCAGAAACAGAGCTGCTCGGCCCGGACCAGGTAGCCGTAGTCGTAGATGGTGGCGTTGGCGACGTCGTCGGCGATCAAGGTCGAGCCGATCGGATCGTGCAGATCGGCGTGGCGGCGGTCCACCACCCCGCGGGCGAGGTCGTGGGCCTCGTCGGCCAGGGCCAGCTCGGCGGCGGGGTCCTCGGCCAGCACCGCTCGGTAGAGGGCCAGGACGAAGCGGGTCCGTTGCAGGTCGATCTCGATGCCGTCGACCACCTCCTGGGCCCAGACGTCCCGGTCCCCGCTCTGCAGCCCCGGCACCTGGACCCGGGAGAGGGCCTGGGCGGTCTCCTGCTCCAGGGTCGCCAGCGGGGCGAGGACCTCGGCCTCGAAAGCGGCTCGCCCCTTGGCGTCGGCCACCGCCAGCTCGGCCAGCTCCACCCGGTCCGGCGCCGCGACGATGCCCGCCCCGAAGCCGATGTCCATCACCGTGTCCCGCCCGGCCAGGTAGGGCGCCAGCCGCGCCTCGATCAGGCCGCGGTGCTGGGCCTCGGCCAGGGCCACGACCGCCTCGGCCAGGCGCAGCCCCTCTCCGGCGTCGACCGCGAACCAGTCCCGGTACAGATCCCCCCAGGACTCCGGCAGGGTGTAGCCCATGCGCAGGGTGAAGGCGTCGTTCTGCCAGTAGCCCCACTCCCAGCCGCTGCTGAAGAGCACATGCTCGCTGAGATCGGCGTGGCCGTTGGCCTGGGCGCTGAGGCGGATCTGTTCGAGGTCGCGGTACCGGCTGTGGACATAGACCGGCAGGTACAGGGGCACGGGGTTGTCGAAGGCCACCCAGTAGCTGCTCTCGGGGAAGTAGGCGACCGGGCTGCCGGCGGCGAGCAGGTCGAGCAGGGCCTGCCGGTGCTCGCTGAAGTCCTCGTGGTGGTAGGCCCCGCCAGCGTCGTCGAACAGTGTGTAGTACATCACCGTGTGGATGTGCGGGACGAGGTCGGCGTCGCTCTTCAGGGCGAGCATGTAGTAGATCATCTCCTCGCCATCGACCTCGGGGTAGACGACCTTCTGGTCCTCGCTGTCGCCGACGTGGATCACCGCCGCCATCCGGGCCTCGTCGTCCTTGCTGCTCAGGGTCGTGCGGGCCAGCTCCAGCGCACGGATGAAGGTCGCGGGGTCCTCGCCGAAGAACTCCCCGAAGGAGAGGCTGTAGAGGTCGAAGCCGGCCGGGGTCAGCAGGCCCCAGCGGTCCTCCATCTTCTCCTGCCAGAGCGTCTCGTCGGAGGCGTCGTCCACCAGGTCGAAGGCCTGCTGGAGGTTGCCGCTGCCGAAGAGCTGCACCCCCAGGCCGGTCGTCAGGCCGCGCTGGTGGGCCAGCTCGTTGGTGGCCGTCGCCCGGGCCAGCCAGTCCTCGTACACGGTGTCCCCGGCCTCGATGTCGTCGAGCGAGACCCACTGCAGGTGGTTGCCGCGGTTCTTCACCACCCAGTCGGCGATCGCCTCGACCCGGTCGGTGCCGCCGCCCGGATCGGCCTCCCAGAAGCCGAAGAGGCCCTCGATCGGGTGCAGGGTGTGCATATGCAGGCCCCGCTGGCTCTGTTCGGGCTGGAAGAGGGTCAGCAGATCGGGGTGATCCCGGTCCAGCGACTCGGGGAGCGAGCCGGGCAGGCGGGTTCGGAAGGGGTGGGGGAAGCGGTAGTCCATCAGCTCCAGCAGGTGGGCGAGGCCATACTGCTTGCCCAGCATGCCCCCCGCCTCGACCTCGAAGACCCCGTCCGCGTCGCGCAGCAGGTAGCACTCGGCGCACTCCTCGCTGGACTCCACCCGCACCGCCAGGCTGCCCTCGGCCCGCTCGTCGGGCGAGCCCCCGACCGCGTCGACCTTGACCCGCTCGTCGCCGAGCAGCCGCACGAAGGACTCGATCGCGGGCATGGCCTCGTCCTCGGGGTCGACGTAGACCACCAGGGCAGAGGGGGGCGGCGGGGTGCAGGCGAGGGCGAGGAGCAGGAGCATGGCTCATCCAGAGGAGGAGCGCCCCCCTATCTCGCTGGCCCCGGGTTCCGGAAAGTTCGACGACCGCGATCACAAGTCCCCCTCGGTACGATATTCTCAGCGTCAACGAGGAAAGCGGTGTCCTCCACCTCGTACATCATCTCGATCCGCAACGCGCTCGGCGTCTCCGTCGGGCAGGCCGACTCATTGACCGAGGACGGTGTGTTCTTCGAGATGACGCACCCGATCACCGTCGGCGAGGTGATCGAGTTCCGGATGGAGCTGCCGCGGGCCAACGAGACGGTGCTGGGCGATATGCGGGTGGTCGCCGGCAAGGGGCCACCGGGGTCGCTGGTCCGCTACCGGGCCGAGATCGTGCGCATCGAGGCCCGAGACCAGGATGTGTACGCCGGCTGGCTGGACCGGACCCGACGGGGGCGACCTGCGGACGACCTGCGCAGCCGCCTGGACAGCTTGAACTCGCTCTCCAGCATGCACGGGGCCACGGCCGAGGAGACCGACAACGCCCTGCGGCGCATCGACGAGCGCAAGCAGCGGATGGCGTCGATCCGCGAGCAGGATCGCCCCAAGGACGACGCCCCCCTCTTCGTGCCCGGCCTCTTCGAGCAGCAGCCGGTGGGCACCGCCCCGCCCGTCCGCAGCCGCCGCGAGGCGCCCGCGCCCGCCGCTGCCCCGCCCCCCGC
>ERZ761602.1672-NODE-1672-length-39016-cov-10.078412_pt1 | contig 39016 bp, 31 predicted proteins | sample MGYA00512165_ERZ761602 | MGnify/ENA primary metagenome ERZ761602 (study PRJEB28899, sample SAMN02445085) | bioreactor sludge metagenome | biome: EBPR sludge; isolation source: Thorneside wastewater treatment plant | place: Australia: Brisbane, Thorneside...
GCGCATCGGCAGGTGCAGGGTGCGGACCCAGCTCAAACAGAGGGGCCCTCCCCCCGAATCACCCCCCCCGCCTCATCCTCCTCCACCCGCAACCGCCCCGGCAGGAAGCGCTCGACGACCACCCGGTTCGTACGCGCGTGTGAGCTCAACGGACCGGTCCGCAGCCCACCTCCGAGCAGGGCGATCGGGATCATCAGCTGGTCTGCGAGGTGCTCGCCCACCGGCTGCCCGTGGTCCAGCCAGCCCTGCAGCTCCGCCAGCGCCTGCTCGGCCACCCCCTCGGTGTCCCGCCGCTCCCCGAAGGCGCTGAAGACCTCGGCCCCGCCCGCAAACCGCGCCTCGATCCAGGCGGCGAAGCCTGGCCCGACGGGGTTGTCGACGGAGTGCAGGTGCAGCCGCTCCGAGGGCAGGTCCAGCACCTGCCGGAACCTCCCCAGGGCCGCGTGGGCGATCCGCGGGGAGAGCGCCGAGACCATGGCGTGGCCGTGCAGCTCGAGCCCGGGGCCTCGCTCGAACAGATCGATGGCGGCCTGCCCCGGGCGCACGCGCGCCCGCACGCACCCCCCACCCGCCGGGAAGAAGCCCGGCCGCAGCAGCTCCAGCTCCAGGCCCAGCCGGGGACCGAAGGCCGTCTGCAAGAACGGGAAGGGCGGGGCGGAGGGGTTGTGGGTCCCGCCCTCGATCTGCAGCTCGCTCTCTGCCTCCGCCGTCAACAGGGCCGGCAGCGCGGCCTGCAAGACCAGGCCGGTGCTGCCCGCCGAGCCGACCGCGAAGCGATAGCTCCCTGGCCGCACGGCCCCGGGCTGGAAGCGCAGCCGGGTCGACCCCAGCTCGGCCCCCTCCGCCCGACCGCCACTCAGCTCCAGGGCCGCTCGGACGCAGGCGAGGTGCTGGCGCAGCAGCCCCGGCCGGGCCCGCCCGGCGCGGATGCGCTCCAGGGTGAAGGGCTGGCCGGTGACCATGCTCAGTCCCAGCGCCGAGCGCAGGATCTGTCCACCACCCTCGCCCATGGCGCCGTCGAGGAGGATCATGGCCTAGCCCTTCACGCAGAGGATCTGCTTGAGGGTGTGGACGATCTCCACCAGGTCCTCCTGAGCCTTCATGACGTCCTCGATCGGCTTGTATGCCATCGGGATCTCGTCGATGACATCGACGTCCTTGCGGCACTCGACCCCCTGGGTCGCCTCGACCTGGTCGGCCAGGGTGAAGCGGCGCTTGGCCTCGTTGCGAGACATCAGGCGTCCGGCTCCGTGGCTGCAGGAACAGAAGGAGTCGGGCTCGCCCTTGCCGCGCACGATGTAGGAGCGCGCGCCCATGGAGCCCGGGATGATGCCGAGCTCGCCCGACCGGGCGCTGACGGCGCCCTTGCGGGTGACCCAGACGTTCGCCCCGAAGTGGTGCTCCCGCTGCACATAGTTGTGATGACAATTGACGGCGGTCTCGCCTGACTCGAAGGGCGGCAGCAGCGCGCGCATGGCCAGCAGGACGGTCTGCATCATCGCCTCGCGGTTGAGGCGGGCGTAGGTCTGCGCCCAGCCGACCGCCTCGACGTAGTCGTCGAAGGGGGGCGTGCCCTCGGCCAGCCAGGCGAGGTCCTGGTCGGGGAGCTGGACGTAGTAGCGGGCCAGCTCCTCCTTGGCCTTCTCGATGAAGTACATCCCGACTCGGTTTCCCACCCCGCGCGAGCCGCTGTGCAGCATCACCCACACCGACTGCTCCTCGTCCAGGCACAGCTCGATGAAGTGGTTGCCGGTTCCCAGCGTGCCCAGGTGGTTGAGGTCGTTGCCGCGGCCGATCTTGGGGTGCTTCTCGACGATGCGGGCGTAGCCGGCGGCGAGGGACTCGCTCCAGGTGCGGACCAGCGGCTCAGGCACCTCGCCCCATGCCCCCCGGTCGCCCTTGCCCCCGTGGTGGGTGCGGCCGTGCGGCACGGCGGCCTCGATCCGGCTGCGCAGGGCGCGCAGGGACTCGGGCAGGTCGCTGGCCCGCAGGCTGGTCTTGACGGCCATCATGCCGCAGCCGATGTCCACGCCGACCGCCGCCGGGATGATCGCCTTGCGGGTGGGGATGACGCTGCCCACCGTCGCCCCCATGCCCAGGTGTACGTCCGGCATGACCGCGATGTGGCGGTGGATGAAGGGCAGGGCCGCGATGTTGCGGAGCTGGGTGATGGCCTTGTCGTCGACGGCGACGCCGACGGTCCAGGCCTTGATGACGCCCGTGGGGGCCGGGATGTGAATGTGCATGGTGTCCTCCTACCCCTGTCCTACGCAGGAGGCGTGCCAGGACCACTATTCCAGCACTTGCAGACATCGGCAGGCGGAGAAGTTTTCGCCCAGGATAAGAAGGAGCGCCAGATGGATACGGTGGTCATCGGCCTGTACGGCTCAACCCTGGACAGCCCCGTCGGCGTGCGCCGCTGGCTTCGCTGGCGGCCGACGGTCTCCCTCTTCCAGGCCGAAGATCTGGAGGTCGCCCGCCTGGAGCTGCTGCACGCCCCGGCCCACCTCGACGGAGTCCAGCGCATCGTCGCCGACATCGGCAACCTCTCCCCCTCGACCGCGGTCCGGCTGCACCCCTACGAGCTGGCCGACCCCTGGGACTTCGAAGAGGTCTACGCCCTGCTGCACGACTGGGCCCTGGCCTACCCCTTCCGCCCCGAGGACGAGGACTACCTGGTCCACATCACGACCGGCAGCCACGTCGTACAGATCTGCCTCTTTCTGCTGACCGAGGCGCGGCTGATCCCTGGGCGGCTGGTCCAGTCTGCTCCCCCGCAGCAGGGCGAGCTGCCACGGCTCAGCCTGATCGACCTGGATCTCGCCCGCTACAGCCGGCTGGCCGCCCGCTCCGTCGCCCGCAGGCAGCAGGCCACGGGCTTGCTGAAGTCGGGCATCCCGACCCGGAGCGCCGTCTTCAACCGCTTGATCGAGCAGGTCGAGCAGGTCGCCGGCAACAGCACCTCGCCCATCCTGCTGACCGGCCCGACCGGCGCCGGCAAGACCTGGCTCGCCCGTCAGATCCACGCCCTCAAGCGCGCCCGCCACCAGCTCCAGGGCTCCCTCGTCGAGCTCAACTGCGCCACCCTGCGCGGCGAGACGGCGATGAGCACCCTCTTCGGCCATGTGCGCGGGGCCTTCACCGGGGCCCAGCAGGCTCGCCCCGGGCTGCTTCGGGCGGCGCACGGCGGCAGCCTCTTCCTGGACGAGGTGGGCGAGCTCGGCCTGGACGAGCAGGCCATGCTGCTGAGCGCCATCGAGGACGGGCGCTTCCTGCCCGTGGGCGCCGATCAGCCCGTCGAGAGCCGCTTCCAGCTCCTCTGCGGCAGCAACCGCGCCCTTCGCGAGCGGGTCGCCCAGGGCCTCTTCCGCGAAGACCTGCTCGCCCGCATCGATCTGTGGACCTTCGAGCTCCCCGGACTGCGCCAGCGACCCGAAGACATCGAGCCCAACCTGGACTTCGAGCTCGAGCGCTGGCGGGAGCGCACCGGCCGCCAGCTGCGCTTCACCCGCCAGGCCCGGGGGCGCTTCCTGGCCTTCGCCACCGATCCCCGATCGGCCTGGAGCGGAAACTTCCGCGACCTCAACGCCGCGGTCAGCCGCATGGCCACCCTGGCCAGCGGCGGTCGGATCGAGGAGCGGGAGGTCGAGGAGGAGATCACGCGGCTGCGGCGAGCCTGGGGAGAGGAGGCTCCGACGGCCGAAGCCCTGGTGTCGCTCTTGGGAGAGCAGGAGCTCGACCGCTTCGACCGGGTCCAGCTGCTCGACGTGCTCGCCGTCTGTGCCGAGAGCCCCTCGCTCTCCGAGGCGGGCCGTCGCCTGTTCGCCGTCTCGCGGCAGGCCCGCAGCTCGCGAAACGACGCCGACCGCCTGCGCAAGTACCTGGCGCGCTTCGGTCTGTCCTGGGAGCAGGTGGCGGGGGGTTGAGGCCGCCGCGCTGCGACAATGCTGCGACATCGGGGCCCCGCGGCCCCCCATAGCTTCCAGCCAGAACCTGGAGGCTCGATGTTCACACCCGCACTGCTCACCTTCCTGCTCGCCTGCGGCGAGAAGGATCCCCTGGACACAGCCGACACCGGCGACACCGGCACGCACGGCGACGGGGGCGGCACCAGCAACGGGGGCGGCACCGGCGACGGGGGCGGCGACGGGGGTGGCACCGGAGACGGGGGTGGCACCGGAGACGGGGGCGGTGACGGAGGAGCCGGTAGCGGCTCCTGCCCGGACTTCTTCCCCGCCGACCGCGTCGGGATCCGCTGGGACTTTCGCACGACGCACGAAGACGGCAGCACGGTGGACTGGACCCAGGAGGTCCTGCCCGAAGAAGCGGGGCAGTTCGGCCTCCGTACGGACCTCGACGGGACCCGGAGCGATCTCTTCTACACCTGCGACAGCGAGCAGGCGGTCGAGCTTCACGGCGGTCGCAGCAGCGGCGGCAGCTACTCAGTGGAGTTCGGCTACAGCCCGGCCATGCTGATGTGGCCGGGTGGTGAACCCAAGGAGGAGCTGGGCTGGTACAGCGCCGGCTCCCAGTCGGGGACCTGGACGGCGGGTGGCTCCAGCGGCGCGCTCAGCGGCAGCTTCAGCAGCCAGTGGACCATCACCGGGGTGGGCCTGACCTATGACCTGGAGGACGGCACCACCTTGACGGACTGCGTCACCTGGACCCGTCAGTCCGAGACCACGACCATGGGCTCCACCGTGGCGACCGACGAGCTGGGCATCTACTGCGGCTCGCTCTACGGGCTGGTCTGGAATGACGTCGTGACGACCACCACGACCAGCGGCGGCCCTCCCCTGGTCGCCGAGTCCTGGACCCGCCTCACGGGCCTGACCGTGCCGTGAGCGTGACCCTGCCTCGCTGGTCGGCTACCCTGTCGACCGACCATGGCCTGGATCCTCCATCTCTCTGTCGCAACCGTCGATCTCGGGCGCCGCGAGGTGCGCCGGGGGGGAGAGGTGCTCCCGCTCTCCGAGCTGGAGGTGAGCCTGCTCGCCTGGCTGGCCGCTCACCCCGGCGAGCCGGCCGATCGCGACCGGCTGCTGGTGGAGGTCTGGGGCTACCCCCGGGCGGTGGAGACGCGGGCCGTCGACAACACCGTCAGCCGACTCCGGGTCAAGATCGAGCACGATGCCGCGCGACCCGACCACCTGCGGACCGTGCGCGGCCGAGGCTATGTCCTCGATCTCCCCGCCTCAGCCCTCCAGGAGTGCTCGCAGGATGGCCCAGCGATCGATGGCCTGACCGTCGCAGGCAACCAGTTTCTCGGGCGTGCGGCCGAACTATCGGAGCTGAGTCGGCTGGTAGAGCGAAACAGGATCCTGACGATCATGGGTGCCGGTGGGGCCGGCAAGACCCGGCTGCTGGCGCGCTGGCTTCGGGACTGCCGGGCGCCCCTCCATGCCGTGCTCAGCCTCGCCGACGTGGGAGAGCGTGCCGGCCTGCGGGCCGAGCTGGCGCGTGCGTTGGACCTGGGCCTGACGGGGGCAGAGCGGGACGACACCGTGATCGCGCGGGCGCTGGCCGCGCGGGGACCTGGACTGCTCGTGCTGGACAACATGGAGCAGCTGGTGGCCTCCTCCTCCCAGGTGCTGGCGTCCTGGTTGGCGGCGGCGCCGGGCCTTCGCCTGCTCGCCACCTCGCGGGTCGCCCTGGGCCTGCCCGGCGAGCTGCGTTTTCCGGTCGGCCCGATGCTTCCGGTTGACTCCCTCTCGCTCTTCGAGGCTCGCCTGTCGGAGGCCCGGGACGGTCGCCCCCTCGGCGCCGAGGAGCGCGCCGCTGCCGCTGACTTGATGGAGCGGGTCGAGCATCACCCCCTCTGCATCGAGCTCCTGGCCGTGCACGCCGGCACCATTGGGCTCGCGGCCGTCGCTCGCCGCTTGGAGCAGACCCTGGCGATCCTGGACCTTGGGGGCCCGGAGCACCCCGAGCGGCATCGATCCCTCCAGGCGACCCTCCGCTGGTCCTGGGAGCTGCTGAGCGCCCCCGATCAAGAGGCCCTGGCCTGCCTGGGCGCCTTTGGGGGCGCCTTCGACCCGGAGCTGGCGCGCGCGGCCATCGGTGCCGACGCCGCGGTTCGCCTCGACGCCCTTGCCGGGGCCAGCCTGGTCGAGCGAGATGCGAGCGGTGGGAGCACCTCCTATACGCTGTTGCTGCCGGTCCGCGCCTTTGCTCGGGAGCGCCTCGCGGAGCGCTCGGATCGCGCCCGGGTCTTCGAGCGGCTGGGCGAGGCCCTGGCCAGCCGATGCCGACTCTGGACCGACGAGCCCGACGCCTCCGCCTGGAGAGCCCGCCAGCAGGCCGTGCCCAACCTGGTCTCCACGGGAGAGGCCCTGGCCTCCTCGGATCCCGTCCGCGCCTGCCAGCTCCTGTTGACGGCCCGGGGAGGCGACTCCTTGTCCTCCCTCGATGGTCCCGAGCCGCTGGAGCGCCTCGTCGCGCTGGCCGAGCGGACGGCGGACCCCGCCCTGTGCGCATGGGCCCGCAGCCTGCTCTCCGACTGGCTGCGCTACCGCAACGAGCTGGAGCGGGCCCTCTTCGCGCTGCGGCCGATCCTGGGGGACGAAGAGGCCCTCCGGAGCTGGCCCCAGGCCCGGATCAGCCTCGCCAGGGTCCTGCATGGGCTCGGTCAGCACGAGCAGTCCGTCGCCGCCTTGGACCGGGTCCTCGCTCAGGAGGAGGTGGTGGGTCCGATCCGTGTCCGAGCGCTGTCGGCGCAGGGCATCGCCCTGCAGTTTCTTGGGCAGGCGACCCGCTCGGAGGAGTGCTTCCGGTCAGCGGTCTCGCTCGCGGTCAGGCTTGGGGCCCGGCGGGCCGAGGCCGAGGCACGGTCGAACCTGGCGGCCCTGATCCTCAGGGATCCCGCCCGCGAGCCCGAGGCCCGAGAAGAGGTCTCGCTCGCGCTGGCCCTCGACACGGTCAGCCCGAGCTCGAGGGCCTGGCGCCTCAACCTGCTCGGGTGGCTGGATCTCCTCGCTGGAGATCTCGACTCCGCCGGGCGCCTGGCGGGCGAGGCCCTGCGAACGACGCGCCTGGTCGGTCATGAGCAGTTCGCTCAGCAAGCGCTGGGGACCCTGTGCTGGGTGTCGGCTCTCCGAGGCGACGCCGAAGAGGCCGAGCACCTCCTGCGTGAGGCCCTGGAGATGTCGCATGGCCAGGGCAACGCCGGCTACACCGCCGCCCTTCGGGTCTCGCTGGGCGGCATCGTGGCCACGCGGGGCCGCCTCGCCGAGGGGCAGGAGGAGTGCGAGGGGGGAATTGCCATGATCGACGAGCGCTTCCCCGCGGACCTCGTGGCTGGCATGCACCTGCAGGCCCGGGAGATCGACCTCGTCCGCGCGGCGGGAGGCGGTCCCCACGCCGTAGCGCTCCGCGCCGACGTCGAGGCCCACCTCGCCCGCTCTCAGTGCCTGGTGTCGACCTCCTCCTACGTTCGGCTGGTCGCCCGTCGGCTGGAGGCTGTCCGAGCTGCGGCCGGCCCCCCGCCCGCGGGCCTCTCGACCTAGTAGACCCGCACCGGGTCCGGCTGGTAGAGGACCCCAGCGTCGACCAGGCCGCCTCCCTCGAAGCCCAGCTCCTGGTCAGCCATGGGCTTGAGCTTGACCCAGATGTTCTTGTCCTTGGCGCCGCCTGAGGTCCGCACATCGTAGATCACGGCCCAGGCGAAGCCCACGATCAGCTCCTCGCCGTTGAAGTCGCCGCCGGTGGTGCAGTATTCCGGGCCGCCGTCGAAGACGATGATGGGGCCCTCCAGCACGTTCCCGTATTTGCTGGTGGTGATCGCGCTCTTGCTGTTCTGGGCAGGCAAGGTGCCGAAGGCCTCGCTGTCCCAGCTCGTCTCGCTGGCGTTGATCTCCGTCACGAGCTCGCCCAGCGCGCTGGAGACCTCGCCGTTCTGCAGGCCGACCGTCTCGCCAACGCGGGCGACGCCGTCGGCGGTGCAGTCGCCGATCTGATCCATCAGCCAGGAGGCGTTGGGGGATGCGCCCGCCCGGCCCCAGCCCACGTTGTCGACCCCGGCCGGGTTCAGGACCAGGGTCTTGTCGACCAGCTCGTCGGTCGTGAAGGTGTCGAACTGGCAGCGGGCGACGGCCAGGGGGATGTAGCAGCTCGCCGCTCCGGCGGACTGCGGAGGAGGCCGCATCCCGATGGCCTGGCCGCCGGCGCCGATGTGGGCCACGCCGAAGGAGGCGTGGGCGAAGCTGGACCGCAGATCACCGCGAGCGGCCCGGACCTTCATCCCATCGATCCTGCTCGGGTCGCTCTCGCTGACCAGCCCGAGCTCTTCGTCCCAGGCCCCGAACTCGATCTCCGTCTCGCTGAGGCGGATCGCCCGGCCCCCCGCGGTGTTGCGCGCCGCGGCCCTTCCCGCCGCTTCGCGCGCCCGGCTCACGCCTGCGGCGGTCCCATCGAGGTGCTGCGACCCGGCCAGCACCGCCAGGTCGGCGGCCGCTTGCAGCTCGGCGGCGACGACCCGCTGATAGCCGAGGTCGACGGTGATGGCGCCGATGCCCAGAAACACGGGCAGCGAGAAGATCGTCAAGGTCGAGTAGGTGCCGCGGCGGTCGAGGCGGGGCAATGCAGGCATCTCAGCCCTCCAGCAAGGTGACGGTGAACGAGCTCGAGAACGACTCCGGCAGGGGCAGGCTGCCCAGCAGGCCGCGCACGGGCATGGTGAGGGTCACGGTGGCGAGGGAGTCCTCGCCCTCCACCGTGCGCTCGACGGCGACGGAGAAGTCGTCGGGGTTGAGGCCGCGCTGGCTGGCCGACGCCTTGACGTAGGTCTCCACCGCGAGGTCGGTGGCCTCGTCCCCGCTCTTGGCCAGGAAGACCGCGGCGTCCCAGCTCGCGTGGACCACCTCCTGCCGCTCGCTCAAGAAGGTGGCCAGGTCGAAGATCGCCAGCATCGAGGCGATCAGGAACGGCAGGATCAGCGCGAACTCGATGGCCGTGCCGCCCCGACGACTGGAGCGGGGTGCGCGGCGGTGGGACGGGGTTCGGGCGGGTGCAGACACGACTTCCTCCATGGGCCGCAGTCCACCACAGCTTCGCGCCGCCTTGTGACACCAGATGTCACCAGACTCCTGGGAGTGTCACGGCGCCGCCGCGCTCCAGCGGCTGACCCGCCCCCAGGCGTCCCAGGCCAGCACCTCGGTCGGCGGCTCGACGAACCGCACGCCCTCCCCAGCCAGCCTCTTGCCCCCTCGCCAGGCGATGTGCAGCGCCCCGGGCGCCTCGATCCCCCAGCGTCCGTCGGCGTCCTGGACCAGGAGGGGAGGGGAGGGCCAGTCGCCCGGTACAGGGTCGATCAGCCCGCGCAGGACGCTGGCCTCCTCGCTGGCCTCGGCGCCTCCCTGGACCATGATGCCGACGCCCTCGCTCAGGACCAGGGCGAAGTCGGTGTCGCGGCGCCAGGCGGCCAGCACCCCCTCGGCGGGGCTGGCCACCGGCTCGGGCGGCTTGCGCTGGCGGCTGAGCTGCAGCTCGGCCCAGGCGCGCAGCCGCTCCTCGTCGGGGGCGGCGTAGACGAAGACCACCGCGCCGGGGACCGTCAGGCTCCAGCCGGACTGGAGCGTGCCGAAGGTGGGCTGGCGCAGGGGCTGGCCCTCCAGGCTGTAGCGGGCCTGCACGGCGGCGACCGGGAGGGCGGGGAGGGCCTGCGCGGGCAGCCAGGCCAGGAGGAGGGCGAGCAGCATCGCAGCCGGATAACCGCCCCGCCTCTCTCCCCGGAGTCTCCCATGCAGCCGCCCGCCTCCTCCTCGCCCCACATCCGCTTCGAAGCCGGCGATGGCGTGCTCGACCTGATGATCGACCGTCCCGAGCGCAAGAACGCCCTCTCCCGGGCCATGTACAGCGCCCTGGTCCAGGGCATGGAGTTCGCTGCGGCCGAGCCCGCCGTGCGCGTGCTGCGCATCCGCGGGGCCGGCGGCACCTTCACCAGCGGCAACGACCTGCGCGACTTCCAGGAGGGCGGCTTCGCCCTGGATGGCGGACCGGTGGGCGCCTTCCTGGCGGCCCTGGTGGGCTTCGAGAAGCCGCTGGTCGCCGCCGTCTCGGGCCACGCCATCGGCATCGGCACCACCATGCTGCTGCACTGCGACCTGGTCGTGGCTGCCGACACCACCACCTTCCGTATGCCCTTCGTCAGCCTGGGCCTCGTGCCCGAGGCCGGCTCCAGCCTGCTGCTGCCCGCCATGGTCGGCCACCGCAAGGCCGCCCGCCTGCTGATGCTGGCCGAGCCCTTCGACGCCGCCACCGCTCTCGACTGCGGCATCGTCGGCGAGGTCCTGCCCGAGAGCGCCGTCGAGCCCCGCCTGGACGAGCTGAGCCGCACCCTGGTCCACCTGCCCGCCGGCGCCTTGCGCCAGACCAAGAAGATGATGAAGGCCGCTCAGCGCGAGCCGCTGATGGCGGCCATGGCGGTCGAGGGGCAGGAGTTCCTGAGCCGGCTGGGCAGCCCCGAGGCGATGGAGGCCTTCATGGCCTTCTTCCAGAAGCGGGCGCCGGACTTTCGATCGATCGACTGAGTCCATCCTCTACAGGTGAATGTCCCGCCGCAACAACAGCGTCCCCAGCGCCAGCAGGCCTAGCGTACAGATCACCCCGGCTCCCGCCAGCACGAGCTGAAAGCCCGCGTCCTCTTGCAGGCCTCCCCCCAGCCCCGCCCCCACCGTGGTGCTGGCCAGGAAGACCAGCAGCCAGACGCCCTGCTGTGCGGTGCGCACATCGCGGGAGCGGATCGAGAGCAGCGTGCCCGCGGCGGCCAGGGCGAGGCACCAGGCGGGTCCGCCCAGCCAGAAGGCGATCAGCCAGCCGGGCGAGGGGGGCAGGCGCCAGGCATAGGCCTCGGTCAGCTCCAGGCTGGCCAGCACCAGCGAGGACGATCCGCCGATCAGCCCGTAGAGGATGATCGGCAGGATCGCCGCGCCCAGGGCCTTGCCCAGCAGCACGTCGCCGCGGCGGACGGGGGCGAGCATCAGGAAAGCCAGGGTGCCGGACTGGCGCTCGTGGACGATGGACTGGCCGGCCAGCACCGCGGTCATGCCCAGCAGCTGCGTGAAGAGCAGGAAGTTGAAGCTGCTGAGCAGGGTCTCGATCACGAAGGGGATGGGGTCCTCCAGGCCGAAGCCTGCGGTGGCGAGGTTGGCCTGGAAGAGCTCGCGGCTGGCCGGCTGGCTGTTCACCAGGGTCAGGGTGAGGGCGACGAAGAGCACCAGCCCGGCGATGCTGGAGACGACCGCGGCCATGGCGGCGATCATGGCCGGCTGGCGGCGCAGCTCCAGGAGCTGCTGGTTGGCGATGCGCAGGGCGAGGATCATGAGCCGTCCTCGGCACCGATGACGCGCAGGTAGGGGCCGAAGAGGTGGCCGACCGGGGGCGGCTGGCGCGGGCCCTCGAAGCGCACCTCGTCGAGCACGCGCCCGGCCAGCAGCAACACCCGGTCGCAGGCGCTCTCGGCGGCGACGAGGTCGTGGGTGGCGACGATGACGGCGAGGCCCGCGTCGGCGCGGCGCCGGACCTCGGCCCAGATGGCCCGGGCGCTGACGGGATCGAGGTTGGCGGTGGGCTCGTCGAGCAGCAGGAGGGCCGGCTGCATCAGCAACGCCCGCGCCAGGGAGATCTTCTGCTTCATCCCGCTGCTGCAGGCGCTGACCGGCCGCTCCAGGGCGTCCTGCAGGTGCAGCTCGCCGACGATGTCACGCAGGCGGGCGTCGACCTGGGCGGCGCCGAGGCCGTGCAGCCGACCGAAGAAGTGCAGGTTCTCGCGGCCGCTGAGCAGGGGGTACAGGCCCGGCTCGGCGGTGATCAGCCCGACCCGGCCGTGGGCCTGGCGGGCGAGCTGCTGGGAGGGGATGCCCTGGACCCGCACCTCGCCCTCGCTGGGCTCCAGCAGGCCGGCGATCAGCAGCAGCAGCGTGCTCTTGCCTCCGCCGTTGGGGCCGATCAGGCCCAGCACCTCGCCCGCAGGCAGCTCGAGGTCCACCCCTTGCAAGGAGACGCGCTTGCCGAAGCGGCGGCCGAGCCCACGGGCCTGGACGACGGGGGCCACGTTATGCAGCCCCCCCTCTGGAGCAGCGATGAGACAGCCTGACAGCGTGCCGGTGGTTGACCTTCGTGACTTCAGCAGCGCCGACCCGCAGCGGCGGGCGACCTTCGTGCAGGGGCTGGGTCAGGCGATCCAGTCGCTTGGTTTCGTGCGCGTCACGGGGCACCCGGTCACTCCTGAGCGGATTGAGCCAGCCTATCAGGCGGCGCGGGCCTTCTTCGCGCTGCCCGAGCGGACCAAGGAGCGATACCACGTCCCCGGGGGCGGCGGTGAGCGGGGCTACACGCCCTTCGGCTTCGAGCACGCCAAGGACCAGCTGGTGCCGGACTTGAAGGAGTTCTGGCACGTCGGGCGCGAGCTCGACTGGGCCCACCCGATGGCGGCGCGCTACCCGCGGAACCTGTGGCCGGCCGAGGTGGCCGAGTTCCGGCCGCGGCTGCTGAGCCTCTACCAGGCCCTGGACGAGGTCGGAACCAGCATCCTGCGGGCCCTCGCCCTGTACCTGGAGGAGCCCGAGGAGACCTTCACGGCGCTCGCACACGAGGGGAACTCCATCCTCCGGCCGATCCACTACCCCCCCGTCAAGGGTGAGTTCTACATCCCCGGTGCGGTGCGGGCAGCCGCCCACGAGGACATCAACCTCATCACCCTGCTGATGACCTCGACCAGCGCCGGCCTGGAGCTGCTCACCCACGACGGGACGTGGATGCCCGCCAACGCCCAGCCCGGTGAGATCCTCGCCGACACGGGCGATATGATGAGCCGCATCACCAACGGGGTCCTGCCCTCGACCACCCACCGGGTCGTCAACCCCCCCGACGGCAACAGCGACCGCATGTCGATGCCCTTCTTCGTGCATCCCCGCCCCGACGCGCTGCTCTCGGTGCTGCCGCGGTTCCGAGGGCCGGGTTTCCCCACGCCGGCGCCGGACATCACCGGCGGGCGGTTCTTGCGGCAGCGGCTGCGGGAGATCGGGCTGGTGGACGAGGAGACCGAGGAGGTCGACTACGCGCAGGCGGGGCACAGGGGCTGAAAGTGACACCAGGGGAGGCGCTGAGACGTCCGGCCCCCATGCGTGTCCAGTTGGGCGGATTCAACCGGTTATAGGCACCAGCAGCCGGTGGCGGCCCCGGGGCGCGATTCATCGCGCCCGGCTTTATCGGGGCATCGGGGCTGAGCGGGAGGGGCTGAGCTCAGCCCCCGAAGACCGCATGCGTCAGGATCAGCGTCGGCACACCCAACACCAGGCTCGCCAGCGTCGTGCGCAAGCCGAGGTTGAGGTACTCCCGGAACCCGATCTCATGCACCGGGCGGGCGATCTCGGCGACGATCAGGTTGGCCACCGAGCCCATCAGGGTCAAGTTGCCCGCCACGGTGCTGACGAAGGCCAGCTCGATCCAGCCCAGCTCGGGCTGCGGCAGCTCGCTCATCCCCGGCCCCAGCAGCATGACCAGGGGCACATTGCTGACGAGGTTGCTGCCGATCAGCACGGTGACCACGAAGCCGAGCTGGCCCTGCCAGGTGCTCAGCGAGAGGTAGGGTTTGAGCAACTCGATGGCCCGCTCGACGAGGCCGGTGTGCTCCAGCCCGCCAACGACGACGAAGAGCGCGGCGAAGAAGACCAGCAGGGTCCAGTCGACCCGGCGGAAGACGGGCTCGGGGCTCGATCGCCGGCTCAGGACCAGGACCATGACGCCGGCCAGGGCGGTCCAGCCCATATGCAGACCCAGGTTCAGCCCCAGGAAGACGCCTCCGACCACCAGGGGAGGCAGCAGCCGTGCGGGCTTCGCCTCGCTCTCGAAGGGCTCGAAGCGGGCCGGCAGGAGGCCCCGGTACATCCAGGCCAGGATGAACAGATGGGCGAGGCCCGCGACCAGCACCGCCGGCAGACTGAGCAAGGCGAAGCGGGTGAACGAGAGGCCCGAGAGCGAGCCGATCAGCATGTTCTGGGGGTTGCCGACCAGGGTCAGGGCGCTGCCGAGGTTGGCCGAGGTGGCCAGGCCGAGCAGGTACGGCGCGACCGGCAGGCGCGCCCGCTGGCAGACGCGCAGCAGGACCGGGGTGAAGAAGACGCAGACGGTGTCGTTGACCAGCAGGGCCGAGAGCAGACCCGAGGCCAGGCAGACCAGCACCATCAGCCGCCAGGGTGAGCCATGGGCGGCCCGGACCAGGCGCCGCTCCATCCCGTCGACGGTGCCCTCCTCGACCAACCAGCCGCCCAGCATCATCATGCCGAAGAGCAGCAGCAGGGTGTCCCCGTCCAGGGTGGCCCAGGCCTCCCCCGGGCTGAGCACCCCGAAGGCGACCATGCCGACCGCGCCGAGCAGGGCCGCCCCGGGCCTGCCGATCGGCAGCAGCGCCCAGGTCCGCGAGGCGACCAGCAGGTAGGTGAGCGCGAAGACCGCGACAGCGACCAGGGTCATGCGCGTGCGCTCAGGTGTGGGGGCTCAGGTGTCGTAGCCCAGGTTCGGGCCCAGCCAGCGCTCGGCCGTGGCCAGGTCCCAGCCCTTGCGCCGGGCGTAGTCCTCGACCTGGTCGCGCTGCAGCTTGCCGACGCCGAAGTAGCCGGCTTGCGGGTGGGCGAAGTACAGCCCGCTGACGCTGGCGGCTGGCCACATGGCCATGCTCTCGGTCAGCTGCACGCCGATTCGGGCCTGCACGTCGAGCAGGGTCCAGATCGTCTGCTTCTCGGTGTGATCGGGCTGAGCGGGGTAGCCCGGCGCCGGGCGGATGCCGCGGTAGCGCTCGGAGACCAGCTCCTCGTTGGCCAGGCGCTCGTCGGGGTCGTAGGCCCAGTGCCGGGTGCGGACGAGCTGGTGCAGGCGCTCGGCGAAGGCCTCGGCCAGCCGGTCGGCCAGCGCCTTGGCCAGGATGGCGTTGTAGTCGTCGTGCTGGGCCTCGTAGCGGGCGACGATGGCGTCCAGGCCGTGGCCGGTGCTGACACAGAAGGCGCCGATCCAGTCGGCGTGGCCCTCGTCGGCGATGAAGTCGGCCAGGGCGAGGTTGTTCTGAGTGCCGCTCTTTCGGCCCTGCTGGCGCAGGGTGTGCAGCAGGGCTTGGGGGTGGTCCCGCTCCTCGTCGGCCCAGACGACGATGTCGTCGCCGCGCCGGTTGGCCGGGAAGATGCCAAAGACCGCCCGAGCCGTGAGCTGGCCCTCGTCGATGAAGCGCTGCAGCATCGCGCGGGCGTCGTCGTAGAGCGAGCGGGCGGTCGCCCCGACCTGGGGGTGCTCCAGGATGCCGGGGAAGGAGCCCGGCAGCTCCCAGGTGCGGAAGAAGGGGGTCCAGTCGATGAACTCGATCAGGTCGGCCAGCGGCCAGTCGTCGAGCTGCTGCACCCCGGGGTGGGCGGGAGGCTGGATGCCCGCCGGGTCGAGGACGAGCCCGTTGGCCCGGGCCTGCTCCAGCGGGTGGTGCCGGTCGGCGACGGCCCGGCCCTCGCGGCGGACGCGCAGCTCCTCCTGGTCGGCCTTGACCTCGGCGGCGAAGGCCGGGGCCCGCTCGGGAGAGAGCAGGGTGCTGGCGACGCCGACCGCCCGGCTGGCGTCGGTGACGTGCACGACCACGTGGTCGTACTGGGGGGCGACCCGCAGCGCGGTGTGCAGCTTGCTGGTGGTGGCCCCGCCGATCAGCAGGGGCAGGGAGAAGCCCTGGCGCTTCATCTCGCGGGCGACGTGGGCCATCTCGTCCAGGCTGGGGGTGATCAGCCCGGAGAGGCCGATCATGTCGACCTTCTCGGCGATGGCCGTGTCCAGGATGCGCTGGGCGGGCACCATCACGCCCATGTCGATCACATCGTACGAATTGCAGCGAAGCACGACGCCGACGATGTTCTTGCCGATGTCGTGGACATCGCCCTTGACCGTGGCCATCAGGATGCGGCCCTTGGTCTGGGCGCGGCTGGGGTCGGCCAGCCGGGCGGCCTCGAGGTAGGGCTCCAGCCAGGCGACGGCCTTCTTCATGACCCGGGCCGACTTGACGACCTGGGGCAGAAACATCTTGCCGGAGCCGAACAGGTCTCCGACGACGTTCATGCCGGCCATCAGTGGGCCCTCGATCACGACCAGCGGGTCGCCCAGCTCGTTCAGGGCGGCGGAGGTGTCTTCGTCGATGAACCGATCGATGCCATGAACGAGGCTGTGGGCGATGCGCTCCTGCACCGTGGCCAGCCGCCAGCTGAGGTCCTCGACCTGGGCCTTGCCGCCCTTCTTGTGGCGCTCGGCGGCCTCCAGCAGGCGCTCGGTGGCGTCGGGCCTGCGGTTGAGCACGACGTCTTCGACCCGCTCGCGCAGGCCCGGATCCAGCTCGTCGTAGACGGCCAGCTGCCCCGCGTTGACGATGCCCATGTCCATGCCCGCCTGGATGGCGTGCAGCAGGAAGACGCTGTGGATCGCCTCGCGGACGTGCTCGTTGCCGCGGAAGCTGAAGCTGACGTTGCTGACGCCGCCGCTGATGCGCACATGGGGCAGGGTGGCCTTGATGCGTCGGGTCGCCTCGATGAAGTCCACTGCGTAGTTGTTGTGCTCTTCAATGCCGGTGGCGATGGCGAAGATGTTGGGGTCGAAGACGATGTCCTCGGCCGGGAAGCCGTGCTGGACCAGCAGGCGGTACGAGCGCGTACAGATCTCGACCTTTCGCTCCATGGTGTCGGCCTGGCCGTCCTCGTCGAAGGCCATCACCACGACCGCGGCGCCGTAGCGCCGCACGAGGGAGGCCTGGCGCAGGAACTCGGCCTCGCCCTCTTTCAGGGAGATCGAGTTGACCACGCCCTTGCCCTGCACGCAGCGCAGGCCCGCCTCGATCACCGACCACTTGGAGCTGTCGATCATCACCGGCACCCGGCTGATGTCGGGTTCCGCGGCGACCAGGTTCAGGAAGCGGCGCATCGCCTCGACCCCGTCGAGCAGCCCCTCGTCCATGTTGACGTCGATGATCTGGGCCCCGCTCTCGACCTGCTGGCGGGCGACCTCCAGGGCGGTGTTGTAGTCGCCCTCCTTGACCAGCTTGCGGAAGCGGGCGCTGCCCGTGACGTTGGTGCGCTCGCCGACGTTGAGGAAGAGCTGGCCGGGGCCGCCGATCAGGCAGGGCTCCAGGCCGGAGAGGCGGGTGAGGGGAGCCTGGACCGGGATGGCCCGGGGGGCCTTGCCGGCGACGGCAGCGGCGATGGCGGCGATGTGGTCGGGCGAGGTGCCGCAGCAGCCCCCGACGATGTTGAGGAAGCCGCTGTCGGCCCACTCGGCGATCTCCTCCGCCATGCGCTCGGGCGACTCGTCGTAGCCGCCCAGCTCGTTGGGCAGGCCGGCGTTGGGGTGGGCGCTGATGGCCACGTCCGCCACCCGGGAGAGCTCCTCGACGTACTGGCGGAGCTGGTCGGCGCCCAGCGCGCAGTTCAATCCGAAGCTGATCGGGCGGGCGTGGCGCAGGCTGTTCCAGAAGGCTTCGGTCGTCTGGCCGGAGAGGGTCCGCCCGCTCTGGTCGGTGATCGTGCCGGAGATCATCACGGGGACACGACGCTGGGGCTCTCGCTCGAAGAGGCCCTCGATGGCGAAGACCGCGGCCTTAGCGTTGAGCGTGTCGAAGATGGTCTCGACCAGCAGCAGGTCGGCACCGCCGTCCAGCAAGGCGATGGCGGCGTCGGTGTAGGTCTCGACCAGCTCGTCCCAGCTCACCGCCCGGAAGCCCGGGTCGTTGACATCCGGCGAGAGCGACAGCGTCTTGGTGGTCGGCCCGAGCACGCCGGCGACCCAGCGCACCCGCCCGTCGAGGGCCTGCATGGCCTCGCACTCGGCGCGGGCCAGCGCCGCCGAGGCCTGGTTCAGCTCGACCACCATGTCCTGAAGGCCGAAGTCGGCCAGGGAGATGCGGTTGGCGTTGAAGGTGTTGGTCTCGACGATGTCGGCGCCGGCCTGCAGGTAGGCGCGGTGGATCCCGGCGATGACCTCGGGCTTCGTCAGCACCAGCAGCTCGTTGTTGCCCTTCTGCTCGTGCTCGTGGTGGCAGAAGCGGTGCCCGCGGTAGTCGTCCTCTTCCAGGCCGTGCCGCTGGATCATGGTGCCCATGGCGCCGTCCAGGATCAGGATCCGGGTGGCGAGGGCCTCGTGAAATGCCTGGATTCGCGCGTTCATGCCTTTTCTCCGGCCGGCGGCCTAACGTGATCGTGTCGGGGTGGGCCCCCCCTCGCGCTGAGCCCTCAGGGTCCGGCTGGGGATTGGGGTCTTGCGGACCTAGGGTCAAGGGTTAGCCGCTGGACGTTCCACCCATCTCCGGCAACGAAGCCACTCCGAGGGCACCTCCGCATGAACATCGTCACGAAGGCCAAGCTGGGCGCCCGCTACGTAGCCAACCACGCGCTGCAGGAGATCGACGTCCGCAACGACGGGCACCTCTCCAAGCCCAACATCGTCTACGTGCACATCACGCCGACCTGCAACCTGAAGTGCATCCACTGCAACCTGCCCCAGGTCGACGGCATCGAGCACGGCACGCTGCGCCGGGTCGACGAGATGAGCACCGACGAGTGGCTGCGCACCATCTCCGAGCTGCGGGACTGGCTGGGCCCCTTCAAGCTGAACATCTCGGGCGGCGAGCCCCTGATCCGCAAGGACGCGATGAAGATCCTCCGCCACGCCTGCGAGCGGGACGTGATGGCCGGCATCGTGACCAACGGCACCTTCATCAAGGAGGACGTCGCCGATCAGCTCGCCGAGATGGGGATGTTCAACGTCAACATCTCGCTGGACGGCTTCACCGAGAAGACCCACCTGCACTTCCGCGGCAAGCACTACGACCGGACCATGAACGCCTTCCAGCTCCTGAAGAAGGCGCGCGAGAAGCACAAGGTCGACATGCGCATCCTCGTGAAGTTCACCTTGATGGGCTACAACCTGGACGAGTCGATCGAGGTCGTGCGCTGGGCCAAGGAAGAAGGCCTCGACGGCGTCATGCTGCAGCCGCTGGAGCTCAAGCAGGACGAGACCGAGCTCGCCTACCTCTGGCCCCAGGACTTCAACAAGCTCGACCAGGTGGTGGAGCAGCTCCTCGAGCTGAAGGACTCCGGCTACCCGCTGCTCAACGACCGCAGCCACATCACCAAGTTCCCCGCCTACTTCCGCACCTCGATGCACAAGCAGGCCTCGCTCCTGCAGCGCGAGGGCACCTGCCATGTGGGCGTGACCAACTTCTTCATCGGCCCCAACGGCGATGTCGTCACCTGCTTCTACATGGACCCGATCGGCAACCTGCGCCAGCAGACCCCCCGCGAGATCTGGGAGTCCACCCTGGCCCGCAAGCGCCGCGAAGACGTGCGCACCTGCAAGCGCGACTGCCTGCTGACCTGCATGACCACCCGGTCCCTGCGGGACAAGGCGGATATGTTCCTGAACGTGTTCTAGGCCTCCGCCTCGGCACCCACGGCCTGCACGAACAGGGCGGTTCGACGACGGCCCGCCCGCCCCCGGCGCGCCCGCCGCCGCTGCGGAAGCGTTCGGGAGCCTCGCGTCCGCGCCCTTCTCGTCGGTTGAGAACCAGACCCGTTGGTGGAAAGGGTCACTGCTGAGGAGCGGGAACGGGGCGACCGGCATGTCTTTGGGCAACGGCCATCCACCACGGAGCCACGGAGAACACCGAGGAGGCACGGAGATGCCACGGCATGACGAGGCTCTCACCGAGGTCATCATTGGATCGGCCATCGAGGTCCATCGGCATCTGGGCCCTGGTCTTCTCGAGAGCGCCTATCGGAGGTGCCTATTCTCCGTGCACCCTCCGTGCCGCTCCGTGTCTCCGTGGTGGTTCACCGCGTCACCGAGCGCCCCGGCGCTGCTCGCTGAGCGAGGGGCGGCGCGGAGTTTGTGAGCGCGGGCACCAGGCCTATGCCGCTCCCTCGTCCGCCTCAGCACCCTCGGCCTGCACGACCAGGGCGCCGTCGACGACCTCCAGCTTCGCGACGCCGCCCTTGGCCAGCGCGCCGAAGAGCATCAGGTCGGCCAGGGGGCGCTTGATGTGCTGATGGATGACCCGGCTCATCTCGCGGGCGCCCATCTCGGGCTTGTAGCCGGCCTCGGCGAGCCAGGCGTGGGCCGCCTCGCTGACCTCGATGCTGACGTTGCGCTCGGCGATCTGGGCCTTGAGCTGGTCGATGAACTTGTCGACGATGCGGCTGACGACTTCCAGCGGCAGGGGTCCGAAACGGACCATGGCGTCCAGGCGGTTGCGGAACTCGGGGCTGAATGTACGATCGAGGGCCGCCGAGGCGCGGTGCTCGCCGCTGCGCTGGCCGAAGCCGAGCATACGCTGGGCAGCGTCGCGGGCGCCCGCGTTGGTGGTCATGATCAGGATGACGTTTCGGAAGTCGGCCTTGCGCCCGGTGTTGTCGGTCAAGCTGGCGTGGTCCATCACCTGGAGCAGCAGCTCGTAGATGTCGGGGTGGGCCTTCTCGATCTCGTCGAGCAGCAGCACGCAGTGCGGGTTGCGGGTGATGGCCTCGGTCAGCAGGCCGCCCTGGTCGAAGCCGACGTAGCCGGGAGGCGCGCCGATCAGGCGGCTGGCCGTGTGACGCTCCTGGTACTCGGACATGTCGAAGCGCTGGAAGTTGATGCCCAGCGAGGCGGCGAGCTGGCGGGCGAGCTCGGTCTTGCCGACGCCGGTCGGACCGGCGAAGAGGAAGGAGCCGACCGGGCGATCGGGGTCCTTCAGCCCGGCGCGGCTGAGCTTGATGGCGCTGGCCACGGCGCGAACGGCCTCGTCCTGGCCGAAGATCACCTTCTTGAGCTCGACCTCGAGGTCGGAGAGCTCCTGGCGCTCTTCGGTCGAGACGCTCTTGGGCGGGATGCGGGCGATGCGGGCCACGGTGGCCTCGATGTCGGACAGCTCGACGACCGGGCGGCCGGCGAGTCGTACGGCGGCGCCGGCCTCGTCCAGCACGTCGATGGCCTTGTCGGGCAGCTTCAGCTCGGTGATGTGCTTGGCGGACAGACGCGCGGCGGCCTCGACCGCCTCGGGCGCGAAGGTGAGGGCGTGGTGCTGCTCGTAGCCGGGCAGCAGCCCCTGCAGGATGGCGACGGTGTCCTCGACCGAGGGCTCGTCGACCTCGACCACCTGGAAGCGGCGGGCCAGGGCCCGGTCGCGGCCGAAGGCGGCTTTGTGTTCTTTGTGGGTGGTGGAGCCGATGCAGCGCAGCCTGCCGTCGGAGAGGGCCGGCTTGAGCAGGTTGCTGGCGTCCATGCTGCCGCCGCTGGTGGCGCCGGCGCCGACCAGGGTGTGGATCTCGTCGATGAAGAGGATGGAGTTCTCGAGCCCCTGCAGCTCGTCGAGCACGGCCTTGATGCGCTCCTCGAAGTCGCCGCGAAAGCGGGTCCCGGCCAGCAGGGCGCCCATGTCCAGGGCGTAGACCTTGGAGTCCTTCAGGGTCACGGGGACGGTGCCCTCGTGGATGCGGCGGGCCAGGCCCTCGACGATGGCGGTCTTGCCGACGCCGGGGTCGCCCAGCAGCAGCGGGTTGTTCTTGCGGCGCCGGGCCAGGATGTGGACGATGCGCTCGACCTCGGCCGCGCGGCCGATCAGCGGGTCGATCTTGCCCTCGGCCGCCTTGGCGACCAGCTCGTCGGTGTACTGGCTGAGCGCGTCGTCTGCGGGCTTGGCGGACGACTCGCCGTCAGCGAGGTCCTCGTCCCCGTCGGGCCGCTCGACCCTGCGAGCCAGGCGTCCGCCCTTGCCGCCCTTGCCGCCGTGGCTGATGTAGGTCGTCAGGTCCAGCCGGCTGACCCCCTGCTGCTCGAGCAGGTAGACGGCGTAGCTGTCCTTCTCGCGCAGCAGCTCGATCAGCACGAGGCTGCCGGTCAGCTCGGCCTTGCCCTGCTGTTGCACGTGGGAGGCCGCGCGCTGGATGATCCGCAGGAAGGTCTCGGTCTGGACGGGCTCCGCCTCGGACTCGTCGGGGAGGATCTCCACCTCGGCGTCCAGGTAGGCATCGAGCTCCTTCTCCAGCCGGCGCAGGTTGACCCCGACCGCGGCGAGCAGATCCGCGCTGTCCGGATCGTGCAGCAGGGCCAGCAGGACGTGCTCGGTGGTGAGGAACTCGTGGCGCCGACGGGCGGCGTCCTCCATCGCGCGGGAGATGGCAATACGAAGGTTGTCGGCGATCTTCATGGAGAACCCAGGGAGAGGGAAGGGCTAGGAAGGCTCGCCGTCGCCCGAGCTCTCGGGCTCGGTGGAGGCCATCAGGGGATAGCCGGCGTCGCGGGCAGACTGGATGGTGCGAAGGGCCTTGGTCTCGGCCACCTCGCGCGAGAAGACGCCAGCAATTCCGACGCCGTTGCGGTGGACGTGCAGCATGATTCGGGTCGCTTCGGCGCTGGAGCGGTGGAAGAGGTCCATCAGGACCAGGATGACGAATTCCATCGGGGTGAAGTCGTCGTTGTGCAGGAGCACCTTGAAGCGGCGAGGGCGCTCCACCCGGTCGCGCACGGCGACGCCGACCTGCTGGTCTCCCTTGCGCTGCGGCTTGCCCGGCTTCGAGGGCGGGGGCTTCGCCGGCGGGGGCGTCTTGGGATCGGGGCTGTCGGGTCCGCAGACCATCGGCTTCTCCTGGCGGCTCATGCTAGACACCATCATCCTCCCTGACTACCCGGGTCCCGACGATACGCCCGACCACGTTGCGGATCTGCGCGTAGGGCCAGTCCGGGTCCGGCTTGAGGGCGCCCGGGGCGAAGTGCTCGACGACGGCCGGTACCGCCACCGCCAGCGCGTCCTCGTCCCCGTCCAGCACCTTCAGCGCCCCGCCGATGCCGCGGGCAGGGAGGGCGAAGCAGAAGACCCCGCGGGCGCCGATCTTGCCGATCCAGGGCTCGGTGGCCCGACGGTGCAGGGCGAGGTCGATGCGCTGGTCTCCGCTGGTGAACCAGGGGTGGTCGGCCATGGCCTGCGCGATTCGCGCCAGGCGGGGATCCTGCTGCGGCTGAGCCTGCGCCACGGCGAGGCGCTCCCAGGCCCGAGCCATCCCGGTGAGCGAGAGAGACAGCGTCGGCAGGCCACAGCCGTCGACGGCGACGCCAGGCACCTCCTGGCACCAGTCCTGGGCCCGCGCCAGGATGCGCCGCTGCAGTGGGTGGGCCGGGTCGAGGTAGTCCGCCGTCGACCAGCCCTGCGCCCGGCAGGCCGCCAGCATGAAGCTGTGCTTGCCGGAGCAGTCGTTGTGCAAGGCCAGGAAGGGATCTCCCCCGCGCAGCAGCGCCTCGGAGGTCGGGCGGTGGGCGGGCGGCTCGGCCCCGCACTGGAGCTGGCCCTCGTCCAGGCCGAAGTGCCGGAGGATCGCCCGGACCCCCTCGACGTGGCCATGCTGGCCCGAGTGGCTGCTGGCGCCCAGCGCGATCCACTCCGGCCCCAGCTCGGGCGGGTCGGAGAGCGCCTCCAGGCTGCACCAGAGCTGCAGCGGCTTGGCTGCGCTGCGCCAGGTGCTGCCTACCTGGCTGGACAGGGGGTCCAGCGGCCGGACCTGACCCCCGGCGACCGTGACGGCCGCGATCCGGTGCGTGGTCTCGACCTGGTCGGGAGGAGTCCCCTGACCCCGAATCTGGAGGATGCGCATGCGCGGTCAATACCCCAGCCGAAGCGCCGGTGGTGGGGCGCGTTATCGACGGATGGCAAGGGAGCGAGCATGAGAGACCCGAACCTGGCCAGCGAGACCCTGACCCATGGCGTGCGCGTGCGCGTCGAGCCCGAGTACCTGCCGGACCAGTCCGAGCCCTCGGCGGGGCTGTGGGTGCACTGCTACCATGTGAACATCCGCAACGAGGGCGAGGCCCCGGTTCAGCTCCTCAGCCGACACTGGATCATCACCAACGCCGAAGGCAAGGAAGAGCACGTCCACGGCCCCGGGGTGGTCGGGATGCAGCCGGTGATCGAGCCCGGCCGCAGCTTCCAGTACACCTCGGGCTGCCCGCTGGACACCGCCGTCGGCAGCATGCACGGCAGCTTCCAGATGGTCGCCCGCGACGGGGCCCGGTTCGATGCCCTGATCGAGCCCTTCACCCTGGCCGACCCCCTCGCCCTGAACTGAGCCATGCGTCGAACGCAGAAGGCTCAGCGCATCGCCGCGCAGCTCGCGGCGCTCTACCCCGAGACCCCCGTCCCGCTGGACCACAGCGACCCCTTCACCTTGCTGGTCGCGGTGGCGCTGAGCGCTCAGACGACCGATCGCAAGGTCAACGAGGTCACACCGGCCCTCTTCGCCATCGCCCCCGACCCGGCGGCGATGGCGGCTCTGCCGGTCGAGGAGATCCTGGCCTGCATCCGCACGCTCGGCCTCGCCCCGACCAAGGCCCGAAACCTCTCGGCGATGTCCCGCCTGCTCGTGGAGCGGCACCAGGGCCGGGTGCCCTCCTCCGAAGCCGAGCTGGAGGCCCTCCCTGGCGTCGGTCACAAGACCGCCTCGGTCGTGCGCGCGCAAGCTTTCGGCATCCCCGCCTTCCCCGTCGACACGCACATCCACCGGCTGGCGGCCCGCTGGGGCCTCTCCGACGGCAGCACCGTCGAGCGGACCGAGCGGGACCTCAAGGCCCTCTTCCCGAAGGCCAGCTGGAACGCGCTACACCTGCGGATCATCTTCTTCGGACGGGAGCACTGCCCGGCCCGCGGACACAGCCCCGAGACCTGCCCGATCTGCTCCTGGGCGGCACCGGCTCCTCGGGCGAGGGCTTGACCCTTTGTGACGGGCAGGGGACCTCCGCTCGGGTGAGGAGCCCCGCATGCCCTCGCCTGCTCACCCCGTCCGAACCTCTCACCGCCACGGGGCGGGGGTCGTCGAGCTGGCGCTGATCCTGCCTTTGCTGCTGGTCGCGATGCTGTGCCTGGTCCAGCTGGGCGCCTTCCTGGGCCAGCGACAGCGGGTCGTGCAGGCGACCTACGAGGCCGCCCGCTACGCCGCGGCGGGAGACTCCCGGCCGACCCAGGTCCAGGTCCAGGCCTATGCCCACCAGGTCCTGGAGGGCCTCGGCGTACGGGCCGAGGGCATGACCGTCAGCCTGAGCCACACGACCGACGCCGGAGACCCGATCGTCACGGTAGGGCTGAACGTCCCGGTGCGGCTGCTGGCGGGAGCGCTCACCCTGCCTGCGCTTCAGCATCAGCAGCAGTTCAGCCTGGTCGAGCGAGAGGATCGAAGCTGAGTTAATCGGGTACATGATCCTGACCCTGCTGCTGGCCTGTGCTTCGCTGTTGTCCTGCGCCTCACCGGGCCCCGAGCGTCGCCAGGCCCCCGTGGGGGACGGCGGGGCCACCTCCGCAGACGGGGGCGCCGCAGACGGGGGCGCCGCCGACGGGGGCGCCGCAGACGGGGGCGCCGCAGACGGGGGAGTGGAGACCGGCGGCGGCGAGCTGCGCGGCGTCTGGCTGACCCGCTACGAGTGGGCCAGCACCAGCACCACGGCCAGCTCGGTCGAAGAGACCATGGCCGCCATCGCCGGGGCCGGCTTCAACGCGGTCTTCTTCCAGGTGCGGGCCAACTTCGACGCCTACTACCCCAGCGAGCTGGAGCCCTGGGCCTCGCGGCTGACCGGCACGCTGGGCCAGGACCCCGGCTGGGATCCCCTCCAGGTCGCCGTCGATGCCGCCCGCAAGAACGGCCTGCAGCTCCACGCCTACATCAACGTGGCCCCCTTCTGGATGGGCAGCGCCGCACCGTCCAGCGTCGGCGTCACCCACGCCTGGACCGAGCACAGCGACTGGGGGGTGGTCGACAGCAGCGGCACCGCTCAGACCCTCAACGACGGCTACGTCTACGCCAGCCTGGGCAACGCCCAGGTCCAGGCCCGCACCGCGGCGGTCGCCGCCGACATCGCTCGCCGCTACGCCATCGACGGGATCCACCTCGACTACATCCGCTACCCGGCCAGCAACACCTCGCACGACACCGCCAGCCTCGCCCGCCACGCCCTCGACAGCGCCTCGGGCGGAGCCTGGCCGGGGCTCTCCTACGGCGACTGGCAGCGCGAGATGGTCAAGGAGACCGCCCGCCAGGTGCGCGACGCCGTCGACGTGCCGGTCACCGCGGCCGTCTGGGGCATCCACACCGACGAGTGGGGCTGGAGCGGTGTCAGCGAGGGCAACGGCGACTACTACCAGGACAGCCGCGCCTTCCTCTCCGAGGGGCTGGTCGACGCCACCTTGCCGATGGCCTACTGGGCCGTGACCGAGACCGAGGGGGAACGGCTGGACTTCCGGGTGCTGACCCGCGACCACCTCGCCCACGCCAGCGGGCGCCACGTCTACATGGGCATCGGCACCTACGAGCTCGGTTACGAAGAGACCGTGCGCTGCATCGAGGCCGCCCGGGCCGAGGGCGCCCACGGGGTCGTCGTCTTCTCCTGGACCTACATCTCGGCCTACGCCGATCAACTCAAGGCCGGGGTCTTCTCCACCCCGGCCGACCCACCCGCCATGACCTGGCGTCGCTGAACGAGGAGCCTCATGTCCTTCGCCATCGAGCTGATGAACCGCGAGCCCATCACGGTCAGCCCCGACCTCTCCGTTCGCCGGCTGGCCCGCCTGCTGCTGGACCAGAACCTCGACGGCGTCTGCGTCGTCGAGGAGGGCAAGCTGGTCGGCGTCGTGACCACCATGGACGTCATCTTCCAGGAGCGCAAGGTCGCACTGCCCAGCTATGTACGCCTGCTCAACCGGCTGATCCCGCTGGAGAAGTCACGCCAGGCCTCGCTGGACAAGGCTGTCGGCGGAACTGTCCGCGAGATCATGAGCGCGGAGCCGATCGGGGTGGGCTTCGACTCCTCGATCGACGAGATCGCCGCCCTGATGGTGGATCTGCACATCACGATCGTGCCGGTCCTCAACGAGGGCTCCCTGGTCGGCGTGATCTACAAGCGCGACGTGCTGCGGGCGGCGCTGTCCAGCATGGGTGTGGACGAGGCCTGAACCATGCCGATCCTGCACAGCCAGCTCGACACCCGCGACGCGCACTACCAGGAGAACCTCGCCGCGATGGCGGAGGGCCTGTCCGAGCTGGCTCGACGAGGGGAGAAGGCGCGGCAAGGGGGAGGGGAGCGCTATGTGCTGCGCCACCTGGAGCGCGGGCGCCTGCTGCCGCGGGAGAGGCTGGAGCTGCTGCTGGACCCCGACGGCTGGTTCCTGGAGCTCTGTTCGCTGGCCGGAGACGACATCGACGGCGGGCGGCCCGGGGCCGGGCTGATCGGCGGCATCGGGCTGGTGTGCGGGGTCGAGTGCTTGATCACCGCCAACGACTCCACCCAGCAGGGCGGGGCCATCAACGAGTGGGCGGTCAAGAAGACCAATCGGCTGGCCGAGATCGCCATGGAGAACCGCCTGCCGTCGATCTCCCTGATCGAGAGCGCCGGCGCGGACCTGATGAACCAGGCGCAGATCTTCCTGCCCGGGGGCCAGGGCTTCCGCGACCTCAGCCGCCGGAGCGAGGCCGGTCTGCCCAGCGTCTGCCTCGTCTTCGGCAGCTCCACCGCGGGCGGGGCCTACATCCCCGGGATGAGCGACTACGTCGTGATGGTCAAGGAGCAGGCCCAGGCCTACCTGGCCGGGCCTCCCCTGGTCAAGATGGCGATCGGCGAGGATGTCGACGACGAGAGCCTGGGCGGGGCCGAGATGCATGCCCGACAGAGCGGGCTCTGCGACTACCTCGCCAGCGACGAGCGGGACGCGATCCGCCTGGGCCGGCAGATCGTAGCCGACCTGCGCTGGCAGAAGCAGGGCCCGCTCCCGGGGCCCCACAGCCCGCCTCTGTACTCGACCGAGGAGCTGCGTGGCATCGCCGGCGCCGATCTGCGGCGGCCGATCCCCGCCCGCGAGATCATCGCCCGGCTGGTCGACGGCAGCGTTTTCGACGAGTTCAAGCCTCTGTACGGGCCGACCCTGGTCACCGGCTTCTCCGCCATCATGGGCTACCCCGTCGGCATCCTGGCCAACGAGGGCATCCTGACCAGCGAGGCCGCCCAGAAGGGCGCCCAGTTCATCGCGCTCTGCAACCAGCGGGATCTGCCGCTGCTCTTCCTGCACAACACGACGGGCTTCATGGTCGGCCGGCAGGTCGAGCAGGGCGGCATCATCAAGCACGGCGCCAAGCTGATCAACGCGGTCAGCAACAGCAAGGTGCCGGCCATCACCTTGATGACGGGGGCCAGCTTCGGGGCGGGCAACTACGCGATGATGGGGCGGGCATACGCCCCTCGCTTTCTGTTCAGCTGGCCCAACCACCGCATCGCCGTGATGGGCGGCGAGCAGCTCGCTGGCGTGCTGGACCTGGTCAAGCGCCAGGCGGCGGCGGCCCGGGGCAAGGCCGTCAACGAGAGCGAGCTGTCGATGATGAAGCAGATGCTCCAGGGCAAGGTCGAGCTGGAGAGCAGCTGCTGGTACGCCACTGCCCGGCTGTGGGACGATGGCATCATCGACCCGACGGACTCCCGGATCGTGCTGGGCCTGTCGCTCTCGGCGGTGCACAGCGCCCCGGTCAAGGGCACCTCCTCCTACGGAGTGTTCCGACATTGAGCTCGCCTCTCCCGCTGGACTGTCTGCTGATCGCCAACCGCGGCGAGATCGCCCTCCGCGTGGCCCGCTCGGCCCAGGAGCGTGGGCTGCGGGTCGTGATGGTCTTCACCGAGGCCGACCAGGGCTCTCTTCACGCCCGCGCCGGCGACCTCGCCCTGCGGGTCGGCGACTACCTGGACGGCGCGGCCCTGGTCGCCCTGGCCCAGGCGCTGCCCGGTCGGGTCGGGGTCCACCCCGGCTACGGCTTCCTGGCCGAGAACGCCGCCTTCGCGCGGCAGGTCCAGGACGCCGGCCTCGTCTGGGTCGGCCCGCCGCCGGCCGCGATCGCCGCGATGGGCGACAAGGCCGCCGCCCGCCAGGCGATGGCCGCGCTGGGAGTGCCGGTGGTGCCCGGCTACGACGGGGACGCCCAGGACGACGCCTCGCTGATCGAGGCCGGGGTCGGGATCGGCACCCCGCTGATGGTCAAGGCCGCCGCCGGGGGAGGGGGCAAGGGCATGCGGCGGATCGACGATCCGGCCGAGCTGCCCGCCGCCCTGGGCGAGGCCCGCCGGCTGGCCCAGAGCGCCTTCGGCGACCCGCGGCTGCTGCTGGAGCGGGTCGTCGACCCGGCCCGTCATATCGAGGTCCAGGTCCTGGCCGACGCGCACGGCGCCGCCGTGCACCTGTTCGAGCGCGAGTGCAGCCTGCAGCGCCGCCACCAGAAGGTGATCGAGGAGGCCCCCGCCCCCAACCTCGACGCCACGCTGAGGGCCGCCCTGCACCGGGACGCGCTCAAGGTGGCCCGCAGCGTCGGCTACCAGGGCGCAGGCACCGTCGAGTTCCTGGTCGGCCCAGGCGGCGAGCACTTCTTCCTGGAGATGAACACCCGCATCCAGGTCGAGCACCCCGTCACCGAGGCCATCACCGGCCTGGACCTGGTCGATCTGCAGCTCCACGTCGCCGAGGGGAGGCCGCTGCCCTTCTCGCAGGACCAGGTCCAGGTCAACGGCTGGTCGATCGAGGGCCGGATCTGCGCCGAGGACGCCCGCCAGGGCTGGCTGCCCTCCTCGGGCCGCCTGCGGGCCTGGACCCCTCCGCCGGGGCTGCGCCTGGACTCCGGCGTGCAGGCGGGCGCCGAGATCGGCACCCGCTACGACGCCCTGCTCGCCAAGCTCGTCGCCCACGGCTCCGACCGCGAGCAGGCCCGCCGCCGCCTGGCCCAGGGCCTGCGCCGCCTCGTCGCCCTGGGCCCAACCACCACCCGCACCGCCCTGCTGGCCCTGGTCGAGGATCCGCGCTTCGTCGCCGGCACCCTCTCCACCACCCTGCTCCAGGGCTGGAGCCCTCCTCCGGTGCAGGCCGACCGCCTCGCCCTCTTCGCCGCGCTGGCTGCCCTGCACCTCGACCGCCGCGCCGACCGCCCGCTGGCCGAGGTCCCCGCCGGCTGGCGCAACCTGCGCTGGCGCGACAGCCAGCTCCTCCTGCAGGAGGGCGAGCGGCTCCACCGGCTGCGCTATCGGGAGCTCTCTCCCGGCCTGCTGCGGGTCCACGAGGCGCCGGCCCAGGAGGCCATCCCGGCCGAGCCCGCCGAGGTCTCCACCCTGCGCGCCCGACGCACCGCCGAGGGGGTCGAGCTCGAGCTCGACGGCCGGCGGGAGCGGGTGCCCCTGGAGCTCGACGGGGACCTGATCCGAGTCCATCGCCCCGAGGCCGATCTCCTGCTGCGGGTCCTCTCCGAGCTGCCCGAGCCCGGCCAGGAGGCGGCCGCCGCCGGCAGCCTGCGCGCGCCCATGCCCGGCACCGTCGTCGCCGTCGAGGTCGTGCAGGGCCAGTCGGTCGAGCAGGGCCAGGTGCTGGTGCGGCTGGAGGCCATGAAGATGGAGCAGGCCGTGCGCGCCCCGCTCTCGGGCACGGTAGAGGCGGTGCGGGTCAAGCCCGGCCAGGCCGTCACGGCCGACCAGGTGCTGATCGAGCTCTCAGGCCAGGAGGATCAGGATGCGAACGGACGTTGAGCTGGGTCGGTTGCGGGTACGGCGGGTGACCGAGGCCGAGCTGGACGCCTGCCTGTGGATCCGCCGGGTCGTCTTCATCGACGAGCAGGCCGTCCCCGAGGACGAGGAGCTCGACGGCCTGGACGCCGAGAGCACCCACTTCCTGGCCGAGTGGCAGGCCGACCCCAGCGGCTATGTCGACGAGGGCTGGATCCCCGTCGGCACCGCCCGGCTGCGGCCCCTGCCTGATGGCATCACCGGCAAGGTCGAGCGCGTCTGCGTCCTGAAGGAGCACCGCGGGACCGGAGTCGGACTGGCGATCATGCACGAGGTCGAGGCCGAGGCCCGACGCCACGGTCGGACGCGGCTGAAGCTGGCGAGCCAGGAAGATGCCGTGCCCTTCTACGAGCGGCAGGGCTACCGGGCCTTCGGGGAGCGTTTCATGGACGCCAACATCCCGCACTTCTGGATGGACAAGGAGCTGCCGGGCTGCGAGGGGTGAAGGGGCTGAGCGGATCGAGCCTCGTCAGCCGGCCTCGGGCCCCTCGACGTCCTCCTCGTCCTCCTCGGGCATCCCCTGGTAGAGCGCGTCTACCTCCAGGAGCAGGCCCAGCTCGGGCAGCCCGACGGTCTGACCGGCTCCGTACTCCGAGAGCAACCAGCGCCCGTCGGGCTGCCTGGCGAAGTGCTCGACCCTAGCCTGCCCTGCGTCCACCAACAGGTAGTGACGCAGCTCGGGGATGCGGCGGTAGTGTGCGAACTTCGCGCCGCGGTCCCAGGCCTCGGTGCTCTCGCTTAGCACCTCGACCAGGAGCACGGGGTTGGTCAGGGCATTCCGGTCCTGCGGATCCCGCGAGACCGGCCCGCAGATCACGGCCGCGTCGGGGTAGGTGGCCAGCCCGCTCTCCAGCACCCGGATCTTCAAGTCGGAGTCGAAGAGCCGGCAAGGACCGGCGCCGAGGCCCAGGTTGAGGCGAGTGATGAGGTTGACCTTGACCCTGGAGTGCCGCGGCGTCCCGCCGGCCATGGCCCAAGCTTCGCCGTCCAGGAACTCGTGGCGGAGATCGGTCCGGGTCTCCAGGTCGAGGTACTCCGTATAGGACAGGCGCTTGCGGGCGGGTTCAGCCATGGGCTCACCATAGCATGGGCTCGCGTTCCCAGGCCCGACGTCGCCAAGCCCGTGGTTGCGGGTGCCGGCTTCGTCCTGTAGAACGAAGATCCCCCTCCAGGAGCTGCTGTGTCGCGATCCCTCTCCCGCCAGCCCACCGCCACGCAGGCCCCGGCCGACCACGATCTGCAGACGGGAGCGCAGCAGGGCCGGGACGTCAGCAACGAGGCTGCGCTCGCCCAGGTGGGACAGGGCGGCCCGGCCCGGGATCGCAACCTGCCCTTTCGTTTCAAGCCCGACGGGCTGCGGGTCATCAAGCCCCCCGAGCTCTGCCGCAGCGTGCAGAACACCCTGCACCACCAGGGGCTGGTGGACAACAAGGACGGCGTCGACTTCAGCGACAGCGAGACCTTGTGGGTGGTCGTCGACGCGCTGACGCGGCATGGGGTGTCGGCCACGCAGATCACCAGCTGGGTGACCGACATCTTCTTCGACCACGGAGACTCCTCGAGGGCCCGCGACTACGTGCAGAGCGTCGTCCTGACCGCGGGCGAGGTGCGGGTCAGCTTCCGCAGCCCCGAGGGTCACCACATCAACCCCGGCCCCATCATCCCGCTGATCGCGACGGCTCCGCAGGCCTACGCCGGTCGGGACACCAGCGCCCGCGGCGCCCAGGTCGCCGCCTACCAGCAGACCGGGCGCACCAATCGCGGCGGCACCTGGCTGGAGCGCGAGGCCGAGGCCGTCAAGGCCGGCTTCCTCATGACCCCGTCGGGCAAGGCCTTCCAGCGGATGGACCCCGCCACACGCGACAGCGACCCGGCCTTCCGCCAAGGCCTGCGCGCCTACGAAGAGGACATCGCCGTCGACTACCTCGTCAAGGCCCGCGCCCATGTGAAGCAGATCCTGGGCCCCGTCAATGGTCGCAGCGCCCAGGATCTGCTGCAGGCCGCCCTCCAGGCCGCCATGCAGTACACGAACACCTATGTGCACGCCAAGGCCCACACCGAGGTCGAGATCCAGGATGAGGCCGTGGCCCAGGCGGTGATGGCGGACCTGGGGTTCCAGGCCAACGTGGACACCGATGATGTGGCCGCGAGTCGGATCGTCGCCGGCAGTTGAGAAGATTTTGCTTCCGGATCAGGCGTTTGAGAAGATTTTGCTTCGCTTGAGATAGAATCGCCTCATGCGGCTGACCCGAACCGACGGCTGGTGGCAGAACGAGCCGGTGAACCTTCCCGTGGGCTCGGAGCCGATCGGCTACGCCTGGATGGTCAAGCGGCGAAGCCTCGACGTGATGCCGCATCACCGCTGGTCTTTCGTGGGCGCCGTGGGAAGTCGGACCCGCATAGAGTTCCAGCAGATCGCCTGGGAGGTCTTCCCCAAGCGCTACCTGCAAGCCGGGCTCTGCGACCAGCTCGAGTTCGCTCTGCGCTACGATGGACTCAACCTCGAGATCCTCTCCGCCTGGTTCGCCACTCTTGCACTGGATGAGATCGAGCAGCTCGAAGCGTGGGTGCGGGCCTCTCCAACCAGCGCCTATGCGCGGCGAGCATGGTTCCTGTTCGAGTTCTTGACGGGCCGGCTGCTCGACCTTCCGGATAGCGCGCGGGCTCCCTATGTGCCCCTCGCCGACCCGGCCGAGTACTACGTCCGTATCCCCGCGAAGCGGAGTCGGCGCCATCGGGTCGATGACAACCTGCTGGGAGACGTTCGGTACTGCCCCCTCGTACGGCGCACTCCACGTCTGAAGAGCGGCGAGGAGCTGAGCCTGCATGAGGAGATCCGTGCCCTCTACGCGCTTCATGACGCGGACTTGTTTGATCGTGCGGCCAACTTTCTCTTTACGAAGGAGACCCGGAGCAGCTTCGAGCTGGAGAGCGAGCGCCCCTCGACGGACCGAACCCGCCGTTTCGTTGCAGTCCTACGCTCCATTGCCGATCAACCGGCCCTCGGCAAGACGGAGCTGGTCCGCCTGCAGAACCTGATCGTCACCGATCGCCGAAACAGGGACCTGGACTGGCGGCGCACCCAGGTCTACGTGTCCCTTGGCCGCGAGGTCCACTTCATCGCGCCGCGCCCTGACGAGCTGCCCGACTTGATGTCCGGGTGGCTTGAGATGGTGGGACAACTGGTGGAGTGCGAGGTCCAGCCTGTCGTTGCCGCAGCGGTCGCGAGCTTCGGCTTTGTGTACCTGCACCCATTCAACGACGGAAACGGCCGCCTTCATCGCCTGCTCATTCACTACGTGCTTGCCCGGCGTGGCTTCGTCGCCCCGGGCCTGCTGATCCCCGTCTCGGCCACCATGCTGGCCCGCAAGCGTGAGTACGACGACTGCCTGGAGCAGTTCTCGCAGCCGCTGATGGTGCGGATCCCCTACGAGATGGACTCGATGGGCATCGTTGAGGTCGCCCGCGACTCGAGCAGCTACTACCGCTATCCGGACCTCACCGCCCAGACCGAGGCCCTGCTCGACTGGTTGGAGGTCACGGTTCGCACCGAGATGCCCCAGGAGCTTCGTTTCCTCCTTGCCTGGCGGGAGGCGCGTCAACGCCTGGACCAGGAGGTGGAGCTGCCCGACCCGAAGGCGAACCACTTCATCGCCCGCTGCATCGAGGGCAAGGGCCGTCTGTCGAAGACCCGTCGGGACCGAGACTTCGGCGACTTCACTCCGGATGAGCTGAGCCGAATGGAAGAGGCGGTGCGCGTAGCGATGCGGGCGCAGGGAATGGAGGTGATTCCGTGAACCCCTTCACCGACCACCAGGCCCGATACTTCGCGCTGGAGCTGCGTCGTCGTGCCAGTACGGAAGAGGTCGCGGCTATTGGAACGGGTCTCTTCGACGCGCGTGTCGTGTTGCAACCTCACCAGGTCGAGGCCGCGCTCTTCGCGCTGGGCGCACTTCGCAATCGCGAGGCGGAGGCGGGGGGTCGAATCCTGGCAGACGAAGTCGGCCTGGGGAAGACCATCGAAGCGGGGCTAGTGCTCTGCCAGCTCTGGGCCGAGCGAAAGCGGCGGCTGCTGGTCATCACACCGGCTGCACTACGAAAGCAGTGGGCGCTCGAGCTGGAGGACAAGTTCGGCCTCCGCGCCACGCTGGCCGAAAGCAAGCCCCCCGCGACTCTCGGCGCGGAGGTCTGGATCTGCTCCTACGAGTTCGCCCGCCGCCACCTGGAGTGGGTCCGGCAGGCGTCCTGGGACCTGGTTGTCTGCGATGAAGCCCACCGCCTGCGAGCGGCCTACGACCCCAGGAGCAAGCAGGCCCGGCCCATCGCCCAGGCGATTCGCGGAGTGCCTCGACTGTTGCTGACCGCCACGCCCCTACAGAACTCGCTGCTGGAGCTGTACGGGCTGGCCACCACCGCCGACTCGCGCTCCTTCGGTGAGCTGTCGGCGTTCAAGGAGCGGTACGTCAAGGGCCGAACAGACTGGGAGGAGCTGAAGCGCCGCCTGGCTCCCGTGCTTCATCGCAGCCTGCGTAAGGACCTCGCTGCCTTCGTCGCCTACACCCAGCGACTTCCACTGACCGAGCACTTCATCGCCTCGGCCGAAGAGCAGCGTCTGCATGCCCAGGTCGGCGACCTGCTCGCCCGCGAGGAGCTGGTCACCCTTCCGCGAAATCGACGCGGACTCGTGGCGATGGCGATCCGCAAGCTGATGGCATCGTCCTCGGCGGCCTTGGGCGGGGTGATGCGGACCCTTCAACGCCGGGCGGAGAGGCTGGCACGCGGCGAACAGGCGGAGCCCCTCGTCGACTCGTTGGAGGGCGAGGGCCTCGATCCCGCCTGGCTGGAGTCGCTGGACATCGAGGAGGAGAGTCGAGCGCGCGCCCCGCTGTCGAAGCCGCCCAGCGCTGCCGACGAGGCGCGAGAGTACGCCCGTCTGGCCGCCTTGGCCGAGGCGGTCGCCGTCGATGAGCGGGCCCGTCACGTCCTCAAGGCTCTGAACAAGGGCTTCGCTCAGCTCGCCCAGGCCGGCGCTCCAGACAAGGCCGTCATCTTCACCGAGTCTCGGCTCACCCAGTCCATGCTGCGCGCCTGGCTGGAGCGCAATGGCTACGCCGGTCAGGTCGCCTGTTTCCAGGGCGGCCGCGCCGAGCCCCAGGAGCAGGCCATCTTGGACGATTGGCTTCAGACCCACCCCGACCAGGCGGCAGGGGCCTCGCGCGGCGCCAACCTGCGCGCTGCTACGGTCGCCTGGTTCCGTGAACGCGGGCGGATCCTCATCGCCACCGAGTCCGGAGCCGAGGGACTGAATCTCCAGTTCTGCTCCTTTGTCGTCAACTACGACCTGCCCTGGAATCCCCAGCGTGTGGAGCAACGTATCGGTCGCTGCCACCGCTACGGTCAGCTTCACGACGTTGTCGTGCTCAACCTCCTGGAGCAGACCAACCCCGCCGAACAGCGGGTGTACGAGCTGTTGAGCGAGAAGTTCAAGCTCTTCGAGGGCTTGCTCGGTGCTTCGGACTCCATCATCGGATCGCTGGAGTCTGGGGTGGGCTTCGAGCGTCGCCTGCATCGCATCTTCGATCAATGCCGCAGCCCGGCAGAGATCGAGGCTGCGTTCGCCGCCCTGCGGGCCGAGCTGGAGGCCGAGATCGCGGAGAGAGAGGCTCGGGCCAAGCAGACCATGCGCGATCACTTCGACACCGCTGTGCATGACCGGGTCAAGATCCCGCTGGAGGAGGCCCAGGCCCGGATGAACCGGATCGAAGCCCTGTTCTGGAGCCTGAGCCGCTGGGCGCTGCACGAGAAGGCCCGCTTCGAGCACCTCTCCTTCACCCTGGACCGCCCGCCGGAGGGGTTTCCCCCGGGGCGGTACGAGCTGGTCCGAAGCACCGGGAACCACGTCGCCGACGCCTTCGTCTACCGCCTCACGCACCCGCTGGGCGAGCGGGTCCTCAAGCTGGGTGCGGCGGCCCCTTGTCCTGCCGCCGTCCTTCGTTTCCGATTGAACACCGAGGGTCCTCGGACCGCCGTTCTGGACGAGCTGCGTGGACGGCGGGGCTGGCTCTCGCTCGATCGCTTGCGGTTTCGTGGGTTCGCCGAGGAGGAGCAGCTCGTCCTGACCGGCCTCACCGATTCCGGCGCGGGCCTTCCGGCCGAGACCTTGCAGCAGCTCCTCTTGCTTCCGGCCCAGGCGACCGCCCGCACCCAGGAGCCGCCAGCGGAGCTGCGCGAACGAAGCGCGCAGGCGAGGCAGGCGGCGACGGTTCAGGCCGCTGAACGGAACGAAGCCAGCTATCGACGAAGAGAGCAGCAGGTGCTGGACCTCTGCGAAGACCTGATGAAGGGCGCGGAAGCCGACCTCGAGGAGCTGCGCAGCCAGGAGAAGGAGCAGCTCAAGCTCTCGCGGCGCGCGCCCACCCTGGAGGAGAAGCAGGCCAGCCTGCGCCGCCTGGACGAGCTGGGTCGCGAGAAGCTGCGCGCCCGGGAGCGGCTGTTTCGGGTGGAGGACGAGGCGAGCCTGAAGCGTCAGGCCATGTTGGCAGAGCTGGATCGGCTGCTGGAGCAGCAGGTCGAGGTGGAGGAGGTCTTTGCGGTTGCATTTGAGGTGGAAGGATGATCTCCACGCGCGGGTGGTCCCCCACGGGCGATGTGCAAGGGTCGGCGGCCCTTCGGAGGTTCATGGCCAACGACCTCAAGCGACTCCAAGACCTGCTGCGGGCTCCCTCTCGAATCGGGCCCTGTTCGCCTCGGACAAGCCGATGGCGACGCTCTTCGAGCGGGCGCTGGGTCTCGATCGTTGACCACCCTCAGGTGTCCACGGCCACCGTCAGCAGGTGCTGCCCCAGGTGCAGCAGCCCGACCCTCCCACCCGGAAGCCAGTCGTAGTAGATCTGCATATGACGATCCGCCCGCTCGGATCCGCCCAGGGTGATGTGTCGGGTGCTGGTCGACTGTTGACCGTCCGGGCCGTTGAACAGACGAGGGAAGGCGCGGATGGTCTGCGGCGAGTCGGTGCCTCGCCAGCGTGCCTGGTTGCGGGTGAAGAAGCGGCCCAGCAATCGCTGCACCTCACCGTCGTCCTCGGCCATGGCGAGGATGTTGAGGACGCGAAAGGCCTCAGCGGGCCGGTGGTAGAGCGAGCCTTCGGCAGACTTCTCGACCCCGCTGAAGACGACGATCCGGTCGGAGAACAGCCGCATGGCGGCCTGGAGGGCGTCGGCGACGGTGCCGAGCTCCCAGGCGGAGGACAGCTCGGCTTGGGCACGATCACGGTCCAACTCTGCCCGTTCCAGCGCGCGCCGGGCCTGCAGGCCGCTGGACTTGGCCTCGCGGTAGTCGTCGTCCGCGGTCTGAAGGAGCTGTTGGAGCTCGCTGCGCTCGACCTCCAGTAGGCGCACCTGTGCTCTCAGACGCTCGATCTCGGAGTGTGAGACGGCGGCTGGAGCCGGGGGTGGCGGCGGCGCAGGGGCCTCGATGGCGCGCACGACCCGTAGGGTGTCGACATCGTCGGCCAGCAGGCCGGCGAGGCGATGGGCGAAGCGGGGGACCCGCTCGGCAGGAGGCAGCGAGGCGAAGACATGGCGAAGGAAGAGGGGATGATCCTGCAAGTCCGCCGCCGCGTGGAAGCCCGGCCGATAGAGGCGCAGGGCGCCGTCGAAGCAGCCCAGCTTGTCGCTCGCGCCACGTGCAAGCAGCTCCTCCCGCAGCCTCCAGCAGGCTTCGGGACGCTCGAGGACGTGGACCTCGGCGATACCTACCAATGCCTGCGCGAGGAGATCGGGGTCGAGCCAGGTCTCGCCGGTGCGGTTGAGCGGGGTCACGAAGACGATCGGGTAGGCTCTCTCTGGGTCGAGCAGGAGCTCGACGATGTCGGATACGTCCTCCTCGGGGACCTCGACAGCGGTACCCTCGGCGAGGTCGGGAGGAATCGCGCGGTCCGCGAACGCCTCGATCAGCTCCCGGAAGAAGCTTGGCAACACGGCGTCAGCGGCGCTGGGCGAATCTTCGCCCTCATGAACCTGGACGTGCTCCAGAACGGCATGACCGCCCCTGTCTTGTACTGCGAGGCTGTAGTGAACAGCCGTCCCCAGCGCCTGCTCGATTCGGCCATGAATGCGCAGCTCGTTCCCAACCCGACGGAGCAGCCAGCACCAGCCAGGTCCCTCGATCCGAGACCCCGAGAGCACGTCATCCACCTGGAGATTGGGGAAACGCTGCTTCGCGTGGCGAAGGTACGCGCTCGCCAGGTCATGGGCGTCCAGCCCCTTGAACTGGAGGCACGACCGAGAGACGGGCTTGAGAGGACGGGGTGGGAGCTGGCTGACCATCGTACCTCCTGGGGGAATCTTCTCATACGGACGCGTGGCGCCCGACACTGCGGACAGCTACCCACCACGATGCCCTCCCCCCTGGCCCTCCC